>ENA-UPSM01001738-UPSM01001738.1-activated-sludge-metagenome-genome-assembly--contig:-NODE-1738-length-27996-cov-5.548549_pt1 | contig 27996 bp, 22 predicted proteins | sample MGYA00238181_ERZ773283 | MGnify/ENA primary metagenome ERZ773283 (study PRJEB29023, sample SAMN05720199) | activated sludge metagenome | isolation source: Anaerobic digester | place: Japan...
CCGCGGCGATTCGGCCCAGATGCTCTACGATTCGCTGGCCATGGACCGGCTCAAGCCCGGCATCTACAAGGTGCGGGTCAAGATGCTCCTGGACACCACGCAGTACAAGGACGTGGTGTTCGAGATCCCCTTCCGTCCCGAACCCAAGTTCATGACGCATGCTCCGTGGGGAGGCCGGGTCACCACTTCCATGCCCCTGGAGATCCAGGGCTGGCTCGGCCCCCAACCCGCTACCTTCGCCGTGAACTACCAGCTCGATCCGGTCCCGGGTCTGCGGTTCTGCGCGGATTCCGCCTGCACGGTGGTCTTCGGGGATCGCCAGATGCTGTCCACCGGAGCCTTGGGCGAGAACGCCAGGATCTGGGTGCGCGGCGATTCGATCGGGGTCTATTCGCTGTTTTTGCGCAACGTCTGGGGTGACAGCTCCGATTTCCGCACCCGCATCGTGTTCCAGGACCGCGGCCTGCGCTGGCTGGATTCGCTGGGCAGGGAAGTGCAACCCTACGAGATCCTGCGCGATCCGTCCGGGACCGCCAAATTCTGGATCGAGGCCTACCAAGGGTCGGGCCGGTGCGATACCTGCAGCGATCTCCTGCTCCTGGGTGCCGACGCTCCCGGTGTTCGCTTCCTGAATCCCAGCACCAAGGCGCCGATCCAGAACCTGCGCCTGGTCCGCGGATTGGCCGCCATGCTGGTGGTGTCGGACGTTCCGGCGGAACAGGTGACCCTGACCGCGACGGTTCCCGATTCCGCCTTCGGCTTGGCCTGGTACCCGGTGTCGTGGCGAGCCTACCGGCTCGAGATCCTCGATTCCACGGGCAATCCCATTCCTGGCCAGAAATCCGGGATGGACGTCACCAACCTGCTCCACCTGAAGGTGCGGATCGTGGGTGTGAACGGGCCTTGCACCTCCTGCAACCTGACCGCGGTCGCCAAGTTCGATCCCATCCTGCAGATGATCGACAGCACAGGCAAGCCCACCACCACGCTGAACTTCGTCGGCGGTGTGGCCAAGGTGGTCCTGCGTGGCGAGGCTCCCGGAACCTCGCCGTTCCAGGTCTGGATTCCAGGGGTGTCGGATACCGCCGGGGTCCCTGTGGATGTCACCCCCTACAAGCTGGTGTTCCTGGATGGAAAAGGGAACGTGCCGGGTCCGGATTTCCTGAGCGGCGAGATCCTGGTCCCGCGCCAGGGCGTGGTCGTGGTCATGGGTCGCGACGGGATCTGCACCAAATGCAACGGTCCCATTTCGGTTTCGGCTTCCACCGGGATCCGGTTCGTGACGGTGGTGGGCGATTCCATCGGACAGATCACGGCATCCAGCGGAGCCGCCAACTACACCGTCTACGCCGACCGGGAAGTGCTGCGCGGGGAGCTGCGCGGGAACATGCCGGCCTACTTCGCGGTGGGTGGGTTGTCGCCCATGGATTTCGTGGCGCCGCCGCCCGATTCCGGAGCCTGGTTCGACGAGGACGGCGACGGGCGTCCGGACCGGCTCAAGGTCTGGCTGCACCTGGCATGGACCGACGCCACCCAGGTCTTCGCGGCCTGGCCCGACTGGACCAAGCCTTTCATGCCTTCGGCACAGAACCTGTCCGTGACCGGCGGAGGAATGGTGGTCGACGTCCTGGTTCCGGAAGGGCTCGACGGCGGCACGGTGGCCGCGACCACCGATCTGGGGCGCTGGATCCGCGACAGCGGACCGGTCAAGCCGTTCCCCGTCTTCGATCGCGTGCCTCCGGTTCCGGCGCGGGCCCTCATCCACCGCGGGAAGGTCTGGGATACCCTGCGGGTGCTTCCCAGCGAGCCTGTCGCCAATGTCGCCAACGGCGAGGATGTCCTGCGCAAGCTGGGAGTAGGCGATGCCCTCCCCAAGTACGATTTCAAGGACCAGTGGAGGGATGCGGCCACCGGTGAATTCGTGTTCCTCTTTTCCGCCACGCAGACCGTGGACGTGCCCGAACCGGGCGACTGGGTCCGGTTCGCTCCTGGAGGCCAGGCGCGCGACGTACTGGGCAACGTGCCGGGATTGCGCGCCAAGGCGGTCCAGATCTTCGGAACCGATCGCGCGCCGGCCGATGCCGTGATGCGGGATTCCGACGGCGACGGCCGGGCCGACCAGGTCGTGTTGCGGCTGCTCAAGCCATTGGTTTCCACCCAGTCGTGGATCTTCCGCTGGACCGATACCACCGGTGGTTTGGATGTGCGCTATTCAGAAACGGTGATGGCCAGGGTCGATTCCCTCGGGCTCAAGCTGACGTTCGATCTTCCGCCCTACGCCAAAGGCATGACGGCCTGCCCGGCGGCGGGATGCGACGACCTGGGAACCCTCATGGGCACCTACCAGGGCGTGGCTCTGACCACTCCCTTCCGCATCCGCGACGGCGTTCCCCCGATCGCCATCGGCGGCAAGATGACCTTCAGCGGCGACGACGCGATTCCCGACACTCTCGTGGTCCGATTCAGCGAACCGGTCAACTCCAACGGGCTTTCCATGCAATGGGTGGCCGTGGGCGACACCGTCCCCGGCAACCAAGGCAAGGTGGTTTCCCCTTGGAGCGCGCGACTGGATTCCAACGGCATGAAGGGCATCTTCCTGGTCGACACCAACGTGGCGCCCAAAAAGGGACAGGGAATCCGCATCACTCCGGGGATGGTCGGCGGCATTTCCGATCGCCTGGGCAATTTCCCGACCGACACCGCGGCCTGGGGGCCTCTGGAATTGGGGCCGATTCCGCCACGGTTGCAGGCCAAGGCGTATCCGGCCATGGGGCGCTGGGACGGGATGCCTCCCGATCCGACCGAACCGACGCTCCAGGTTCTGGTGCGCCGAGGCATCGGAGCCGTGTCGGCGGAATGGAAGGGCCTCGACGGCAAGCCGTTCGGTCTGGCCGACACCTCGGGGCGGTCCGCGTTCGTGGGCGCCAAGCTCGAACTGAACGGATTGACCGAAGGCGCGGCCTACGTCTACGACAACATGGGCGTCTTCGTGGCCTACACGGATCTCAAGCCCGTGATCGACGCGATGGCCAACGGATCCATCGAAACCGACACCCGCGACCGCTACGAAGTCTGGGTCGCCTGGAACGGGGTCTACAACCAGAAGGTCGCCCCCTCCGGTGTGTACCTGATGCGCATCCTGGGATACCGCAAGATCGACAACCGCATGTACGTCGAACAGAAGGTCGTGCGCATGGGCTGGATGGTCTTCCCGGGGCGCTGACCGGTTGGACGGATTCCGGGATTGACCTTTCCGGATCCTGTCATGGTAGACTGTCGGGATGCGAACGTCGGATTCCATTGCCTTGCGCGGGAAGCTTCCGTGATCCTGGTGACCGGTGCGACAGGAAATGTCGGACGCGCCGCGGTGGGTTGGCTGGTCGCCCGCAACCACGGCGTCCGGGCGGCGGTCGACGACACGGCGGCGGACGCCTGGAAGGGGCGCGCCGAACTCGTTCGGTTCGACTGGTCCGATCCGTCCACCTGGGAGCCCGCGCTGGACGGCGTGGAATCGTTCGTGCTGGTGCGGCCGCCCGCCATGGAGAATGTCGGGGCACTGTGCGACCTGTCCACCATGGCCGTGCGACGGGGGTGCCGCAGGGTGGTGTTCCTGTCCGTGTCCGGGGCCGATCCCGTGCGGTGGCTGCCGCATCGCAAGATCGAAGAGCACCTGCGGCTCATCGAGGCTTCCTGGACCTTCCTGCGGGCCGGATCCTTCATGCAGAATCTGGTCGACCGGCATCTGGACGACATCCGCGAAGGATGCCTGCGCCTGCCGGCGGGGCCCGCGAAGGTGGCGTGGGTGGACGCCCGCGACGTCGGCGAGGCGGCGGCGAGGTCCCTGCTCGACGGCATCTGGGAACAGCGCACCCCGGTGCTCACCGGGTCGCAGGCCCTGGATTTCCAGGAGGTTTGCCAGGAATTGTCGGCAGTGGCCGGACGCGAGGTCCGCTACCGGAGTTGTTCGGCGGTGGGGTATTTCCTGCGGCTTCGCCTGCGGGCGGGGCTCCCGATCGCGCGATGCCTCGTCCAGACGCTGCGCCACCGGAGCTTGAGGTCCGGGGAGGCTTCCGAGGTCAGGGACGATCTGCGGTTGCTGCTGGGGCGATCGCCTCGCACGATGCTGGATTATCTTCGAGAACAGCGCGAGATCCTTTAGGGGGGACGGCGGCTGGGCGATGGCGGGATCGAACCGGGATGCCGTCGATCGCGACTCACGCGTCCGGGGGATTCCCGGGAGCCGGATCGATCTCCCCGCGGTGCCCGGGCGCTCCGGCTCCGGGGGAGCGACGGGGGATCGCGCCGGCAGGAATTCGATGCAACGGGGGAGGGCGATTTGCGCGGGGTGAATTTCGGAGGCTGGTTCAGCCAGGTGGATGCGATCGAAGAGAAGGATCCGGAGACGTTCCCGGGCCTTCTGGAACACGTGCGCACGTTCATGGGCGCCGACGATTTCCGTCGGGTGGCGTCGTGGGGGTTCGACCACGTGCGGCTTCCGGTGGATTGGCAGAACCTGTTCCGCGAATCCGATCTCGCGCCGCGGGAAGACGTCCTGTCGCTCCTGGACAAGGCCTTCGACGCGGCCCTCGGGAGCGGGCTTCGGGTCATCCTGGACCTGCACCGGTGCCCCGGGCACGATTTCGAGGCCGGGATGACCACCGAACAGACGTTCTTCTCCGATCCCGCCATGCGGCAGGGGTGCCTCAAGGTCTGGGCGATCCTCGCCGAACGCTACGGCCACCGTCCCGGGGTCCTGCTGGAACTCCTGAACGAGCCGGTCGCGCCTACCGCCGACATCTGGAACGAGGTCAAGGACCAGTTGGCGCGCGAGATCCGCCGGTTCGCGCCCAAGGCCACGCTCGTGGTCGGGGCCAACCGCTGGAACAACGCCGCCGAATTCGCCCACCTCACGCCGGTGGACGACGACAACATCCTCTACAGCGTGCACTACTACAACCCCATCGTGTTCACCCACCAGAAGGCCCCGTGGGTCAAGCAGGAGGTGTTCCAGGAGTCGCGCAGCTATCCCGGCACCTACGACATTCCCGAGATCGCCTTCGAGCTGCCGGTGGATCGCGGGATCTGGAACCGCGACCGGATGGCCCAGATGCTGGAGCCGGTGTTCCGGTTCCGCGACAAGCACGGCCTTGCGGTGGCTTGCAACGAGTTCGGCGTCTACATGGGCGGTCCCGGGCAGGTCAGCCGCATGAACTGGATGCGCGACATCCTTGGCTTGTTCCGCGAGCACGGGATCGGCTGGAGCTACTGGAACTACAAGAACCTGGATTTCGGGATCATCAGCCGCGGCGAACGATTGTTCGAAGACGCGCCCCAGTACGCCAACCCCGAACGGATCGACCAGGAACTTCTCTCGGTGCTGCAAGCGCACTGAGAACGTCGTGTGCGGATCGGCGGGGGCAAGGCCCGGTCACGGGAAAAGATCGGCGAGCGCGGATTCCAGGAGCGGATACCGCCAGCCGAACCCGCTCGCGATCAGACCGGTCGGTCGGCAGCGTTGGCTGGCCAGCAGGAGTTCGTCGGCCATTTCGCCCATGGCCAGCCGCAGCGCCCAGGCCGGGGTAGGCAGGAGGGCCGGTCGGTGGAGGCATCGGGCCAGGGCGGCGGCGAAGTCGCCTTGCCGGACAGGTTCGGGCGCGACCGACACCAGCGGGCCGTGGACGCCGTCGGCCAGCGCGTGTTCGATGACCCCCACCGCGTCGGCTTCGTGGATCCAGGGCATCCATTGCCGGCCCGTTCCCAGCGCGCCCCCGAGGCCCAACCGGAACGGAAGGAGCATCTTGGGCAAGGCCCCGCCGCGTCGGGACAGCACCACGCCGAACCGGCAGGAAACGGTCCGGACTCCGGCCAGCCGCGCCGGATGCAGGGCGTGCTCCCAGTCCAGGCAGGTTTCGGCGAGGAATCCACCTCCGCTGGGGCTGGCTTCGTCCAGGATCTCGTCGCCTCGGTCGCCGTAGATCCCCACCGCCGAGGCCGAAACCATGGTGGGCACTCCCAGCCGGACGCAATCCTGGGCCAGAAGCGACGTCGCCTGGATGCGGCTGGCCACGATCGCATCGCGAACGGATTTTGTCCAGCGCTTGGAGATCGATTCGCCGGCGAGGTTGACCACCGCGTCGCAGCCCGCGAGCGCGTCCACGGGAAGCCAACGCGTCCGCGGGTCCCAGGGGATTTCCGACGCCGACGCCGGCGCGCGGCGCACCAGTCGCAGGACCTCGTGCCCCGAGCGTTCCAGCGAACGGACCAGCGATTTCCCGACCAGGCCGGAGGAGCCTGCGACGACGATGCGTGACATGCGATAGAGTCTACGAGTTCGAGGGCGCCGCGACCAGGACATTGGAGATCGCATCTCTTTCTAAGTTGTGAGGGTCGAGTCATACCCAATGCCGGTCCTCCGGTTGGGAATCGCGGGCGACCATCACCGGGAGTGCACTCAAATGAGCCGAATCGGCCCCACCGAACTGTTGATCATCCTCGCGATCGTCCTTTTGCTGTTCGGATCCACCAAGCTGCCGCAACTGGCCAAAGGGCTGGGCGAATCCATCAAGGAATTCAAGAAGTCGGCCAAGGCCGAAGACGCCAAGATCGAGGACGCCAAGAAGTCCGATTCGGACTCCAAGAGCGCCTGATGCGGGATTCGCGGCGTGGATTCCGCGCCGAGGATGGTGGGTTGGATTTCTGGCGCCACCTCGATGCCTTGCGCAGGATGCTGTTCTGGAGCGTCCTGGGTTGGGTCGCGTGTTCCATCGTGGCCTACGAATTCTGGACCGAGCTCTGGAGCATCCTGGAACGTCCGCTGCAAGGACTGGAAAACGCCCCCAAGGTGGTGGTCACCAATCCGACCGGCGTCGTCTCGATGTCGTTCCAGGTGGCGCTGGCGGCCGGGTCGTTCTTCGCGGCCCCGTGGGTGCTGTGGCAGATCTGGCGATTTCTCCAGCCCGCGCTGCGTCCCGACGAGCGCAGCGTGGCGGTCTGGGCCGTGTGGTGGATCTCCTTCCTGTTCGCTCTGGGCGCGGTGATCGGCTACTACACGATCTTCCCGATCACGATGCGGTGGTTGGCCGGCTACGGCGACGGGATGTTCCAGCAGATGTGGACGGTCGACCAATACACCTCGATGTCGGTCAAGCTGCTGGGCGGGTTCGCCGCCATGTTCGAATTCCCGTTGGCCACCTGGGTCCTGGCGCGCATGGGGCTGGTCGATGCCCGCACGCTCCTGCGCTGGTCGCGCGGGGCGATCGTGCTGGTGTTCGTGATCGCCGCGGTGCTCACCCCGCCCGATCCGGTGAGCCAGTGCATCATGGCCGCCCCCATGCTGGTCCTCTATTTCGCGGGCGTGGCGACGGCGCGCCTGGCGCGCAAGGCGGTCTGAATGGATTCCATCGGAGCGGGCGAGCTGTTGATCATCCTGGTCGTTGGGCTGTTGGCGATCGACCCCAGGACGGCCGGGCGGTGGTGGGCCAAATTCCGCAGCATCCAGCGGCGTCTGATGGACGTGCGCGAGGATTTCGAGCGCGAAGTGCGAAGCGTGGTGGACGATCCGGTCCCGGCGGTGCGGGAATCCGTCCAAAGCCGGCTGCGCACCTGGTCGCGCGAGCGGGTGATGGCCCTGGGGCAGGCGGAATGGGACTCCGCCGGCGATAAGATCCTGGAACGGCTCCGGCAGACTCCGGAGTACCAGAAGGCCTGCGATGTCGCGGCGTTCTGGCCGTTGGCGCTGGAAGTCCCCATCAGGCCCGTGCTGGAGGCCATCCTGGCCGATGGCAAGACGCTTTGGCTTCCGTGGTTGTCGGTGCAGCCCGGCGAAATGCAGATGGCGCGGGTGGAAAACCTGGAATCCGATCTGGTGGAAGGCCGGTTTCGCACCCGCGAACCCAGGCCCGAACTGCGGCGGAGCGTGTTTCCGGAAAACGGATTGGTCCTGGTGCCCGGCGAAGTGTTCGACCTTCACGGAGCCAGGATCGGCAAAGGGGGCGGGTATTACGACCGCTGGCTGGCCCTCAAACCCATGGCCAAGCGCATGGCCGTGGCCTGGGATGCGCAGGTCCACGCCGGCAAATTGCCGCAATCCGCGCACGATATGCAGATGAATGTTCTCGTGACCGAGAATCGATTGGTAAATTTCGCCGCGGCCCAACCGGCACCCTCGTTCCAGGGGGAAGTCGCGGCGCCGAATTCAGCGGAGGAATCCAATGCGTGACGTGACCCTGGCGCTGGAAGACGGAACCGTCTTCCGCGGCAAAGGCTTCGGAGCCAAAGCCGAGGCCGCCGGAGAGGTGGTTTTCAACACCGCTTTGTCCGGATACCAGGAAGTTCTGACCGATCCGTCCTACTGCGGACAGATCGTGACCATGACCTATCCCGAGATCGGGAACTACGGCATCGCCCAGGAAGACATGGAATCGGGCAAGATCCAGGTCGAAGGATTCGTGGTGCGCAACCTGTCGCCGGTGGCATCCAGCTGGCGCGGAGGCGCCAAGAGCCTCGACGCGTTCCTTTCCGAGCAGGGGATCCCGGGCGTGAGCGGGATCGACACCCGCATGCTCGTGCGCATCCTGCGCACCAAGGGCGCCCAGCGCGGCGTCATCCTGGACGGCAAGGTGTCGGAAAACGTCGCCGTGGAAAAGGCCCGCCAGGTTCCGTCCATCGTCGGGATCGACATGGTCTGCCGCGTGACCTCCAAGGAAGCCTACGACTGGTCCGATCCCACCTTCCGGTTCGACGGCGAACACAAGCTGGCTCCGGAGAGCGAACGTCCGCTGGTGGTGGCCTACGATTTCGGGATCAAACGCAACATCCTGCGGCTTCTGGTGACCAACGGGTTCCGCGTGCGCGTGGTCCCGGCCGGCACACCCGCTTCGGAAGTGGAAAAGCTCAACCCCGCCGGCGTGTTCCTGTCCAACGGCCCCGGCGATCCGGATGCCGTTCCCTACGCCATCGCGGCGGCGCGGGAGTTGTCGGCCAAGTTCCCCATCTTCGGCATCTGCCTGGGGCACCAGATCCTGGGGCTCGCGCTGGGCGCCAAGACCTACAAGCTCAAGTTCGGGCATCGCGGCGCCAACCATCCGGTGCAGGAACTGCCCAGCATGCGCGTGGAAGTGAGCTCCCAGAACCACGGATTCGCGGTGGACGCCAAGTCGCTGCCTTCCGACCTGGAAGTCTCGCACATCAATCTGAACGACCAGACCGTTTCCGGGATGCGCCACAAGAGCCTGCCGCTCTTTTCCGTGCAGTACCACCCCGAGGCGTCGCCCGGTCCGCACGATTCGGAATACCTGTTCAAACAGTTCGTCGAAGCGGTCCGCACGCGCGCCGCCGTGAAGGTCCGCTCCTGAACCGCCGGCCCGAAGGACGCTTCGGCGACCACGGTCCCCGGGACAATCGCGAACCACGCTACGACAACCGCGGGGCTTCCGATCGTCGATCGCCGCATCCGGAAGATCGCCGAGGCTTCGAACGTCGCGCTCCGCGCCCCGACGACAACCGTGGGCCTTCCGATCATCGCGCGCCACGCATCGCCGATCGCGGATTCACCGAACCGGGCGAATCCAATTTCGGCCAAGGTGGTCATGGCGATCGTCGCGCCCAGCCAAGGCCTGCGCGCAATTTCGCTCCGCCGCGGCCCGAACCGGAAAATCCCGCAGAAGTGGTTTGCGGTCAACACGCCGTAGAGGCCTTGTTGAGCACCCAGCCGCAGCGAATCCAGCGATTGCTCCTGGAACGCGGAGCCGGCGAGCCGCGCCTGTACACGCTTCAGAAAATGGCCGAAGCCGCCGGGATTCCGTGCCAGCAGCTCATGGCCCGCGAATTGGGCGTGCGCGCCGGCGGGCGCCGTCACCAAGGCGTGGTGGCGGTTTGCAACGTGCGCGAATTCGTGGAATGGGAACAGTTGCGCGAATCGCTGCTGGTCAAGATTCGCGACGGCGAAAAGCCCATCGTGATGGTTGGCGCGGCGATCGAAGACCCCCGGAATCTGGGAGCCATCGCCCGATCCGCGGTGGGAATGGGGGTTTCGGCCTTGATTCTGCCTCGCAAAGGCGGCTGCGGCCTGACTCCCATCGTCGAAGAAACCTCGGCCGGCGCCTTGGCGCATTTGCCGGTTTCCAGGCCGGGCGATCTGGAAGCCGTTTTGCAGGAACTTGGCGAGTGCGGGTTCACGGTGCTCGGTTTGGATGCTCGCGGCGAAGATATCCGCACCCTCGATCTGTCCGGTCCGATCGTATTGGTCGCCGGCGGCGAAGACCGCGGAATTCCTCCCCATTTGCGCCGACCTTGCCAGCGTTTGATTCGATTGCCGATGGATTCCAGATTGCAGAGCTACAATGCCTCGGTTGCCGCGGCATTGGCGCTCTACGAAATCTCGCGAAATCGCCAATAAGCGTTCCAATTCCCCTCAACGCGAGCGGCAAACAAATATTTCAACCCAATCCATTGACAATGGATTGGGTTTGCAGTATTGTTATCTCATTGGTTGCCGAATATGGCGAACCTCATTAACAGACGCGAATCGATAAGCAATTCGCTGCCTAAGGGGACAAACATGTCGTTGAACGAACTTTCCACCGAAGAACTCGTGAAAGAATTGGCTCGTCGCAAGAGCGCCGAAGTCGGTGAATTGCGCCGCCAGATCGACGAGCACAAGAAGGCGATTCGCGAACTGGAAGACAAGATCAAGGGATCCGTCGAAGCCGCCGCCGCCACCCGCCGTGGACGTGGAGCCGCCGTTTCGTCGCTACCGGCCGGCGAGCGCGCCGATCGCGTCATGACCGCTCTGGAAGGCAATGGCGAACTGAACGTCGCCGAAATCGCCGCCAAGGTTGGCTTCGAAGGCCTCTCCCTCAAGAAGACCCTCGACGAACTGGTCGCCGAGCGCAAGATCCAGCGCACCGGAAAAGCTCGCGGCACCAAGTACAAGCTCGCGTAATTTTCTTTTAGGGCGACCCTTGACGTTGTTCATTGGTCGCCCTATCTTTTTTCTCCCAACGACGCGGGATTAGCTCAGTTGGTAGAGCGTCTCCTTGCCATGGAGAAGGTCGAGGGTTCGAGTCTCTTATCCCGCTCTAAAAGCTCCTTCGGTGATTCACCGGAGGAGCTTTTCTTTTTGTTCCCGGTATTCGCCGTTGGGAAGTGGTCTAGCTTGGCCACAAACGATGCCTGGATTCCTCGCCTGGCGCGATCATGCTCGATTCCGGGATGGATTCGTTTTCTTGGCGTTCCGAGCGGGACCCCCGTCGTCGACGGGCGTTTCGCACTTCCCTGCAAAGCTCGATAGGACCTACATTTCTTGCCCTATGTCTGAAAAGGAAAACATCGGAGGGGCTGCCGCCCCGACCGCTTCTGCCCCCGGATTGACCGACCAGGAACTCGCTCGTCGCGAAAACCTCAAGAAAATCCGCGAACTGGGCGTCGAACCGTTCCCTTACCGGTTCGCCTTCTCGCATCGCGCCGCGGATGTGCGCCTGTTGGGCGAAGGCAAACAGGGCGACGAACTCAAGGAACTGGGGACGTTCGCGGTTGCCGGGCGCGTGGTGGCCTACCGCAGCTCGGGCAAGACCGCCTTCCTGAACATCCAGGACGACCATGAACGGCTCCAGGTGTACCTGCGCCGCGACGACGAAGTGAACGAAGCCGGGACCACGCCGGGGCAGGGCGAGGCGATCTGGCCGGTGGTCAAGATCCTGGACCTGGGCGATTTCATTGGCGTCCGCGGGCGTCTGATGCGCACCAAGACCGGCGAACTGACCTTGCAGGCGGTTGGACCCGAAGGCTTCGAGCTGTTGGGCAAATCGGTGCGTCCGCTTCCGTTCCCCAAGGTGGAAGAAACCAAGGACGACACGGGCAAGGTGGTGGGGCGCAAGACCTTCCAGTCGTCCCTGTTCTCCGATGTCGAGGCCCGCTACCGCCAGCGCTACGCCGATCTCGCGGTCAATCCGGAAGTCGCGAACGTGTTCCGTCTGCGCACGGCCATCATCCAGGAAGTCCGCGCCTATCTGCTGGACCACACCTTCCTGGAAGTGGAGACCCCCACCTTGCAGGCGGTCTACGGCGGAGCGTCGGCCCGTCCGTTCGTGACCCACCACAACGCGCTGGACATTCCGCTCTACCTGCGCATCTCCAACGAGCTCTACCTCAAGCGCCTGATCGCCGGCGGGTTCGACCGCGTGTTCGAGTTCGTGAAGGACTTCCGCAACGAAGGCATCGACCGCACCCACAATCCAGAATTCACGCAGGTGGAATTCTACCAGGCCTACGCCGACTACAACGACATGATGGTGCATTTCCAGGCCATCTGGCAGCGCGCCGCCAAGGCGGTGCTCAAGCTCAAGGCGCGCCGTTCGGCGCTGTCGCGCGGCGTGTCGGCCGACGGTCTGGCCAAGGAGTTCGCCGAGATCGAAGCCGGACAGGTTCCGGTCGTGTACCAGGGACGGGAATTGACCACGTTCTTCAAGGACTGGGAACGCCTGCCGGTCAAGACGGCCCTCAAGCGCAAGGGCGTGGACATCGACGCGTCTTCCGACCAGGACCTCAAGGACCTGATCAAGAACAACCACTGGGAGCTGGACGGCGTGTTCAGCCGCGGTCGCGCCATGATGCTCGCGTTCGAGGAACTGTGCGAACCCGAACTGTGGGAACCCGCCTTCGTGATGGACCACCCGCTGGAATCCACCCCGTTGTGCAAGGTGCACCGCAACGATCCCACCCTGGTGGAACGCTTCGAGCCGGCCATCGCGGGCATGGAGGTGGGGAACTCCTACTCCGAGCTCAACGACCCCATCGTGCAGCGTCGTCTGCTGGAAGAACAGGTGGAACGCGGTCGGGGCGGCGAAGACGAGACGCATCCGCTGGACGAAGACTTCCTGCGCGCCATGGAATACGGCATGCCGCCCATGGGAGGCGTGGGCATCGGCATCGACCGCATGACCATGATCCTCACCGACCAGGCCTCCATCCGCGACGTGCTGCTGTTCCCGTTGCAGAAACCGGAATGATCCGGTAATTCACGATTTCCGTGGGCGCCACCCCGCCATCGCTGGCGGGGTCGGGCTGGCTCCGGGCTCACGCATCCGCGTTCGGGCGAGGCATGCCTCGCCCCTACGGCCCTGCGCATCCCTGGCGCGGAACGAGGGGGATGGTCAGGCTTCCTTGCGCTTGATCACCAGCATGCTGGATCCGTATTTGCGCACGGTCACGTCTTCTGGCCACTCCTGCGGACGATCCGAGGGCCATTGCAGGATGGCCCAGCCGCCGGGACGGCAGAAGGTCAGGCAGTGGTCCAGCAATTCGACGGTGATCTTCGCGAACGGAGGGTCGGCGAAGACGACGTGGAACACCGGATTGCGACGGAACTTCATCGCATCGGCGGGGACGATTTCCAGTTCGCCTTCGATCCCCAGTTCCTGAGCGCTCTTGCGCAGGCATTCCAGGGCGATCTTGTGGTTTTCCACCGCCGTGGCGCGTGGTGCGCCGCGCGAGATCGCCTCGACGGCCACCGAACCGGTTCCGGCGTACAGGTCGCAGAACCCGCCTGCCTGCAGTTCGTTGCCAAGGATGGAAAACAACGCTTCGCGGACGATTCCCGGCGTGGGGCGCGTGGGTTCCAGCCCTGGAGGAGCTTGAACCTTGCGGCCACGGAATCGCCCGCCGCTGATGCGGATTCCGGGCTTCACTTGCCGTAGGAGATCGCGTCGGCGTCCATGCGCAGCTTGCCGTCGGGACCCGACGTCAACTTGAGCGAGGTGAAGCCGATGGGGCACTGCATGGACTGCAGCGCGCTGATCCACTTGGAGACGCTTTCCCAGCCGCCGACTCCGGAGAGCTTCCACTGCGCGCGCTTCATGCCCGCGATGTTCTGGAGACGAGGTGCGGCCGTCTTGGACAGTTCCAGTCCTTGCGTGGACCCCAGATCGCGAGCCTGGCTCAGGATCTTCCCGAATTCGTCGGTGACGCCATCGCTGCCGCCAAAGGAGGCGTTGAAGGGGAGTCGGGCGACCAGCGCGAACTGTCCGTTGGGCTTGCGCACCACCGAGGTGTCCATCAGGCTCTGGGCGACAAGGCCTTGCACGAAGCTGGTCAGGGCCGCGTCGTCCTTGGACGAACCTTGGATGGTGAGGATTCCCGGCGAGAGCAGGCGGATGCTGTTGAACCGAAGCTCGGGGGGCGCGACCTGCCTCACGACGGCCAGGATGCGTTCGAAGGCGAACCGCTGGTAGGAAAGCCGCGAAAGGGCCGGGAGATCTTCGAACCGGGTGGGGGCCGGAACCGCGCCGGCCTTGGTCTTGGATTCGCCCAGCACGAGATCCACCACGCCGCCAGCCAACGCGGGGGCCACAACCGCCGGCTGGATGGAGATCGACTGCGGAGGAGGCGCCACCGGTTTGGCTTCCTTGACAGGTTCCGGCTTGGGCTCTGGTTTGGGTTCCGGTTTCGGAACGGGTTTGGGCTCGGGCTTCTTGGGTTCGGGAGGCTTTTCCGCGACCTTTTCTTCCACGGGCTTCGCGGCGGGCTTGACCGTATCCTTCGCCGCAGGCTTGGGCGCGGGTTCCGAAGCCTTGGGGGTCTCTTGGACGGTCGGTTTGGACACCGTGGCGGATTCGGGCACGAGCGATTCGTCGCTGGGCTCTTGGAGCATGTACCAGGCGCCGCCGCCGATGGCGCCGAGAACCAGGATCGCACCTGCGGCCAGGGCGAATTTCTTGCCCTTCCCGCTGGAGATGACTTCCATGGAAGTGGTGGTGAAATCGCTCATGAAACCGGTATCCCCAGAGCTTCTGGAGGTGGCCGAATTCCCGAACCGGTTTTGCTTCAGATTGAGCCGGATCACAGGCGATCTCCTTGGGAGAGCGAAAGAGCCAAGCCCAGCGCGGTGGCGCACCGAGGCGAGATTTCCGAAAGTTGTTCGGTCATCGATTCCGCCGAAGGGAACGGAATCGCGGCGAAGGCGTCCAGGAGCCGGACATCGGCGCGCAGGCCGCTTCCCAGCCGCGAGCTGAAGCCCGTGGCACCCGACAGTTCGCCGCACAGGAACACGCCCGCCAGGTTGTCGGGGGCGCCCTTCTGCAGGCCCAGGCCGGCTTGCAGGGCCTTCGCCCCTTCCAGGGAAAGTTCGTCGGCGGGATTGGCGCTTTGCGCCAGCACGATCCCATGGCCCATGAACTTGCGCTCCTGGGTCCAGAAGATCTGGAGCGATCGGTTGTCTGCCAGGACCACCGCCACCAGGCGGTCGGTCCAAGATGGATAGTTGATCTCGAAGGCGTTGGCGGCCGCGACGATGTCGATGCTCACCTCGGACAACGGCATCCCGGCCGAATCGAGCACGCTGCGCAGGGTGTTGACGGCAGCTTTGGGAGTGGCGGCGATCAGCTGGGCCGATTCGTTGTGGGCTCCGTTGCCGTGCGGCAGGCTGTTGATCCAGTAATCGGATTCGCTCTTGCCAAGCCAGGTGCGGGCTTCGAACCGGACCGCGTCTTCCAGCGGCAGCGCGGGGTCGAGTTCGGCCAAGTGCAGCATGGAGCGGGTTCCCGACACGCTGGCCGCGACGGCCTTCACGCCTTTGTCGAGCTTGAGTTCGGAGAGCCAGCCGTGCAGTCCTTCGCCCATCTCCAGATTGCCGCGTCGCCAACCGGAATCGATCTGGGTCCGACCCACGATTTCGATCTGGCTCTTCTGGGCGTGGAGCGCGACGAGAGTGCAGTTGTCGGCTCCGAGGTCCAGACCAACGACATATTGATTTTTCTTGGCCATCAGGTTCGTCCGATCAGAAGAGGAGATGTGGTCGGAGTTTGTCCAGCTTCGCGGGTCCGATTCCCTTGACTCGATCCAGGTCGTCCGCGTTGCGGAACGGACGTTGGGAACGCGCTTCGACGATGCGCTGGGAAAGAGCCGGGCCCACTCCCGGCAAGGTCTGCAGTTCGGCGAGTGTCGCCGTGTTGGGGTTCAGGACCCCGGAGATCTTGGATTTTTTCGACGACAAGCGATTTGGGTCACGTTTGTCGGAACGGGATTCCAGCGAATCGGACGTTTCGACGGACAAAGGCTGCCAGTTCAACGCTTGCCCGTGCACTTCCAGAGGCGAAAGAGTCAGGTGCGCTTGGGCACTCCTCCAGCCGGTTCCGGCTAAAAAGAGGCCTGCGCAGAGCCCGAGAAGTCTCCATTCACCTCGGCTGAACACGGTCAAGCGGAGTTCCGCATTTCGTCGTAATTCTAGAACTTTTCTGGACTTACGCAACAGGCTTGTTGGAATGAGTCAACGAAGCCGCCACCAGCTCCCGGAAAAGGGGGCTGGGCTTCAGGAGGCTGGAAGTCAGTTCCGGATGGTACTGGCACCCCATGAAGTAGGGGTGGTTTTCCAGTTCGATCACCTGCATGATCGGGGTTCCCGGAGCCTTGCCGGTGAACTTGAGGCCCGCGGCTTCCAGGCGATCCACGTATTCGGGGTTGACTTCGTAGCGGTGCCGGAACCGTTCGCGGATGCGGACGCTGTTTCCGTAGATCTTGCTGGCCTTGCTTCCCTTGCGGACTTCCACGTCGTGGCCGCCCAGGCGCATGGTGCCGCCCTTGCGCGTGATCTGCTTCTGGCCGGGCAGGTAGCAGATCACCTTGTGGGGCACCGGGTTTTCGGGGCTTTCCACTTCTTCGGAATTGGCGCCTTCCAGGCTGCAGACGTTGCGGGCGTATTCCACCACGGCCAGTTGCATCCCGTAGCAGATCCCCAGGAAGGGCAGGTTGTTTTCGCGGGCGTACTTGATCAGCTTGATCTTGCCTTCGATGCCGCGCGAGCCGAATCCACCGGGGATGATCAGGCCGTCCACGTCCTTGAGGGCTTCGGCCGGATCCTGGTTGCCCTTTTCGATTTCGGAAGTCTCGATCCAGCGCAGCTGGACCTTGGCGCCCAGGTGGGCACCGGCGTGCTCGAGCGATTCCACCAAGCTCGCGTAGCTGTCTTCCAGCGCGGTGTACTTGCCGCCGATGGCGATTTCCACGACGCGATCGGGCGCGGTGTTGTTCTTCTTGACCGCCGCGACCCACTGCGACCATTCGCCCAGCGCCGGAGGGGAATAGATCCCGAGCTTCTTGTGGATGAGGGCCGAAAGGCCTTCCTTTTCGTACACCAACGGGATCTCGTAGACCGATTCGACATCGGGGCCGCTGATCACGCAATCCTTCTGGAGGTTCCCGAACAGCGCGATCTTTTCCTTGATGTGGTCGTCCAGGTATTCCTGGCAGCGGCCGATCACGACGTCGGGGTAGATGCCGAACTCGTTGAGGAGCTTCACGCCTTGCTGGGTGGGCTTGGACTTCTGCTCGCGCACGCCCGACGGCACCGGCACGTAGGTGAGGTGCACGAACAGCATGTTTTCGGCGCCGACTTCGTGGCGCATCTGGCGCACGGCCTCGATGTAGAACAGGTTCTCCAGGTCGCCCACGGTCCCGCCGACTTCCACCATCATGATGTCGGCTTTTTCGTCGCGGGCGATGCCGTAGATGCGTTCCTTGATCACGTTGGTCGCGTGAGGAATGAACTGCACGGTCTTGCCCAGGAAGTCGCCGCGGCGTTCCTTTTCCAGGATTTCCTGGAAGACCTTGCCCATGGTCAGGTTCCAGCCGAACTTGCCCTGTACTCCAAGGAAGCGTTCATAGTGGCCAAAGTCCATGTCGACTTCGCCGCCGTCGTCGAGCACGAAGACTTCGCCGTGCTCGATGGGGTTCATGGTGCCAGGGTCGGTGTTCAGGTAACCGTCGAGCTTGACGGGCACGATCTTCAGGCGCGAGCAGAGCAGACGCCCGATCGATGCCGCTGCCACCCCTTTGCCCAGACCCGAAAGCACACCGCCGGTCACGACGATGTACTTGGTGTTTGTCTTGTTGCCGCCGGACATTAGGTGACTCCTTCCAACATTTCCAAAACTGTGGAAATATGCTCCCTCCGATCGATCGCGGCACGGGGCCAACTGCCTTTTCGCGCCCGTACCGGCATTCCGGCGGCCAAAGCGCGCAGGGGTTCGATGCGCCGGTCCGTCTCGATCCGGGGAACCGGAAGGCTCGCGAACCGCGACAGCGCCTGCAGGGATCCGCCGTAAACACCCACGTGGATGGCGAAATTCCGGCTTCGCGCGTCGGGCGGCAGCTGCCGGAAAAAATCGAGGGCATTGGCAACCTGCCGCTCCCTGAGCGGAGTCGAAGGGCGGCAGGGCGCCTCTGGTGCCAAGGGCGAGAGTGCCGGGTCCGAGGAAAATTCGATCTTCACCACGTCGTCGTCCGTGCGATCGGATTCGCCCAGTGCCGTGTCGGCGGCGGTCCAGAGCGCCGTGGGGTCGGTCGGCAACAACTCGCACAGGTCGCGCAGCAATTCCAACGGAAAAACAGGCTCGTCGCCTTGCAGATTGAGGACCCATGGCGCGTCCATTTGTTGGGCGGTCCAGGCGACACGGTCGGTTCCTGTCGGGAACGACGGAGTCAGGATGGACGGGATCCCATGCGCGGCGCAGGTATCCACGATGACCTGGTCCTCGGTGGCCACGACCACCTTCGCGAAACAACCCGCGGCCAAGGCGCGCTGCGCCGAACGGACCACCATGGGGAGTCCGGCGATGTCCACCAACGGCTTGCCCGGAAAACGCGAAGAGGACATCCGCGCCGGAACGACGCAGGTGACTTCATTCATATGGCGAAAGCCATCGCGGACAGAGAAAATGAAATCGCGGCGAGCGAGCTGGTGTCAGACGACGCGAAAGCCTGTCCGAGGCGAGGGAGGCGTACGACCGTACGGTGACCGAGATCGAGGATAGGCATGAGCGAGTATGGCACCGGCGCAGCCGGCGCGATCATGCAGCTCCGATCACTTTCGGGATGGCGTAAAATCCTTCCACCGCCTTGGGCGCGTTGGCCAGGGCGACGTCTCGGTCCAGGCTCGGACGGGGGATGTCTTCGCGTAGAGGCCGCTCGTTGCTGTCGGGGTGCATCATGGGAGGCACGTCCGACAGGTCCAGGGCCGAAAGTTCATCCATGTGGCCCAGGATGTGTTCGAGCTTTTCCTTGAGCTTGGGGATCTCCTCGTCGGCGACATGCAGGCGGGAAAGCAGAGCGAGCTTCTGGATGGCTTCTTGGGTCAGTTCCATGGTGGGGATCAAGGTAGAAAACGGCGAAAACGAAAATGCCCCACCCCCTTGATCGGAGCGAGGCATCGCGGCAGGCTGGTTGGCGACAGTTATTGGTTTGGCGTGATTGTGGCGAAGTGGAGGCCGGTTGCGCCAAGGACGGCCAGTCCGCCTTGCCAGAAACAGAAGTCGACAACAGGTTCAGGGGTTTGGATACGTTGCCAAAGCTTCGGAGAGAGGGGGGATGCCAAGCTGAGCACGCCGCCTTTGTCGATGGCAAACAGGTTTGCCTTGGTTTTCACGGATGGCAACCCCGGTATTTTCAATACAGCGGATGCTGTGTCGACAGATTGGCCGGGGATCATCCATGTCGAGGTCGAGTATCCTGATACAGGATATGAGGTCTCTGTCACATTGGAGAATTGGCTCCAGACGTTTCCCTCACCCGTACGCCTGATCGTCACGGTCTTGTTGGGACTCAAGAACAGCCAGTTGTTGTGGTAGTCGGCAACATTTGTGAGAAAGATCCGGCTTTCCGGGAGTGGAGACCAAATGATGCCATCGGATGACTCCATTGCATCAACGAGAGTGCCAACAGGCCCTCCTGGTACTCCCATGTATTCACGGAAATACCCGCAGACCAAGACCAACCCATGCTCGCCTACCCGGAGTTGGAAACCATTGACGCTGTCTTTCGAGGTTGCGATCGAGGTGGAATCCCATTTTGACCCGTCGGAACTTGACATGATCCGGAGGCTGTCGAAGAAATGCCAGGTGGCGACGGTGATGACAGAGTCTCCTATGGGCCAATAGTCGTGAACTGTCGCCGTGGGAGCGTACCCTTTCGCCATCCACAGTTTTCCTTGCCAGAAAATGGGCCCGCTTTGCAGTTCCCTCGGGACGGAGAATCGAGTCGTACTTGAGGCGCCATCCTTTCCCATGATCTGCATTGTTGCCATCGTGTCGTCCACGTTCAATATGCTGAGATTGCCCAGGAGAGTATCAAGGACGGTTCCATTTCTGATCGTGACTTTTGATAGTGCTTGCCAATCGCACTTCCATCTCTTCGCCAGCGCCGGGCTCTTCGCGTGCAAGGAAACCTTGTTCCAGATGGGGCCTTGAGAGATCTGGTCGGTCGCCTTGGCGCCTACCCAGTATGTGAGATCCAGCTCGGCCGAATCGTATCTGCTTGGCGTGGCGCCGAATCCCCCGAACACTGTGTCGTGGTAGATCGATGATTCCGTGTATCCTCTCTCGAACGGAGATGCCCAGGACGAGGCACCTGTTTGCCGGTAGATCACGTACCCGGCCTTGCGCGCGTAGGCCGTGTCGTGCCAAGTCAGTGTCACGACGCCCGTAAGGGTGTCGTAGGTTGCGGCAATTCCTGTCACCAAAGGCAGGCCGTTGTAGACCAGGTCGATGGTATCCACGTGGACGGTGCTGTCGGGCAGGGCGCGGACCAGTTTGTGGGTGGGTGTGTACTCCGGCAGATGGCTGACCGCTACGAGGTCCAGCGATCCGGCAGGGACGCTGGTAAAGCGGAAGAATCCTGTCGAATCGACCTTTGTGAACAGGTTGGTGCGCATCAGGTGCACCCAGGCGATGCTAGGCGAGTGCATGGGTTGCACGCGGACGTATCCGGTGATCGTGCCGGTGGGACGCAAGGTGTCCACCGGGATCGCGACCTTGTCGCCGTCGGAGAAGACGGAATCGATGAACGCCGAGATGCTGCCGGAGTCGGCGACCAGGCTGTAGTGGCCGGGTTTGAGCTTGAGGGCCACGTTACCGTTCGCGTCGACATAATCCTGCGCGACCTGGACGGTGGTCGAATCTGTTTCTTTCTGGGCGGCCGAATAGACGCGCACGCGCGCCCCGACCGCTGGCTTGCCGTTGGCCTGGTAGAACGTTCCCTTGGTGTGGGTTTCGTTGTTGGTGCCGGCGACCGTGTCCCTGTCGCACGCCTGCAGGAAAAGGAGGGCGCATAGGCCAGCCATGGAGATGAGGGATTTCATCGGGAGTGCTCCTTGGAGGGCTTCTTGAGCGGGATCAGGGATGTGTGGATCAGGCAGACTTCGGTGGGAGGTTCGGTGTCCTTGTGGACCATGGACCTGATTTCGGAACGGGCCTTTTCCAGCCGTTGTTCGATCTGGAGCGCGACGGTTTTCGACACCGAAACCACGTTGGTGGCGACCAGGCGTTCGGGGGCATCTTTCGCCAACAGGCTTTTTTGCGCGAGCTCCAAGTGCTGCAGTTGCAGCGACACGATCAGGTCGTCGCGGGTGCCTTCGGGGGTGGTCAGCGAGGTTTCGGTGGGCTTCCAGAAGCCTGCGTCGTTCTTGGCGATCAGGGCGAGTTCGGCGAGCAACTGGATGGATTCTTTCACCTGGCCGGGAGTGAGACGAGGAACGATTTCCTTGGCGATGGACGCCGGATCGTCGCCGTAGTCGCCGGTGTCCAGGAACGCGCGGATGGCCCCGTGGCGCCAATCCTTGTAGAACGACATCTGGCATTCGTTCAGGAAGGTCCGGGGGGTGCGATTGAAGGTCACGACCTGTTCGAACGCGAGTTCGCGTTCTTCCGGGGATTCGGCCTGGTTGTAGCGGACCAGCGCCCTGAAGTAGCGCGCCTGGTCGCGGTCCAGGTCCAGCAGGATCACGAATCGTTCCACGAACGTGGTGGTCAGAGTGCGTCCCGCCACGATGTCCGGATAGAAGCTGCGCGTGTTGGGGAGCCCCAGCCTTCGGTGGACCTCGGCTCCGGTGAACCGCGGGTCTTCGGCTTTCCTGGCGGCCAGCCAGTCGGCCAGGTAGCGACGGAAGTCGTTGTAAGCGTAGAGATTTAGAGAACTCATAACGCCTATTTTAAGCGCTATTTGTGCAAAAGAGGAGGCTCTTGGCGTGCATGATTTGTAGAAACGAAGAATGCACATGGAGACACCAGCTTTTACACTGTCGGGGGTTTCCCTGGGAAATGATCTACTGCGGATTCAAGCGGCTTTCGCCGATGTAGTGCCTTTTTGTTGACTCGAAATGAGACGGAATCTGTTTGATGCTCGGACTGTTTGGGCGAGATTTTCCACCCCCACGCCCCCTCAAGGGGGTACCTCTCCCCGTTCCCCTCTCCATCGGCTTGAACGGTTGATGGAGAGGGGTCATGGGTTCGAGGGAAGCTGTACACTAAAGGAATGAGGGGGTCGAGAATTGGAACATCCAGACGGTTACGGCGGGAGTCTACACCAACGGAAGAGTTGGTTTGGGAACTGTTGCGAAACCGGAAAATGTTGGGGCTCAAGTTCCGTCGACAACATCCGGTGGGGCCATTCATCGCGGACTTCTATTGCGCGGAACTTTCGCTTGTCCTGGAACTCGACGGGAACGTGCACCTCGATCCGATCCAATACGAGAAGGATCGGTATCGCGACGATTGGATGGCGGAGCGAGGAATTGGCGTCATCCGAGTCTGGAATCGCGAAGCCGATGAAGAAAACATCAAACGTCTGATTGCCAGATTCCTTGCTATGCGCCGGTAAAGACTCGATCTGTCGTCTTGCTTCCCCCCTCTCCATGACGATGGAGAGGGGGCCGCCCGAGTCCGGCATCGATACCAGATCGAGGGCGGATCGGGGGAGAGGCCGTTCCTGTTGCTCGTGTTCAATCGGTTGCAGGTGGTTGTCCGGTTCGATGGACATTGACGGAAGCCCGGTTCTGGGCGAGTTGTTCCCCAAGGGATCGTCTATTGCGGAATGAATCGACTTTTGCCGTAGCAGGACTCTTCGTGTCTGATATTGCACGGGATTTTCGCAGCTCCCACACCAGCGCGATCTTGCGCGAGAGATCGTCCAATCGCTCTTCCGCGTTCATGTCCGCAAAACTCCGGGTAGGGTGGCCGTCGAAGTCGTGATCTTCGACACCGGCCGAGGCCAGGTCGGCGACAAGTCCTGCGAGATCAGGTCGATCGGCCATTTGCGGGAATCTAATCACCTACTGCAACCTCCCCGTTTCCACGGCGGCCCCGATTCCCTATCTTCCCCGGTCCTTCGACGCCGGGTACGGTTCGGGGAGCGGAGTCCGATCAACGCCATGCGCCTATTCATCGCCGAAAAGCCATCCGTGGCGCGGGTCCTGGCCCAGGAGCTGGGCAACGTGCGCAAGCACGACGGCTACATGCAGTGCGGCGACGATTTCGTCACCTACGCCTTTGGCCACTTGCTGGAAATGGCCATGCCCGAGGTCTACAACCCCGAATACGCGCGTTGGCGGGCGGAAGACCTGCCCATCGTTCCGGCGGACTGGAAGCTGTTGCCCAAAGGGGACGACGGTGCCAAGAAGCAATTGGCGCTGATCGGGCGCATGCTCAAGGACGCCGCCGAGGTGGTGAACGCGGGCGACCCCGACCGCGAAGGACAGCTTCTGGTCGACGAGATCCTCTGGGCCTACAAGTACGCCGGACCGGTGCGGCGCTTCTGGGTGAGCTCGCAGGACAGCGTGTCCATCCAGCGCGGCTTGAAGGCGCTCAAGGAGAACGCCGAGTACAAGGGGTTCGCCGACGCGGCCTTGGCGCGTGGACGCGCCGATTGGCTGATCGGAATGAACTTGTCGCGGGCCTTCACGCTCAGCGCCAGGCGCGGCGGTGCCGACAAGACCCTGCTGACGGTGGGGCGCGTGCAGACGCCCACGCTGGCCATGGTGGTGGCGCGCGACCGCGAGATCGAGGCGTTCGTGCCGGTGTCGTACATCACGATCTCGGCCCAGTTCAAGCACGAGAACGGCGAATTCAAGGCGCGTTACAAGCTACCCGCCGCCGCGGCGTCGGATTCCGACACTCCCTCGCCCGAAGAACCGCAGGACGGTCGGCAGGACGAAGAGGTGGCCAAGCCCGTCGAGAGCCGCCTGACCGACCCTGAACTGGCCAAGAAGATCCTGGCCGAAGTGAAGGGCAAGACGGGAATCGTTGTCACTTGCAAGACCGAAGAAAAGAACGATCCTCCGCCGCGTCCGTTTTCGCTGGGCACGCTCACCTTCGCGGCCTCCAAACGCTGGGGCTACGGCGCCGAAGACATCCTGAAGGCCGCACAGAATCTGTACGAGTCAAAACTCGTCTCGTACCCGCGCACCGACTGCGAATTCCTGCCCGAGGCCCAGCACCAGGACGCGCCTGCCGTCTTGGCGGCCATGCGCACGGTGTTCCCTGCCATGTCCAAGCTCATCGACCGAGCCGACCCCAAGTTGAAATCGCGCGCCTGGAACGACGAGAAGGTGACCGCCCACCACGGCATGATCCCCACCCAGCACCGCGGCGAGGTGGGGCGGCTTCCCGAGATCGAAGCGAACCTGTACCAGTTGATCGCGCGCACCTACCTGGCGCAGTTCTACCCGGCACACAAGTACTTGGCCACCGCCGTGACGGTGGAGGTGAGCGGTCACACCTTCGCGGCCAATGGGCGCGTGGTGGTGGATCCGGGTTGGCAGGCGATCTTGAAGCCCGATGCGCCGGAAAAGGACAAGGACGACGACGACGCGGCCCAGACGCTCCCGGCCATGAAGGAAGGCGACGCGGCCCTTTGCACCAAGGCCGACAAGAAGGAAAAGAAGACCAAGGCCCCGCCGCGTTTCACCGAAGGCACGCTGGTGAAGGCCATGGAGACCGTCCACAAGTTCATCGACGATCCCGAACTCAAGAAGCTCTTGAAGGAAGAAGATGGCATCGGGACTCCGGCCACGCGCGCGACCATCATTTCCGAACTCAAGCGCCGCACCTTCCTGGAATCCAAGAAAAAGGCGCTGGTGAGCACCACGCTCGGGCGCAGCCTGGTGGATGCGCTCCCGGGCGACGTGAAAAGCCCCGTGCTCACCGCGTTGTACGAACGCGACTTCAAGGAGATCCAGGCGGGCCGCGCCACGATCGAGGACTTCCTGCGCAAGCAAACGGAATTTGTCCAGACCCAGGTGGGGATCGCGGCCTCGCGCTGCACCGAGGTGGCCGGAGCCAAGTCCGACGGCCCCGAATGCCCGGTGTGCAAGAAAGGCCAGCTGCGCCGGGTTCCGGGAAAGAGCGGGCATTTCTGGAGCTGCTCGCGCTGGCGGGCCGATCAACCCTGCAAGGCCACCTGGGAAGACGACGACGGCAAGCCCGCGTTCAAGGGACCCAAGGGCAGCGTACCGTGCCCCGTGTGCAAGACGGGGTACCTGAGGCGGATCGCCTACCGCGACAAGTTCTTCTGGGGTTGCTCGCGCTACCGCGAAGGCTGCAAGGGTGCCGCCGAAGACAAGGACGGCAAACCCGACATCCCTCCACCTCCTCCGCCGCCGTTGGTGATGGGCTGAACCGGCGGACCCCCCCGCTTCCATCCGTGGCGGTGGCGAGATTGACTAGCTTCCCGGCACAGATGTTCCCACCGATGATCCGAACAGCCGACCTGACCCTCAAGCGCTTCTGGGGGTTCCGCGCGATCCCCCTGGTCCGCGAGCTCGCCGTGCTGTTCCGATCCATGGGCATCGCGTTTCGGGATCTGTCCAATTCCAACGCGTTCTCGCAGGCCGCCGCGATCAGCTACTACACCATCCTTTCCATCTTCCCGTTCCTCATGCTCCTGGTGGTGGTGTCCAGCCGGTTCCTGGAGGACCAGAACCTGTCGGTCCAGGCCGTCCGCCTGCTGGGTTCGTACATCCCCAACGGAAGACAGATTCTGGTAGAGTCGCTGCCGGTGCTGCAGCGCATTTCCGGGACCTTGGGGCTGGTGTCGGTGGCGGGTCTCGCGTGGTCTTCCATGGGCCTGTTCGCGGCCTTGCGCACGGGGTTGGACGACGTATCGGGGGACAAGTCGCCTCCGTCGTCGCTTCTGCAGCACTGGGCGAGTTTTGTCGCCGTGGTGGCGAGTTCCTTCGGGTTGCTGCTGGGCCTGGCCCTGGCCACCCTGCTTTCGTTCGTGGGACGCATGTCCATGCAGATCGTGTCGCAGGGCGCCGAGTTCCTGGGGAGGTTTTCCGGAACCATCCCCGAACTTCTGATGCGTCCGGCGGGCATGGTCTTCCAGTCGCTCACGATCGCCCTGGGCGGGATCATCACCTGGATCGGACTGGTGCTGCTCCTGCACCATCTGCCGCGGCGCAAGCCGGGTCTGCGCCATTGCCTGGTACCCGCGCTGGTGGTCACGATCCTCATGGACCAGCTCAAGGGCTGGTTCCTGGTCTTCCTGGCCTCGCGCAAGGACTTCACCATGATCCACGGACCGCTTTCCGCCGCCATCGCCTTCATGCTCTGGGCCTACCTGACTGCGCTATTGTTCCTGTACGGCGGCACCTGGACGTTCCGGCTGGCCCGCGAACGCTCCCGGGAATACCGGTTCCGCCCGGTCTCGCCGGATCCGTGACGACGCCTACGACAAAACCTGTCTGACCGCCGCGGCGAGCTTGGCGATGGGGGTGCGGGAGGCGAACGAATCGGCGTCCAGCCACTCCCAGGCGTCGTGTTCTTCCGACATGCGGACCTCTCCCGAGACCCAGTCGGCGACGTAGTAGACGATGACCATGGGGATGCCGGCGCGCAGCGCGTGGTGGGCCGAAAGCGGGCGGGGGTCGATGCGCACGACCAGGCCCGTCTCCTCGTCGATTTCGCGGGCGACGGCATCAAACGGCTCCTCGCCGTGCTGGATGCGTCCCGACATGGCTTCCCAGATGCCGGGCGATGCGTCCTTGGTCAGGGAGCGGCGCATGGCAAGGACCTTGCCTTCCTTGCGGACCAGGGCGCAGACGGCGGCGATGAACAGGTCGCTCATGGGATCCTCTTGATGGTCGTCCGCTGCGACGCGGTGCGGATCGACAGGAACTGGATGCCGTTGGACGCGGGAAGGGTCCAGGATTGTCCCGACCGGAGCGGTCCGGACCCGGCGACGAACCGCCCCGACGCGTCGAAGATGACGATTTCCGTCGCATCCGCCGTCGCGGTGGCCCGGTCGCCCGATATCCTCGCGCCCATCCGCCGTGGGGGCATCACCGACACGCCGTCCCGGCACGGCGCGGCGAGATCCTTGGACAGGAAGTTTTCCGCGCTCCATCCGGTCGCGCCGTGGTCCCATTCCACCTTGTGGAACAGGTACCAATGGCCGGACACCGTGGCCGAATCGGGGCCTCCTGCCAGGGTCCCGGTCTTGCCGCACGGGACGGTGTCCAGGAGGCTCCCGCCGGGCGAAGCGCGGACCTTGGCCCAGTGTTTGGACACCACCCGGTCGCCGATCGCGCCGTCCAGCTGCCACAAGGGTTTCACCGAAACGGTGCCGTTGTCGAGCATCGCCATGTCCAGCCAGAACGCGCCGTCGCCCAGATCGATCCCCGCCGCGTTCTTCACGACCCGGCCGCGTTCGTCCAGGCCTCCGTTGTAGCCGTTCCGGAAGGCCGCCTGCGCCATCGGGGTCCCGCGCGGCAGATCCTGCCAGGTCTGCCGGAAGATGGATTCGTTCCACCAGTCGTCCTTGGTGTTCCAGGGACCCACGTCCCACACGGGCAGGTGCGCGATCCTTCCGTTCCTGGACAGTTCCACCTCGAATTCCAGGTCGGTCGGGGAGTCGGTCCGGTTCAGCGCCCTGCGCGAGGGCATCGCCACGAAATGGTCGTTTTCCACGATGACGTGCCCGTTGGCGGTCGTGCGGCCCACCAGTCCTTCGCGGGTGGCGAAGACGGAAAACGGTCCAGAGGCCGCCAGGGCTCGCGCCGCCGGTGCGACAGGAACCGCCACCGATGCTGCCGGGAGGGGCGCGCCGCCCGGGCTCTTGTTCCCGAGCACGATTTCCGGTGCGGGAGCAAGGACCGCTCCGGGTTCCACGAGCAGGGATTCCAGGCGCGCGCGATCGGCACCGTGTTCGACCACCAGATCGAACCGTTCCCCGTCC
>ENA-UPSM01001742-UPSM01001742.1-activated-sludge-metagenome-genome-assembly--contig:-NODE-1742-length-27976-cov-5.700834_pt1 | contig 27976 bp, 21 predicted proteins | sample MGYA00238181_ERZ773283 | MGnify/ENA primary metagenome ERZ773283 (study PRJEB29023, sample SAMN05720199) | activated sludge metagenome | isolation source: Anaerobic digester | place: Japan...
GAACTTTACACCTAATACTATTATGGGAATTGATAATATTCTTTTTATTATCTCAAGCTTCAAAATCAAAGAAGAGTTACCTACAATCTTCAAAACCGTAAGGTTAAAATCACATAGAGGATACAAAAGTCCGACGACGGATAATAGTTGTAGGATTATAATAGATGGCCTCCATTTTTCACCTATTAAGGTGATGATAACAGGCTCAGCAAGTGCGCAAAGAAGTATCATAAGTGCTGATGTAATGAACACCAGGGTTGTAAACATTTTTTTATATACTTTCTTTAGTTCAATTCTATCCTCCTGAAGTTCAGAAAGCGATGGATAAGTGACACGATTCACAACTTTGTTAATATTGCTGGAAGGCAAATTAGAGAATTGTTCCGCTTTGGTATAATAGCCTAAAGTTGCTGTTGAAAAATACTTGCCAATGACAGCATAATAGACATTATTGAAAAGCGTATATATCAGTCCTCTTAACATAAGCTTAAATCCAAAGCCAAATAGTTCCCTAAAAGATTTCTTACTAAAGATAACTGAAGGACGCCATTTATTAAGGAACCATAACAAACCTGAACTAAGACTATATTCAACTAGCGATTTGTAGACCAAGCTCCAGACCCCAAAGCCATTTAATGCCAATGTAATTCCGACAATCCCCGATATAATAGAAGAGATAATTGAAATTCTTGTTTGAAGTTTAAAATCAAGCCTTTTGGTCAGCTGAGTTTTTTGTACAATAGTCAATGAAATAATTATAAGGTTTAATCCAAATATCTTCAGTAACAAGACTAGCTCAGGTTCTTTAAAAAAATTACTGATAAATGGTGCCAAAAAAAAGAGAATTAAGTAAAGCACTACACCGGTAATTATATTGAAAATAAAAACCGTTGAATAATCTTTCTGTGTACAATTCTGCTTTCTTATTAAAGCTTGACCAAAACCACTACTTATAAACCACTGAGAAATTGAAATAAATATGGTTATCATACCAATAAGGCCAAAATCGGTTGGTGATAACAATCTTGCAAGTATAACGCCAATTATAAACTGTATAGTTTGTACTGCAAAATTATCAACAAAGCTCCAAAATAATCCAGTAATTGTTCTTTGTCTCAGATTTCTACTCAAACAAATTATATTTTACTTAAAACAATATTTTGAAAAATGCATCAATACCAATTCTGGCGCCTAAAATACTATTAGAACATACTGCTTTTTCATTTTAATCTCTCATTAAACTACAAATATTCCGACAATTCTTTTGAAGCGTATAAATCACAATTCATTTTTTTCTTACTTTCCGTTTATGCTAAATACACCAATCGTTCTGTCGTCGTTTCAACCAGCCTAACAAGAATATTGACACTACCGAAAAGGGTCTAATGTGTGATAAAACTAGAGAAAACCGACAGTATCAATTATATGTATTTTGACATTAAAGCGCGAAGTTCCTAACTTCAGTCCCTTAAAGGGATAGTTATATACTGTTAAACTCAGATATAATACAAACTGCCATCAGATCAAAATTCTTAATACCCCATGCAGTAAGTTTTGTGCAGGGAGCATTAATACCGACTCTCTCTATCTTGATGACGGGATAAAAGGAACGTAACAGTCCAAATATGTGCTATTTGCAGGAATGCTCTCACTGCCTGACTGTTTTTCTTAACGCATTGGCTAACGTTGTTCTTAGGCAGATAATAATATGTTGGATCAAGCATGATCATTTTCTACCTCTAGTATTTTTTATTGAATTCATGACCGACACACAAGCTGGATATTCCTGACTTAGATTTAGCCCCCTTTTTGAAAGTGGAAATTCATGGTGATATTCAACACTTTTAGATGTACCACACTATACACGGTCCGTTATCTCTGTTCTAGACTATATCTTTGAATTGTTAAGAAGGATTACGACGAAGCAAATAAATCGCATCGTCCATATCAGGGACTTTTATTGTACCGAGGTCAGTAATATCTACACCAGTCTCTAAGGCCAGACAAACATAATACTCTTTACACTTATCTATCTTATCATAATTCAAGTCAAAAAATCCTTGCAGGGAACCTCTCTGTAAGGATGACTTCTGCATGATAAATTCTGTGATCTAAATACAATGTCTCAAATTGACGGAAGATGACGTCCAGAAGGTCATCATAACGTAACCTAAAGAAACCTCCCCTTTGATCTTTAAATATATTTTAAAGAGTCCAAGGCTTTCTCTGTCCTTCTCTGGGATGATAGGATCATTCAGTATCAGGTTTATTTAAAAAAGGAAAAGTTCCATTAACTCTTTCTTAATGTCATCGATCCATTAAATTTTGTGGTCACTGAATATCCTGCTTATGATTTCTTACTGAAACTATCATTATAGATAAGCCCGGCGCATGCGGCAATATAATCAATAAAATAGTCAAATGACAGGATGACTCTAAACGTTTCGTGTAGATCCCCGGATCGACAAATTACTGACTTGTTTCCATAAGAGCCAGATCTTTAAAGCTCCCCTAAGAGAATCAATATTGACATCTATCTCTTAAAAGATTAACTTTAATGCTCGTGAAAGTTAATTTAAAATCCAATTGTAATGAAATCAAAGTTTCTTAAACTCAATGCACGCGATTTCCTTCGCGGACTGCTGATTGCGGTACTGACCGCCTTACTTACCGGACTGATCAATATCCTGGATGCCGGTGCGGTATTCACCTGGGCCACCATCAAGCCGGTGCTTATAGCCGGCCTCTCTGCTGCACTCTCTTATCTGTTGAAGTGTCTGGCTACCAACTCGCAGGATCGTATGTTCACCCGTGAGCCGCGGCTGGCCTAGAGGCCGAAGTTTCCGGTATCTATCCACCGCATATCGAGCAGCGACCAGAAGTCGAGCGCCAGGTCGGTGAGCACATAGTCGTACGGCAGCCAGCCATAGCCTTCGTCGCCCCAGCTCTTCGACCATGAGTTGCGTATCAGCAGCGCTTTATTAATCCTCGTAAATTTTTTCAGCCTAGTTTTTCGTTTAAAACCCAGCTTGCAACTGTTAAACAATTAACAATGAACTTTGAACAATGAACATTGAACATTGAACATTGAACATTGAACATTGAACATTGAACATTGAACAGTTAATACTCTTCAGTTCACCTTTAAACTTTGCGAAAGATTAATTCCTTGGTTATCAATGGACCGATTACCTGGACAACGTGTCAGCCATCTGTAATATGAACTCCTGTTTACTCTTAAAACTTCACACATCTTCTCAAAGGGAAATATACAGGTATGTGTCCTTATGAATTGGAATGTTTGCCATCGTTCCCGGAGAAAATGCTTGCCCCCTTTTTTAAGATATTACGCTCTGACTGGGTATCCCGAAGTTCTTTCTTTAACCGGGCTGTCTCCTTTTGTTCCCTGTCATCATTTTGTTTCCCCGGCCAGGTAAGCTTGTACCCAAATTTACCGAAGCTTCCCGCATCCAACGATAGATCAGTTCAGCCCGGATATCCGGTTCCTTTGCCAGAACACCCAGATCATCTCTGGCGTGTGAAAGCTCAGCAACCATTAGTTTGAACTCCGGTCATACCTGCGCCTTTTTTCCATGTCCGTTCAATCAAGCATTTCAGCGTGACATACTGTCCGGATAAATGTAGCAGTTCCACTCGTGCTGAAGATGAATAAAACTTGTAAGTACCGATTTAAACATCTACAACTGTGGCTTAGCCGGTAATTTCATTAACACGATTATCAGGCTTTTATTCAAATTAACTGAAAAATCAACACAAAAATCAAGATCTCATAGAACATAGGTTATTAACAATCTGTGTGTTAATAAGTGTTAAGGATCAACCAGTTAAGATCAGAAAAAAAGGCTGGTCATTGAATTAGCCTGACAATCTCAGAAAGGCCGGCATATTGTATGGTATAAATATCTTTCATCACTGTAAAGAATTGTTCCAACCTATCCTTAAGCAATTTTACCGAATCATTCGTTAAACTGTATGGACTGGTTCCTACTGCATACTCATTGCTATGAAACATCATGCATAAAAAAATCCTTTCGTCATGAACAGTTTGCATATATAACTCAATGACACGTTTCATGGCCCTGACATCTGAGAATGTCGGCCTGAGCCACAGCGTCCTGATTAGTCGTGTCAGGGTATTATAGAGAAAATGGTGATACCTGGTTTTTAAATTAACCCTGCGTTTTAGCCTGAGCGGTACATTCTTCAGTATAGGATTAATGGTTGAAACAGGTACTTCAAGTATCTTAAGGCTGCCATTTTTACGAAAATCTCTCAGAGACGGGAAATAAGGCTGGTAGGGCGCACCGAAAAAATTGATTGAATTACCATTACTATTCTTCCACATAATATCCGGAGTTACACTGCTGTCAACCCAATAGCCCAATTCCTGTAACTGGCGAAGGGTATCATGACTAAGCGCGAACCGTCCCGCCCTGAAAGAAGTAGGTTTATATCCGAATGTCTTATGAAAGAGTTCTGTGAGGTTTTTTAGTTTTTCAAATTCCACCTCTAATGGAAAATCACTTTGATAATGGTCTGTATTATCCGAATCGAAGGTAGCCTGAGGCTCAATAAACTCTGAATGAAGATGCGTCCCTAACTCAACCAGATTACCAAGTGACCTGAAGTAGTTGGCCGATTTACTATCTGAGATTACTTCAGGACTTAGAAGATAAGTAGCTTTAACATTATGCCTGTCGAAAACAGGCTGGAGATTATTTTTCACCCCAATAAGAATATTCTGGAAAGAAAGAGGTTGCCTTACCTTCCAGCTTTCTCCCTTATCACACTCAGTGTCTACGGTAACAGCCAGGATTATTCGCTTTTTCCCCATTTATCCGGCATTAACAGTACCCTGCCATATGATGATGTACGATTGTTTCTTATCCCGGAACGCCAGCTGATACGGCTTGCATCTGTCCATTTGGTTTTATATTCTGACTCTCCTCGCTTTATGTTAAATTCTTTGCAACCGTTTAACAGCATTTTTTTAAAACCTGCTCTGTATCTAATAGAGGATTCTATTTGATCTCCCGTTTGCCCGCTGCACCTGGACGATTCCTGGCAAGGCGGATATTTTTGATTACAAAGCCTTTGCTCATTCCATTGGTTATATCTGCCCATGGGCTATCCAAATTAACGAAGTAATAAGAACCTTGTTCCGTTAAGAAGCTGATCTTTTTTTATTGATTTAGTTTTGAATAGGTCTGACTGCCAGTGACGAATCAGGCAAATCATTAAAAATCATTTTTTCCACCTGAACCAAGAATTAAAAAGCCAGTTCCTGTCCATTTCAGTGCTTTCATATATTATAGCTGGTTTGAGGTTATCGCTTTTGCAAACTCCAATTAATTGCATTGACAAGGTGCAACAGTCAGAACATGTTTTGGTCATTTGCCGGCCACCCCTGTAAGAATCACTGTCAGCCGATTTTCAAACTTCTCAAGGGTAAACTCCTTTTCAAACTTTTCCCTTCCGCTGCAACCCATCTGTTGATGCATGCCGGGATTTCTGATCAGCTCCTCCGGTTTTCCAGCCAGGGCACCAACATCATGTTGTGGGGCAAGAAATCCGGTTACACCATCATCTACCATATCAGGTATTCCCCCTTCAAAGGTAGAAACCACAGGCAGGGAGGGAGGTCGGGAGGGTAGGTACATTCCCAGCCGGAAGGGATTTAGTGAGACGGTGTTTTGATTTACCTCACCCCCTCTTATCCCCCGCTCCCGGGAGAGCGGGGGACGATAGTTGTCTGCAAGGTTATAAGTCTCTGTTTGTTTGAGATGGTTTATAGTTATGGGGTTCTTCAAGTCCCTCCCCCGGGAGAGACCGGGTGGGTGGGTACATCGTCAGGATAGAGCGAGACCGCGAGTGTGAGTCCATCATCAGCAGAGAATATTCTGCACGGTGAGTCCGTTGATTTCAGTTTGTATCCGTATTTGTATGCTATAGTTACATTAATAATATCGCTTGCAGGTACTACCCCTCCCTGCCGGCTGAACGTCTTTGTATTCTGCAGTTACATTATCCTATCGCTTGCAGGAGCTGCACCTCCCTCCCTGCCGGCGGGGAGGGAGGTTGGGAGGGTGGGTACATCGTCAGGATAGAGCGAGACCGCGAGTGTGAGTCCATCATCAGCAGAGAATAATCCGCACGGTGAGTCCGTTGATTTCAGTTTGTATCCGTATTTGTATGCTGTAGTTACATTATTAATATCGTGTGCAGGTACCACCCCTCCCTCCCTGCGGGCAGGGAGGGAGGGTGGGAGGGTGGGTACATTCTCAGCAGGGAGAGAGGTTGAATATATTCCCCGTCGTATCCGGGATCCTTTTCCTTATCCTATTCTCAGGTACACCATGCCGGGGAGGCCAGCCCTGTCAAACACGCCGCGGCCGTCGATCAGCAGCGGATGTTTCATGAGCGACCCTATCTTCTGCCAGTCGGGCATCCGGTATTCCTTCCATTCGGTGACATGAAAGAGCACATCGGCGCCGGTGACCGAGTCGTAGATGTCGGCTGCATATTCAATTGCCGGGCCGAGGCGGCGACGGGCCTCGTCCATTGCGACGGGGTCATGGACCCTCACGGTGCATCCCGACTGTAGCAGCTGGCTTATGAGTGTAAGCGACGGCGCCTCGCGCATATCATCGGTGCCGGGCTTGTATGAGAGTCCCCAGATCGCGGCCCGCCTGCCTCTGAGATCTCCCCTGTAATAATCGCTGAACTTACCGAATAGCACCCGCTTTTGCCTTTCGTTGATGGCCTCGACCGACTCCAGGAGCGTCACAGGCGAACCATGATCCCTCCCGGTCTTTATCAGCGCTTTCACATCCTTCGGGAAGCACGATCCGCCGAACCCCGGACCGGGATAGAGGAACTTGCTGCCTATGCGGGTATCGCTGCCGATGCCCTTCCTCACCAGGGATACATCAGCTCCGACCTTCTCGCAGAGGTTGGCTATCTCGTTGATGAAGCTGATGCGTGTTGCAAGCATGGCGTTTGCCGCATACTTGGTCATCTCGGCCGAGGCTATGTCCATGAAGATGACCCTGAAGCTGCTCAGCTGCATAGGGGCATAGAGCCGGGTCATCAGCTCCCTTGCCCTGCCGCTGTCGGTGCCTACAACCACCCTGTCGGGCTTCATGAAATCCTCGATGGCGGCTCCTTCCTTGAGGAACTCGGGATTGGAGGCTATATCGAACCCGATTGCCTTGCCGCGCCGTTTCAGTTCCCCGGCAATGGTTTCCCTCACCAGTTCCGACGAGCCGACCGGGACCGTACTCTTGGTGACCACCAGCAGGTATTTCTCAAGGTTTTCACCTATCGTCCTGGCCACAGCCAGGACATGACTGAGATCGGCGCTGCCGTCTTCAGCCGGCGGCGTACCCACGGCGATGAACAGTATCTCGGTATCACCAAGGCTCCCGGCAAGGTCGGTTGAGAAGGAAAGCCTGCCCGCCTTCATGTTGCGATGCACCAGGTCCGCGAGACCGGGCTCGTAGATGGGCATGATACCGTTGTTGAGCCCGGCGATCTTTGCCTGATCGGTGTCGATGCACCGCACAGTTGCACCCAGCTCGGCAAAGCAGGCGCCGCTGACCAGACCGACATAACCGGTGCCGGCTATGGAAATATTCATAAAAAGATTGCTTAAATTGTTTTAATGAATAACAGTGACCCAAGACTTCGGTTCATGTGACCTTCTGCCGCAGGCGCTTCGTTGCGGTCCCGTTCCCGTTGTCGGAATAATAGCCGTAACCGTTGCCGTATCCGTAACCATACCTGTACCCGTATCCGTACCTGTACCTGCCCGAGTATCCGTACACTCCCTTGCTGCGGCTTATGTCGTTGAGAAGCAGGCTCATGTTCTTTATGCCGTTTGCCTTTGCATCGGCGATGGTGTTCTCGAGGATGTGCCTGACCGTCTTGTTGTGCCGCACAAGGATCACGGTTATGTCGGCCAGCTGGGCAAGCGAGTAGCTGTCGGACACCGCTCCCAGGGGAGCGCTGTCGATGATTATGTAATCGAACCGCCTCCGGAGTTCGTCAAACAGCTCCCTTGTCTTTGCCGACCCTGCCAGTTCGGCGGGGTTGGGCGGAACGGGACCGGCAACGATCACCGACAGGTCCCTGTATTCACTGTCCTGGATTATCTCATCGAGCGTGTTCTGTCCGATGAGGTATGTGGAAATACCGGCATCCCTTTTAAGGTTGAAATCACCGAAGATCTTAGGCCTGCGGAGGTCAAAGCCAATCAGGACGGTTTTCTTCCCGGCCAGGCTGTAAACGGAGGCAAGGTTGACAGAAGTAAAGGATTTGCCTTCTTCCGGCACCGATGAAGTGATAAGGATCACCGGCGATTTTATTTCGCGCGTGAAGAACTGCAGCCTGGTGCGCAGGTTCCTGAAGGTTTCGGCTATCCTGCTCTTCGGATCATTCAGCACCACCGTCTGGTAGGGCATTGCGCTGTGGATGATATGTCCTGCCACCGGGATGTCGGCTATTGCTTTGATGTCTTCCTCTGATTCCACCCTGTTGTTGAGTACACTCATCAGAACCAGAACCAGGGCCGGTGCCACGAGACCGGCAATCGCCGCCAGCCCCAGGTTGCGTGCCGGTCTAGGCTTTACTGCTTCCCGGATGATCGCATTGTCGATGATTTCATTGTCGGGCGTGTTCGAGGCTTTCGTTATCTGTGCCTCGGCGCGCCTCTGGAGGAGGTAGGTGTAGATATTGTCGTTGAGCTTGAACTTCCTTTCGATGCCGAGCAGCTCCCGTTCGGTCTGGGGCAGCTTCCGTATCTCGGTCATGAGCGAATTGAGCCTGTTGTTCAGATCCCTCATTGCAAGGTTGGTGTTGTTCAGCAGGTTGCGTGCGTTCTCCTCCAGCCTGGCCTTTGCGTTCCTTATCTGCGACTCGAGGGTTGTGAGATAGGGGTTCCTGCTGGCGCCGCTTCCTCCCATGGCGATCTTCTGGTCGGCCATGCGGTTGAGCTCGAGGACGAGATTATTCAGCAGCGGATCGCTGATGCCCATCACCGACGGGGCCACGATATCGCCCGCATCCCTGTTCTCGGCGAGATAGGAGAGGAGATACCTGAAATAGTCGTCCTGCATCTTCATTGCTGCCTTTTGGTTGTCGAGCTCCTTTGCCTGGGCGAACAGCTGCTGCGACTGGAAGCTCAGGTCGACCACCTCCCTGTTCCTCCTGAAATCCTGCAGCGTGCCCTCGGTGATGTCGAGCGAGTCGGCAATGGTGCTGAGCTGCCTGTCGATGAAGCTGATGGTATTGGTTGCGACCTGGTTCTTCTTGTCGAGGGTGCGCTGGAGATACATCTCGATATGTTTGTCGAGGAACATCTTTGCTTTCTCGGGGCACTCCGACAGGATCTCGAGGCTCACCATTGATGCCTCGTTCTCTACCGATTTGAGACTGAGGCGTTTACTCCAGGTATCGGTCTGATCAGCGTAGCTGCTGAAGCTGAAGAACCACCGGCCGGGGGCGGGCGGGGGAGGGTTTGCACCGTCGGCATTGCGGGGAACAATGGCGAAAGCATAGTGGTCCGACACTATCTCCTCGCCGAACTTCACCGTCCTGCCGGTCCTGATCTCGGCCGGACCCGGCGACATCTCTTCGGAGAAATAGCTGTACATCCTGACCCCGCTGCCGGTGTTCCTGCTGCCCAGCTTCATTGATCCGTCGCCCGCGATCTCGAGGGTGAACATCACCCCCAGGGGCTGGGGTCTCGAGTAATCGGGCAGCACGATGAAGGGAACATTGTTCAGGCTTTCGCGCGGTCCGAACAGTTCGTCGCTGTAATAGGTCACGCTGAAGTCGAGTGCCCGGATGGTCTTTGATATGAGCGAAGTGGATTTCATTATCAGCACCTGGTTCTGAAGGTTGAACCTGCCTGTATTGAACCCGTACCCGGCCATCAGGTCGGCTCCTCCGAACATTGGGCCCACCGGGCTTCCCGAAGGGGTCTCGATCAGCAGCGACGCGCTGACCCGGTGTACCCTCGGCGAATACTTGTTGATAAACAGGGCCGCCGCCACCGACAGCATCAGGGCAAGCAGAAACCAGTGCCAGTTGCCCAGGAAAAGATAGAAATATTTCATAAGGTCGATATCGTCCTGGGGAGGACGGGGGCGGGGCGGCGAAGGCTGGTGTGGTGTGGCGGTCATGGCTGTGTGTTTGCTATGTTTCGGGTTGCGGGTTTCGGGTTTCGGGTTTCGGGTTTCGGGTTTCGAGTTTCGGGTTTCGGGTGTTTAGGGTTGCAGGTTTTGAGTTTCGAGTTTCGGGTTTCGGGTTTCGAGTTTCGGGTTTCGGGTTTCGGGTTTCGAGTTTCGGGTTTCGGGTTTATTGTTTAAGTCTTTTAAGTCTGTAAGTGGCAGTGGGTTAGTTACTTTATCCTGAAAAGGGTGAACACTGCCACAAGGAGTGAGACGGCGGTGGCGAAGATCGAGAGGTTCGGGCTCACATACTTGAGGTAGGGTCTCTGCTTCAGCGGAGGTACCACGATAACGTCATTTGGCTGAACGTAGTAGAACGGGCTCGAAAGGTAGTCTTCTGTTAAAAGATTAACATAAAAGACATAGGTGGTTTCGCCCGCGCGGCGGATTATCTTGATCTTCGAAAGGTCACCGAACTCTGAGGCGCCCCCCGCCATGCCCAGTGCCTGGAGGAGGGACAGGTTGTTGTCGCCGGAAAGCTGGGTCGACTCATTTTTCACCTCACCGATGACAGAAAAGCGGAAATTCAGGAGCTTCAGACGAACAACCGGACGCTCGAGATACTTTTTCACAACTGAGGCGATCGAGTCCTGCGCCTGGCTGATGGTGAGCCCCGCCACCGGAAGTTTTCCCAGTATGGGAAGCTCAAGGTTTCCGTCAGGATCAATGAAATAGCCCTGTGACTGGACCAGGGTACCCGACTGCCCGTAAACCATGCCCGGCACGAGGGTGCGGTCGGCATCGTTGAAGGGGTTGAATGCAGAGGGTGTCATGGTGGAGATCTTTATGTCGAGGAGATCGTTCGGGTTCAGCAGGTACTCAATGATACCCGTTTCGTACTTCCGGGCTTTCAGCTCATTGGCTTTGAGCTCCTCACCTTTCCCGGCAGTGTGCTGGAGCATGGTTATCCTCCTGTTCGGAACGCATGAGGCAGTGAACAGGACGATGGTCAGAACGGTTATGACATTACGCTTTTTCGGGAAGATCATGAACATTATCTTTTAGGAATAAATACGATGCCCGCCCTGAAGTTCAGGAAGGAGTCCCTTTTTGCTCCCGGGAGCTTTTGTGTAAAAATGCCGATACCCAGGTCGGCCGCCATGACCGGGCTGATGGTATACCGTGCGCCGAGGACCGGGTTAACGAATAACCGGTTATCATCCCCCGAGTTCCCGAAACTGATCAGTATCCCCGCATCACCGTTGGCATAGGGTGATATTTTCGAGCCGTGAATGGGGTAAGTGAACCTGCCGCTGGCATAAAGCGGCAGGAGCCAGCCTTCGTTGTACAGGTGAAATCCCAGCCCAGCCCCTGCAATAAGGTACTGGTTTATCTGGTATCCGTTTACGGTGGTGAGTCCGAAATAGTACTTTGAATAGGGTACGCTGGTTACAGCAAGACCAGGGCCACCGCCGAGTTCAGTTATGTTGACGTAACCCCTGAGCGGATTGAGATCCGAGGAGGACGGAAAGTGTCTCTTTGCACCCTGCCCGCTGAGGCCGGCGGTAAGGGCAGCCAGAACAATTAATGAGATTAAGCTTTTCATAGAGGCTGATTGTTTAATAGTGGATATTCTGGAATGTTTTTAAGGAAAACCTCTGATCGTTCCCTGCATCCTGCTCCCAGCCCCATGCCCTCTGCCCCCTGCTCCAAGGCCTCTGCCCGCATCCAGGCATGCTTCCGCCACGTCAGTCACAGGGCCGGGTGAATACAACAACCTGTTTAAGTTGCGGTTATATTATTTTCAACATTCTGTTGTTTCAAAAAAGCCGGGTCGTGTCCTGCCAACGGCTGTGCAGCAAATGAGGTTGCAAACAAATGTTTAATACTGCTGCGACAGTCAGACCGGAACTGATCATGTGTTCCCCGAAATTCTTTTTCTTTTTCATCCTGTGCCCGGAAGTCTGGCTGCCGGCTGCAGAGGCATTCGTCAGAAGCCATGCTTGCATTAAATGTTAAAGTATTGCTTCATCAACCGGTTTAAGTTACAGGCCGAAAATAATAAAATTTTATTGAATATGCTGAAAAACCTGATGAAGTTCAAAGGCCGCAGTATACAATCTGACCGGAAAATTTCCCCCGGCGGGGTATGGCCGGAATGAGCGGCGCGGAAATGGTTTTGAAGAATATCCAATAGGTCCCCAAGACTACTCCCTCGGGTAGATCCAGGCTTTTGGTTCGACAGTTGCCTTGAAATCAGCCAGGTATGCCTTTGCCGTTTCGCGGTCGGGGAAGCTTTTTACAGCAACCAGCTCGGCCTTTTCCCCCCTGCTTGTGACGGAAGGGATAAGGCTCGTGGCGTAACCCTGACTTTTATATCTTGCGGCTGCAGCCTGCGCATTGGCGTGACTGGTGAATGTACCAATGATAATATAGCAGGGTGTAGCTGTATCTGCGACTGTCGGGCTGACTTCAGTGTGCGGAACCGGTAAAGTCGGACTTTCTGTATCCGGTGCAATGACATCGTCATGCTGAAGTGTTGTGTCCCTCGCAACTCCAGCACCAACAGGTGCCGGGAAGGCTTTCTTAAGCTCGTCGTCGAGGAACAGTCCCTTCTCCCTTGCATACCTGCAGGAGGCGATTCCTGCAAGCACCGCTGCCAATAACAATGCAGCCGGAATTCTCATACAGTAATATTTCAGGCGGCCGGTCATAAGCTGAATGCAATTCATTGCAGAGGTAAAAATACAAAATATTAAGTTCTGCAGGCTGGAAGAGTTTTTAAGGGTTAAAGTTTCCTTTTTCTGTCAGTTTTTTTCTGTCAGTTTTTTCTGTCACTTTTTTTCTGTCACTTTCTTTTGCGCCTCCAAAAGAAAGTGACCAAAGAAAAGGAGGCCGGAAAAGACAATCGCTCCTGTTTTTCGCCATTTGCGCTAAGGCCGTTTCCCGCTCCAAAAAACAGGGCGCGGTTCGCGCCTTTTCCGGATTTGCCTGCGCGCCGCCGGATTCAGCATGCTGGTATTACGATATATATCTGTTTTTTGATAAGACTGTTAGTGGCTCTTATTGAGGATTGTGCCTCACCGAGGGTAACCGTTCTTTTATTTTTGATGTAACTTTCTTTTGCTCCTCCAAAAGAAAGTGACCAAAGAAAAGGAGGCCGGAAAAGACAACCGCTCCTGTTTTTCGCCATTTGCGCCGAGGCCGTTTCCCGCTCCAAAAAACAGGGAGCGGTTCGCGCCTTTTCCGGAATTGCCTGCGCGCCGCCGGATTCAGCATTCTGGTATTACGATATATATCTGTTTTTTGATAAGACTGTTAGTGGCTCTTATTGAGGATTGTGCCTCACCGAGGGTAACCGTTCTTTTATTTTTGATGTAACTTTCTTTTGCTCCTCCAAAAGAAAGTGACCAAAGAAAAGGAGGCCGGAAAAAACAACCGCTCCTGTTTTTCGCCATTTGCGCTAAGGCCGTTTCCCGCTCCAAAAAACAGGGCGCGGTTCGCGCCTTTTCCGGATTTGCCCGCGCGCCGCTGTATTTGGAATGCTGATATTGCAATGGGTGTTTATTTCTCCATTAGGCTCTTTATGGCTCTTAAAGTTACATATTGCGCCCCTTCAGGGCTTATTGTCAATGGTGGCTATTACCCCCCGGCTGGCGCCGGGGGGTATTCACATAGCGCCGCATTCGCGGCTTGGGCTGCAGCCCTGGTTTATACGGCTCGGCCCGCGCACCGCCGGATTCAGCATTCTGGTATTCTATTACGTGCGGCCTGCGGGTCAGCAGGGCGGGCGAAGGGATGATCTTCAAGCGCGCGGACTACCTGCTTACTATAAGCTTAAGGGAGAATATGATTGCCTTGCCCGACAGGATCTGCATGATATACATACCGTTCCGCAGACTGATCGGAAGGGAGAACTCCGGTACACCCGGATCGACTTTTTCCTCAACAACTATCACGCCAGCCGGAGTGGCGATCCTTATATGATCGACAGCAGGCGCGGGGAGGGCATTAACAGCAGAAACTGTGATATGGTCGGTGGCCGGATTCGGATAAACCTTGTAAAGCTGATCCGCCCATTCCGATATTCTCACTGCCGGATAGCCAAGTATCCTGATCTCGGAAATATGGTTCCATGAGTCGTGGGCATTGCCGTGGCCCACCAGTTTGACATACCTGTACTCCCTCGATTTTTTCGAAGGGGGAAAGTTGAAAACCTGCAGGCTGCCTGAAAAGTTGCATGAATTTGATTTCAACAGGATCGGTTCCCATATGATTTTATTCTCAGAACCATAAACGTCAAAATATGATTCCATTTTCTGATCCTGACGGAATGAGATTGTTAAATGCTGAATACTGAATGGTTCCTTCAGTTCGAGGATGAGCCACTCGTTGTTACCGTCGGCAGACCATAAAGTTGACGTGTTTCCGTCGATGACATTGAAAGGTTTATTGGTTGAAGAAAATGTACTGGCTTCAACCCCGATCACTTCGGCAGCTGAAAGTTCAGGCTGATATGGTTGTATTTCAACCGGTATGGTTCTTGAAACTGTTGTTTTTCCGTCGCTGACATTCAAAACAAAGTTGACTGTCTGGGACTTGTCGACCATGGGGCTCAGGAATTTTATCACCGGGTCAGTCACCGAGGATACGGGAATGTTCCGGGGGGCGGTCCATCTGAAAGTAAGTTTGTCATTGTCAGCATCAGCCGACAGGCTCGCGTCTATTCTGCTCACGAAACCCGAGTAAACGGCCGTTTCATAAACAACATTGATTACCGGAGCCGTATTTTTTAATTCGACCCTGTTTGCAACAACCTGGTTTGTGAGCGAGGCTGCCTGGGCGCCGGCCGCGGTCTGCAACGGGCTTTTCGAAGGTTTTGTATAGGAAAAGGTGATCTTGTCTCCGTAGATGACAGGGGTCTGCAGGGTCAGCCTGACTTTTGTGCCGGATACTGTCACGGATGCCACCGCTCTCTGTGAAGAATTGACCATTACGGTGAAGGCTGATGCGGCAGGAATGATGTTCGCAAGGCTGAGATTGTAGTTGATCTCGATCTGCGACGGGGTTGCATTTTCGACCGAGGCGCCGGAAAATACCGGTACAGGAGGGGCGGCCACGTTGTTTCTGACAGTCTGTGCCCCGAATGATGCGACCTGTCCGCCTGCCGGTGTCTGAAGGGGATTTGAAGATGGTTTTGCGTAGGCAACGGTAACGGTATTTCCGTATGCGACGGCCCCGGAAAGGGTGAGCACTGCCCTTGTTCCGGAAATTGCCACCGAGCTTACCGTCCTCTGCACGGAATTGACCATCACGGTGAAGGCTGATGCGGCAGGGACAATGTTTGCAAGGCTGAGATTAAAATTTACTGCGATCTGCGACGGGGCTGTATTTTCGACCGAGGCGCCGGTAAATACCGGTACAGTAGGGGCGGCCACGTTGTTCCTGACAGTCTGTGCCCCGAATGATGCGACCTGTCCGCCTGCCGGTGTCTGAAGGGGATTTGAAGATGGTTTTGCGTAGGCAACGGTAACGGTATTTCCGTATGCGACGGCCCCGGAAAGGGTGAGCACTGCCCTTGTTCCGGAAATTGCCACCGAGCTTACCGTCCTCTGCACGGAATTGACCATCACGGTGAAGGCTGATGCGGCAGGGACAATGTTTGCAAGGCTGAGATTAAAATTTACTGCGATCTGCGACGGTGCTGCATTTTCGACCGATGCACCGGAAAATACCGGGACGGGAGGCGCAACATTGTTGGTCACCTGTGTTGCCGGGAAGGATGCAGCCTGAGCACCGGCAGGGGTCTGGAGAGGATTTGAAGCAGGCTTTTTATAAGCTATGGTTACAACATCCCCAAACGAGATTGGGACGGAAAGATTAACCGTGACTTTTGTCCCTGAAACGCTGACCGAGCTTACTGACCTGGCAACTGAATTAACGGTAACCGCAAAATCCGAAGCAGCCGGGGCAACACTGGCAAGGGCGAGGCTGTACAAGATCTCGATCCTGGATGGTGATGCATTATTGACAGAGGAGCTCACATAAACGGGTGTTGGAGCTTGTACAGGTGCTTTCGGATCAACCAGCAGAACGGAGGATGAATACGGGGGCAAGGTTATGGCTCCGGAAATTCCGGCACCCCTGATGTCCATATAATTGCCCTGCAGGCTGAAAACAACATCAGCCTCAGAGGCATTATATACAAACCTTATCGAGTCATCCGGATTGGCTTTCTGAACAACAGCTTCAAAAACCTCAACATTGTCAATCAGTATTCCCCCCCCGTCGGCCTGAAGAACAAAGTTTAAACGGGCATTTGAAATATTTTTATCAGGTTTGAAATGCAATTCGTATTCCTTGCGCCGGATATCCGTTAATACAGTGCCAATGTTATTATTTGATCCGGAGGAAGAGACATTATCCCAGAACGACAGATTTACCGCCCTGTCCTGAGCAGATCCGATCATCGAAAATCTGATTATATAGTCCTGGTTCTGTTTTATTTCACCGATAGTACCATATGCGAGCATAACAGCATCGGTTCTGCCTGAAGGCGTAGAGGAGAGCTTCAGGCAACCCCCGTTAAGGCCCGCATCGTTGATCCAGGAAATGGAGGCGTTGTTGTAGTTCGACCAGTAGTTCCACCCTTTGGTGTCAGAATCAAAGCTGCCATTCTGAACTTTATTTGATCCTGACCGGCTGATTACCCCATAGGCAGAAATTGCTGCAGGACTCTTGTATGAGTTCAGGTCGAGTCCGTAAGTTGACTGCCAGGTCTTCAGATCAATTAAATCCGACACTGATCCTGAACCCGTGGTATACCTTGTAAGTATTGTTGCATAATCATCCATTGGCCTGCAATAATAGTTGTAGTCAAAAGAGCCGAAATTACTGAACCTGTTATCCACAGTTTCAAATGATGCAACAGTCTGAGACAGGTATTTTGAGAAAAAGACATTTTCCCTTACGATGCATTGATTTACCGGATGACTGATGGCAGCTCCGTTATCGACAAAAAGGATCTGTTCATTATTATTAAAAAGAGTATTCTGAATTATAGAGATCCTGCTGGCGTTATGAACGAAGATGCCGCGGCTGCAATTGGCAACTGTATTATTCCGGACCTGTACGTTTATGGTCCGGTCGTCAAGGTAAATACCTTCGGCGGCGGTGTATGCCGGCTTATCGGTTCCCATTCCTGCCCCTGCACCGTTTAAAACTATGTTGCCTGCAATGTTACGGTCATTGTACAGTATGCTTCCGTCATAGCCTGTGGTATAGATCCCGGCGCCATCATCAAGTACATTACAGAAGTTCTGAATAAGATTTTTACTGATTGAGATATTGTTTCCGGTAAAATAGATGCCGCATGAGCCAATTTTGTCAAGTACATTATTTTCAACAATACATGCGGAGCAGCCGGGGTTCAATATGATCCCGTGATACAATATGCCCATTCCGGCACGCATTGCGATATTTTCAATCCGGTTCGATTTTACAGAGGCATTTGTACATCTTATTACCTTTACTGCATTGGTATTGACGTTTTTAATCTGATTATTGATTATTGCCGGATAACTGCTGCCTGATACCACCACGGCATCCTGGCCCGAATTGAGGATCCTGCAGTTCCTTATCTCATAATAAGATCCGCCTTCAACTCTGATGCCTGTCATTGAACTGCCCGTGAATTCAAGGTTCAGAATGCTGAAATAACTGTTGTTCTGTGACAAGAAGTTTGATTCATGGCATGTTACTTCAGAAACCGACAGATTGGGGTCAGATGAACTGAACAGATACAGTCTGTCAGTCGATGCATCGAAATACCACTCACCGTTCTGATCAAGGGTGCCCAAATGGTTCTGGATGAAAAACCCGTAATTATTATAGATCTCATGTGAGGCAGGTTTCCCAAAACTTAATGTGTTTCCTGAATGAGACTGTATGGGAACCCGGTCGAGTATCCATCTCCTGGTGCGTATAACTGCTTCTCCGCCGGTCCAGTTCCGGGTTGACCCAAGCGAAGAGCTCACAACGCCCGTCGAACCTGTATGAGAATCAATATTCAGATAACCATTATTTACGGCATCTGCGTTGGGATACCTTCCCATTTGCTGAAATTTGCCGTTAATGAAAAAATCAGTTGCCTGAATGCCTGCCCGGGGACTGGCAGCAACCCAAATACTCCCGCTGTAGCGTGTCCATCCTGAAACAGGCAGTGATCCCCTGATAACTGGCAGATCACCTGTTCCATATGCGGAAAAAACTATTCGTGATGAAGGAGAGCCCGACCTGGTGAGGATTATCTGCCCGGTAAAAACATCTCCGCGCCTGAAAAGGATAGAGTCACCTGCGGAGAGCAGCCCCATGGAATTATTCAGTTTTTCGATTGTTTTCCAGGGGGTGTTCGGGTTCTGAGCCTGTTGAAACGAATAGGAGTCATTTCCGGAAGTGCTTGAAAAATAAAGATTCTTTGAATATAACCAGGGTGTACAGAACAGGATTATTGCAGCTGTAACAGCGATATATCTTCTATATCCGGATACTCTCTGCCTTACGATTGAGTTCCTTATATGGAGATTAAAACCTGTCTTCATGAAAGGAGTAAACTAATCCCGCATAATCGAAATATAAGAATCTGATAAAATGACTAATATGTAAGTAAACGGGGAAACATCATATATATTTCCGGGAACAAAATTAAAATATAAAAGCTTAAAAGAGAAACATGATGCAATATTATTCTAATTAATTATTAACAAGGGATTTAAAGAGGCAGCTAAAGAGGCCGGTTATGCTTCTGAAAAGAAGGTTTTTAAAGGAACCGGCTGGCATCAAAGCTGCGCCGGATCATGGAGAATCAGTAATTTCAATACCCTGTACGGCTTTAAATCACTGTTGCGGTAATTTTAACGGGAAAATGCAAGGGGAGTATGCAAACCTGATGCCCGGTAAAGATTTGCCGGCAATAAGCGTGGATGCATAATGGGGCAGGTTTACAACGGGTGATGCCGGCAGGTATCTTAAGCTGACTGAATTCCCCGGGCCATATTGAGCCTCTATGTCAGGAGCCCTTAGAAACTACGAAAGGATACCTTGTCTCTATGTACCAGAAAACGGCGGCGTTTATCAGTATTGCGGATATGAGTCCGACGACCAGGGAGATATGCTCCCTATACAACAGCCAGGCTATTGTTACCAGAACAAGGTTTAGTGCAAAACCGTATATCGTGGTCATCTTATGCGAGAAGCCTCCAAGCACGGCCCGTTGGTACATATGATTCCTGTGCGGCATGCTCAGGTCCTCATTATTGAATTTCCTTCTCAAAAGAGTGACTGTGGCATCGAACCAGAACAGTGAGGTTATTATTATCCAGAACTGTATTCCGAAGATGTTCTTATTGTTAAGATAGATACCAAGTACTGCGATGATAAATCCGAGGGTCGTACTGCCCGAATCTCCCATGAAGATCCTGGCTTTTGGCCAGTTCCAGTAGAGAAAGCCGCCTGTTGCAAATGCCAGGAGGATAAAAATATTAACATCGGTAAAGAGCCATAGGGCAAAGGATATTGAAATAGTTTCCATGGCTGCAAATCCGTCAATGCCATCCATGAAATTATAAAGATTTGTAAACCAGACTATTCCTACCAGTGCCAACAGACTCCAAAACCATAAAAGAGAAAATCCGAAAAAAGAGTCGACTCCTTTAAGAAAGAACAGGGCGGCAGCTGCGCAAAGAAACTGGATAAGCAGCCTTATTGACGATCTGATATGTTTTACGTCTTCAATTAATCCGGTGACAGCAATTACTGATCCGGGAGCAAGTGCCAGAAAAAGGTCCCTGTCTATCTGCTTCCTGAAAAACAAAAAACTCAGGCCCGCATAAAATATTAAGACAAAAGCAATCCCTCCGCCTCTTGGAGTCGGAACCTCATGAGAGCTTCTTTCAGAAGGAATATCCAGGATCAGTCGTTTAAGTGCCCATTTCCGGTAAAGACCGGTAAGTCCGGATGATGCCAGTAAAATGGCGGTTAGCAGGAATATGTTTGATAATGACATTTCAGGATTACTAAAGGAAACGGTTCATAAACCATCGGGGTCAGAAAATTCCTTTTTTGTGCCGGCAAAGGTAATAAACAGCCCCTCCCTGCTTGAAAACGGCAGGGAAGTGTTTAATGCAGCAATCAGTTTCTTGTTTGAGACTGTATAGTTATCTGTCAGTTTCCCAAGTATTTCGTTGTTAAAAGGCAAATGAATGATGTCTCCCAGGGCTGCAGCATGTCTGATAATTTTTCTGCTGATCCTTAATATTCGGGTTTTTTTTCCAAGCCCGGATGAAATTATCCTGATCAGTTCATTCGTGGAAAGAGGTTCATCGTCAGCTACATTATAGATCCCGGACGGAATATTTTTTTCTATCAGTTGTTCAATTATAAAACACAAATTAACCATTGAAGTGAATGATCTTTTGTTATTGAAGTCGCCCAGCGGAAACGGCAACCCGGTTTTTAAATATTTGCTGAAAAAGGAAAAATTGCCTTTGCTGCCCGGACCATGGATAAGGCAGGGTCGTAAGATATATACTTTTTTATGTTCAGGGACAGGATTGGCCATCAGGTGCCGCTCAGCTTCCAGTTTTGATTTTCCGTAAGCCGTTTGGGGATCCGGGATAAATTCCTCGGTAAGTGTTCCCTCTTTTACAGAATCTGCAGCAGCTTTTACCGAACTGAAAAAGATTAATTTCCCGGCACCGGATTTTAAGAAATTCCTGAATATAACTTTTGTCAGCTCCACATTGATCTCATAGTACTTCTTCGGGTCGTTTTTTCCTTTTGTATCGTGTGCCAGGCCGGCGAGATGAATGATCAGATCCACCGGAGGAACCTGTTCCAGTTCGTTCCATCCAAAAGTTTTTATCACTCCCCTGGCAGGAGGTGATACTATGTCGAGGCCGTATATCATGTACTTATTTCCCAAAGCGGCAGCCAGGTTGGATCCCACGAAACCATGGATACCTGTTATCAATATCTTCATGCCCCGTTCAATTTATCTGATTCTATCACCCTGGCTTTTTCCCAATCAATGAGCCTGTCTGCTTCCCTGACACTGACAAATTCAAAATCCCTCAACAATTGCTGAAATTTAACAAATGAACCTGATAAGCCTGCATACGATTTAAACTTTCGTATTGGCGGGAGTGATTTGATCCTGGGCTGACCTGGATCAAAATCACGTGTATGGAAATAGGTCATCATGTATGACGAAACTGAGGCCCAATGCTTTATCAGCCGGTATGGGAAAAAGCGAAAAAATCCGCCACCCGAAAAAACAATATTTATGCCTGATATTCGCCTGAAATTTATAGGGAATTCTTTCAGTTTTTTCCCATCCGCCAGTGCCAGGATTGCCGGTTCGGACCTGCCATAATTTGAAAGCCCTCCATAATCATGCTTTGCCGGGAAAATTGAACAATCGTAATCAAACCCCAATTCAGCCAGCACTTCGAACGCCCACAAATTTTGAACGGTAACTGAAAAACCGGGCGCACGAAATGCATCAATCCTTTCGCCAATGATATCTTCAATAAGCTTCTTCGATTTTTCGGTATCATTCCTGAAACCATTCCGGTCAAACCGGAACGACAACTCATGCTGGTATGAATGACACCCGATATGATGACCCTGGGAATGTATTTTCCGTATAACATCCGGATGTTTCTCTGCTATCCATCCCAGGCAAAAAAATGTCGCTTTCAGTTTGTGAAATTCCAGCTCCTCAAGGATGCGGTCAACTCCTTCATAAATACGTACTTCGTACTTATCCCAATTTAAATCAGTGCTGATGAAATCACAGTTATACCAGTCTTCAATGTCGAATGTCAGTATATTCATCTGTCCTGCATTACACAGATCCGTTGAACTTCAGGGAAAGAGGCGGTAGTGTCTGCTTCCGGTATGCGTCTGTGCTCCCTTAACGGATTATCCCTTATTTTCTGAACTTTGATTTCAGATAGCTTAAGCTGGAATATTTTTTAATACCCATCAGCATGCCGCTTATAAACGGCAGGGGATCGGAGAGTGAGCCATCCTGATAATAAGTGTTCCTTTCATGAAATTTAAACCAGTTTGGCTTTGACCTGAAGCGGTTGCTGCTGAATATGAACCATAGCACATCCATTGCCAGGTATCTCAGATTGAAACCGGGAGAGTATTGATATTGAGGAAGTTTTTCCGAAATCAGGTCTGAAGTGATTATATCGGGGAAATTCACACCCGATATACAGGCTGCATGTATACTTGAAGGGATCCTTGGATTTATTTCAAGAATCTTCATTTCACCTGTATTGCTGTCCCTGATTAAATCAATATCAGCAAAACCAATCCATTCGAGCCTGTTCAGCACCAGTTTGCAGATATCTTCAATTTCACGGCTTATGATGGTTGTACAGTAACAGCTGGTCCCTCCTTTTACCGGAAAATATCTTTTTATTCTTACCACAACGGTCTCGCTAAAAATGCCGTCGCAATTCCTGTACAGCATGGCACTGTAGTAAACCCCTGAGTTGGCGACATATTTCTGTAACGACAGAGGTCCGTATTTTTTAAAGCATCATTGAATTCGCGTAGAAGTTCCTCATAACTCCAAACAGTGATTATACCGCGGGCGCCAGATGAAACATCGGGCTTGATCAAAGACGGAAAGCCGATATGATCAGCTGCAAAACGAAGATTTTCAGGGTGCAGGGAAATTGTTTCCGGGTGTGGAATGTTATTTTCTTCACAAAACAGCATTAAATCTCTTTTGTTCTGGACAAGGATGAGTTTTTGATAATCTGCGACAGCAATCTTCACTCCATGGTTCACGAGCAGGGCTTTGTTTTTGCTTAGAAACCGGAGGCTTTCATCATACAAGGGAATAATTACATCCTGTTGATCGGTACTGAGAAAATCAAGTAGGAAATCAAAAAAATCACCATCGTCATAATCATGTGCAACGAGTACTTTTTTATCAGGATACCTGCTCCAGAAGCCATAGGACAGCCTGTGTTTACAAAAGACAGTTACATATGCATTTATCCTTTTAAGGGAAAATGCGACAGACAGGGTTTGCACCGTATCTCCGTCAAGAAGAAGAACTTTCATACCTTTCCCGGGGGGTAATATTTTTATGACGGTTGAAGAGCAGTTCGGCCAGCAGGTAAAGAAGCAGGGGTATATGCTTTATATACCAGATAAACTCCCTGAAAGGATTTTTCCTGAAACGCCAGAAGATCCCTTCAAGCCCGATCTTCTGGAAAAACGGATTCGGATGGTTGTATTCGCCAAGATAAAACCGGAAGGCGGCTCCGACATTTATGAGCACTCCCCTGTTTATATGTTGCAACAGGCGCGCAGAAAAAAAATCCTGCTTGGGTGAACCCAGTGAGACCCAGATAATATCAGGATCAGATTGATTTACCGACTTTGAAATATGAACCATATCTTCTTCAGATAATTCGCGGAAGGGGGGAGAATAATAACCGCATATTTTTGTGCCGGGGCTGATTGACTGAATCCTGCCGGTCAGATTATGCAATGTTTGAGTGGTATCTCCCAGGAAGAAATGATTAAAACCATATCGGGGATTTAATAATTCCATGAACAGATCAGGCCCGGTGATTCGTTCCATGTTTTTTATTCCTGCCATTTTCCCCGCCCATACCAGTGGCATCCCGTCAGTGACCCGCAGCGAAGTTCCATTAATGAGCCGTGCGTAGTTTTTATTTTTCAGTGAAATGCCTATTGTTCTGAGATTCATTACACTGACTGCAGAGGGCTTCCCGGATGATAAAATTAATCCGATTTTTTCAACTGCATCCCTGAAAGTCAATGCATCCAGCCAGATTCTGCCAAACCTGAATTTCACAAAGAAGTAATTTAGTGTCTGTAAAAATATATCTGTTTAGTTCCCGGATCATACTTTCAAGTAATCGGCGAGATATCAAGAAATATGTTGCCTGTTAAATCTGCCAGTATTTTAAGAGATCTTCCTTAAGACGGGAAACTGAATATTTATTCATTTCACCGGAGCTTTCCAGCAAAGCTGCCTTCGGGATTTTCAGGGCTCTGTTCATGTTCGCGACAAATTCATTTTCATCCCGTGTGTCACTGATATAGCCATTATAACCATTGGATACCAGTTCATCTGCACTGCTGAACCTTGTTATGCATACCGGCACTGCGCAGGCGATTGCTTCAATTAAAGAGGTTGACCATCCTTCCAGGAATGAACCCATGACATAAAGATCGGCTGAATTAAGATACAGGGCCACTGTTTCCGGGTTGACCTGTCCGGTGATGAATATATGGTTTGTCATCTCTTTTTCTGTTATATAATTCTCAATCTTCATCCTGTCTTCACCATCACCGAGAAAATAAAGATCCGAATGAGGATGTTCGTTGATAAATAGGACAAAACAATCGATCAGGAATTTCCATCCCTTAAGCTGGTTCAACCTTCCGGTCGTTACGATCCGTTTTCTTTGCGGATCGGAACGAAGCTTAAGGCAGGCATCCATTCGGCCGGACGGTTTAAAAACATCCGTGTCGATCCGTGTTGGGAAGCGGATCACACGGTCAATACTTATCGTGTTTCTGCTTCTTCTGCAGAAATCTGCTATTGAATCCTGATCAGCCGATGCAAGTATCAGTTTAACTTTACTGAGGCTGGAAAACAAGATCCTTTCATAAATGCCCTTAAAAAACTTTGCATACCAGAATCTTGAAGCACCCAGGATATTCGCTACTCCGGGCAACCTGTAACATACATTTTCCAGATTCAGTTTCCTAAGTGCAAAAAGAACCTGAGGCGTCTGAATAAATACATTTCCGTTACTGAGGAATGCAAGTTCCTTACGGCACCCCGACAGGTATAAAAATGCCTGTAACCTTAAAGGAATTATTGGTTTCGTGAGGATCTTTTTTCTTTTTCTCACCGAATAGAAATCATATTCAACATCCCCAATTTTCTTTTTTATCCATTTTTTTACCGGCTCATCGCCCGTTGAGATCCCTATCAGGGCGATCTCGTTTCCGAAAGCTTTGATCAGCTGCCTTGCAAAACTAAGATGACCGCCGACGGGATAGTCATCGTAATTGCATAATTCAACAATATATATTCTGGGCATTTTCAATTAATTCCCACAGGTTGGTAAAATGGGTCTGTTACCGGAAAAAATCGCTTATGTGCAGGTATAAGCAGGGATGTCTGATTTCCAGGCGGCTGATACTACCTGTGGCTTTGGTTTTGGTTTTGGTTGCAATTGCTGCAGTACACCCGCCGGAGTGAGGTTTCCTGGTTTATGAACAGGATTGACACGTTACTTTATCAATATGATACAGAGGTGACACGGCTTTTGTAGAGGTCAGCATAATGGCCGGCACATTTTTCAATCGTCAGCTTATCATTGAATAATTGAATCAATCTTGATCGGGGGATGTCATTCTTACTGTTCATATACCTGATAAGGGCATTTAAATAGGAAGCCTTGCTGAAATCGCCGGAGATAAATCCTGTTTCACCATCGCTAATAAGATCCACGGCTCCGCTGACCGGGGTGGAGACCGGCACGCAACCGCAGGCAAATGCTTCAATGAGTGTTATTGGCATGCCTTCATACAATGACGACAGGCAGAATGCATCGGAGCACAGGAAATAATCAGAAATATTGGTTTTCGGGCCAAGGAAAAATATGTTCTCGGGATTCGCGATCTTTTTCAGCTCCCTGCCCTGAGCGGTTTCAAAACCAGGACCCGCCACGACCAAAATGCAGGAATGCCCCAGGCCGACCAGGTCATTGAATGCTGATATCAGAAGCTTCTGGTTCTTTGCGCCGAAACATCTTCCCACATGCAAAAAGACTGTATCATCAGATGATTTCTTTAACCTCTCTATTTCATTCTTCACGTCAAAATACTGCCTGGTCTTTTCCGGCCTGGCCCTGCCATTGTAAATAAGCACCGGATCAGTGATATTGAACTGTTTTTCAAGAGATTTCCTGTTGTCATCTGAAATGGTGCACAGAAGCACCAGCCTGTATTTGTAGATCAACCTGGAAAGAAACGGCAATCTTGAAGGTGTAAAAACAATATCTGCCCTGCTGTGGAGGGTTTCAATGTATCCGGGCTTCCTGAAGAAAAGTATCGGGAGAATAAAATAGAATACCAGCAACACTCCGTGAAAATGAACTATATCCGGTGAAATTTCCCTGACAATCCTGCATAGGTTCATGATTTTCCTGATACTGAATCCCTTTTTTTCCCTTGCGCAGGTATAAATGACTGCTTCCGAGATGAAGGGCCTGTAAAAGCTGCTTTCTCCCCGGCTGTCGTCAAGCACTGACAGCAAATGCACTTCATGGCTTTTCGCCAGTTCATTTGAAAGATCCACGGCTAATCTTTCTGCTCCTCCGGGAGCAAGGTCATGCGTAATCAGGAGTATCTTCATAAACCTTTCATAAACCCGGTGTGCAAATGGCTATGGTTTTTCCGCTTATAAAGCCTCATGTGTTCTGACTCCGTTTTTTCTGATAATATATGCCGGTACGCCAACGACTGTACAATTATCGGGAATGTTTTTTACTACAACGGCATTGGCTCCTATTTTTGTATTGCTCCCGACTGTAACATTGCCGAGTATCCTTGCACCGATCCCTATATAAACATTGTCGCCAATTGTGGGGAGGTCAATGTTATTGGATGCAAATCCAATCGACACATGTGAATGGACATGACAATTTTTCCCCATGGACTTTACGGCAATTATGGTCGCAATGCCATGTTGAATGAACAAGCCCGGACCGATGTTTTTGCTTTGAATATCCAGTGTTCTCAGTTTCGGGCATAAAAAATTGAATAGCTTCGATACCCTGCAAGTTCTCAGATAGAAAAGGTTACGGAACTCGGGGTAGAAAGTCATAAGATATATAAACCCTGATTGAAGATTACGCTCCGACTTATTCATATTCAACCAGTGTTTTGTATCATAGATAAGGGTTTCCCTGTTTGCATCCACATTGAATATGATCAAATGCGGGATGAGCCTCGGAATACTCAGGAGGAAGCAAATACTGTTATACAAAGTTCTTATCATGTTACGTGAAATATTTTACTGAAGTCGGTGTTTAACAGTGGTGTTCAGAATTGCGGCAGATGTCCGCTTTTATTGATTTATTGGTTTTTGTCATCATTCTTTTCATTAACGGGAGAAGATAATTCATGCAGGATGATCAGGGTTCCGGGATCATTATTTCCTTCATGATGGCATCCAGGAATCCATGGCCGTATTTAAGGTCGGGTTCTACATAATTCCCCTCGGCCCATTCGTTCCATGATTTCAGGAAGATAATTCTCTTTTCAGCCGGCTTTTCAGATACCAGCGTGATTGCCTCAGCCAGATGGGTCCTGAATGATTCAGGTGTGCTCCCGGTATAAATTACAGCCCTTCTGCCTGAGCGTGCTGATCGATCCCATTGGGGAATGATTGTGGGATATATATTATCAATTTTGTCAAGAGGAGAAAAAATACAGCGTATGATATCATTGTAATCATATTTGTCGAGGATGTAACCGCCAAATCTTGTTTTAAGGCTGTTAATAATCAGTCTTGAATATTTCCCTTTGACTTTTGTCTCGGCGGTCCATTGTCCGCATCTGTTAACTGCATCATAACCCAGTTCGGTTATTTTGCCGCAATATGAATCCCAGCCGGTGGAGATTCCGACAAAATGGATGCCCGGCAG
>ENA-UPSM01001750-UPSM01001750.1-activated-sludge-metagenome-genome-assembly--contig:-NODE-1750-length-27882-cov-38.616739_pt1 | contig 27882 bp, 20 predicted proteins | sample MGYA00238181_ERZ773283 | MGnify/ENA primary metagenome ERZ773283 (study PRJEB29023, sample SAMN05720199) | activated sludge metagenome | isolation source: Anaerobic digester | place: Japan...
ACCTGGCATAGGGAATAAGTGGCTTCGTCAGGTTTACGAGCCTGAATAGATACCTATTTTGGACTAAAAGGCACGTGAGGGCAACACGTATAGTGCAAATTATGGGGGGACGCTGTGGCCGGCCTCTGACCACGCCCGCCTGTGCCCGGCGGTGGCTCGGTCGGAGACCGGCTACAGCTCGTCAGGCATCCATGATCAGATGAACATCTTCCTTTTGCCAATAATCTGTCTTATACCCCACACAGTCACGCCGACAACTTATGACCTGGAATGTTACGTTGCCTGCACTGTCCCTGCCGCGCAGTCGATTGCCCCCTTCGTTATCTGCGGTATACTGTATTTTTAACGCCCGCCCCTGGCGAAGCGAGGAGAGGAGACGATGAAAGCGACAATAGTGGAAGAAGCCCATAATCGCGTGGTGTGGGAAGTCAAAACCGCGTTGTTGTGGATGGTGCTGGGTTTGTTCGGCGGCGGGATTGGCGCTGCGACGTGGCTCGCCGTGGCACCCAGTCCACTTCATCTGACGCTGGCGGGCATCTTGATGGCGCTGGTGATCAGCGTCGCTGGGTTTCTGGCGCTGACAACGCCGCTCGCCGAGCAGGGTGAAGTGGAACGCACGTTGGATGGAGGCCACGTGGCCCGCACGCGCTGGTGGCTTTTCTTCGGCAAGCGTCTGGCGTGGGAAGCGCCTTTGGAGGTCATCGTCGGATTCCGCCCTGAACCCCGCCTTTTCGAGGACACCGCTGAGCAGACGTACACCCTGTCACGGCTGGTGGCGCTGGTGGCAGACGCCGATCCGGTGCCGTTGACGGACTGGCTCGATCCGCCATTTGTGCTCGACCTGAGTGCATCGCTGACAAAGGCGGCGCGATTGAACGTTGAGGCGGAATGAGTGGCGAACCGGGGAAAGCTTTACCGTCTGGAGGGCATCGTTCTTAGCCGCCGCGACCACGGCGAAGCCGATCGCATCGTGAAATTGCTCACCGCCGCCGGCAGTGTGGATTTGCTGGCGAAGGGCATCCGCAAGCCGTGTTCCCGCAAGGCCGGGCATCTGGAACTTTTTTCCAAGACGCAGGTGCTGGTATCACGGGTCACGGGGTCATGGGACATCATCAGCCAGGCAGAGGTGATGCAGGTCCATCCTCGCTTACAGGAGGATTTTCGCCTGGGCACGTATGCGCGCTACGTCGCCGAGTTGGCGCTCCGTTTTTTTGAGGGTGAGACCGATCCCCAGCTTTACATTTTGGTGGATGACGTTTTTTCTCGTCTGGATGGCGATGTGGATCCGGCGTTGTTGACGCGCTGGTACGAACAGCGCTTGTTGACACTGGCGGGCTTTCGTCCGGAGTGGGGGATATGTGTGGGCGATCTCTGTCGCACACCGCTGCGTCCGCGCGCCGACGATCGGCGGCCCTATGGCCTCGACATAGAGCGCGGCGGCGCGGTGTGTCACGAGTGCTTTGCAGCGGAGACGCGCGAGCACACCGTGTATCCTCTGTCGCCAAGCGCACTGTCGTGGCTTCAGGCGTTGCAACGTCGTCGTTTTGAGGAGGTGACGCCGTTCGCTTTGCCGGAGCGCACCGCCAGAGAGCTGGCCCAGGTGATGGAGCAGTACATCGCTTACCATCTGGAGCGCCGACCGGCGGCCCTGCGGTTGCTGCACGATAGCCGTGTGTAAAACTGGTCAGCAGATTGAGCAGATTAAGCAGATTTTTGCTTTCTAATTCCGTGTGTTTTGTGTGTGCCGGGGCTTATTATCGAGGGTGAACTCGTGACGAATGTGGGCGATTGGTTGTTGGAAGGCGAGCCGTGGGTGGCGTATCGCACGCGGATGGATCTGCTGCGCCAGGCGGAGGATGATCCTCAAGTGGTAGCGGCGCGGCAGGCGACCCTTGCACACCCACACATTCAGGCGTTGTTGGCGGAGTTGTCCGCATGGCCCGGAGCGTCGCTGAAGCGTCACAATGACGCGAGCCATGTGTTGCACAAGCTGGTCTTCATCGCCGATATAGGCCTGCGTGTGGATAATCCCGGCGTTGCCGCGATTGTGGAGCGTGTGCTGGCGCATCAATCCGCACAAGGGCCGTTTCAGGTCTTGACCAACATCCCTACCCATTTCGGCGGCCGCGGCGAGGATGAATATAACTGGATGTTGTGTGACGCCCCCCTGATACTCTATGCACTGGTCAAATTCGGTTTGGGCGACGATGTGCGGGTGCGGACGGCGGTGGCGTATCTGGCGGACCTAGTGCGCGACAACGGCTGGCCTTGCGCCGGTGCTCCGGAGATAGGCAAATTTCGTGGCCCGGGGCGGGCGAGCGATCCGTGTCCTTACGCCAACCTGCTTATGCTCAAGCTGCTGGCGGAACTCCCGGAATGGCGTGATTCAGCGGCGGCTCACGCTGGCGCAGAGGCCGCACTCACGCTATGGGCGCAGCGCAAAGAGCGGCGGCCTTATCTTTTTGCGATGGGAACCGATTTCGCCAAACTCAAAGCACCGTTGATCTGGTACGACATCTTGCACGTGCTGGATGTCCTCTCGCGCTTTCCGTGGCTGCGCGACGATCCGCGTGTGCAGGAGATGGCGACGCCGGTGGTTACCAAAGCCGATGCCGACAGTCGTTTCACACCCGAATCGATCTGGACGGCGTGGAAGGGCTGGGACTTCGGCCAGAAGCGCGCGCCCTCACGCTGGATGACGCTACTCGTTGTCCGTATGTTGGAGCGAATCTCTACCACGAATCCACACGGATTTTCACGAATGGTCAGCAATTAGTGGGGATTCGTGAGGATTCGCGGCTAATCTCGGAGGATTGGATGGAAATAGAACCGTTTTTCGCGCCAGATCAATATGTCACCGCCGAATTCACCATTCGCAGTTACATGCCCGGCGACGGGCCCTGGCTGGCGGAAGCGGTCAATGCCTCTTACGAACACTTGAAACGCTTCATGCCGTGGGCTAAACCCCATACGGAAGATGTTGAAGCTGAACAGACGGTTCGCCGTTGGCGCGGCGAATACCTGCTGGCCACGAATTTCACCCTGGGAGTTTTCGCCCCTGACGGCAAACGGTTGTTGGGCAGTTCCGGTTTTCATCTGCGCGAGGGCGAGCTGAGCAACCACGCCGCCGAAGTTGGCATGTGGATTCGCGCCGACGCCGCTCACAAGGGGCTAGGCCCGCGCGTTCTGCGCGCCATCCTCACCTGGGGCTTCTCCGAATGGCCTTGGGAGCGCCTGACCTGGCGTTGCAATGAGGAGAACGTCGCCAGCCGCCGCACCGCCGAAAAAGCCGGCATGCAGTTCGAGGGTCGCTTCCGCGCCGCCATCCTGTTGCCCGACGGTACGCGCGAGACCACTCTCGCCTTCGCCGCCTTGAAAGGGGAATGGGGACGGGGTGAGGGGGAGATGGGGTGAGGGAGGGCCGTTCGCTCATTCGCTGATTCGCAATTCACGAATCAATCCGTTGACATCATTCGAGGTGAACCACGTATGCTGACATTTCAAGAAGTCCTTCTCCGCTTGCAACGTTACTGGGCCGATCAGGGCGCGCTGCTCTGGCTGCCGTACAGCGAAAAGGTCGGCGCGGGCACGATGAACCCGGCGACCTTCCTCCGCGTTCTGGGGCCGGAACCCTGGAACGTGGTTTACATCGAGCCGTCGTACCGGCCCGACGATGGGCGCTACGCTGAAAACCCCAACCGGATGCAGATGCACACCCAGTTGCAGGTCATCCTCAAGCCCGACCCCGGCGACCCGCAGGAACGTTACCTCAAGAGCCTGGAGGCCATCGGCATCCGCCGCGAAGAGCACGACATTCGTTTTGTCGAAGATAACTGGGAAAGCCCGGCGCTCGGCGCGTGGGGTCTGGGCTGGGAAGTCTGGCTGGACGGACAGGAAATCACACAGTACACCTACTTTCAGCAGGCCGGCGGCATCAACCTGGAAATGCCCGCCGTCGAACTGACCTACGGTTTGGAACGCATCGTGATGTACCTCCAAAACGTCCGCTCAGTGTGGAATATCGCCTGGGACGAGCACCACACCTACGGTGAAATTCTGGCCGATCAGGAAGTCGATCATTGCCGCTATGATTTCGAGTACGCCGATATCGCCCGTTTGCAGGCGATGTACGACCTGTTCGAGCAAGAGGCGTTGCTGAATCTCCACCATGGCCTGGTGGTCCCCGCGCTGGATTACATTCTGCGCTGCTCGCACACCTTCAACCTGCTGGACGCGCGGGGGACGGTCGGCGTCACCGAGCGCGCCGTCTTCTTCAAGCGGATGCGTGACCTGTCGCGGCAGGTCGCCGAAGCGTACCTGGCGCAGCGTGACCGGGCCGGCTTCCCGTGGAAGAAACGCCCCGGTCTGACATCCACCCTGGTAGTGCCGGGTGCGTTGATGCACTTGCCGTTGGAAGAGAAAAGGCCGCCGTCGACAGCAACCGTGCCGGTCCAGGGACGCGCCCCTTTCCTCTTCGAGCTGGGCGTGGAAGAACTGCCCGCCGGACATCTGAGCAGTGCCCTGGCGCAGTGGCGTGAGCTGGTGCCCGCTGCCCTCGATGCAGCGAAGCTGGCCCATGGCGACGTCCACATCTGGGGCACGCCGCGCCGTCTCGTGGTCTATGTGCCGGACATGGCGCTCAAGCAGGCCGACGAGACGATGGAGGTCAAAGGCCCACCCGCCCGTGCCGCCTTCGACGCGGAGGGCAAGCCGACGCGCGCTGCGCAGGGCTTCGCCCGCTCGAAGGGCGCGGATGTGGCGGATTTACAGGTCCGCGAGACGGAGGGTGGCGCGTATATCTTCGTCACCCGGCACATCCCTGGTCGTCCCGCCTCCGAGGTGCTGGCGGAACTGTTGCCCGACTGGATCGCCCGGTTGCGCTTCCCCCGCGCGATGCGCTGGAACGAAACCGGCATCGCTTTCAGCCGGCCCATTCGCTGGCTGCTGGCGCTCTTGGGCGAGGATGAGGTACCTTTTACCTATGCGGGTTTGTCGAGCGGGCGCGTCACCCGCGGCCCGCGGCCGGCAGGATCACCGGAAGTGGCGCTGGGCGCGGCGGCGGATTATCGAGCCACGCTGGCCTCCTATGGCATCCTCGTGGATCCCGAGGCACGCCAGGCGGAAATTCTACGCCAGGCGCAGGCGGTGGCGGCGAAAGTCGGCGGGCAGATTCCTGCCGATCCGGCGTTGGTGGAGGAAGTGACCCACCTGGTCGAAGTCCCCACGGCCCTGCTTGGCTCGTTCGAGAAGCGTTATCTGACGCTGCCGCAGGACGTGCTCATCGCTGTGATGAAGAAGCACCAGCGCTACTTCCCCGTGTTGGATGAGCGCGGGCGCATCATGGCGCACTTCGTCGCCGTCCGCAACGGCGGGACGGAGCACCTGGACCTTGTCCGTCAGGGCAATGAAGATGTCATCCGCGCGCGTTATGCCGATGCGGAGTACTTCTACAACCAGGACTGCCGCCGCCCGCTGGCGGATTACCGCGACGGGCTGGCGAAACTGACCTTCCAGGCGGACCTGGGTTCGATGTTGCAGAAATCCGAGCGGGTGGAGAAACTCGCGGAGTGGGTAGGGGAGCAGATGCGTTTGTCCGCCGCAGAAAGAGACACCTTGGCGCGGGCGGCATATCTGGCGAAGGCCGATCTCGCCACGCACATCGTGGTCGAGATGACGAGCTTGCAGGGCATCATGGGCCGCGAGTACGCCAAACGTTCCGGCGAACCGGCGGCGGTGGCGCAGGCGATCTTCGAGCACTATCTGCCGCGCGCGGCAGGGGATCCGCTGCCGGAAAGCGGGCCGGGCATCGCGTTGGCGCTGGCGGATCGGCTGGACAGTCTGGCAGGGTTGTTTGCCGTGGGCCTGGCGCCGACGGGGTCGGCGGATCCCTACGGCTTGCGACGGGCTGCGGCCGGCGTCGTGCAAATTCTGTTGGAGCGTGGACTTCGCCTCTCCACGCGCGCGGCATTAGCGGAAGCGGCGCGTAGGCTGCCCGTGACGATGTCGCCGGAAACGCTGGATGCTGCCGTAGACTTTATCGTTGGGCGGCTCCAGGTGATGTTGCGTGAGGCGGGCCTGGCGTTCGACGTGGTCGAAGCGGCGCTGGCAGCGCGGGGCGAGAATCCCGTCCTGGCCCGCGAAGCGGCGCAACAGCTCACGGCGTGGGTCGCCAGGGAGGATTGGAGTGTGCTGCTCGACAACTACGCGCGCTGTGTGCGCATCACCCGCGATCAGCCGCGCTTCCTGCTAGACCCGATGGTGCTGTGCGAACCTGCCGAACAGGCGCTCTACAAGGCGCTATGTACCGCCGAGGCCGCCATCAGCCCTGAAAGCGACGTAGACAGTTTCCTTACGGTCTTTACGCCGCTGGTGCCGTGCATTCAGACATTTTTTGACGCCGTTCTGGTGATGGACAAGGATAACACGCTTCGTGAGGCGCGCCTGGCGCTGCTACAGCGCATCGCCGGGCTGGCGGAGGGGATCGTGGATTTGAGCAAGCTGGAGGGGTTTTAGCGGTTAGCGTTCAGCTTTCAGCAAAGACTTGGCGGCGTTCTAGCAAACGGAAAGGGCAGATCATAACTGGCTTGGGTTCGCGGTTGCCATCGCGGACAGTGCATGTGCCAATAGATACGTCTGGCGCACTTTTGCGGGTTTTCAAACATCTGCGATCCAGGTAGGTGCACTTGTTGGCGCGTTATCAAGGTGTTCCAATCGGCCTGCGCGTGGGTTGAGACTGTGTATAGTTCTAGCACTTGGCTCATAATAACCTCATACAGCGTTGTTCGGCAAGATGTAAATATTCCTCACTAATGTCAATTCCTACCGATTTGCGAAATAGTGTCCGTGCGACCAGCATTGTGGTGCCGGTGCCACAAAAGGGATCAAGGACAATGCCATTTTCGGGACACGTGGCTAGAAGGGGAATTTTGCACAGATCCTCTGGATAGGGCGCAAAATGGGTATCTCTGGCCTGGGTATCTTCCGGTAGAATATCCCACACGTCGCCGGGTTTGCTGCCGTTGGGGTTGTATTTCAGAAAGTAAAATCCTTTTTCCGCTAATTCGCGCGCTCGTCCAGAGACTTGCTGTGAATCGGAGTGTGTAGTACGTTGTTGTCCACGAATAATCATTCTGAAATCGGCGATTTCTCCCAAACGCACTTTGTTCAGCATCGTTTCCAGAGCTTCCATTGCGGCCTCTTTTTCGACTTCGGTTAACGCCGTGGAGAGCTCGATTTGTCGCTTGTAGCGGACTCCGGTGACGCCGGTGGCCGAGACCACGGCGCCATTGACGATTTTCGTTTTGCGCGGATTGGCGCGGATGGCATCAACGTTGTAATAATAATCTTTTTCTCTTTGTACGAAATGAAAGATATTTTCGTGAACATTCCGCAAACGGTCAGAGGTGTATCAGGTCCGCCTTTGACCTTGTGCCAGATCACACTGTTGCGTAGTATCCACCCTTATTCATCGGTTAACGCCAGAGCGACTCGCCAGGGCAAACCTAAAAGATGCTTGTTGTAATAAGCGTCGCCGATATTGAGCCAGAAGGAACCTTGCGGTTTGAGCACACGTTTGACTTCCACAAAGACCGACAATAGATGGTGGATGTAGTCATGGTAATCTTCTTCCATGCCGATGCCACCATTGTTGTATTGGCGCTGCCCCCAGTAGGGTGGACTGGTGATGCAACAATCAAACGTTGCTGGCGGGATGTGGCGCAGCACCGTCGCTGCGTCGCCGAGGATGAACCGCGGCGCGGTATCTAGACCCGCAACATAGGCGGTGATATCTTCTTCAAGGGTATAGGAGCCGGTAATGCTTGTTTGTTGGATATTCATTTTTACCTCAGGAAGATCAACTATAGTATATCCTGAAAGCATCGATTTAGACAATACACCAAAACTAAAATCTCTACAGTCTTTGGCTCTTTGATTATTTAGGACTTACGCAAATTTCCGTTTGTAGTGACGGCTTTAGCCGTTCTTAGCTCCTAAGAGACGCCTGAAGGCGTCACTACCAATCCTCCGCCGCTTGATTCGAGCCAGCCTTGCGTAAGTCCTGTATTTTGTTATGCATCCTTTGTCGCTTCTGCTATAATGGGCTGATGTTGTGCCGTAGAGGTGGGGTGTGGTCACGTTTGCTTTGGCAGTGAACCGGGTTTCCCTGGATGCGGAAGCGAATCTGAATGTGATGGTGCGGATGGCGCAGACAGCGGCGGATGGCGGTGCTGACGTTATACTTTTCCCGGAAGCAGCGCTGACCGGATTGATCAACAACGACGATCCTACGCACGATTGGCCGCTCGGGCAGCCGGTCCCCGGCCCGGCAACGGAAGTGTTCGCTGCCGTGGCACGGGCGCGCCAGGTGTGGCTCGGTTTTGGGCTACTGGAACGCGATGGCGCGCGGTTGTACGACACGGCGGTGCTGCTGTCGCCCACAGGTGAGATTGCGCTCAAGTACCGACGTATCAGTCCCGGCTGGCACGGACGGCGCGCCGATCCGGCGGTGTATGCGCACGGGATCGACATCTCCGCAGTGCAGACGCCGTGGGGAAAGGCTGCGTTTTTATTATGCGGCGATCTCTTCGACGATAATCTTGTGCAACAGGTGCGGATGCTGGAACTGGATTGGCTGCTGTTCCCTTTTGCACGCGGCTTTGACGATGGAACTTGGGATCAGGCACGGTGGGAGCACTATGAACTGCACAAATATGCTGCGCGCGTCCGCGTGACAGGTGTAACGATGCTGTTGGTGAATTATCTCTGCGGAGACGATCTGCGAGACGATGGCACGTTTGGCGGCGCATGGGTGATCTCCGGCATTGGCGAAGTTTTGGCGCAGCAGCCATTGGGACAGGACGGCCTGCTGCTGGTGACGCTGTAGCCATCTGTTGGTGATGGAATGACACTTTGATCAAGTATCTGATTTGGGACGCCGGCGGCACGCTGTTCGATACGTACCCCGCGGTGGTGGAGGCGTGCCACGCGGCGTTGAGCGGCTTCGGTAAGGAAGCCCCATCGGCGTGGGTGATGGCGCTCTGCAAGCAGACCACATCTTATGGCATTCACACCCTGGCGAATACGTTTGCCCTGGATGAGGAGACCTTTCAACAGCATTTCAAGCGCTCGTATGCGGACATCGGCGAACAGTACCAGCCGCCGTTCCCCGGCGTGAAGGAGGTCTGCCGCTACATCTGCGAGATCGGTGGGCAGAATTTCATCGTGACGCACCGTTCGCGGGCTTCATTGCAGGCACTTTTGGAAGCTCATGGGATGGCGCGCTACTTCACTGACTTCATTGCCAGGGAAGATCCATACCCGCGCAAACCTGATCCCGCCGCGATTGAAGCCCTGATTGCGCGGTATACGCTCGACCGCAGCCAGTGTCTTCTCATTGGCGACCGCGACCTGGACATCGTCGCCGGAAAGCGCGCCGGCATCCGCACATGTTTCTTCGGCAGTGAGCCGCACGATTCGCAGCCGGATTGGCACATCACGGATTATGCGACGCTCCTGCGTTGGTTGGAGGCTGAGAACGCCTGAGGCTGCATGAAGCCATCACACTCACACGTTTTTCCGGTATAATAGCCGCCATGGTATGCAACGACTTTTAGGAGGCAAAATCATTTTATGACGACATACCCAACTTTCCCGGATTTCAAGCCACTCGCTCTTGAGGACCGCGATACTTTGCACCGGCGATTGTGGCAGTATCAGCCTGAGACTTCCGAATTGACATTCATCAACTTGTTTATCTGGCGTGAGTATTACAACTTCCAATGGTCGCTGGATGGAGATTGCTTGCTCATCGTCGCCGCTTGCAAGGAGGCCCCCTTTGCGCTTCAGCCGATTGGACCAGCGCCGCGTCGCACTGCGGTACGTGACGTGCTGGACTGGCTGCGCGACGTGCGGGGCGTGACGGTGCCGTCTATGGAGCGCGCCGACCGGCGTTTAGCCGACGAGTTACAGGACTGTCATGAATTTGTGGTTGAACCGGTGCGCGCGCATTTCGATTACGTGTATCGCAGTGAAGACCTGGGGTCATTGGAGGGGCGTAAATATAGCAAGAAACGCAATCACATCAATCAATTTTTGCACACTTATGCCTATACTTACACACCGATCACGCCTTCACTGACCGCTGACTGTCTGGCGTTGGCGGAAGTGTGGTGCGAGCAGCGATTGTGCGAGGATGACATCAGCCTGCTCCATGAGTTTCGCGGCATCCGCGATGCGTTGAACCATTTCGCTCCATTGCAACTGGAGGGTGGCGCTATCCTTATTGATGGGAAAGTGCAGGCGTTCGCCTTGGGCGAGATGCTGAATGCAACCACGGCGGTCGTCCACATCGAAAAAGCGAACCCGGCATTCAAAGGTATCTATCCGCTGATCACCCAGCAGTTCTCGGCGCAGCGCTGGCAGGGCAAGGTGGCATACATCAACCGCGAGCAAGACCTGGGCGACCCCGGCCTGCGGCAGGCGAAGGAATCTTACTACCCGGATCACCTGGTGGAGAAATTCAGTGTACGTTTTGCGTCCTAGCGACTTCAGTCACTTGTCGTCACGACGCCGGATATGCGGGTGCGGAGTACATTAAAAACGTGGACTCGCGCTTACTGGATGTCTTACAACTGGTCGATGACGGGCAACGAGAGACCGCTTTATTGCGTCTGCGGTCCTATCTACAGGCGTACCCTGAGGATGCCGATGCCTGGGTGGTGCTCAGTGGATTAGCCCCGAACCGTAAGATGGCGCTATCGGCCTTGCGACGTGCGGTGCAGGTGGCACCGGAGAACAAGCTGGCGCACGATGCCTTAGCGGCTTTGGAGACACAGGTCGCTGCGCCGTCTGCACCCCCTTCCTCACCTCCGCACCTCGTTGTGGAGGAGATGACGGCGGAATTCCCCGACGTTGCGGCTGTCTCTGAGACGCCGCTGTCTGAAACGGCAGTGGCAACTTCCGTCAAACCCTCAGAGGCTGGCCCCTTTGAACCGCTCGCCGTGGACAGCGCAGAAGAAACCGCCGAGGCTGAACCCGCCCGCGAGGGGGAATTGCAGATCATACGGGATGCGCGGGCGGTTGTATGGCCGTTTGTCGCGCATGGGGAAAAACCGCGTCCTTTGGGGGCACTGCTGGACGAAAACCGGCTCACACGGCAGGATTTGTTGTGGGCCGCGAAGGAAGCACGCCATGAGGATATTCGCCAGGCATCGCAGGTGATTCTGGAGACCATGCACCGTCTGGCGGATGTAACAATGACCCCGGAGGATGCGCGTCTGATTGCCTGGCCTTTTCGACGCTTGAATCGTCCGTTAGGCCAACTGGTGGACGCGGGCACGGTGCAGGTGAAGGACTTGCGCCGCGCCGCCTGGTATGCGAAGGATGCACGACTGCGTGAAGCCGCGCGCATGATGTTGCCGATTGCCTTGGAGCGGCGTGAGGCGGTGCGACGCAAACGCGCCGCCCAGAAAGAGCAGCAGCAGACGCCGTCTGAGGCAACGCCCCAGAACACGTCGGTGCGGCCGCCGGCGTCTGCCGCACCCGGCGGAAAGGCAGCGCAACCCGAGCACGCCCGCCCGCAAGTCCGCACTCCCGAAAATTCCACCGGCCGGGTTAACGCTGTTTCGGATGAGCATCTGTCGCACCCCATGGTGGTGATCCAGGGGGCCGATTACCTGGTCAATGAAGTACAGCGCCGTTACCGCCAGAGCGCTTTGGTCGCCGCGCTCATCATGCTTTTGATGCTGGCCGGATTGTTTGTCGTGGTGGCTATCATGGTGACAGCGTTTGTCCACCACGAGGCTCCCGCCGTGTGGCTCTGGCCGCTGCTGATGGTGTTGTTCTTGCCACTCTTTGGGTTGAGCGATCGCTTTGTGGAATTGTGGCAGGAAGGGCAGAACTTCCGCCGGGGACAGCTTGGGGAGAGCCAGGTCGCCCGCCAATTGCGGCAGGGTCTCGGCGGCGATTGGACGTTGTTTCGCAACGTGAAACTGCCGGGCAGCAACGTGGACATCGATATGGTGTTGTTGGGGCCGCCGGGTGTTTTTGCCTTGGAAGTGAAAGCGTATACAGGCCATTATCGCTACGCCAGACAATACTTCTATCGGCGCGCGATGATGGGCTGGCGCCGGATGCAACATAATCCCGGCAAACAGGCGCGGGCTGCCGCAAAATTGTTGCACGACTATATCACGGATACGTTGAACGACGATGTATGGGTCGAGCCACGCCTGGTGTGGGGTGGACCGGGCCAATTGACATTACAAGAGCCTGAAGTCTACGTCTGGTTCCTCGAAAAACTGGATCAGGAAACCGAGCGCCTGCGCGCACTGCCTCCAAAGCTATCGACTGAAAAACGCGCCGCCCTCTCCGGCCTGTTGCGCGGCCTGTGCAGCACCTTGAGATAAAGCGAATCGGCGAATGGAAGAATCGGCGAATGAAAGAATGAGGTGAGAGATGGAGTATGCGGACTGGGAGAAAACTGTTCACGATAGGATTAAAAAGGAATCTATCTGACAATTTTTCGGGTATCGCAAGGCGTTGTTTGCCTATGAGCTTGTATGGCAAGACTGTGATAGTTTGACTCTCGATGCGCGTGGGAAAGCCATCGCCGAGCCATTGATCCGCAGCGCAGGCTCTATTTGCGCTAATCTGGAAGAAGGACATGGGCGAGGATATGGCAAACAGCGTGATTGGTTCTTCAGAGTTGCCATTGGTTCAGCGCGAGAAAGTAAGGGGTGGTATTGGCGTGCTAAACATTCGCTGGCAAAGGATGTTCTGGATCAGCGATTGGCTTTATTCGATGAAGTGCTTGCGCTCCTCGTCACCGAACTCCAACGCTAACAGTCCCACTGACACTTCATTCGCTGATTCTCTCTTCACTGATTCTCCGTATCGCCGCCTCGACAAATCCCCGGAAGAGCGGATGAGGGCGTTGCAGGCGTGTTTTGAACTCTGGATGGAACTGACAACCCAACATCCACGGGTGATCGCGCAATTCGGCGATTTCCACCAGTCGGTTATCGGGCGACAGGCCGCTGAAGACCATCCCCGCCTGGCCCAGAATCTCGCGGTAAGCGTTGTTGAATTCAAAGCGATGGCGGTGCCGTTCGTAAACCTCATCGACGCCATACGCGGCGTGCGCTTTGGTCCCCGGCTGCAATTCGCACGGATACCGTCCTAGCCGCATCGTGCCGCCCATATCCAGCAGATCCTCCTGATTCGGCATCAGGGCGATGACGGGATGCTGCGTTTTGTGCTCGAACTCCGTGCTGTTCACATCGTTGGTTTGGAGCACATGACGGGCAAGCTCAATGCACATCACCTGCATCCCCAGACACAATCCCAGGTACGGAATCTGATGCTCACGGGCGATTTTCGCCGCCAGAATCTTCCCCTCGACGCCCCGCGATCCAAATCCACCGGGCACCACAATCCCATCAGCTTGCAGAAGCCGTTCGATATTTTCGCCGTGTTCCAACGTCTCGCTGTGAATCCAGTCAATGTCCACCGCATAGCCGTGATACAGCCCGGCGTGGATCAGCGCCTCACGGACACTGATATAGGCGTCGTGGAGTTCGACATACTTGCCCACCAGAGCGATGCGTACCGCCGGTTTCTCGCGTTTAAGGCGCGCGATAGCGTCCTGCCAGTCGCGTAAATCCGGCGGCTGCGCCTTGTCGTGCAGGTGCAGCATATTGACAACGAGGTCGCCCAGGCCGGCTTCTTCCAGCAGTAGTGGAATCTCGTAAATGCTCTCGACCGTCATCAAAGGAATGACGGCCTCGCGCTCGACGTCGCAGAAGAGCGCGACTTTGGCGCGGGTGTTGCCATCGATAGGGAAGTCTGCCCGCAACGCAATGATGTCCGGCTGGATGCCCATCCCACGCAGTTCGCGGACGCTGTGCTGGGTGGGCTTGGTCTTCAACTCCCCGCTGGCGCTGAGGTAGGGGAGCAACGTCACATGGACGTAGAGCACGTTGTCACGGCCCACATCTTTGCGCATCTGGCGGATGGCTTCCAGATACGGTTGACCTTCGATGTCGCCCACCGTGCCGCCGATTTCCACCAGCGCCACGTCGGCCTTCAGCTCCTGCGCTGCACGGACGATGCGCCGTTTGATCTCATTGGTGACGTGCGGCACAACCTGAATCGTGCCGCCCAAAAAGTCGCCACGCCGCTCGCGCGCGATGACTTCGCTGTAGACCTGCCCGGTGGTGACGTTGTTGAGCTTGCCCAGATTATCGTCGATGAAGCGCTCGTAGTGCCCCAGGTCGAGGTCGGTTTCCGCGCCGTCTTCGGTGACGAAAACCTCGCCATGCTGATAGGGGGCCATCGTGCCGGGATCAACGTTCAGATAAGGATCCAATTTTTGGATGGAGACGTTCAGCCCCCGGGCTTTGAGGATACGGCCCAAAGATGCGGCCATGATGCCCTTCCCGAGAGAACTGACTACACCACCGGTCACAAAGATGTATTTTGTAGCCATACTCACCTCCTCACGGGATTTCTATTGTACAGGGTTTTGCGGAAATGCCAACTGCGCGCTTTAAGTCAGATAGTCAGATAGTCAGATGGGCGAAGATTTGGTAGGTGTGGCGTTTATCAGTCGGACCGATCAGTTGTTTTGGTTTTTCGGTGAGGTGGATTATACTATCCGACTAACGACTAACGACTATCCGACCAACGACTATCCGACTGCTTGAGAGGTAAGACGATGGAGATTCTGGGCATTGACATTGGTGGATCGGGCATCAAGGGCGCACCGGTTGAGACCGGCACAGGTACATTTTTGGCCGAGCGTCACCGAATTCCGACGCCGGAGGGGGCCAAACCCGACGAGGTGGCAAAAGTTGTCAGGAAGCTGACGAAGCATTTCGCGTGGGAAGGGGCGATTGGCTGCTGTTTCCCGGCGTCGATTCAACATGGCGTCGCGCGCACGGCGGCTAACGTGGATAAAAGCTGGATCGGAACGAACGTCGAACACCTTTTGGCCGCCGCCACGGGCTGTCCGGTGCGGGTGCTCAACGATGCGGACGCTGCCGGGCTGGCCGAGATGCGCTTCGGCGCGGGGAAGGGGGTCAGCGGCCTGGTGCTGATTGTCACGATTGGCACGGGGCTGGGCACGGCGCTTTTCATCGATGGCGTGCTCGTCCCCAATACCGAGTTGGGTCATATCGAGATGAACGGCAAGGACGCCGAGTTGCAGGCCTCCGATGCCGCTCGCAAGCGCGAGGATTTGTCGTGGGCGACGTGGGGCAAGCGCTTCGACCAGTATTTGCGCACGATGAAGGCGTTGCTCTGGCCTGATTTGATCATTCTCGGCGGTGGCACCAGCAAGAAACTGGATAAATTCGCGCGCTACCTCACCGTGGATACGCCCATCGTCCCGGCGGCAACGCTGAATGATGCCGGCATCATCGGCGCGGCGCTGGCGGCGGAAATGCTCTAATTCTTATGAAATTCATATTGCGCAGGTCGAAAACTTGGCTAGCAAGGGTGGTAAATATGATAGAAGCTGCGACAGTGGAGAGCGCCACGTTAGGCGGGGGATGCTTTTGGTGTTTGGAGGCCGTTTTCGACCAACTTCAGGGCGTGCTGCGCGTCGAATCCGGCTACGCCGGCGGGATGGTCCCGCATCCGACGTACGAGCAGGTCTGCGCCGGTACAACCGGGCACGCGGAGGTCGTGCAGATTACCTTCGATCCGCGCGCGATCACGTTTCGAGAACTTCTGGAAGTTTTCTTCGACATCCACGATCCAACGACGTTGAACCGGCAAGGAGGCGATGTAGGGACGCAGTATCGCTCGGCGATCTTCTATCACTCCGACGCGCAGAAGGCGACGGCGGAGGCGCTGATTGCGGAACTGGAAGCCGCGCATGTGTGGCAATCGCCGATTGTCACCGAAGTGATACCCTTTGAGGCATTCTATGAAGCGGAAGACTATCATCAGGAGTATTACCGACATAATCAGCAACAGCCGTATTGTCGCGCCGTCATCGCGCCTAAGCTGGCGAAGTTTGAGCAGTATTACGTCACCCGGTTGAGAATGGTATAGGGAGGGGGTATGGGTGAGAAGATAGTAAAGAGCGACGCGGAATGGCAGGCGGTTCTCACGCCGGAGCAGTACCGCGTGATGCGCCAGAAGGGCACGGAACGCGCGTTCACCGGCAAGTACTACGCCTATAAAGAAGATGGCGTTTACCGCTGCGGCGCGTGCGGGCAGGAGCTATTCGACTCGCAGACCAAGTTCGATTCCGGCACAGGCTGGCCGAGTTTCTACGCGCCATTAGCGCCTGATCGGGTGGATAAAACGAACGACTACAGCCACTTTATGCTACGCACCGAAGTCACGTGCAGCCGTTGTGGCGCGCACCTGGGTCATGTCTTCGAAGACGGCCCCGCGCCGACCGGCCTGCGCTATTGCCTCAACTCCATCTCGCTCGACTTTCAGCCCCGTAAAGAACCTTTGTCAGAGCAGGAGGGCTAACCGGACTGCCGGCAACACAACAGATTTCACAGGACAAAAATGCCCGACACATTACGTGTCGGGCATTTTTGTTGCCGGGGCGTTGCAAAACGGTCAGAAGTTCCGCAAAACCAGCGGCAGGAAGATACTATATGCGCTACTCTTTACCTTGATGATTTGCTGCGTGCTTACCCCACCTGGTGTGCAGTTATTACGAGTCGTCAGTTGCACCGTCTTCTCGCCGATGGTGGCATAGGTGTGCGTCATCGGTGTTGTGACAACGACCGCCGTTTGTCCATCGCCGAAGCTCCAGTCGTAAGTGATCGGCGCGGTCGCGTTCGCCGGTGAATACGTCGCGGTGAAGGTGACCGGTGTGTTGACCAGGATTGTCGCCGGCTGGTAGGTGAAGCTGATGGCCGTGAGTGGTATGCAAGCCGGGGTCACAGTGATGGTAGATGTCGCTACATCGCTGTAGCCTAGCGCGTCGGTAACAACCAGTGTGATGGTGAACTCGCCGGCCGTGTTGTACTGGTAGGTGGAATTCTGCGCCGCACTTGTTCCGCCATCGCCGAAGTCCCACGCCCACGTCACGATGGGCGGCACATTGGTCGTGCTGGTGTCCGTGAAGTAGACGGTTGTGCCCGCGACGACGCTGGCTGCGCTTTGCACAAAATCGGCGATCAGCGTCGGCGGCGTGACCGTGACCGCGCCGATGGCCGTCGCCGTGTAGCCGCACGTATCGGTGATGGTCAGGCGCACGGTGAAGATGCCGTCGGTGGTGTAGGTGTGCGCGACGTCGGCTCCGCTGGCGCTATGCCCGTCGCCGAAATCCCAGGCCCACGCCGCGACCGCCGGCCCGTTGGTGGTGGAGGTATCGGTGAAGCGCAGGGTCGTGCTGACGACGGCACGGTTGGCGCTCTGCTCAAAGCTGGCGACGAGGGTGGGCGCGAGCACGTCGACGCTGACCGGCGCGCCCACGGCGCTGCTCACACCCTGGTCGCTATCGACGACGCGGTAATCGCTGTTGACAACCATACCCTGGCAGGGCAATGTGGCCTGGAACATCTCTGTGGCGACGCCACCATTCGGCGCGAGGCTGTCGATGGTCCACCAGACCCAGGGGAGGGTGACGGTGCCGCCGCTGACGTTCTCCAGCCCTGCCGGGAGGGTGTCGCTGAGAATGATGCCCGTGCCGATGCTGTTGCCGCTGTTCGTGACCGTCAGCGTGTAGGTGATGGGCGCTCCGGCGATGGCCTTGCTCTCGTAAGCCTTGCTCACCTCGAAGTACGGCAGGTCGATCATCACGTCGACGGAGCTGGCGTTGTTGTCGATGTAGGGTTCCTTATCCACGTCGGGGTGGGTGCTGGCGATTGTGCTCCGGTTGGTGAAGGTATCCAGTCCTGTGGCGGTGTACGGAATACGGGCAGTTAAGTAGATTTCGTTCCATGCACTGGCCTTGAGTGGATCGAATAGCCATACCTGGACCCCGCCAGCCTGAGCATCAGGGGGACGATTACACCACTCGGTGCCATTACAGTAGCGCAGTTTTGCGGCGATATAGGTAAAGCCCGCCGGCAGGATGTCGGTGAGCCGCGCGCCGCCCTCCATACTCCACCACCATTCGTTCCCCCGGCGGTCGTTGCCGAAGGTCAGGCTGAAGGTGATCAGTTCGCCGGGCAAGAGTGCGCCATCCACCAGGTTTTTCTTGACCCACAGATCGGGGCCGGTCGTGAGCACGACGGAGTCCATATTGTCGTCGGGGTTGACGTCGTCCTCAACCAGCATCACTTTCGCCGTGTTGGTGAAGATCAGGCCGAAGGGCAGTGGCGCGGTGTCGGTGATCAGCCCAAAGTTGAAGTTCGCCGCCCACCCCGGTTCCAGCAGTTCCAGGGTCATGGTGAAATGATCGCCGAAGTCACGCCATTCCCACCAGCGCCCAAAACCACCGCCGATACCGCCGTCCATCCGCATCCCCGCCGGGTAGGTGTCCGTGACTGTTACCCTATTGACGGTCGCGTCGCCCACATTTTCGACGCTGAGGTTGTACGACGCGCGGCGGGTGTTCTCGCCCCAGTCATCCCATTGGCCCTCCTTGCGCACGCGCAGGTTCGGGCCGGCGGGGTTGAGCGTTTCCGTCCATGTGCTGACGTTGTCGTCGCAGGTATCCTCACCGGGCAGACAGGTGACCTCGGCGGTGTTGACCAGCACTGTACCAGGCAGTGCGGCGGCCTCCACATTCAGCACCACCTCGAAGTTGTCGTTGTAGCCGTTATCCAGCCCTGTGAACTCCCATACCACGTAACCATCGCCGACTTCGGCGGGCGCGAATGCGTATTGGCCGTATTCATCCCGATGCCACGCGCTGTCGAAAGTGGTGCTGACTGGCAGTGTGTCGGTGATGCGGAAGGCGCCGACGGGGATGTTGCCGTTGTTGCGGATGTCGATCCAGTAATGCAGTTCACCGCCGGGCACAAGCTGTCCATTTCCCCAGTACTTGTTGAGGAACAGGTTAGGATGCGGATTGTTGACGCTGCCCCTCCACTCGCTTTCGTTGTCGTCGGGGCTGAGATCATTGGCAGCGTAGATGATGACATGGTTCCAGAGTTCCAGGCCGGGCCAGGCTGCCTCATCCACGTGCGCGCGGACATAGACGGCTTCGCAGCGCCACCCCATAAGGCTGGGTTTGGCTATGACCAGTTCTTGCGCGCTGCTGCCGACTTCGTACCAGCCGGGGCTATCGCTCCACCAGGTTTGCACCGTCATAGAAAGGTGCAGTGTATCGGTGAGCGTCACGGCGCTGCTGGCCGTGCCGCCGTTGTTGCAGGGATTGAGTTGGAAGACGACATCGTAACCCGCGGCGGGGTCGCCGGTCCATGCCCATTTGCCGATGTTGAGCTGTGTGTCGTTGGGCTGCACATCGCCGCTCCATTCGGACCATTTCTCCGAAGGATCGCCCTGGTCGTAGGGATTGCTGGTGGCAATCTGCACGGTATTGGTGACGCGCTCGCCGGCTGTGGCTGTGACTTCGGCGAAGACGTAAAAGTGAATCCAATCGCCCGGTTCGACCGTGCCCAGATCCAGCACGACTTGATCGCCGCCGCCGGTGTGGGGAAAGCTGGAAGTGTCGGTGATATACGTCATCCCTTGCAGTGTGTCGGTGATGACGACGTTCTCCGCGTCGGCGTCACCCTCGTTGCGATACTGCACGTAGAAGACGGCGTTGCCGCCCTCGCCGAGGTTGCCGCCGTCCAGCCACTTCTCTACGCGGAGATGGGGTGCGGGTTCGTAAACCACGTTGGCAACCTGGTCGTGATCCGGCTCATAGTACCACAGCCAGACGTTCTGTCCGGGCTGTAAATCCCAGCCCATCGCCCCAAAGTCACAGACCGCGCTGCCGCCATCTGGGTCGAGCGTAAACCTGGTTCCTGGTCCGTTTTCGACATTACAATCAACGTCGAGCATTTCGGAGAACCAGTCCACTTGCAATGTAATGGTGACGAGATCGTTGTTGGCATCCACCTCACCGTTGATCTCGCCGATTTGCACGTCGCTGGCGTAGACGCCGTCAAGGACGCCGTGAACCCAGTCACCGGGCGCGATGTCCGGACGCTCAGGCGACCAGGGATTGTCGAGATTGGTGGAAAAGCCGGTCTGACCAATTCCCCACCAGGGGATGATGCCGGTGGTCAATGCGGCAGTCGCTTTGATGTCACCCAGATCATTGGTGACGGTGAGCCAGAGAGTGTGACCTGCTTCGTAATTGCCCTCGATCCAGTCGTGAGCGTAGTTGATGATGAGGGTCAGGTCCGGGTTGACTAGCCGGTGATGGAATCCGACCTGGGCATAGCCAATATCGGCCCAGTAGCCGACGTCGCCTTGCGCACCGCGCGGGATGTCAGGATAAGAGGCGCTGTAATGTCCCTGGTCATCCGTTTCTACCCGTTGTGTGGGGAAGCCCCACAAATCGACCTGTACCGTCGCGTGATCCAGCGCGCCAATCTGCCCCCACACGGTGTCGGCGTTCGAGTCAATTTGCCCGGTGAAGGGGTCCGGGATAACGACGTGCACCGGATGCGCTCCCGCGCCGGCCGTGACGGTGACGATGTCGCCGGGATCAAAGGTGTCGGGGAAGTTGTTCTCGTTCCAACAGGTATCCCAGAAGGTCATCTCGGCCAACGCCGTGGTCACGGTAATCGGGGCTTGCGGGACGCAGCCCCACACGCGGGTGCGGTACACGTCGAAGTCCACCCACTGCACTTCGCCGCCGCTGAAGGCGACGTCTTCCGCCACATTATCGGCCGGATTGGTATCGTCGTCCGGTAAGGTGATTTCGACCATGTTGGTGAACCAACGCACCGGCACGCCGGGTTCGTCCAGATTGGCGTTGAATTCGATCTGGCCGTACTCGCCTGGATAGAGTTCCGAGAAGCGCCAGGCCAGCATGTCGCTGTCAAGCGATTCTGAAATCAGACGGCTCTGATCGAAGTTCAAATTCCACCAGCCATCCCAGGCCGTGTCGGCCGGCAGTGTGTCGGTGATCCAGACGTTGGAGAGGGTCGCGTCGCCCAGGTTGTAGAAGTGGATGCGGTAGCCCAACTGCCCGTCGCCGTTCCACCAGTGCTCTTTGGTCACGCGCAGGTTGGGACCATGGTCGAAGACTTGCTGGGTGACGCAGTAGGTATTGTTGTTAGGATCGTTCTCCTGTTCGTCACCGTCGACGGTGATGCAGTTGGTGAGGACGGTCCCTGGTGTAACGTCGGCGTCGATGTCCACACTGAAGTCGAGGCCAAAGCCGTCGGATACGGCTAAATCGCCGCTGTGCCAGGCGATGGTATTGCCGGTGACCACATCGGGTGGGAAACTCCATCCCTCGTTCCGCCACGCGCTGCCGGATTGGTAAGTGGTGCTGGTGGGCAGTGTGTCGGTCAGCCAGACGTTGTGCATCGGCATGTTGCCGCTGTTCCAGTGGTTGATTCCATACCGCGCCCACCCGCCGGGCACAAGGATGCTGCCCAAGCCCCATTTATCGGCGTTGAGATCGTAGCGCGGGGTGCTCGTGCGGGCGTCTTCATTGGTGCGCTCGTTGTTGTCGGGCTGTGCGTCATCGGGCGTGGTCACGATGACATAGTTGCTTAACTGCATCTCTTCCGGCGCATTGGGATCGAGCAGCAGTCGCAGGTCGATATGCTCACACCAACTGCCCGGCAGGCCCGGCGCATAGAGTGCGAACTGCCCGCCCGTCGTGCTGACCTCGGTCCACAGCGCATGATTCCACCAATCGTCGGTGCTCCAACCGACCACCGTTGTCGAAACGGGCAGTGTGTCGGTCAGCCAGACTGGGCCAAAATCCGCCCCATAGTCGCTGCACCAGCGAATGGTGTACACAAACTCCTGACCTGGAGTAGGATCGCCGGGACTGGGCCATTTATCGACGTTGATGCCCACGTCGCTGTCTTGCACGTTGACCGGACCGGCGCAGGATGTGTCGTCGCCGGGGTTGGTGTCACCGGGGGTACTTGTCGAAATCGCGGCGCAGTTTTCACCGAGAGCGCCCTCGCCGGTCGGCATGGCGGCGTCGACGTCCAGTGTGACGAAAAAGACGGCCCAGTTATCGCCGTTGCCGGGGACAGGCAGATTGCCCACCTGCCAGGTGATGACGCCGTTCGCGCCTATCTCGTGCGTCAGGCCGCTCGTATCGTCGACGTAGGTGGTCGAGACGGGCAGTGTGTCCGTGATGACGACGCCGGTCGCTGCTGCGTCACCGTCATTCCAGTAGCTGAGGCGGTACACGAGTTTGCCGCCGGGTCGGGCGAAGCCGCTGACGTGCTCCTTCGACACACCGACTTGCGGCGCGGCGGCCACAGCAGCGGGCCAATCTATCGGCGCTGTTGAAACGGCGCCGAGCGCCTCGGTCGAAGCCGTGATGAGCAAGAAGATGATCAACAAGGCGCTGCTCAATCCAAGAACAAGTGGGAAAAACAACTGCTGACGTTTCATATTGCCCCTCCTTTGTTAGGCATGGCTTTTGCATCAAAACACCCATGGACTGTCAAAGTCCGCTTGCTTGGACAGATATAAAGGTCGGCCGGCATGTTGCGGGCGGCCGACGAGGGGATGAGCGGAACCCTATCCGTTGACGGTTATGAACGATTTTACACTTTGAGAACTGGGACGATATCTAATGAAGTGAGGTAACCCATGATGGGCCGTTGGTGTAATTTCTACTGTTGGATCCTCTCTTGGGTTGGAATTTAGAGATCAGGACTTACGCAAGCCTGGCTCGAATCAAGTGGCGGAGAATTTGTAGTGACGCCTTCAGGCGTCTCTTAGGAGCTAAGAACGGCTAAAGCCGTCACTACAAACGGAAATTTGCGTAAGTCCTAGAGATGTCTCCATTGTAGTCCAAATTGTGCCAGAATGCAATACCCGATTTGAAGGCATGTTATATAATGGGATTGGTGACTAAGATTTTTTCTTTTGACTTTCGACCTTTGGCTATCCGACTAACGGCTACTTGACTATCGCAGGAGAAAGCTATGCTAAAACTATCGTTTACGACCTTAGGTTGTCCCCGCTGGACGCTGCGCCAGATTGCGGAAAATGCTGCCACGATGGGCTACGATGCCGTGGATTTTCGCGGTTTGCAGGATGCGCTGGACATCACGACGACGGCGGAATTCACCACCGACCTCGCGGCGACGAAGCGCCTGTTCGCCGGCCTCGGCGTCGCCATTTCCGGCATTGCCACGTCGGCGCGCTACGCCACCGTCGATCCCGTCGAGCGCGAGAAACAGTTCGACGAGACCCGGCGCAACATGGAACTCGCCGCCAAACTCGATGCCCACGTCCTGCGCGTCTACGGCGGGCGTGTACCTGACGGCTACACGGTCGATTCGATCCTGCCGGCGCTGGTGGAGAACCTGCGCATCATCGGCGACGAGGCGGAGGCCTTCGGCGTGACGCTCGCGCTGGAAACGCACGACGACTGGACCGACTCGGCGGTCTTTGCGCGGTTGATGCGGACCGTAAACCATCCCCGTGTGCGCGTGCTGTGGGACTTGCACCATCCCTTCCGCACCCACGGTGAACCGCCGGACGTGACTTACGCCAACCTCGCGCCGTTCACCGTGAGCATTCACGTCAAAGACTCCGTCCCCACCGCCGACGGACATCATCAATATGTCCTGTTGGGTGAAGGCGATGTGCCCGTCAAGCGGATGCTCGATCTGCTCGTGGCGGGCGGCTACGACGGCTACGCCATCCTCGAATGGGAAAAGCGCTGGATTCCCACCTTGCCCGAGCCGGAAATCGCCTTTCCGCAGTACGTCGCCAAAATGCGCGCGTGGCTGGAATAGTCGGATAGTCCTTAGTCGTATAGTCAATGGCCAATTCGCTGATTCTTCTATTCGCCGATTCGCTTATGGTAACTATTCAGCCGTCCTTGCCAGGTGGCGAATGGGACTTTGGGGAGGGCACATAATAAGTTACCCCTTCGGCAGGTGATGACCCTCTTATCCCCCAACCCCCTTCTCCCCCGCAAGCGGGGAAGAAGGGAGCAAGGTGGGGGTGTGGCGGGCGGCGAAGCCGCCCGCCACACCCCCTCCCAAAATCCCCCTTCCTGGAGGGAAGGGGGGCAGGGGGGATGGGCTTATAAAGACTATCGGGTTGATCGTGAACCCTATCGCCGGGATGGGCGGGAGTGTGGGCCTCAAGGGTACCGATGGCGGGACGTCTTTTTTGCCGCTGTAACTGCCGGAACGCTGGAGAAATGGAGTAAAATGCGCGAGGAGATTCGGGAGCACGTATGACCCATGCCTTCCGTATTGGTATAGCGATAGACCCTAACGATCCCTATTGGGTGCAGGTCAGAGAGGCCGCTTATGCCAAGGCGCAGAACCTCTCTATCGATCTCATTTCCCTTAATCTCGTCGATTCTCCAGCAGTGCTTTCTGAAGAAGAACAGATGGCCTTGTTGGAGGAGCTGCTGGCTCTGGAGTTGGATGCGCTCATCGCCTGGGCGTTGCCAGAAGACCTGACTGACCGCATTCCTCAGCTTGGTATGCCCCTCGTCTTGTTGAGCGAGACGGAGATTCGTCACCCGCTTCTTACTTCGCCTTTGGGCCTGCACGATATTGTGCAGATGGGCGGTCTTTATCTTGCCGAGAAGCTGGCCGGGTGCGGGCATGGGCGTGTGTTGGCCATCGGCATGCCGGAACAGGCCGGCCGGCAGGCCAGGAGCATGCCCTGGATTGCGGGCGTCCGCGATGCATTTCGAGATCATCCTGAGGTGATTGTCGAGCATATCCCCTGTCCGTGGCATTATGAATACGAGCAGGCCTACAGGCAGATCCACAAAATGATGCCCCAGCTCGAAGGAGCCGTTGCGGCCATCTTGGGCCTATCGGATGCTTTGGCCCTGGCCGGGCGAGATGCAGGTAACGCCCTGGGACTGCTTGACCGGAACGCCCCGGTTGTAGGCATCGGCGCATCCCCTGCGGCCCTGGCAGCGATTGCCGGCGGCGAGATGATCGCGACGGTGGAAATCCGCGCCGATGAATTGGGTAAGCAAGCTGTCGAACTGGCCTGCCGGGCGGCTCAAGGCCAGGCTTTGCCTTCATCTTTCAAATACGAGGCCAGACTCGTTACAGCTCAAAACGTAGCCGAAGTGTTGGCCCAAAAACTAACTGCCATTGCCAATTTGTACAGCAACATGATGCATTCCAAACGCCAGCAACAGCAGCAACTGTTGCGACAGTTGGAAACCAGCCTGGAAATCAGCCGCCGGGTGGGGTCAATTCTGACTTACCGGCAGCTATCGCACGAAATCGCCAATCTGATTCGCGCCAACTACGGCTACGACCGCGTCCAAATTTTCCGCTGGCTGGAGCAGGAACAGCTCCTGGTGTTGGATCAGCCCGACCAGGGCGGGATGAGCATCCCGCTGGCCGGGTCCGGCGTTTTGGGACAGGTGTTGATGCGCAACGAACCGATTTTTATCCCGGATACTCATCACAGCCCACGCTTCCCTCCCGATGCTCATTGGCCGGATACGCGCGCGCGGGTCGTTCTGCCCATTCGCCTGGGCGGCCAGGTCTGGGGATTGCTGGACTTGCACAGTCACCGGTCTGCCGTGCGTACCCGCCAGGAGTTGGTGGGGTTGCAGTCCCTGGCCGATCAGTTGGGCACGGCGATAAGCAATGCCACACTGTACGATGAAGCCCTGCAGGCGCGTGTGGCTGCCGAGAAAGCCGACCAGCTCAAGACGCGATTGTTGGCTAACGTGAGCCACGAACTGCGCGCGCCGCTCAACACGATTTTGGGCTTTGCCAGCGCCGCGCTGACTCCCTCGGCGTGCGCCGAAGAGGCGCTTCCCGCGGATTTATCGCACGATCTCCAACACATCTATCGAAGCGCCGAGCACTTGCTACGCCTGATCAACGATCTGCTGGATCTGTCGCGGGCCGAGATCGACGAGCTCGATCTGCATCTGGAGTTTGTTGAGCCTCGATCATTTTTGGAAGAAGTGTTTCACAGCATTGCCGGTACGGCCACCTCTCAAAGTGACGTCGTATGGTCTCTGCAACTTCCTGCACGCTTGCCCATCATCCAGGGTGACCCGGTTCGACTGCGGCAGATCTTCCTCAACCTGTTGAGCAACTCTCAAAAGTTCACCGAGCAAGGTCAGATCATCCTGGGGGCGGAAGTGTTGCCTCCCCACCTCCACCTATGGGTGCAGGATACGGGCATCGGCATTCCGGCCGATTGGCAACAACGTATCTTCGAGCCATTCGTCACGGCGGAGCATATTCACCGCCGGATGGAGGGGATCGGATTGGGACTGTCGATTGCCCAGCGATTGGTGGCGTTGCACCGGGGGACGATGACGTTGGAGAGTCAGCCGGGGCAGGGAAGCACGTTCCACATTTATCTCCCGTTGCCGAGTCTGGAGCAGCAGCCGACGACGTCCTCGCCGGCCGAGGTCGAACCGGTATTGTTGCTGATTTCGGCGCAAGGCCAACCGGCAGCGGAGATCGTGACGTTTAGCCAGCGGCAGGGATTGGAGATACGCCGGGTGCAGGCGGGAGAAGCGGGTGAGGCGGCGTTGGCGCAACTGCACCCCTCTGTGCTGGCCTGGGACCTGACCAACGCTAACCCTGCAGACTGGGGCATCATCCAACAACTGCGCCGGCATCCACACTTGTGCCAGGCACCTTTCGTCCTCTATGGGCAGACGCAAAGCGGCGAGCCGGCCCTGACGCTGGGGATGACCAACGTCATCACCAAGCCGGTGAGTGGGGAAACATTGCTCGAGGCTATCAACGCTTTGTGTGCCTCGGCCTTCACTGGCCCGATTCTCATCGTCGATGATGACCCTCAGGCCCGCACTCTTTACCGGAATATTGTGGAGAAAGCGTTACCCAACTCTCCAATTCGCACTGCCGAAAACGGCGTCGCTGCCCTGGTGTCCATGGCCGAAGAGGTTCCCTGCCTGATGCTCCTGGACTTGATGATGCCGGAGATGGATGGGTTCGAAGTATTGGAGCGGATGCGCGCTGCTCAGGAGACCCGGCGAGTTCCGGTTCTAGTCCTCAGTGGACGGATGCTCACGCTCGAAGACATCAAACGACTGGAAAAGCACGCGCTGGTGACGGTGCAAAGCAAGGACATTCTTTCTGAGGGGGAGACTGTCGAGGCGGTCAAGCGCTGCCTCGCCGGCGACGATGCGCTTCCTCCCTACACAAGCGCGCTGGTGAAGCGTATCCTTGCCTATTTCCACCAAAACTACGATCGCCCGATCTTGCGCCGGGAGGTGGCGCAAGCAGTGGGGGTGAGTGAGAATCATCTTACACGCATCTTTGGCCGGGAATTGGGGCTTTCGCCCTGGGACTATCTGAACCGGTATCGCATCAAACAGGCCAAGGAATTGCTACTGCGCACAAGCGATAGCATCACGGCGGTAGCACTCCGGGTAGGATTCGACGATCCGGCCTATTTCAGCCGGGTGTTTCGCAAACAAGTGGGGATATCGCCCAGCGCATTTCGCCAACAAGCGCCCTAGGTTCTGTGGTGCTGCCCTTTTTGTCCAAGAGGTCGGTGTTATTCTCCAATCATCCGACCTCTTTTTTTACTATAATGAATGTATTGTACAAGGGAGACGCCAGACGTGATGTGATTCCCACCCACTATCCCCTTTGGTCCTTCTCCAGATGGCGTCTATTCAGGCCGGGACCCCTGGCAAAAGTTTTTTGTGTTCGCCACCTTTGCCGGGATGGCGGAAGGGAGGTGATTGAATTACTGATGCTCGTTGCTGTTTCCCGATAGTCAATCGTTCGTCTGGTGGGTTTTCTTACCTTACCTTCTTACCTTACCTTCTTACCTTACCTTCTTACCTTACCTTCTTACCTTACCTTC
>ENA-UPSM01001752-UPSM01001752.1-activated-sludge-metagenome-genome-assembly--contig:-NODE-1752-length-27841-cov-15.075326_pt1 | contig 27841 bp, 25 predicted proteins | sample MGYA00238181_ERZ773283 | MGnify/ENA primary metagenome ERZ773283 (study PRJEB29023, sample SAMN05720199) | activated sludge metagenome | isolation source: Anaerobic digester | place: Japan...
GCAAGGTGCGCAGTTGTGAGCGGTTTTTGAACCTGGCGGGTTTGCTGTATCATAGTATTCAAATCCTAATGAAGTATAGCCTTTTTAAAGCAATCGTGCAAGTTCTATGCCAGCGTTTTTCGGTTAAAATGGTCGTGAAATCATCGCTAAAGCGATGATTAATAAAGGCGCAATAATGAGAACTGGCCTAATCCGTTTGATACTGGTTTGTTTGCTCCTCGTGGTTGTTGGAGCTCTGAGCACTTCTCTTTTCTATAAACCTTTAGGCAGAGAGGGTTTCAACGCCGGACGCGCGTATCAAGATGTCCTCTTTCAAACAGCGCTTGGTCCTCGCGTGCCTGGTTCTCAGGCGCACGAAAAAGTTATCCAATATTTCATTCAGGAGTTAAAACGAGCCGGGTGGCAGGTGACGCTTCAGCGTGGTGAAAGGTTGGGGCACTCAGCCACCAATATCCTTGCAAGCAGGGGCACCCTGCAGCCGCGGGTGATCGTTGGAGCGCATTACGACAGCCGGATGACAGCCGACCGGGAGATTGACCAAAGCCTACGAGGTACGCCCGTTCCTGGCGCAAACGATGGCGCATCAGGCGCAGCGGTGCTGCTTGAACTGGCCAGAACAATCCCAACTTCTAACAGTGAGGGAGTCTGGTTGGTTTTCTTTGATTTAGAAGACCAGGGAAATATTGAGAGTTGGGACTGGATTCTGGGTTCGCGTATTTTTGTTGACCATCTAACAACGGCTCCAGAAGCAGTGATCATCATCGATATGATTGGCGATCGAAATTTGCTCATTCCTCGAGAAATGAACTCAGACCCCGAACTGACCGCAGAGCTCTGGAAGCTGGCTGCGGAATTAGGTTATGAAAATACTTTTCTTGACTTGCCCGGGTACAGGATTCTTGATGATCACATTCCTTTTCTTGAACAGGGTATTCGAGCGGTCGACATCATCGATTTTGATTATCCCCACTGGCACACCCTCCAGGACACTCCCGATAAGGTCTCTCCAGCCAGCCTTGAAATAGTGGGCAATGTACTGCTGGCCTGGCTGAAGCGTTAAGTGATTGTCAATTGACCGTAAATGACTTACACTACTGATACTATTAAAACAACCGAAGGAAAACAACAACTATGAAAAATAGCCATGTCTTCATGCCTGCTGCCCAACGGATTTCATCGTTTGAGCCCTACTTTTTTGCTTCTTTGGGGAAAAAGATAAACCAATTGAAACAGCAGGGTATGGATATTATCCGAATTGACATGGGGTCGCCTGACCTCCCACCCGCTGATTTTATTATCGAAGAGTTGGTGACACAAAGTCGAAAATCTGATACGCATGGTTATTCTCCTACTGGAGGGACACAGGCTTTCAAACAGGCGGTGGCTGACTATTACATGGATCGTTTTGAGGTTGCGCTGGACACTTCCAGTGAAATTATCGGCTTGATCGGCTCAAAAGAAGGGCTATTTAACCTCAGCCAGGTTATCCTCAACCCTGGAGATATCGCATTGGTACCTGACCCTGGCTACCCCGTTTACAGCGCCAGCGGTATCATCGCTGGCGGCGAGGTGGTCTATTTCCCCTTATTAGCTGAGAATGGCTTCCTGCCCGACCTAAAGGCGATTCCTGAAAGTGTGCTGCAAAAAGCCAAAATCCTCTGGCTGAACTACCCCAATAACCCTACAGGCGCTGTCGCCAGTATGGCGTTTTTTGAGGAAGTCATCGCTTTCGCCCGCAAGCACCACATCCTCGTGGCTCATGACGCCCCATACGTGGATATTTGCTTCGATGGTTACACAGCCCCCAGCCTCTTGCAGGTACCAGGCGCCAGAGAGGTAGCCGTTGAATTTAACTCACTTTCAAAAACATATAACATGGCAGGGTGGCGTTTGGGTATGGCAGTGGGCAACGCGGAAGTGATCGATTATCTCTTCACTTATAAAAGCCAGATGGATACATCCACATTCTCTCCCATTTTTTCCGCAGGGGTCAAAGCGTTGACCGGAAGCCAGGATTGGTTGGTTGAGCGCAATCAGGTCTACAAAGACCGGCGGGATCTGGTTGTGAACGGATTGAAGCAGGCGGGCTTCACCTTTGAAGCTCCTAAGGCCGCCATTTACGTGTGGGCGCAACTCCCTGCCGGCGAGACAGATTCCATCCATTTTTGTAACCGGTTGTTAGAAGAAACCGGCATCAGTACCACGCCTGGTATTGTCTACGGAAAACATGGTGAAGGCTATTTGCGGGTTTCTTTGGGTACCGCAACCAATCGCATCCGCGAAGCGATGAACCGCCTGGTTGATTGGAAAAGATAAGCATGGCTCACAATACCATACCCACCAGCCCTCCTGTTGAGCGGGCTTTTCTCGTGGGAGTGGAACTTCGTAGTGAAAAACCGCTGATCTCAATGGAAGATTCACTGGGGGAACTCGCCTTGCTGGCCAGAACGGTGAACCTGGAGATAGTAGGCGAGACCTCTCAAAAAATCGATGTTCCCAATCCCAGCACGCTGGTTGGAACTGGAAAGGTCGAGGAAATTGCCTTATTGGCGGAAGAATGCCTGGCAGATGTGGTCATCTTCGATACTGAACTTTCTCCCAGGCATCAGCGCGAGCTGGAAGAGAGGTTTGGTGTTAAATTACGCGTACTTGACCGCACGGCATTAATTCTGGATATTTTTGCCCAGCACGCGCGCACAAGTGAAGGTATCTTGCAGGTATCGTTAGCGCAATACGAGTACCGCCTGCCCAGGCTGACCCGCGCCTGGACCCACCTGGCAAGGCAGGCGGGCGGCGGCGGTGGGCGCGCTGGTTCGATTGGCGGCGTCGGCTTACGTGGGCCCGGAGAAACCCAGTTAGAGGTGGACCGGCGGGAAATTCACAAACGCATTTCAATGCTCAAGAAGGAACTTGAAAAAGTCCGCGCTCACCGCCAGCGTTACCGCGCGCAGCGAAAGCGTTCACGCATCCCTCTAATCAGCCTGGTTGGATACACCAATGCTGGTAAATCCACCCTTCTAAACCACCTCACCAACGCTGGCGTGTTGGTCGCAGACCAACTTTTTGCCACCCTTGACCCGACAACGCGAAGAATTGAACTCCCCGGCGGGCACCAGGCGCTGATTACTGACACGGTCGGCTTCATCCAAAAACTGCCGACTCAGTTGATCGCAGCCTTCCAGGCAACCCTTGAAGAAATAAGCGAAGCGGACCTGTTAATCCACGTGGTGGATGTGACGCATCCCAATGCCATTGAACAGGCCAGGTCAGTGGAACAGACACTGCGCGAGATCCACGCCGAGCAAATCCCAGTGCTTACCGCCCTTAATAAGATAGACCGGCTGCCAGAGCCTGAACTTACCAATGAATTCCTATCCGGTCAATCACGATCGGTGGGAATTTCCGCATTAAAGGGATTGGGAATTGAAGAATTACTGAGAGCGATTGAGGAAGATTTGTTTGAGAATTTCAGCCAGGTTTCCGCTCAGATTCCCTATACGGAAGGACAATTAATTTCTCTGTTTCACGAGCAAGGTCAGGTGGTGCGTATTGAACATGGACGTAAAGGCGTCTTTATTCAAGGATATATCCCCGGGCGGTTGCTGGCGCGATTCTTCCCATACCAGTCAGCGTCACCACAAGACGATGATGAAACTGAATCATGGTCAGAACCGAATTAAATCAAAAACGGGCTTGTGTCGCCCGTCATTGATGTTTTTAATCACTTTTTCTTGGCTTCTTTTTCAATATGGATGACTTCTCTTCCTTGATACTGCCCACAGTTGGGGCAGACCGTATGCGGGAGTCTCATCTCTCCACAATTGCTGCATTGAACAAGATTCGCGGTCTCGAGCCCATCATGCGCGCGACGGCGGTCTCTTCTACCCTTAGAAAGCTTTCTTTTTGGAAGCGGAACCATTTCTCTTCTCCTGTCAAAAATTCCTCACCCGTCATGTTTTGACAGGCCGGGTGATTATACATAACTTGCCCGTTGCCGTCAACCTCACCTCACCGTGTTAGTTGTTATACCAAAGTTAAAATGTCCCCTTTTACCAAAGTTAAAATGTCCCCGTATGTGGAGGCTGAAAGTGGACAGAATCTACAACATGAGTGCCAAAGAGATACGCAGGACAGAAATCATGAGTCAGATGGCGAGGAAACAGATTACGCAAATAGAGGAGGCCAAACGGCTGGGGATAAGCGTGCAGCAAGGCGCATCAGGTAATCAACGGAAAAACAAAGAAACAGTATTTTGATGTAAAATCTATGCATGCAAATCGATATCGCGGTGGCAAAAATCAACAAATATGCCGTATCTGAAAGCGGTGATACGCTGGAAATTGTGGAACGACCAAATGGGGGCGTATCAGTGGTGATGGCAGATGGGCAGACTTCCGGTCGCGGCGCGAAAACCATCTCCACCATGGTCGTGCGTAAGGTGATCAGCCTGCTGGCAGACGGTGTGCGAGATGGAGCCGCTGCCCGCGCCGCTTCTGATTCGTTGTACACAGAGCGGGATGGGAAAGTATCCGCCTGTTTGAACATTCTTTCTGTTGACCTCCAAACCGCCACCATCGTCATTACCCGCAACAATCCCACCCCCATTTTCCTGGCAAGACACGAGCAAGTGGAGTGCATTACCTCTGATAGTGTTCCCATTGGTACCAACCGCAACATCCGCCCTTCCATAACCGAGTTCCCCCTGGAAAGCGGCATTACCATCGTGATGTATACAGATGGAATCAAATTCGCCGGGGAACGCTCTCGGCAGCCATTGGATATCTGCGCCTTCCTTGAATCCATGTTGGAAGACCAGGAGCCAACCGCCCAGGAAATTGCCGATGGCATCCTGAACCAGGCCATCAGGCTGGATAATAATCGGCCGAACGATGATATGACCGTGGTCGCCCTGCGCTCGATCCCTACTGAGGTTGACCAGATAAGGCGTATGACCGTCAGACTGCCCGTCCAAGACATCCAGAGGTTTTAACCGAGTTTTCAAAGTTCAGGAGAACTCCTCCTCCTTTCCAACCATGAGCTCTATAAGAACTGACCTTTTGATAGGGGTTGTAGGCGTTTGCGCCTCCGGTAAATCCACCTTGATCAAAGGGTTAATTCAACAAGGGTATCGATGCAGGCACATCGCTCAAGAGCATTCTTATGTACCAGACATGTGGTACCGCCTTTCCAGGCCGGATATTCTCATCTTTTTACAGGTATCCTACGAAATCACACTTAAACGCAAGAATCTTAACTGGAACAAGAGCGAATACGAAACCCAGCTGCAAAGGCTTCAGCACGCCAGGCAGAATGCTCACATCATTATCGATACTGACCTCCTGACGCCGGAAGAGCTTGTTGCGAGAACGATAAGTGAGATCCAGTCTCTGACAGGGAATTCTCATTCCAGTTAAGTCAACTTTTATAATGGTTTGAGGTATAATCCCTGAGTTCCCGCCTTTTTTCGGCAGGATTTTAATCGCATTGGAGGTAGAACATCACATGGATCGTCGTTATGCAAATCTGATCCTGATCCTCGTCCTCGTCGCAGCCATTATTTGGGTGGACCTGCCCCGTGGTGAAGGCCAACAGGGCTTAAAGATTGGTAATTTCAAGCGCACACTTAACCCTGTGCTCGGGCTGGACCTGCGCGGTGGAATGCAGGTGCTCCTCAGCCCCCAAAAAGGGATCTCTGCCACACGCCAGGACCTTGAAGACACAAGCAAGATCCTGGAAAGCCGCGCCAACGGGCTTGGTGTGAGCGAGGTGATCTTCCAGGTCGCAGGAGATAAGTATATTCTTGGGCAATTCCCCGGATTGACCAATACAGAAGATGTGATTGCCGCGGTTAAGCAAACTGGTTTACTCGAATTTATCGATTCAGGTAGCACGCAGTTAAACCCTGGCACAGTGGTAGAAACGGATTACGCTGCTGCCCAGTCTGGCGATGAAACTCCAGCAGCCGAAGCGTCCGGACAGGTCTGGCATACGGTAATGACCGGCGTGGATATTAAAAACGTAAACGTCGCTGCAGACCAGGGGATTGGCGGGTATGTTGTCAATTTCGAACTCACTGATAGCGGCACACAGGTATTTAAAGACCATACCGCTGCCAATGTCGGTAAGTACCTGACCATCGTGCTCGACAAACAGGTAATCTCCAGCCCGCGAATCAGCACCGCCATTCCAGATGGAAAGGGGCAAATTTCGGGCAATTTCACAAGCGAATCAGCCAATAACCTGGCAGTAACCCTGCGCTATGGGCGCCTTTCAGTGCCTGTTGAAGTAGTAGAAAGCCGTGTCGTCGGCCCAACCCTTGGGTCAGACTCACTAACGAAAAGCCTTAGAGCGGGCGTCATCGGCTTTATCATTGTAGCCCTGTTCATGTTAATTTATTATCGTGTTCCAGGGGCTATCGCTGTTGTCGCTATCGCTATTTACGCAGCGCTCACGTTCGCCTTATTTAAACTGATTCCTGTCACCCTCACGCTTCCCAGCATCGCAGGCTTTCTCTTATCCACCGGCAGTGCGCTGGACGCCAACATTCTGATTTTCGAAAGACTTAAGGAAGAACTCCGTAACGGGCGCACCCTGAAACAGGCCATTGATCTGGGATGGAAGCGCGCCTGGCCTTCCATACGAGATTCGAACATCGCCACGATCATCACCAGCGTCATCCTTTTCTGGTTCGGATCAACATTTGGCGCTACACTGGTGAAAGGCTTTGCCCTCACTCTGGCGCTGGGAGTGATGGTTTCATTGTTCACCGCCGTGTTTGTCAGCCGAACCTTCCTCGGAATCGCGGTCGATTTCATAAAAACCGATAAGATCAAGAATTCATTCGGTTTGTAGAAGGAAAATAATAATGAACATACTTGGTAAAAGATATCTCTTTTTTGCACTCTCCATCCTCATTATTCTGCCAGGGTTGATCATGCTCGCGGTGAATGGAATGCCTTTATCGATTGATTTCAAAGGCGGCACATTGCTTGAAGTGAGTTTTGAGAACGGCGTTTTCCCTTCCACCGAAGCGATAAAAAAGATCTATGACCACAATGGCATTAATGACCTTCAGGTTCAATCGACCACCGAAGGCACTTTGCTTTTACGCTCATCAGAATTAAGTGATAGTGTGCGCCAATCCGTTCTGGATGTCTTGGCAGAAGAAGCCGGCAGCCCGGTGATTATTCTAAAATCAGACACAGTCGGCCCTTCTATCGGTCAAGGGGTCACACAGCGGGCAATCCAGGCGGTCGCGCTTGCAGCTTTGGCGGTGGTAATTTACATCACCTTCGCCTTTCGCGGGGTACCGCACGCTTTTCGTTATGGCGTGTGCGCCATTATCGCCATGGTCCACGATGTGCTCATCGTTCTCGCCTTGACCGGTTACGGAGCCAAGTTCTTCGGTTGGCAAGTCGATTCTTTATACCTTACCGCTCTACTTACAGTCATCGGTTTTTCAGTCCAGGATAAGATCGTGGTGTTCGACCGCATCCGCGAGAACAACCGTATCCTTCGCAAGTTAGACTTCGAGAAGCTGGCGAACCACTCCATTGTGCAGACGCTGCAGCGTTCCATTAACACCCAGCTCATGACGGTTGAATTCTTGTTGCTCGCTTTGGCGCTTTTTGGCGGCGTCAGCCTGCGGGAGTTTGCTGTGATCCTCCTGGTTGGTTTATTAAGCGGAACTTACTCCTCCATCTTCATCGCGGCTCCGCTCCTGGTGGTTTGGGAAAACCATGAGTGGAAGACCTGGTTCACAAAGAAACACGCAACGACTTCGTAAATCAAAAGAGTTCTGGAGCAATCCAGAACTTTTTTACACTAGGCAAGTAAGCAGTCAACCTACTGAACAGGAGGGATGCGCATGCGAAAAGAAGTGGTCTTGGTCACTGGCGCGAATGGAGAGATAGGTCATGGATTGATCAGCTATCTGGGTGAAAAACAAGCAAGCCGGATCATCGCCCTTGATGTTCAGCCCTTGGAAGACAATCTGAAACCTTATTGCGAGCGGGCGATCCAGGGTGACATTCTTGATACCATGCTTCTGGGCCGACTGGTGGCTGATTATGATATCCGCATAATCTTTCATCTGGCGTCCATTCTTTCCACAAAAGCAGAATACAACCCTGAAACCGCTCACCGGGTTAATGTTGAAGGAACGCTGAACCTGCTCAAATTGGCGGTTGAACAATCTTCCTGGCAGGGAAAACCGGTCAAGTTCCTTTATCCCAGTTCAATTGCCGCATATGGGTTACCCACACTCGAAAAGAAAAATCAGTCTGGCAAGGTTAAAGAATACGATTGGAACTCACCCATCACGATGTACGGCTGCAACAAGCTTTACTGTGAACACCTTGGCAGGTATTACAACTTTTACTATCGGCAACTGGCAGTGGATGAAGTAAAACATACTATTGACTTTCGTTGCCTGCGTTTTCCGGGGTTAATTTCATCGGTCACTGTTCCAACAGGGGGAACCAGTGACTACGGACCTGAAATGTTACACGCTGCAGCCCAGGGCGTACCCTATAACTGCTTCGTCCGTCCTGATACGCGCTTACCTTTTATGGTAATGCCTGATGCCATCAAATCCTTGCTGCAGCTTGCCGAGGCGCCGCAAGAGAATTTAAAACAGTTGGTTTATAACGTCACCAGCTTCAGCCCTACCGCAGAGGATTTCTTCCATCACGTGAAGAAGGCATTCCCGGACGCTGAGATAAATTTTAAACCGCATATTGCGCGGCAGCGAATCGTGGATTCCTGGCCAGGTGACGTGGAAGACGCCGCGGCCAAGCGAGATTGGGGATGGAAACCTGATTACGACGAAAAACGTGCCTTTGAAGAATACCTTATTCCCTGCATCCGGCAAAGGTACGCGAATTAAAAACCAAAAACGAAAATCAAATCGTTGACATTCGTGCCGGTATGCCCGGTGCGAAGGATGTCTCCGATTCCCTCAAAGAATGCGTAAGCATCGTTTTCGCGCAGGTAGCTTTCAGGGTTAAGGCCTTTTACCAATGCGCGGTTCAGGGTATCTCCTGTCACCAACGCCCCGGCAGCGTCTGTAGGGCCATCTTCTCCATCTGTTGCCAGGCTGATGAGCAGGATGTTCGGAACTCCAGATAATTCTTTCACCGCTCCCAACGCCAGCTCTTGATTCCTGCCGCCCTTTCCACGTCCTTTCACCACCACGGTCGTTTCTCCGCCCCATACCAGCAGAAAGGGTTTGTTCAAGTCGCCCCTGGTCTTCACCATCGAAGCGATCTGCGCCCCTGCTGCTCGCGCATCGCCCGTCAACTCGTTTGTGACAGTCTCAGCTGTAAAACCGAGCGCCTTTGCCTGTGCTACGGCAGCAGCGCTGGCATTCACATTGCTGGCAATGATCGTATTAAAACTTCGCTGGGCATCAGGTTCGATGGGTTTCAACGTTTCAGGTAATTCTCCCCTGCAGCCTCTTTCTAAATGGTGGCGAATACGAGCGGGAATCACGCCGTGTTTCGCTGCACGTTCAACGATCTCCAGAGCGTCCGCAAAAGTAGAAGGATCAGGGTAGGACGGTCCAGAGGCGATAACCTCCAGGTTGTTGCCCACAACATCTGACAGCACCAGTGTCACAACCCTGGCTGGATACGCCAGCCGCGCCAGTCCGCCTCCTTTGAGAAGGTCGAGATGCTTGCGTACGGTATTGATTTCATGAATATCCGCGCCCGCATGTAAGAGGGTCACTGTTAACTGCTGCATTTCCTCAAGGGTTATGCCGCTGGCTGGCAATGTAGCCAGGGCAGACCCACCGCCGGAAAGCAGCAGCAGCACGATATCCTCTTCACCCAGACCAATGACCAGGCTTTTTAATGCTTCTCCAGCCCGCAGGCTGCCCGCGCCCGGTACTGGATGATTTCCAAGGATATAACGGGTACCAGGGAACGGGTTGTCTGTAGAATCAAGGTGTTTACAGATGCATAATCCCTCTCCATAATAGTCGCCAAGCTGGTGGATGGCGCCGGTCAGCATCGCCGGTGCCGCTTTCCCCAGTGCTGCGGTCACGAACCTTGATTTTGGGGTCAGCCGAAAAGCGTTTGGACCCACGCGTAATTCACCCCCGATTTGCCACAAATTATTTCTCACTACCGACTGCGGATCAACTGCCTTCAGTGCTGCCGAGAGAATCTTGATCAAATCACCTTTTCTTGCGAGTGGCGTGGCGGTGTTGTTCAGCGCAGCGGAGATTCTTTCTTCATAGGTTGGTTTATGATGAATATTCATAGATTTGAGGACTTTTGTTTTGCGAAAAGTGGGTAAAATGACAGTTGAATTATTCTATCATTTGTTCAAGACAACCTGATTGATCAATCCAAAAGGAGGAATTTGCTGTGGATAAAACTGGAATTGAAAAGATGCTCAGACCGAAATCTGTCGCGGTGATTGGCGCTTCGGCTACACCGGGGAAGATCGGGTACACTGTCATCAAGAACCTGCTGAAAGACGGTTACAAGGGCAAAATTTACCCTATCAACCAGAAAGAAAGCGAGATTCTCGGTTTGAAGTGCTACCCGGAAATTGGGCAGGTTCCGGGCGAGATCGACTCTGCTGTCATGTGCGTTCCAGCCAAAGTTATGGCGGAAGTAGTTGAAGAATGCGGCCGTAAAGGCGTAAAAGGCGCCCTGGTAATCACTTCAGGGTTTAGCGAGATTGGCCGAAAAGACCTGGAAGATGAAGTGGTCAGAATCGCTCGCCACTATGGTATGCGCATCCTCGGCCCCAACATCGTTGGCACGCTCTCCAATTCCGAAAAGTTTAATGGGTCATTCGCGCCCTGCCTTCCTTTGCCGGGCAAGAACTCACTGGTCACCCAATCAGGCGCGTTGTTAATTGCCATGGACATGGCAACTTACAGCCGCCGGATTGGATACGAAAAAATGATATCTATCGGCAACATGGCCGATGTTGATTTTGCCGACCTGATCGAATGGTTCCAGGATGATGAGGAAACCTCCTGCGTTTCTCTCTACATAGAAGGTCTTCGGGACGGGCGCAGGTTTATCGATGTGGCCAAAAAATCCAACAAGCCCATCATCGCGCTCAAGTCTGGCGTTTCTGCTCACGGCGCGGCGGCTGCAGCCTCTCACACTGGCTCGCTCGCCGGAGGCGCAAAGGTGTACAGCGCAGCTTTTAAACAGGCAGGTGTGATTCAGGCAACGGATCTTGATAACCTCTTCTACCGCGGCCTTACTCTCTCCATGCAGCCGCCGATGAAAGGCGACAATTTCTTGATTATCACCAATGGTGGCGGTAACGGTGTGCTCGCTACTGACGCCGCGGAACGGTTCGGCATCCCGTTGAAATTCGCCCCGGATGACGTTCAAGCCGAAATGAAGAAGCATATGCCCGAGTACGGTTCTGCCAAGAACCCCGTGGATATGACCGGCATGGCAGGCAACGATTGGTATTACGAAACCGTCAAGTTCGCTATTATGAATAAGTGGACGGATAGTGTAGTTGTGCTGTACTGCGAAACAGCCATTACTGACCCTGCAGAAATCGCTGCGAGCATCAAACGGGCTGTGGATGACAGTGGCGTAAAAGACAAACCGATCACGGTATCTTTCGTCGGTGGTGAAAAATCAGATAAAGCCATCGGTTGGATGGTGGAAAACGGCATCCCGGCGTTCTTCGCCCCTGATACAGCGGTAAACGCGATGGCAGCCCTGCGCGAATACGCCAAATTACAAGAGAACAAGAAATCTGACGGCGCGAAAACCGATGAAAAAGCCAAAAAACTGGCGCTTGAAGTCATTGCGGCTGCGCGAGCTGATGGGCGTACTTCATTGACCGAAATTGAAGCCAAGAAAGTCTTTGAGTTATATGGTATGCCAACAACCAAGATTGGACTGGCGAAAACCGAAGAAGAAGCCGTCAAGTTGAGTAAAGAAATCGGTTACCCCATCGTGATGAAAATTGTCTCGCCAGATATTCTTCACAAATCAGATGCAGGCGGTGTCAAAGTCAATATTAAAACCGAAGCTGAAGCTCGCGAGGCTTATAACACCATCCTCAAGAACGCCAAAGCGTATAAAGCGGATGCGAATATTCATGGTATCGCCGTGCAGGAAATGGCGCCCTGGGGCACGGAGGTTATCCTGGGTTCGGTAAGTGACCCATCCTTCGGCCCAACCGTGATGTTCGGACTGGGAGGCATCTTCGTTGAAGTGCTCAAAGATGTCACCTTCCGTGTAACCCCGGTATCAAAAGCCGAAGCGGAGGAGATGGTGAGTGAAATTCGCGGTGCCCCAATCCTCTCAGGTGTTCGCGGCGAGGCCCCTCGCGATCGTAAAGCCATCATCGAGACCATTATCAAATACTCGAGCATGATCTATGACCTGATGGATGAAATTGCAGAATCTGATGCCAATCCGGTGCTGGTTTACGCGCAAGGCGAAGGACTGCGCGTTGCTGATGCCAGGATCATCCTCAAGAAAAAGTAACTGATCACCCGCGGAAAGAGCTTTTGCCAACAAGCAGAAGCTCTTTTTTATTTTAAATTTCTTGCCGCCCCCACCCAGGGTGTGCCCAGGCGATGGCGTTGCGGCACCACCACTTTGTTGAGTTTTTGCCCTATATAAGCAGTTGTAACTGCAATCGCGCCCCAGTCTTCGCTTAAAAAAGCAATTCGCAGCCTTGAAGCGCTATTACCTGCCCATTCCCATTCCAGCCTGAAACGATCCGCTTTCACCCAGTATCCCCGCTTCTCCCAGGCTTCAACCGAGGTGTCAATATTCGCGGCAATTTCTTCCAGGGCGAGTATCACATAGGCAGTGATATCCTTGGTAAGGTTATCCGGCTCCGATTGTTTCATAAGTTCGCGTAAAGCCAGCACGATTGTTTTCGAAAGTCTGGCGCGTTCTTTTCCGGCGCTATCCGGTGAATAAATTTTTGACAAAAGAGGTACGCTCCTTCTCGTGCATTTTTATACCCGCATCGAACGTGCTTGATTATATTCGATTATTGACGCCTGCCAAACCAGCGCTTATAATTTCAGCGCGCACCGGGGAAATGCTGGAATTGGCAGACAGGCATGACTTAGGATCATGTGCCGCAAGGCGTGCGGGTTCAAGTCCCGCTTTCCCCACTTGCAGACGATTCAAGCGAAGTATTGTTGTCCAACCATGATAAGCTGAACACTATGAAAAGAGAAAACGGCAAAATCGCAATCATCTTCATCCTGATCATCCTGGTCATTCTGGCGGTGTTGCTCTTTGCTCTGGCGCCGCAAAACGTCAAGGTGACCGATCCTTTATTCATTGTTCAGTACTGGCAAAACATCACCAGGGCGCTCGCGAACCTCGGCGGTTTTCTTTCACGCTTTCTCCAACCCATCGGAGAGGGTATCGTTAACTTCTTTTCAAATATCGGGCTGCCAAAAATAAAATAACCTGAACCTTTTCCCCAATATCCCCCGAGCTTATTAGAACTTTATATGAAACTCCAGCGAGAGTGCGTTTTTTATCTTAATCGCAGGATTTTGAGTATAATTGGGACGCGTTTTTACTTGCCGCCATCAATGACCGGGGTCATAGACGCAACGCCAGCGGGAGTTCTCACTCCCTCTGCCAGAAAAAAAGTTGAAAAGGATAAGGAAGTTGAAACTAAATATCGAAACACGTGAAGATCACCAGGCTAAGATCATTGCTGAATTTGAACCGAGCGATTTGGATAAATATAAAATCATGGCCGCCCGCCGCATCGCTTCCAAGAGCAAAATTCCCGGTTTCCGTCCGGGAAAAGCGCCTTACGATGTGGTCTCCAGACTCTACGGAGAACCCGCGATCGAAGAAGACGCCATTGAGTTAATGATGGAAGCCGTATACCCCGAGATTCTGGTTGAAGCCAAGATAGACCCCGCTTCTTCTGGCACCCTCGAAGATGTGGATAAAGGTGATCCAATCAAATTCACCTTTGTCGTTCCTCTCCAACCGACAGTAACCCTGGGAAATTACAAGGAAATCCGCAAAGCCTATGCGCCCAAATCCGTTACCGAAAAGCAGGTCAATGAGTTCATTCAGCACTTGCGCCGCACCTACGCCACAGCAGAGCCCGTTGAACGTCCTGCTGCCAAAGACGACCTGGTCTATATTAAACTGGATGCCACCCTCTTAAAGCCTGACAAAGAAGAAAACCCGGAATTATTAAAAGATAGGCCCTTGCAACTGGTGATTGGCGAAAATGACCCTGAAGAAAATGACTACCCGTACCCGGGCTTCGGCGACAACCTGATTGGGTTAAACGCCAACGACGAAAAGAAAATCAAGTACACCTATCCCAAGGATTCCAAGTTCGAAAAATTACGCGGTAAAGCAGTGGAATTCAACGTTCTTCTCCAGACAGTAAAACAACTCACCCTGCCTGAATTGAATGATGATTTCGCCAAGATGTTTGGAGAATACGAAACCTTTGCGCAGCTCAAGGAAGCCATCAAGGAGCAACTGCAGAATCGTCAGACCAGTGAATATGACGAGATGTATTATGAAGAACTGTTGGATGAGGTGGTGAAAACTGCTACCGTGAAATACCCGCCGCAGGTCCTTGAGCATGAGATGGAACACACCATCGAAAACGTGATCCATGACCTCTCTCACCAAAAAATGGAACTGGATGTGTACCTGAAAACAATCAATAAAGAAAAGGAGGTTTGGCTGGAAGAAGAAGTCAAGCCAGCGGCAGTGAAAAACCTCTCCAAGTCACTCGTTTTGCGTGAACTGGCCAAGGCTGAAGATATAGAACTTGCCAGTGAGGAGATTCAAACAGAAGTCACTGGAATGCTTACTCAGATTCAGCAAACCACCAACCCAAAAGCCCTCAGCAAGCAGCTAAAAAATAAAAACTACCTCAACGCGCTGACAATGGATGCGGCCTCGCGCGCAATGAGCCGAAAAGTGTTTGAACGTTTGAAAGACATCGCCACTGGAAAAACAGCTGAAGTGGCTGGTAAACCCGTAAAAGCCGCTCGTTCAAAAAGCGCAAAAGAAGCAAAGGACTCAGTTCAATCAACTGATGAACAAAAACCTCAGGCGAAGAAAACCAAAGCCGCCGCTGCAAAAGAAGTTACGCCTGCTACCGTTAAAAAAACAAAGAAGGTTGAGAAAACAAGCGAATAGGAGAAAAAATGAATTTACCTGATTTCAAAAACGTCATCCCCATGGTCATTGAATCATCCGGCCGTGGCGAGCGTGCGTATGATATATATTCACTGCTTTTTCGTGAGCGCATCATCTTCGTCGGCACCCCCATTGACGATCAGGTGGCGAATGCCATTGTGGCGCAGTTGCTGGTATTAAGTCGAGAAGATCCCGATGCGGATATCCAGATGTACATCAACTCGCCAGGCGGTCAAATTTACTCCGGGCTGGCCATTTACGACACCATGAAGATGATCCCAAACAAGATCAGCACGGTTGCCGTGGGCGTGACTGCCTCTTTTGGTACGGTGTTGCTCGCAGCCGGGACCAAAGGAAAACGCTACGCATTACCGCATGCAACTATCCACATGCACCAACCACTCGGCGGTGCTGAAGGGCAGGCCTCCGACATTGAGATTCAGGCCCGCGAGATTCTGCGTTTGAAATCCAGGCTGATCAACATCCTCGCTGAATCGACCGGTCAGAAACTGGAAGTGATCGAACACGACACTGACCGCAACTTCTACCTCGATGCTCAGCAGGCGGTTGAATACGGTCTGGTGGATCAGGTGCTCACCCCCCCACAGCCCTGACAAGGCACTCGTTCACTCGAGCCGGGTGGCAGCCGCTATCCGGCTCGTTTTATGAGGATTTATGGATTTTGAAAAACTGAAAAGTGTCAAAGCATTAATAGTAGACATGGATGGTGTTCTTTGGCGCGAATCAGCGCCAATTGGCAACTTACCGTGCATCTTTAATAAAATCAATGCACTGGGGTTAAACTACATTCTGGCAACCAATAATGCAACCCGCACCCCACAGCAATATGTGCACAAACTCGCTGGCTTTGGTGTAAAAATTCCTGTCGAGAAAATTATTAATTCATCAATGGCCGTAGCATCCCTGCTTGCCAAAAAGCACCCCCAGGGCGGAGCGGTTTATATCGTTGGCGAGAACGGCTTGATAGAAGCCCTGGCCAATGCTGGTTTTTATCCATCCGAATCCAACTGCCTGGCTGTCATCGCCAGCATGGATCGATGCGTCTCATTCGAGAAGCTCAAACGCGCCACCCTGCTGATCAGAAGCGGGGTCCCTTTTTACGCTACCAACCCCGATCGAACATACCCCACCCCAGCCGGGTTGATTCCAGGAGCTGGCGCGCTGGTTGGAGCGCTTGAAATTGCCACTGACGTGCATCCAATTATCGCCGGAAAACCAAATCCCACCCTGTATGAGTTCGCGCTTGAAAGGTTGGGGGTTACACCAGAAGTCACCCTGGCCGTAGGTGACCGCCTTGAAACTGACATTTTAGGCGGTCAAAGATTGGGTTGTAAAACCGCGCTTGTCCTTTCAGGCATCGCCACACGGGAAGAGGCAGAAAAATTCACCCCGCCTGTAGATTTCATCTTCCCTGACCTCGAAAGCCTGCTAGACTGTTATGATGGAAACTGATAAGTATTTGTTTGATCTCAACCAGGATCAACTGAAGGACTATTTCGTATCCATTGGTGAACCACCTTACCGGGTTGAGCAACTATGGAACGCTTCCTATACGCACTTCGCGCGAGATTTCAACCAGGTAACCGCCTTCCCTGTGCGCCTGCGTTCGCAGCTTGCCAGCGACATGCACTTTTCACACCTCAAGACGGTAGAGAGGTTCGCTTCTACAGATGGTGAAACCATCAAAAATCTCTTTACCCTCCCTGACGGTAACCTCATCGAATCTGTTCTGATGCACTATAACGAGCGCCAGACGTTGTGCATCTCGTCGCAATCCGGTTGCGCTATGGGCTGTGTTTTCTGCGCAACCGGTCAGATGGGCTTCAGGCGCAATCTGAGCGCTGGTGAAGTGATTGAACAGGTCCTGTTCCTGGGTCGTGAGTTATCCCAAAGTGGTGAAAAGATTACCAACATTGTCATCATGGGTATGGGAGAACCGTTTCATAACTACGATGCGGTTTTAGAAGCCATCGACCGGCTGAATGATCCAAACGGTTTGAACCTGGGAGCGCGGCGCTTCACCATTTCCACAGTGGGTATCGTCCCTGGTATTCGCAGGTTCGCGGCTGAAAAACGGCAGGTTAACCTCGCCATCAGCCTGCACGCAGCAAACGACACACTCCGCAGCGTGCTCATTCCAGCCAACCGCAAGTACCCACTTTCCTCGCTGATGGAAGCCTGCGGCGAATACATCAGGCTGACCAACCGCCGGCTCACTTTTGAGTGGGCTTTGATCAGAGATATAAACGACTCCGTCGAACATGCGCGTGAGCTCGCCGCTTTACTCAAGGGGCTGTTGTGTCACGTGAACATCATCCCGCTGAATCCCACGACCAGTTACAATGGAAAAGCAACTACCGAAGAACGGGCCCAAGAGTTCAAGCAAGTACTGGAAAACAACGGCATCCCCTGCACCATCAGGGCGCGCAGGGGAATCGATATTTCCGCGGGGTGTGGTCAACTGGCAGCCAGGCGCGCGTAACGCTTAAAACGGACATGTTATAATCGCAAGCGATGAGCGCTTTATTCAACAAATGGCGTGAGAGCCTCGAAAAAACTCGCAAAGCCACCTTCGGCAGAATTATTACCGTGTTTGGCGGGTCGGAGATTACCAGAGAAACCTGGGATGAACTGGAAGCCCTGTTGATTCAGGCAGACGTGGGCGTGGAAACCAGTCAGCGTATCATTGAACGTGTCAGTACTGCAATCCATGAAAAAGGTCTTACCAAAACAAATGAGTTCATCCAGACATTGGAAGAGACCCTGTTGGATCTCCTTCTGCCTTCAACACCACTGGAGCTGGATTCTCACCACCCTGCTGTGGTCACTTTGGTGGGCGTCAACGGCTCAGGGAAAACCACAACCGCGGCAAAGCTTGGTTTTATCTACTCAAATGAAGGGAAGAAGGTCCTTTTAGCAGCAGCGGACACTTTTCGCGCTGCTGCCATCGACCAGTTGCAAGTTTGGGGAGATCGCCTCCACCTGCCAGTCATCGCCGGTCAACCAGAGAGCGACCCTGGAGCAGTAGCGTATGATGCGCTGCAGGCGGGCATCGCGCGGAACATGGATATCGTGCTCATAGATACCGCGGGGCGCCTGCATACCCGTTATAACCTGATGGAAGAACTGAAGAAGGTGCACAGAGTGCTTGCCAAGGCTCTTCCTGGCGCGCCACACGCCACCCTGCTGGTGCTGGATGCCACGACCGGACAAAACGCCCTTCACCAGGCGCGCGCCTTTCAACAGGCGGTGAACGTCAGCGGGGTCATCCTTTCCAAGTTGGATACTTCAGCCCGCGGTGGAATGGCTTTTGCAATTCAAAGCGAGCTTGGATTACCAATTTACTACGCGGGTCTGGGCGAAAAGCCTGAAGATTTACAACGCTTCGACCGCTATCAATTCGTAAAAAACATCCTTGGGGTAAAAGAGTAGGGTTCATTCATGGAAGAATTAATTGCCACCTTGCAAGCCAATTTAACGACAGTACATTCTCTCCTGGAGCGTCTTTGACTTACCTCAAAAAGAAAATGAACTCGCCGCTTTAACACTGAAAAGCCAGGATCCCAATCTTTGGGATGATCCCAGGCAGGCGCAAATAGTTATGAAGAACCTGGCTGATTTGAGAGATGAAATCTCCACCTGGAAGAACCTCGAGAAGCGCATCAGTGATGCGTTAGAACTGGCGGAACTTGCTGACTCTTCGCTGCAGCAAGAACTTGAAGCGGAATTAACCGCCATCACCAACCAAGTCGCTAACCTTGAAATGGCCACCCTGCTGGGCGGGAAATATGACCGGGGAAACGCGCTCTTGACCATCAACACGGGTGAAGGGGGCACAGACGCGCAAGATTGGGCTGCCATGCTCGAACGCATGTACCTGCGCTGGTGTGAACGGCGTGGTTTTGAAACTGAGATTCTGGAACAAACTGAAGGAGAAGAGGCTGGTATTAAAACGGTGAGCATTGCAGTGAACGGCGCTTTTGCATATGGATACCTGCGGGCTGAAAAAGGCGTCCACCGGCTGGTGAGGTTATCACCTTTTGACGCGGCCCACCGCCGCCATACTTCCTTCGCCCAGGTAGAAGTACTGCCAGAAGCGGTGCAAGAAGACCCAACCGTGGTCATTAATCCTGACGAGATAAAGATCGATATTTTCAGATCATCAGGCGCCGGAGGACAGAACGTGCAGAAAAATGCCACTGCCGTGCGCCTTACCCATCTACCCACGGGGATCGTGGTCACCTGCCAGAATGAACGGTCTCAAATGCAAAACCGCGAAAACGCCATGCGTGTGCTGCGGGCGCGCTTGCTTGACCTGGCTCAGATTGCGGCTGACCAGCACCTTTCTGATCTGCGCGGCGCATACCAGAAGGCCGAATGGGGCAGCCAGATTCGGTCATATGTGCTGCATCCATACCAGATGGTGAAAGACCACCGCAGCGGCTACGAAGTGGGCAACTCTCTCGCTGTTCTTGACGGCGACCTGGACGGCTTTATTGAAGCGTATTTGCGCATGAAAAAAGAGTAACGGCGGTTTTTTTATTCAATCCTATCACTATCGGCTTGGATAATCGAATCTGTTCAAGATGGAGTAAAACCAAGCTGGATAAGACCAACTTGCAAATGAAGAACCTGCACAGTTCAAAAATTCAGAGATCGTTTTTCGGCAGTCTCGTCGGGTGCCTGGTTCAGAAATAATCAAGGAGAATTGATGAAATTAAATGGCTTTGCCCTCAAATTGATTGCGCTTGTTCTGATGTTCGGAGAGCATTTCGGTCTCTATTTGGGCGAATTGTTACCTGCACATGTTCCGCTTTATCTTACATACGCTGGGCGCATTGTTGCCCCGATTTTCTTTTTCCTTTCCGTGGAAAGTTACTTTAAAACCAGTAATCGCCGTCGTTATATTATTCGGTTGTTTGCATGGGCATTGGCCATGCAAGTGGGCAATCTTATCATTAGCGAAATTGTAAAAAATGCGTATCATGCCGAAGGCTCTTTAGGGCAGAACATTTTTCTATCCATTGCCATCGGTATAAGTATGATTGCCGCATTTGAATGGGGGCGCAAACAAAGCGGGATAAAAAAATGGGGTGGTTTTGTTTTTGCAGGAATTTTGGCGTTTTTCAGCCTTTTAACAGAATCATCCTATAACGGTCTTGCAATGTTTATCGTTTTTTATTTCTTTTACAACAAAAAACCTGCCTTATATTTTGCCTATGCGGGTTTGTGCCTTCTCTTTTTCTTGTGGGGTCTTAATAATATCGAGTACTTCTGGGAGTTTGAGTATCAATGGATGATGATTGCGGCTTTACCGTTTATCATCCTTTATAATGGTGAACGCGGACCTCACAGTTTGAAATATTTATTCTATGCCTTCTACCCTTTGCATATTTGGGCTTTATATATAATAAGATATTCAATCCTCGCCTTTTATTATCCTATTCAATAGTGCACATCTTCGAGTAGCTGAGGTATCAGGGCACGGATGTACCAGGGAGAGAATTTCATACAGTTCAACTTTTTCTTAATGCGAGACCCAGAGCTGTACGAAAACATCGTATCCATGGTGAAGAATTCCTGATCTTGTTATATTAAAAAAGCCGTAATAAGAAGGACGGATTATTTCCGGAAAGGTTTCCTGCGTTTGAGCAGGCTCACGATAACCAGCCCTAACGGCAGGGCAACCGAACCGCCGCAGGGCAGTGACCTTCGAAGCCCGCTGCGCGGCTGTTCTTGCTGTTGGGCGGTGATAGGCTGAGGGTTCTCGGCGGCGGTCGTCGGCTGGCCGCCAACCTGGCTGCCCAAAAAGCCCAGGTCGTCAATCCAAACGGTGCCCTTGTTATTCTCATCTGGATTGGCGGACGCGCCAAAACCGATCGCCAGGACGGCATTGGTGAGGGTGAACGGGACGCCACTATTCTCCTCCCACTCCACACGATGGAACGCACCCCAGGGGATCTCGATCAAAGCCCAGCCGCTGCCGCTATCAGGCGGTGTTTCCAGCACGTAAACGTGTGATTCCTGGTTAGCCGGGTCGCCCGCGTAGAGGTTGACGTGGATGACTGTGCCTGCCTGCTGAGCGTGGATGAAAAAGCTAATCCCCTGTTGTCCACTCCAGTTCTGAGGTTGCTCATTGTAAAGCATACAGGTTACCCAACTGTCTGCCGGTACGAAAAATTCCATCTCCATCGAAGCGTTTCCGCTATGCGCCATACTGCTGTCGGGGGCACAGGTGATAATACTTGGCGTGGTTTCGTCTCGGTAGGTCTCCCAGCCGGTCGTTCCAGGGGGCGTGCCGCCTTCAAAGGCGTCGATCAACCCGCCGCCTTCCGGCTGGCTGCCTGGCTGAAGCGGAGATTGCCCATCCTGACCAGTATGTGCCTGGACCTCCTCCTGTACCGGAGGCTGGGCGGGAGCGGATGCCCGCCAGCGGTTGTAAAACACGTTTAACACCGGCACGAACTCTTCACTGGCTTTGCGGTTACCCCGTTGGTTGGGGTGATCATCCCCCGAGGGGTAGGCGTTGGTGTTGCGCTGTTTGTTGATAACGTCCTCCACCCGGCCGTTGTTATACCAGTGGTGATTGTCCGGCGCGCTGAGCACATTGTAAAAGTCATAGACCGCTACATTGTTGAGCGTGTAGTTGTTTTCTCGCAGCCAGTCGTTCACCAGCCAGTTATTGAAGTCGCGGGCATTTTGAGCGTAGGTATTATCCGATAGCGGAGGGGCAGTGATGACGATGAACAGCTTGTCAGGCTGGCTTTTAAAGTAGGGCAAGATCTGGTTGTAGACCCACTTGGCATGCCCCACGGTCAGGTCACCCTCCTCAGAGGGAGGATCGTTCGGGTTGCCCTCCAGCGCCGAGTTAGGGAAGCACGATTTGAAAAGGATGACAGTATTCTCCCCTCCGGGGTCAGGCCGGTTGCGAGTATACTCCGAGTTCTGCCTACTTTCGTTGTAGACCGCCTGCATGATGGTCGGCGTGTTTTCGCTGGCAAACCACTCTGTCCAATTAGGGATGTCGGTCCTGTCGCCGATGGAATCCGGTCCCCAGCCATAGTTGGTGTCGCTGACAAAGTAGTTGTTCTGAGCCAGGGCTATGCCCAGGCCGCCGTTGTCGTCCCGCAGCCAGTTCTCTCCAGTGGAGTGATGGATGAAAATCAGTTTTACCGTCTGAGTTGGCGGATTGGGGTTGTCAGCCTGCATCGTCGGAGCGGGCTGCGGCGCTGCCCCGAGCAGGAAGAGTGCCGCGATAAGCGAAAACAGAATGCGTTTCATGGGTCTCTCCCTAGAACTCCAAGGTTCAATTGTTCGATATTATCTGAAATTCATTATATTGCAGACACTGGTTGAACACAACACCCTCTTGCTTTCCTTCTCACTCGGTTTGTGCAGGTTTACGCTCCGATAGCCTTCAGGACCTGCAGGGCGCGCAATACCAGGTGGCGTGCACCCGGCTTTTCCTCCTCCAATAATCATAGGTTACAAATACCCGAAAAAACCGATGCGCCTGTTTTCTACTATTTGGTAAAATTAAAAACGCTTGAGTTCCCATCTCGTTCTACGGGTAGAAACCCCAAACCGTATACTGAGGATAATCCATGACCGGTTACCGTATCAAGCAGCATCCCATCTTGCCCATCCCTGAACCTGAAATGATCGAGTTCTTCTGGCAGGACAAACCCCTGTCCGCTCATAAGGGTGAAACCATCTCCGCCGCGCTTTTCGCCAACGGTATTCGCACTTTCGGGCATCATCACAAAGATGGTTCACCTTTGGGAATTTTTTGCGCCAACGGTCAGTGCGCGCAATGTATGGTAATCGCGGATGGCAAACCTTTAAAATCCTGTATGGAGATTGTCACCAACGGGATGCGGGTTTATCCAAACGACGGTCACCCTCGTCTGCCTGAAGTAAGCGTAGTACCTGAATTAAAGCCAATCCCAGAAATCGACATTCCGGTGCTGATTATCGGTGGCGGCCCTGCCGGTCTATCCGCAGCCATTGAATTGGGGAAGCTGGGCGCAGAAGTTATACTGGTGGATGATAAGCACCGTCTTGGTGGTAAGTTGGTGCTGCAAACCCACCGCTTTTTTGGCTCCTCCAAAGCGGTTTACGCCGGCACCCGTGGAATAGACATCGCCACCAGGTTGGAAAACGAAGTGCGTGCGTACCCTTCTGTTCAAATTTGGCCGCAAACCACTTGTTTGGCTGTTTTCAGCGATCAGAAGGTAGGAGTGTTAAAAGATGGCAAGCACTATGTTCTTATCCGCCCTCAAGTGTTGCTGGTGGCGACCGGCGCACGTGAAAAATTCCTCGCGTTTAAAGGCAACACCCTGCCAGGGGTCTTCGGCGCCGGTGCATTTCAAACGCTGGTCAACCGCGACCTTGCCTTGCCGGCAGAAAAGCTGTTCATCGTGGGTGGTGGAAACGTCGGCTTGATTGCAGGGTATCACGCGCTTCAGGCCGGGATTGGCGTTGTCGGATTGGTTGAAGCCCTTCCACAATGTGGTGGTTATAAAGTGCATAAAGATAAACTGGTGCGAATGGGCGTGCCAATTTACACCTCGCACACCATCCTCTCAGCCAACGGACAAGACCATGTTGAATCGGTCACCATCGCCAGGGTCGATGAGCAATTCCAACCAGTACCAGGGAGTGAAAGGTCGTACGCTTGCGATTCTGTGCTCATCGCGGTCGGTCTTGACCCAGTGAATGAATTCTTCCACAAAGCCAATGACTTTGGTATCCCTGCCTTTGTCGCCGGAGATGCTGAAGAGATTGCAGAAGCATCCGCGGCCATTTTTAGCGGCAAGATCAAAGGGCTTGAAGTGGCTCATCATTTGGGTCTAAACACTGGTGAAATCCCTGCAGAATGGTACCGCATGGGCGAAATCCTCAAATCTAAACCAGGAAATGTGCTCAGTGAAAAAATGCCCGACCTGCCGGAAGGCGTGCTGCCGGTTTTCCACTGTAGCCAAGAAATTCCCTGCGACCCTTGTTCAACTTTGTGCCCTCAACACTTGATCTTTATCGACCAGCAGGATATCCGTTCAACGCCAAAATTTGTCCAGGATAACTTCGCCTGTAAAGCCTGTTTAAAATGTATTGCCGGCTGCCCGGGTCTGGCGATCACCCTGGTAGATTACCGCAGCAGTAGCGAAAGACCTTTAGTGTCCATCCCTTATGAGTTCTCCCGCGAGTCCATCCATATCGGCGACCAGGTTACCCTGGAAGACACCCAGGGAGATGAACTTGGTACGGCTGAAGTGGTGAACATTCGCGCCTTGAAAGCGAACGACAGAACCATTGTGATTCAGGTGGAAGTAGAGCAAAACATCGCACCCCACATCGCGGGAATTAGAATGCAGCAGCCCGCGATCACGCAACCAATGTTGCAGTATGTGAACCATGTCACAGACGACACCATTGTATGCCGCTGCGAGCATGTAACTGCCGGCGAAATTCGAGAATGCATTCGAAATGGCTACCGCGATATCAATGAAATTAAAACCGTGACCCGTGCCTGCATGGGCGCCTGCGGAGCCAAGACCTGTGCACCTTTGATCCATCGCATCTTCAGAGAAGAAGGCGTGCCCTACGACCAAGTCACCGATCCCTCCCGCCGTCCGTTGTTTGTGGAAGTAGGTTTGGGCGTCTTCGCGGGCGAAAACGGGGAGGGTGATAACCAATGAACCCCCAAAACACATACGACGTCATCATTATCGGCGCGGGTTCACTGGGAACCCCGGCGGCTTTTTATTTCGCTTCTGCTGGTTTAAAAGTACTTGTGCTTGAAACGGTCCCCAGCGTTGGCCAGGGATCAAACAAACGCGCCATCGGCGGTATACGCGCCACCCATTCCGATCCGGCTAAGATCCGTCTTTGCCTGCGCAGCATTGAGATCTTTTCCACCTTCAAAGAAGTTTACGGTAAAGATATCGAGTGGGATCAGTGTGGGTACTCTTTCATTGCCTACACTCCCCGTGAAGAGAAGATTCTCAAAGACTTGCTGACCATCCAGCATACGTATGGATTGGTGAACAACTGGTACGCGAAAGATGACCTGTTAAAGATCATCCCTGACCTGACTCCTCAGGGCCTGCTTGGCGGCACCTTCTCCCCCAACGACGGCAGCGCCTCGCCGCTCTTATCCAATCACGCTTATTTCACCCTCGCCGTAGAGAAGGGAGTTACATTCCATTTTTGTGAACCGGTCACCGGCATGGTTGTGAAGCGGGGGAAAGTTATTTCAGTCACCACCAGTCGTGAAACCTATTCAGCCGGTGTCGTGCTGAACACAGCCGGCGCTTCCGCTGCCGAAATCGGACGCATGGCGGGTGTTGAAATTCCAGTTCGTGCCGACAGCCACGAGGCAGCCATCACAGAGCCGGTGGCGAGGTTCCTCGGCCCTATGATCGTTGACATTCGGCCGGCACCTGGTTCATCAAATTACTATTTTTACCAGCACACCACCGGTCAGGTGATTTTCTGCATCACTCCCAGCCCAAATATCTGGGGAGAAGATGTGAACGAAACCAGTAGCTTTCTGCCAATGGTTGCCAGGCGGATGATTTCCATCATGCCCAGGCTGAAAAACATCCGCGTGCGCCGGACATGGCGGGGTCTCTATCCAATGACGCCTGATGGGTTCCCGATCGTCGGCTGGAGCTCGCAGGTGAGCAACCTGCTTCTCGGAGTGGGGTTGTGCGGTCAGGGCTTTATGTTAGGCCCAGCCCTCGGCGAACTGCTAACCCGCGCTGTTACCGGCGATGTACTCCCGGAAGACGCTGATACACTGCGCTATCTTTCTCCACAACGAGAATTTGAAGGCCAGGAACTATTAAAGTAACTTGCCCTTTCTATGAATTAACCCAGTTGGAAGAGTACGCCACACTCGGGCGTATGGGTATGCGTGGATCTCCGTTCTGCACAACAAAGAAGGGAAAAGGTCTGGTTTTTCTTGTCGGGTGATATACTAAGAGTTTAACAAGAGTCGAACATGGTCAGTACAACGAAAACCAGCCCCTTACTAGAAAACCTTTTAGATATTCTGCCGGACAATTATTCCAGAGTAGATAGAGAGTTCATCATTCAGGCGTACAACTTTGCGGAAAATGCGCACGCCGAACAAAAACGAGCTTCTGGAGAGCCCTATATCACGCATTGCGTGGCGGTTTCCATCATCCTGGCTGAAATGCACGTTCAGCCAGTAGTGGTGGCTGCTGGGTTGCTGCATGATACCGTGGAAGATACCAGCGTCACGCTTCAAGACATTCAACGTAACTTCGGCGATGAGGTAGCCAAGCTCGTGGATGGGGTGACGAAGTTGACCCACCTGCCGCGAGTATCACGGGCCGACCAGCACGACGCTGAAATTTTTGGCAAGAACATGGAAAAGAACCAGGAAGAACAGGAAATGCTGTTGAACTCGCAGCATGCCCGCGACCGCCGCCGTGACCTTGCCAATGAGACGCTGCGTAAGACCTTCTTGGCAATGGGTGAAGATATCCGCGTTATCTTGATTAAACTGGCTGACCGCCTGCACAATATGCGCACTCTCGGCTTTGTGCCTGAAGCTAAACGCCGCCGTATCGCACAGGAAACACTGGATATCTTCGCCCCGCTCGCGAACCGTCTGGGTATCTGGCAATTGAAATGGGAGCTCGAAGACCTGGGGTTCCGTTATACCAATCCGGAGAAGTATAAAGAAATCGCCCAGAACCTGGCTGAAACGAGGTTAGAGCGTGAGCGCCAGATGAAAGCCATCATCGACCGAATGGCAAAATTGATCAATGAGGCTGGCATCAAGGTGGAAATATCAGGGCGCAGCAAGCATATCTATTCGATCTACCGGAAGATGGTTGAGAAAGACAAACCCTTTGAACTGGTGCGCGACCTGCGCGGGGTCAGGCTGATTGTTCCGGATATTCCCTCTTGCTATGCGGTTCTGGGTATCATTCATACCCACTGGCGGCCAGTCCCCAACGAATTTGATGATTACATTGCCGCGCCAAAAGATAATTTTTATCAGTCCCTGCACACTGCGGTTCTGTATGACGATGGAAAGCCGCTCGAGGTACAGATCCGTACCCCTGAGATGCACGAAAACGCTGAGTACGGAATCGCGGCGCATTGGCGTTATAAAGAAAAAGGCCCGCGGAATGAGCAATATGAGCAGCGTATCAACTGGTTGAAAAAGTTGATGGAATGGCGCCAGGAAGTGGAAGACGCGAATGAGTTCGTGGAAGGCATGAGAACCGATGTTTTCCAGGACCGGGTTTATGTTTTCACTCCGCGCGGCGATATTATTGACCTCCCCGCAGGCGCTACTCCTATTGACTTCGCTTATACAGTCCACACCGAGATCGGCAACCGTTGCCGGGGTGCAAAAGTGAACGGCAAGCTTGTGAGCCTGGATTACACGCTGCACACCGGTGACCAGGTGGAAATACTGGCGGCTAAACAAGGTGGGCCTTCCCGCGACTGGTTGAACCCCACCCTCGGCTTGGTAAAAACGCAACGGGCGCGTTCGAAAATCCGCGCCTGGTTCAAACACCAGAATCGTGAACAAAACCTTGCCCAGGGGAAAGAAATACTGGAACGGGAACTGCGCCGGCTGGGACTGCAACAATATGATTTAGAAAAACTTTCCCGCGGTT
>ENA-UPSM01001753-UPSM01001753.1-activated-sludge-metagenome-genome-assembly--contig:-NODE-1753-length-27827-cov-13.668407_pt1 | contig 27827 bp, 32 predicted proteins | sample MGYA00238181_ERZ773283 | MGnify/ENA primary metagenome ERZ773283 (study PRJEB29023, sample SAMN05720199) | activated sludge metagenome | isolation source: Anaerobic digester | place: Japan...
TTTATTCTATACTCCGTAAAGAATTTGTTTTATGAGAATTTTCAAAAATCAGATCAGAATCAACCTATTTATAAAGAATACTCAGTAAGAACAACGGTTATATCATCCGGAAGGATAGCTCCTTCTGTAAATTCCGCAATTTCTTTTTCTAAATGGCTGATGATCTCTGAACAAGGAAGAGAAAATCTGGAAAGAAGGAATTTCTTAAGTTTTTCATCCCCATATCTTTCTCCGGTCTTATCGTACATATCTTCTAAACCGTCAGAATAAATAAATATTTTAAGCCCGTCAAAAAGAGTTATCCTCTGAGCATATTTTTCAATATCAGGAATTTTTTCAATACCAAGAGGCAATATGTTCGGGTTAACTATTTTAATTCCCTTTTTTCCTTCGGAATTATTAGTAAATACTAATGCCGGAGTATGCCCCAAATTATACAGTTCAGCTTCGTTTTTCTTTTCATCACTAAAAATTACTATTCCTGTGATAAATATACCATCTGGAGTCTGGTCGCATGCGACTTTGTTGAGAAGCTGAATAATCTCACTTGGTTTCATTTTATCAACATTGCCGGAATGAATCAAAGATGAAAATACTGCCCCGAGCATACTTGTAGTCAGCGAGGCTGAAATATTTTTTCCTGAAACATCAAAGCATGCAGTAATAAAAAAACCCGGATAAACTTCCGAAGAAAAATAAAAATCTCCGCCGAGTTCATTTGCCGGTTTTATAAGAGTTTTTACTGAAATCTTATGCTTGTCTGTCAAATTGTTTCGCATCAAAAAACTTTGAATCTCTCTTGCTTTCTCAAGTTCAAGATCTTTCATCTGGGATATATGTCTGGTCAAACCCATAAAAGAACCGATTCCGAGATATCTGCCCCTATGAGTTATTACAAAATCTTCAAACTGATTTTCCTTTCTTTCTATCAGTTTTTTCATAACATTGTTTATATTCTCCGCCGCCTCAACAGATGTAGGTGAACAATTAATATGTTTTCCGATTTCAGAATTTTTGAATGAAGAAAGTAATGAATCTTTTTTCTCAAGATTTTTAACCGGTATAAGGCAAATTCCTTTTGATGTTTCTACCGGAATTGAAGACATTGCACGCAAGTCGCCTGACACGGAAATAACATCAGAAATCTTCATACTTTCGCCGACAGGCTCAATATATTCCGCAATATGTCCGACCTGGGTGTTTCGAAAAGAATGAAAAACCTGAGCTGCATTATCATGAGTTTGCATACTTTCACCTGAATATATTGAAATAGAATTACATTGTTTTATACACATTAAGAAACAAGTCAAGAAGTATATGGTTTAACTAAAAAACTAATCCAAATGCTATATTTTTTTCATTTACCGTATTCAATGAATTCATTTTTTCATTACTTATTATACAATTACTGCTTGCAAGAAAACAAAGACCCTTGACTTATAATAGATAAGACGTTTAGTATTATAATCTGTTCAAATATTTCCCTATCTCATTATAATCTTTATAGAAGGAATGTCATGAAATCAAAGATAAAATCTGTTAAATCAAATGATCAGACTGAAGACGTCACGGATATTGAAAAAGATAATGTTGAAAAAGAAGTCATAAGGTTATTGAGATTAATTAGAAAAAACGATAAGTCCCGAAATAGCAAATTCAGCAATCTTTTTATTCTTTTCGTTTCGATTCTATTGTTTTTCGTTACAGGTTTATATAAAAACTCTATTCTTAATATTTTCTTTTTTATTGTAATTATACTTTTTCACGAAATTGGGCACTTGATGGCAATGAAGTTCTTCAAATTCAAAAATCTTAAAATGTTTTTTATCCCCTTTTTCGGCGCTGCTGTAACTGGCAAATCATCAAACAATGACGGGTTTAAAAATTGTCTTATTTCATTATTCGGGCCTCTTCCCGGGATTCTTGCGGCAATTATTCTTATGCTCTTTTTAAAAGATAATCAAATAGCCCGCCAAATAGCATTAATCTCTCTAATTATTAATGGATTCAATCTGTTGCCTATTCTGCCTCTTGACGGCGGAAATATCATAAATTCTATTATTTTCAGCCGAAACAAATATCTACAAGTTCTTTACCAAATATTTACTGTAGCCGGTATTTTAATATTGGCAATTGATTTTAAATCAATAGTTTTTGCAATACTGGGAATACTAATAATATTTACAATAAAGCCTATATATGTGAAATCCGTTATTGTTTCAAAAGTTAAATCTTTAAATCAAAATCTATCTTATGACATTAAAGATTCAAATGTAAAAACAACCATTTCAATCATACATGACATAATGAGAAATAAATATCCTCGATATTTAAAGAAAGATATTGATTCAATATTTATTGCTGACATTATTGAGAGATTAAATTATAAATCTCCATCCATCGCCAAATCAATTATTATGTTTTTTTTATACTTTCTTGTTTCTGCAATTGCTCTTGTTGCTATAAGTGTTCTGTCTTATTCTTAACAAGATAATATGATATAAAAAGTATTTTTTGCATATTGATTTTATTCTTATCCCATGTTATACTGCTTCTGTTAACGGAGGCAGTATATGAAACAATTTAAAAAGTTTATTATTCTAATATTTGCAATATCTGTTTTCTCTTCTATATACCCGCAGAGAAAAGATATCCCCGTTGAAGAAGTTCCATCTGCGGTTATAAAAGTGCTCAATCAATATTTGAAGATTCTATCGGAAAGTCCGACACTTGAAGATTGCGCTAAAAACATTTATCCATTGTTAGGCGGCAGTCTCCTTTCCTCAGATGGAAAGAAAGTCTCTTCCGATACGATTCAATTCAGCCTCAAGAAAGACTACAATAACGTGAAATTCTATTCTGTACCGGCCGAAATAACAAGAATCCAGCTTAACAAAAACAGCTATGACGGTTTTGAAAAGACCTATATAGAAGGAGACATCTACAAAATCTGGGTTAAGAAAAAAGAAGGAGTTGCCGGGATGCCTGCTCCAATACCCGTGATTGTTCCGAAAAATGATCCGGAACATCCGAAGGTTATTTCAACAATCGGAAGTTTATAACAATTCGTTCCTGCTATATTTTTGCTAATTTAGACTATCTAATTTGATACTCATCACCAATTTCATTCTCTCCAATAGCAATTCGAAGAATCAGTGTCCGGAATATCAAAATTACTAGAGGTATAAATAGTTTTCAGCAGAATTTCATGATGACCTTCTTCCGGACATTTTGTAAATTTTAGGATAACATTACAATTAATAGCTTTTTTAGACTCTATAACCGGTTCTGAACTGGAATCTTTATTTGAAAGCAATATTATTTCATTAAAATGTAAATAAACATGGTCATGTATTTTTTGGTATTTTCCGTTATAAACATATTTTTTAGTAATCTCATCGCGTTGAATTGACACTACATTCTCTTCTTTAAAATCAAGAATTAGTTCATAAGGTATACCAGATCCGCCACCAGCACAACTTTCTTGATAATTACATTTTTTATATACTATTTCATTATCCATTCTAAATGGAGGCTTAAATAGATCGATCTCAGCCTTAACATCTGTACTGAAAACGAAACAAGGAGTAGAAGAATCAGATAGTTTCAGCCATCGGCCTGCTTTTCCTTCAACAGTTTCCTGAATTCCCTCAGAAACGCTCAGCGAATCAATATAGACAACCTCCCCTGAACTTTCTGTTCTAACAATCTTAGAATTAATTGAAGAATTATCCCTTATTGCAGCTGATTTCTTTATAACACGATAACGTACTGACGGATTGCTTTTTATTTCAAAGAAATCAATAGCTTCTACATCTTTTTTTTTACAAGAAACAATAGTTGCAATCATTAGAATTGCGGGTATAATTCTGATAACTTTTTTCATTTTTGAATTCCTAGATCTTTATTATTTATCTTAGTGCTTTTTTAAAGATATAGGTTACATGGAAAATGTAAAAAATTACTTTATAATCTATTTTATAATCCGAAATAACATCTATTCAATTGTTTCAAAAGTTTCTGGATCAAGAAAGAAAACCTGTTTGGCTGAATTACGGATAACTATCCTGTTTTTTGAAGAATCGAATGATAGTTCAGTGATAAAAACACTTTGAACATCACGCTCAAGTTCTTCGGAAATTTTGACGTGGTACGTAAACATGCCCTTCACAAGACGTCCTGAATCAATTTCACGGATTTCGATATAACCGCCGTTCAGCAGTCCTTTCGGGTTTGCCTGAGGGAAATGAACGGCTCTGAATTCAAGATTTCCTAATCTAAGCGGTTTAACTTCAGCAGGCGGAATTCTTTTCGCATTCAGGGCGGAAAAAAGAAAGATACATAAAACAACAGTTATTTTTTTCATGAGACGATGATAGATTATTAATTTAACAGAGTCAAGGAAAAGGAATTCTTCTTTGACAGAAAACAACTTTAATTATTATATTCTACAGAGACCCTGATTCTATTTTTTTTAAAACGCACATCGACAAATAAGAGAAACTTAGTATATATTATTAAGACCTAAAAAGGAAAAAGAATAAGGAAACGATTAGTAATATCTGTTTGTTTGGGTTTATTTCTTTTTTTGGCGTTGATATCGATGGATATTTCGGATATTCTTTATCAACTCAACCAAACGATGAAAAAGCATATATAATTGGCGTCACACTTATTGGAAATACATCTGAGGAATATCATCTGCTGGCAAAAAAGATATTATTTTCTTTGATAGTTGAGTAATGAATTTTTATCAATCGGCATCAAATACATTTCACGATATTAGATCATTGAGCTTATATAAGAGGTATTATGAAAAATATATTGGGGATACTTGCTATAGCATGCTCTTTAATTGCTTGCTCGAGTACAGATTCGGAAGATGGAGTCACCAAAGACTTTATGATTAATAAAGAATGGTTTTGGCACGATAATAGTCTTGTAAAAGATTATCCAATAAGAATTAAATTTGGGGAAAAAGATCTCTTTTCTTCATTTGAAGTAAATGATGAAGAACTTACAACAATCAGCGGAAGATATAGTCTTGCTAATAATAAATTAACACTAATATATCAGAGATATAGCCGACATGTTGTTATTCTTCCAGAGGATGAATCTAAAATGGGCCCTAGCTATACTAGTGAATTAACTTTTATTAATGATAAACCAAATAAGAGAAAATATTTTATTGATAAAGAGAAAAAGATATTCATTGTCTGTAATGAATTTAAGTGACACAGAAATAATTACGCGTTTACTGAGCAAAGCGATCAAAACGCGTAATGATATTATAAGATGATTGATGGTCGAAAATTCCAAAGTGCTCAAAGTACTTCAAAAAGAAATAAGTGGGAGAAAAAAAACAGAATTTGCCGAAGGCAAATTTATCTCTGATCGGAGCGCAGGGTTCTGTCTGAGCCGAATCCGCTGAAAGCGGTTCGGCGAGTTCTGCGCGACAAGAGCGTGAGGGGGTTGCAAAGGGGCGAGAGTCGGCGACTGAGACTTTCGCCCCTTTGATCTTTTGCATGAGACCATGCGAAACCGGGTAAAGGGCGTGGAACGCCCTTTAAAGCAACTCGTGTACCGCCAAAGATGAATACAGCTTCACTCTCTTCGGTATAAAACGCAGAACGGTATGATCCGGATCATTATATCCGCCGGGATAATACATCGTCCATTCTTCCTGCCATAATTTCTTTATGACTTCTTCATCTTTAAATATTTCAATATCTCCGTTCATCATAAGTCCAAGCCAGCTTGCGGGATTGCAGTAATAAAGAGAAACCTTGGTATTATTTTTAATCTGTCCTATTTTCGATGATGAAGTATTCGTCGTAAAAAATATTTCAAATTCATTAAAACCATCCCAAAATGATTTTAGTTTCGGGAAACTCTTTTCATTTCTCAAATTCAGCATTGCCCTCGTTTCAGGATATCCGTCAAGACCGGTTGTTGTCAGATATGCCGCCGGTGCTTCTTTAATAATTTGTAAAGCTGTTTCTTTCATCATTTTCTCTCCAGGTAAATTAATTATAATTAGTAATTTTCCGTGTCAAAACAAACTCAGTAATATAATTTCTTCTTGCGTAATACTACTTGCTTGTATAGTATGTCAACATGAATTCGGATTTTTCAGCACTAAACGATAAGCTTTCCATTTTGGGAATGTCGGCAAAATACGACGCCTCGTGTTCTTCGAGCGGCTCATCGCGCAAAAATCCGGGAGGAAGCGGCAATGCAGTAGCGGCAGGCATCTGCCACAGCTGGGGCGAAGACGGACGCTGTATTTCTCTACTGAAAGTGCTTCAGACAAACATCTGTTCATTCGATTGCGCTTACTGCATCAACCGCAAATCAAATGACATTCCGAGAGCGGTGTTTTCTCCGGCCGAACTGGCTGATCTTACAATGCAGTTTTACAAACGAAATTATATAGAAGGTCTTTTTTTAAGTTCGGCAGTTCTGAAGAATTCTGACTATTCAATGGAACTGATGCTGAAGACAGTGAGCCTTTTGCGAAACGTTCACCGTTTCGGCGGATACATTCATCTCAAGGTTATGCCGGGAGCCGATCCGCTTCTGATTAAAAGAGCGGGCTTTCTGGTGGACAGAATAAGCGCGAACATCGAACTGCCGACCGGCGAATCCCTTTCTCTTCTTGCACCAGACAAGAAACCCGACAAGCTCATCGGCTCGATAAAAGATATCAGTTCAAACATCAGAGAAAGCGTCGACGAATACCGCTTCAAACGAAGCGTCACTTATGCACCCGGCGGACAAAGCACTCAAATGATAATCGGTGCGACACCCGAGACAGACAAGACCATTCTCAATCTGACAGAATCTCTTTATAAAAAGCTTTCACTCAAGCGCGTTTATTATTCCGCGTATGTTCCAGTGACAGAAAGCTCTCTTCTTCCTGCCATAACTAAGCCGCCTCTATTGAGAGAGCACAGACTTTATCAGGCAGACTGGCTTCTGCGTTTTTACGGATTTAAGGCGCATGAAATTCTTAACGACGAATATCCGAATCTTGATATGAGAATCGATCCCAAAACTGCATGGGCCATGAGAAACTACCATCTTTTTCCGGTTGAAATCTCAACAGCTTCGTATGAAGAAATTCTGCGCATTCCGGGAATCGGAGTTCAGAGCGCGCAGAGAATTATCAAAGCGAGAAGGTTTTCGAAACTTACGTTTGAAGATCTCAAAAAAATCGGCGTTGTCATGAAGAGGGCGAAATATTTCTTAAGCTGCAGCGGAAAAATGATGAACTCAAATTTCAGCCATGATCTGATTCTCGCCGAAGCCGGAGGTCTTTACTCCGAAATAAAAATATCCGAACTTAGGGAAGGACAGCTTCCCCTTTTCCGCGAGCAGTCAATTCCGCCGATAGAAATAGCCCAGGAGATCTAATGAATATTTATGTATATGACGGAAATTTTGACTCATTGATCTCGCTTTGCGCGGAACTCATAGCTTCAAAAATTACACCCGAAAACATAATGACTGAAGACAAATCGCACGGATATCTTTTTGACAAGATTTATCTTTCATTTAATCAGAATCTTTATGACAGACTGAATTCACGGTTAAATCAGATTTCTAAAACTGCCTATGCGCATATCTGCGCAGCTTTTCTCTCCGAAACAGAAGGCATGGAAATCAAAATTTTCAATTATATTCAGACAGTTCTTCGTCTTTCACTCGAGAAAAATATTTCACAGCAGAAAATCGATGATTATCTTGAGAACTTTGCGGATTCGTCCATCAGGGAATTAAATCAGCTTTCAAAAAAAGTTTACATCGAACGTCATCGGTTTCTCGGGCTCATCCGCTTTTCTGAACTTTCGGACAAAACACTATATGCGCAGTTTGAGCCCGACCATAATATTTCGCTTCTGCTCGCGCCTCATTTCAAACAGCGGCTTCCGAAAGATAACTGGATAATTCATGATATTGCGCGCGGAATAGGCGCGGTTTATGATAAAGAAAAAAATGACTATATTTTATGCGGACTTGAAAATACTGCCGGAATAATTTATTCGGAAGAAGAAAACGCTTTCAGGCAAATCTGGCAGAGATACTGGAAAGAAATTGCGATTCCTGAAAGAAAAAATCCGAAGTGCCAGCTGAACTTCATGCCGAAGAGATATTGGAAACACCTAACAGAAACAGAAAACTTAAATCGTTGATACGATATACTTCGAAGAGCATTCACCGCCGGAAAGAAAAGTTATCAGTCTTTTTTTAGGGAAAACAATTTTATTAATTTCATCATCATCCATGCCGCTTTTTCTCAAGGCATAAATCTTTTCTCTCAGTTTATAGAAATAATCAAGCTTCGCGAGTATGTGTTCCTTTCCCTTGTGATGAATCCCCGAATGAGCGCAGAAGAGATGCCTGAAATTCAGTTTCGCGATTTTTTCGAGAGAGTTTATCGTTTCAGACATGTTCTCTTCAATGAAGGCGATCTTCTGCCGTGACGCAACATACATGTCTCCGCAAAAAAGCCATTTCTTATCTTCTTCAAGAAGCACTACATGATTATCCGTATGCCCCGGAGTATGAATCACCTGAAAACAATGCTTTTCTGTTTTCAGACAATCAGAAAAAGGCAACGCGTTAAAACCCTTCATGTTTCCCCAGTAATACTTTCTGTATAAAGGAAATTTTGAATCCAGTTTCGCCTTATCGACAGCGCTTGAATGAATATAAATCTCAGCTCCGATATTCTGCTGAATCCAGCCGGCAAGTCCGGCGTGATCTTCGTGAAAATGCGTGATGGCTACTTTTTCAATATTCCATGATTTATATAACGGCGAATATCTTTTTTCAAAGTTTGAAGCTCCGGTATCAATCAAAAGCCCGTCTACCAGATAAATATAAAGGCGCATCTTCATGTTAAACGGACCGACTCTGTCTTCAATATATTCAATATTCTCGTAAGAAGCGGTTATCATTTCATCATTCCTTATGTGCAAATAATGTTAGACTTAAATAATCTTGTGATATATAATTTCTGCAGGGGAAGTCAATTATGGCAACTGAAAAAACCATTCTTTTGGCTGAAGATGAGGAAATGCTTCATCTTGTTGCCAAGAAAATTATTGAAAGCATGAATTACAAAGTAATCTCAGCTTTCAACGGAGAAGAAGCTGTCAGTGCCTACAAAGAGAATCCGTCGATAGATCTTGTCATACTTGATATGAAAATGCCGAAAATGGACGGAAAAGAAGCCTTTGCACTTATAAAAGAAATCAATTCTGAAGCAAGGATTATTCTTTCTTCAGGTCTTTCCGCCGATTCGGAAATTGAAATGATTCTTTCCTCTTTTCCGAATACTAATTTTATTCAAAAGCCTTACAGAAAAGCGCTTCTGGCAGAAATGATTCAAAGTATACTAGGCAGCAACTCTTAAGTTTTAAATAAAAATGATTGTAATAATTTTTTCCTGATAAATTCTTGTCACTGAATCAGTCATGTATTTCTATTCATTGATCAGGCGGTATTAATGTCTCTTTCCGTTGAAGAATCCTACAAACTTCTGGACATAAGCCCTTCAGCGGGAGATGAAGAGATTACGAAAAAATTCCGCCTTCTTGCCCTCAAGTATCATCCCGACAAAAACCGAAGCAAAATCGAATGGGCAAACAATATCATGTCAAGGCTCAATCAGGCCTATTCCGTGATAATGAGCTCGCGTTTTGAGAGCAATGCAGAAGACAAAGTCAATGCGGAAGAAGTTCTGCGCCGTAAACAGAACGAAGAAAGATCAAAGGACATGGCGCGGCAGAAACTGAAGGAACTTATCCGCGAAAAGCTCATTGCAGATTTTGTTGTCATCCGCGAAGAGGTCAAGGATTCGCTTTACAGATATTTTCAGTTTAATCTCGACAATATCATAAAAAGAGAATCCGTTTTAAACAAACAGACATTCAATGAAGTTGTTAAGACTATCAGATACAAATATCATTCAATTACAGCCCTTTCAGAAAAAACCGATGACGAGGAACTTCTCGAGCATTTTAAGGTTTTCAAAAAGATGATTTTTTCATTCTACAGGGCAAGCGAATGTCTGAACATACTTGACTCTTACTCAAACGTAATAGATGTCGAGGCATACCGTCTTTACATCGAAGGCGACCGTTTTCTGCATCTAGCACAGAAAGAAATATTTTATGAGCGCCATAACCGCGGAAGTTTTCAGAAAGAAGCTTCTATTGAGAATATAATCAAAGCGGCATATTTCTTTAAATCGGCATTATCCAATTATCCCGAATCATCATGGTCAGTTGAGCTTGACATAAAAATGGAGTACGCGGATGCTCTCCTTCGCTATATAGATCTTTTTTTTAACGAGGACTGATGTTTAATTTCGATTTTATAAATATAGTTTTCATTTCCGCAGGTCTTGCAATGGATGCTTTTTCTGTTGCTCTTTCAACCGGATTCTGTCTCGAAAAAATAAACAAAGGTCATTATCTGAGACTTTCTTTGTCTTTCGGTTTTTTTCAGTTCATGATGCCTTTGATCGGCTACATTGCCGGAAAAAAAATTGAACCTGTAATACGCGACTACGACCATTGGGCGGCATTCGTTCTTCTTTCAATAGTCGGAATTAAAATGATACATGAATATTTTGAAAAGCAGAAAACAGAATGCGTGCAGACTGATCCGACATGCGGAAAACGTCTCATTGTATTGTCAATAGCTACAAGCATCGATGCCCTTGCAGTCGGAATCACTTTCGGAGTCATGGGAAAAGCAATACTCGTTCCATCAGTCATCATCGGAATAATATGCGCTCTTTTTACCGCCTGCGGTGTTTATCTCGGCAAAAGATTCGGCTCAATAATCGGAAAAAAAGCGGAAATCATCGGAGGCTTTTTCTTAATAGCAATAGGAACCAAAATTCTTCTGGAACATCTTCTTTTTTGACACAACCGGTCATCTTAACTGTTTAAACATAATTTAAGTTGACCTATTTTATTAATATTTTAAACTTCAGGCATTATTTCTTCTGGAGATCGAAATGTTTAATTCTTCTATAGAACAATTGCCGCGTCAGGAACTCGAAGCGTTGCAGCTTGACAGACTGAAGAAAGCTCTTGAAGCCGCTCAAAGAACACCTTTCTACAAAAAACAATTTTCAGACAACAACATAGATATTTCAAAGATCAATTCTCTGCCGGATCTCAGGAAACTTCCTTTTACAACTAAAAGCGACCTGCGCGTCAGTTATCCTGACGGTATGTGCGCGGTAGACAGAAACGTAATAGTGAGAATGCATGCATCTTCTGGAACAACAGGAAAATCCACGGTTATATTTTATACCAGAAAAGACATCGAGGAATGGTCAAGCCTTGTAGCGAGAGGATTATATTCGTCGGGAATACGTTCCGAAGATGTTTTTCAGAATATGATGGGCTATGGTTTATTTACCGGCGGACTCGGTCTTCATTACGGAGCGGAAAAACTCGGATGTATGATAATTCCTTCAGCAACAGGAAACTCACTGAAGCAGATTCAGCTTATTCAGGATTTCAAAACCACCGCGGTTCATATAACTCCAAGCTATGCGCTTCATCTTGCCGATGTAATTAACGGCGAAGGAATTAATCCGGCCGATCTCGGAATACGCAAAGCTGTTCTCGGTGCAGAACCTTATTCCGAAGCAACCAGAGACAAGATTCAGGATATTTACGGACTCAAGGCTTATAATAATTACGGACTGTCGGAAATGAACGGCCCGGGAGTCGCCTTTGAGTGTGAAGAACTCGGAGGAATGCACATCTGGGAAGACTTCTATATCCCGGAAATAATCAATCCTGAAACAGGCGAGAATCTTCCTGACGGTGAAACCGGAGAACTTGTCATTACTCATATCAACCGCGAAGCCATGCCGATTTTCCGTTACAGAACACGCGACCTGACGCGGATAATCCCTGAACCCTGCGGGTGCGGAAGAACACATAAGAGAATTGACCGCATGAAAGGAAGAACCGACGACATGCTTATAATCAGCGGGGTGAATATTTTTCCTTCCCAGATAGAATCAGTTCTCATGAACATTCCCGAAGTCGGAAACAACTATCAGATTGTAGTAGACAGAGAAAATAATCTTGATAAGATTCATATTAAGGTTGAGCTCTATTCAAAAATGTTTCACGGAGACATCAAGGAACTCGATTCCCTGAGAAAAAACATCACCGACCTTCTCAAATCAACAATAATTGTAACTCCGAAAATTGAACTTCTTGAACCGGGTTCACTTCCGCCTTCAACCGGAAAAGCGGTCAGAGTGATTGACAATAGAAAAATATAAGGAGGACATATGCCTCATCAATTATCAATTTTCGCAGAAAACAAACCGGGCAAGATTGAAAAGATTACCGGTATAATCGCAGAAGGACAAATCAACATCCGCGCGGTTACAATTTCCGACGCGGGAGATTACGGCATAATAAAACTTCTTGTTGATAATCCCGAAAGAGGTTTTGAACTTCTGAAATCCGAAAACATCGCCGTTAACCTGAAAGAGATTATTGCCGTTAAAATCGAAGATAAAATCGGCGGGCTTCATGAAATATCAAAAGTCCTGCGGGAGAACAACATCAACGTCAATGACTCTTACGGATTTATCACAGAACCGAAAAAAGAAGCTGTTTTCATTTTTCAGGTCGCAGATCCCATACATGCGGAAAACATTCTCAAGAAAGAAGGATTCAGTCTTCTTTCTGACAGAGAGCTTTACCTGATTTAGTTTTCAGAGAATAACAGCAGAAAGCATTCATAATTTATGCTTTACCATAGTAATGCTGATAAAAAAATGTCTGTATGTTTTGGAATTGCGTTAATTTATTTTTCCTTTTTTCTAAAATCGGTCTCTTTTCAATCGGAGGCGGCTACATCATGCTTCCCATGATGCGGCGCGAGCTTGTTGAAAAACGGAACTGGTTAAGCGATCAGGAGCTTCTTGACTACTATGCTCTCTCTCAGGCCGTGCCGGGAATTATCGCGACAAATACATCCACATTCGTCGGTTTCAGACGGGCCGGCTTTATAGGAGCATTTAGCGCAACTGCCGGAATGATTTTCCCTTCACTTGTCGTTATTATTGCAATTGCAGTCTTTTTTTCAAGCATGCAGGAAAACATTATCATCCAAAAAGCATTCACCGGAATAAGAATAGCTGTAGCAGCACTTCTCGTTATTACTGTCAAAGATCTTTATGAGAAATCAATTCATTCCGTATTAAGCGGAATTCTTGTATTCACGGCATTCGCGCTTATCGTATTTTCAGGCGTTTCTCCGGTTCCGGTTATACTCGCGGGAGTAATCTGCGCTCTTGTCGGAACAAAAGCAATCGGAGGTAAAAAATGACTTATCTGATGCTTTTTTCTATATTTTTCAGAATCGGCCTTTTTACTATCGGCGGCGGACTCGCGTCTCTTCCGCTTCTTTATAATGAAATGGTAGACGGAGGTTTTCTTTCACGTCAGGAATTTATTGATATGCTTGCGGTATCACAATCTACTCCCGGACCAATCGGAATAAACATGGCGACTTATACCGGTTATAAAATTGCTGGAATAAGCGGATCGATCGCCGCAACAGTCGGAATGGCAGCTCCTTCATTTATCATAATTATAATAATCGCTTCATTCATCAGAAACTTTGATAAAAACAAATACATACGTTCAGTGCTTTATATTCTCCGGGCTCTTTCTCTCGGATTAATAGCGTCAGCCGCGTGGTATGTTTTTGCAAATTCCGTATTAACAGAAGGTAAATCTTTTTTTGAAATTTCAAATCTGCCATTTTTAATTCTTTTTGCAGCAATAGCTCTGTGTTTTAATACTTTTAAAAGAATTCATCCGGCCGTATTCATTGCGATAGGCGCAATCGCCGGAATTCTATTTCTATAACTTTTTTTATTCATTTTTCATTATTAATCATTCATTGATCATTGCTCTTTCGCCCTGTTCTGTTTCAGCGGAAAACTAATCTCGGCAGTTACACCCTTTGAAGAATTGTTCGTTATAGAAACATTTCCTCCATGAAGCTGAACACTTTCCTTAACAAAGGAAAGGCCGAGTCCGGTTCCTTTTTTTGATGTTGAAATTGATGGAATAGAATAGAATTTATCAAATATCTTTTGAAGTGCATATTCAGGAATTCCGCTTCCCTGATCTATTACCGAAAATACCGCGCTGTCATTTTTTACTTCACATTTAATTTCGACCATAGAACCGGTCGGTGAATGCTTAAGCGCATTATCGGCAATATTAAGAAGAGAATGCCTGACCAGAAAATATTCGCCTTCCATAATTATATTTTCATCACATTGCATTTTTAATTCTATTTCCGAGCTTTCCGCCTGAGGTAAAAGACTTTTAGTGACGTCTTCTATCACCTCTTTAGCTTTAATTTTTTCAACTGATTTGAGACCCTCTCTGTTTTCCAGCGCTGAAAGAAGAAGCATCTTCTCTATCAGAGAATGAATCCTTGATGATTCGCGCAGAATATTCGCGGCGAACTTTTCTTTTTGCTCTTCGGAAAGTTTTTCAGTTAAGAGTTCCGCCGCGCTTCGTATGGAACTCAGCGGTGATTTAATTTCGTGAGTCAGGGCATTGACGTAATTCTCAATATACTTTTTCCCTTTGAGTTCTCTGAAAACCTTTTCAAACGCGAGAGCAAGATCATTGATCTCGCTTCCCGAAAATTTAGGCGGAAGGGAATGCCTGTTTTCTTTTAGAGAATTAATGAATGCCGTAAGTTTTTTTATCGGAGATGTTATCCAGAAAGATAAAATGATGCTGATAACGGTAAATGCACCAAAACTTATGAAACCGAGAAACATCACTCTTTTTCTCGCGAGATAAATGAAAGAAGAAATGCTCTTCTTGGATTTCTCAACTGTGACGCTTCCGATAATTATTCCATTGCTTTTAATCGGCGCCGCAACATAAAGAAGACCTTCTTCCTCAGTTGTTATTTTGGAAGAACGCACTCCGTATTCACCGCGGAGAGTCAGATATACATCATTCCATTCAGAAAAATCCTTACCGTTTCTTTCTCCGTTTCTTGAATCGAAAATTACAATTCCGTTTCTGTCGCAGACATAGAACTGCAGATCAACACTGGTTTTCAGATGTGAATATATTTTTGCGGAAAACTTTTTCTGATAGGTTATGTCCGAAAGTTCAGAAATCCTTTTGACGGAAATCTTTCCATCTTTTATATCTTCTTCGATAAGCGCCGCAAGAATATTCGCGGTGTCATTCATCGATTCTTCAACGGTTTCAAAATAACGCGGTCTGATGTCATTGACAATGATATCGAATACGTAATAAAGACCGGCTCCGAAAACGAGAAAAAACGCGATGAAAAGACGGAGTTTAATATTCACAGATTATCCTTTAGAGAATAACCGATTCCGCGGTGAGTTTCAATCGGATCAACATCGGGATTAACCGCTTTCAGTTTTGCTCTCAGCATTTTTATATGAGCGTCGACGGTACGGTCAAAGCTGTCATCGGGCTCAAGCCAGACCAGATCCATAATCTTCTGACGCTCAAAAATCCATCCCGGCCTGTTCGCAAACAGAACAAGAATATCAAACTCATATCTTGAAAGTGAAAGTTTTTTGCCGAAATAAGTAATCTGTCTTTTGTTCATATCAATCTGAAAAGGAGAATAGGTGTTTTTATCAGACGATTCTGTTCTTCTGAACACGGCTTTTATACGAGCCGTTACTTCTCTCGGACTGAAAGGTTTTGAAACATAGTCATCCGCACCTAGTTCAAGACCAAGAATTCTGTCAATTTCATCCGAGCGCGCGGTAAGACACAGAACCGGAATCTTAGATGATTGACGTATTTTTTTCAGTACATCGAAACCGCTCATGTCGGGAAGCCCGATATCAAGAATCACAAAGTCGCAATTCTTGTCTGCGACTACTGACAATGCTTCCTTTCCGGTCTGAACCCAGGTAGAAGCAAAACCTTCGGTTTTTAAGGCATAAATCAGACTATCCGCGATACCGGATTCGTCTTCTGCAATCAAAATAGTTTTTTCTGTATTCATGTCAAAAGAATTTGATTAATATGAAAAAAGTCTATGATTTTTTAATGGAAGAATTTGATAACTATATACTTTTCCTGAATAAATTTATTCTCTAAATTCGATCAGATATATTTATTCCGTTATACTCCATTTTCCATCTTTTAAAATCATTTCAACATTGAAAATATAATAATCACTACCATTCAAATCGAGTCTCTGCATTGAAATTTCGTTATCATTTTTCCATGCTAAAGAAACAGCACCCCATTTCAATTCTTGCTCAAAAACTTTATCAAAACCGGTTTCCCCTCTTGTCCATACCTGAATTCCGTTCTTGGTGTATTGAGCAACAAGATCAACAGAAGAACAAAAAAATGATTTTACGTCCGGTGAAAATATGGGCTCATTCCATAAAACGTATTTTGAACCTGTCTTTTCATCAACAAGACAGTATGAACTGCCTTCATAATATTGAACATGAATTAAAAAAAGTTTTTGATTGTTGTAATAATGTACGAGAGAATAGCGAACAGAACTGTCAGTGTTAATTTTTTTATCCTCAAACACAATTTCTTTTTCCGAACACCGAATCTTAAGTACCTGTTCTTTTCTCTCTACTTTATCTCCAATCTCTAATAATATCTTTTTTTCAAGATAAATTGCTCTCTCATAAGAGTTCCCTATCGAATCAGGACTTTTCAATACTGTTGTCAATGTGACAGTATAATCTTTTACTATAGTTGGCTTATCAATATATGCTCCAAAGGCATAACCTGAAACTCCATTCATCGTTTGAACTTCATACCAGGTTGAATTTATATTATCAATTATCTGATTTTTATCAGTAATGCCAGTAACATCTATTCTGTGACCTTTGCTAACCTTATCAACGATATCTGCATTTTGACTTGGAGATTTTCTTACATAAAGCATGCTGGCTTTTACACATCCAATCCATGGATATTCAGGCTCAGTCACCGTTGAATATATTTTTTCCTTTTTTGAACAGGCAAGAAGCAAAGTTAATAGTAGACAACTGCAAAAGATTTTTTTCATTTAATACTCCTCAATTAAACTGATTTGCCGAAGCGGCGCACAGCCGTTATTATATGAAATACCGCCGAGTTTATTTGATTAACTCTTTAACGAAACTATCCTTTTCATAATTCTGGAAAATTTTTTTTGGTATTACAATCGCGCTAACAGATGTAACATATATGAATAAATATTTTTCATTCTCATCAATTTTATTTATTGTTTCTAATTTATATTGAGTTAGTCCGGAATCATTTTCTACAACTAATAATTCATCTCTAACTTCAACATTTTGTTTTCCGATCATTCCATTGTTTTTATCTTCCTGAAGAAGTTTTTCAACATTACTTTTGATTCTCCAAAAATAGTATTTATCAAAAAATAAAAACCAAAGGATTCCAAAGACTAACAATGGAGCATTAGAAGTAAATGACGCCAAATTCAAATTTTTTATGTTGAAAAATAGAAAGATCATTATCACCCAAACTGGAATAAAGAATCTCTGAATAACTCTTCGCTTTTTTGCAATCTTTGAATTTTGAAAATGATAAATATTAAAAGAAACAATATCTTCCGTTGCTAATTCATAAGATAATTTCATTTTATATTCTCCTATAGGCGGTATATCGGCAAACGTAAGGTTTTATGTGATGTTTGCCGCAGGCATATTTGCCGAAGCGGCGTATGCAACAATGTGAGCTCGGAAATGAGCTAGCCGAAGCTAGCTACAGCTGGACATTATCTTTCATAATCAATATTAAAGCCTTTAGTCATAAAACCTAAATATTTTTCATCATCAATATTAATATCTTTGCTTCTTGTTATAACTGAAAAGTGGAGTTTATATCTAACATTTTCAAATGTTTTTGTTGAAAAATAGTTTATTTGATAAATATTTTTATGCTCTTCGGATTTTGTGATATTGTAAACATTTACAAGAGTAACTAAAACTTTATTCTTATTAAAATCGAGCAATTTTGAATTATAAACACCGTATTTATCTTTATTATCAATAAACATTTTGTTTAAATTTGTCAAATATGTCAATTGATCCTCTTTGTTATTTTCAAAGACTTCAAGGGATATATTTAATAATCCTAAATTACCGAACAATGCATAATTATTTTCTTCAATTTTGAAAGAGGATTTCTCATGATATGGCAATACTAATGCATAATGATATTTTTTATTAAATATTATCATCAAATCACTGCCAGTATCTGAATTTATAATTGTTCCTGTATCATCATCAATAATCATTTTTCCAGAAAAGTTCAGAGTTTTAGCGTTTAATGAAAAGACAAAAAGAATTAAAGCAACTGACAATTTAAAATACTTCATAACCTACCTCTTTTATTAATTTAGACCATTCAGCCTAACGTAAGCGGCTACACAACATTTCGCTGAAGGCGAAATTCTGCTTTAGCCCGCGCGGCACGAAGAGAGCACAGAGTTGAGTCTGTCAAAAAACCACTTTAATATACAAATGAACATTGAAGTGTAAAGCATATTTTGGAGAATGAAATAATCATTAATGATGAGCAAAATTGATACAGATTATGGAAGAAAAAGGTATTCACGACTCATGGGAAGTTTTAGCCGGTATTCGCCGACCTAACGTTTCGCAAAAAACAGTTTTTCGGCAGATTCTTTATCTGCGATTTACACAACTATGCATGATTCCCTGTTTGAGAATTCTCCAAAGAATATTCATGAATTTTTAATAACTCATTGCCTAAAAGAAATCTTTCTTCTTCAAGATCATAATCATTCTGCAAACCAAGCCAGAAATTCGGAGAATTGCCGAAAAATTTACTTAAACGCAGAGCTGTGTCAGCGGTAATCCGGCGTTTTCCTTTAAGTATTTCGGAAATCCTTGTTTGAGGAATATTTGTTTCTTTCGAAATTCTATATGCGGATATATTAAGCGGTTTAATAAATTCCTCATTTAGAATTTCACCGGGATGTATATTATTTAACTTTTTCATCATTTATCTCCGTCTTATTAGTGATAATCTATTATATCAACATTCCAAGCGTTAGTATTATAAAAAGGATAAGCTTCTCCAATATTCCTTAAATAAATTAGAGCATTTTTGATTAATAAAATGAATTTTAATATCAGATTTATTCAATTTTGTTATTTCATTCTCAATTACAATTTTATTTGATTCTGATATATCATAAGTTGTTCCAAAGTAAGTTTTCAACTTCTTTGAAATAGGTATATATCTTGCATGCGAATTGAATAACAAATCTAAATTTTGTGGGTGATAAGCAAAACCCAAAAATATTACTCGTTCGGCTCCTCTAACCGAATTTCTTATCTCCTTTATTTGACTGTATTCAATATTTGTGCTTTCAGTAAATGTTTTAATCTGTGTTGAGAGATGAAGTAATTGATCGGAGTTAATTTGTGATCCAAAATTAACGTGATTTTTATTTTCAAAAGGTAGAGATCCAACTGCTCCATAGGGATGATATACAATTAATGATTGCATCAAATTTTTTAATTCATTATCATCGATATTATAGTATTTTTTAAGTGCATAATATAAATAATACTCTGTACATCTATCATAATTAAAAGTAATCAACTTTAAATTTTTCATTCTATCTAATAAATCATTTTTATGGCAATTCTCTGTTAGTAATTGAAAAAATGAAGTGTACCAAGTATTTTCTAATAATTTGAAGTCAATTTTCTCGATATCTTTTATTAGTGATTTATTTTCAGCCAATAAAATTGATCTAACAATTGCTAATTTACCAACAATTTCAATATATTTATCATCTCTATGTGCGTCAATATAGTTATCAATTGATATAGCTTGAGGAAGAGCAGACTTAATCATGCGTGCTGCTCTCATAAATTGATTAATTTCTTCCCTATCATTTCTACAATATAGCTCTAGTGATTCAAGTATCAATGAATCTCCAGATACGCGTTTTCCGAAATCAAAATAGTAATTCAACAAATCACAAATATTTGATTTTAATTCATATCCCGATGGCATATTAATTTCTTTATTTGCACCGGCTCCAATAATATAAACTGTTTTCATTTATCTTCTTAACCTCTTTGACAATTGCGCACAACGAAAGTAACTTGGCTAAACGAATATTTGCGCAGTATAAACACTGAGTAAAATTTTTCGCAAACCGGAGCGCAGCGTGAAGATTCAGTTATACGATGTTGTATGTTAATCATAAATCAAAACTTTTTTTTCCTGATATAATTGCTATAATATTAATTAATGAAATTGTCGATTGAGCACATAATGCCGATAATTTAAAATCCGCTGTTCTTTTATGTGTTAATTCATTTGCTAAATCTAATGAAGATTTTGCAAGTTTTCTGATTGTTTCATTGCTTGATCCTGAAAGTTCATAAGAAAGATAAGCTTCTATCATCCTTTTCGCATCAGTATCACTAATTTCGACATCACTTAATTTATGTTTTTGTTTATCAAATACTATTTGTGATAAAGAAATTATTGTTTCTCTACAAATAAGACCTACTGATTGATATTTTTCAGTGCAATCGGCTTCAAATAATGTTTTCTTAATCAAAATTATGTTATTGTCAACTTTGGGCCAGCCAATATTAGAGTCAAATAAAGAATCAATATCGTTTAGTCTGTCAAAAGATTCAATTGCTTCGATCAATGGGTTAATTAAATCATTAACATACTTTCTGCGTAAAGAATAAGAAGGTAAATTATTGTTCTTATAAAAAAGATACCAATCCCATAATGTTTTATAATTAATGGGATTATCAATTTTCATAACTTTTAAGGCTTCATTCAATTGCTTTAATTCAATTTTATAGTTTTCATCAACATCTTGAATTCTTGTTTGTCCAGTTGAAGTATCAATTAGATATTTTTTAATACGTTCTATATTGGAAGTAATTATATTTTTTGAAGGAGCTTTTGACAATTCCCTCCATTTTGTATTGTAATTAATTTGAGGAAGAATTTTAATATTACTCAAACAATCTTGAGATGGAGGAATAATTTTGGCTAATTTGGAACAAATAGATTTTTCAATTTTATCTTTCTTATCTAAAACTTGTCCGAATATTTCAGTAGGAATCTCAAGGAAAATAGTGTATAAATAAATACCACCATCCCAATTCTCATAACCAGTTTGATCAATAGAGATGACAGCATTAAGCAAGACTTCTATTTCGAAATCTTCTTGACCTTTCTTGAAAAGATCAACCCCGGTTGAAATCAATGCTTCAGGATTTGTGGTAAAATCTATCATGATACCTCTTTAACATGCACAATCATATAATGCAAAGGTATAGCTGGCGTTTTCCCAAGAGAGAAAATGGCTTTAACACAAGCATCATAATTTTACGAAGCAAAATCGGAGCGGGGAGTATAGCCATAGTTATGTGCAACGCAAATTAATAACCAATAATCAGTATTCCTTTCAAAGGTAATTTTAAGCGACTACTGGAATATAATGTATCAAAAAATGAAATAACCTTATTAAAATCAGGACTATTTCGATAAATGTTTCTAATTGCAATTACTAAGTAATCAACATCTTGCATTACGCATGCCTGAAAAAGATCTTTAAGGAATTGATAATTTGAAACTCCTCGTCCAGCTTCTATTTCAACAACGGTTTTGTTTTCTTTATGATAACCATCAGCATCAAATGATTTCTCAAGACTACCATTTAAACCATAAAGAACTGGAACTCTAATTTTTCCTTCTAAAGATTTATCTTTTTCTATTACAAAATCAAGTGATTCAAAATCAGTTCGTAATAATTCTAATGTCTCATTACTAAATAATTGATGATTTTCTGAATTAATTTCTTTATGATTTGGAATAAAGACTTTATCTATAATCACTTTTAAATGAATTGGGATGTCGTCTGATTTAGGATAATACATCCAATTAATCATAAATAAACCTCGCAATTTATTTTAATATCTGTAAAATACCAACAACTAATGCTGTTAAAAAGCTTACACTTGCAAGAATAATATTAATAATAAATTGATTTGAATTTGAAATATCTTGTTTCTTTATAGTTATTAATTGGATAGCCATTGATAATGGTTTATATAAGTCAGAATTATAATTTGGAATTTCTTTTAATTTAATAAGTATTGCTTTCTCAATAGCTGCCAGTTTCTTTTTACTTGTACTTTGAATTACATTATTAATGATTTCCAAGTATTCTGAACGATTTAATCCTTCACTCATAACAAACCTCTTTTTGAAATTCGCGTTGCTACCAACTACTCATTTCCGCAAATCATAAAACATCCTGATTTTGATTGATACACGCAATTCAATTCAGAGAACCGTTTCTTTTCAAAACTCCACGCTTTATTCAAGCATATCAAAGTCAATATGCCCGGCAGGCATCGAAAAAGACTACTCTCCATGACCACAAAAATCTTTATAGTAATCTTTCCGCAAAAGTCAAATCCAAAACAAACCACATCCCGCAGAAAAAGTTACACGTATACTGAGCGGAGCCTCACCCCGCTCCGCGCACCCTCTCTCGGAAAGAATTCACCTTCGATATTAGTTTAATATTGCTTTTTCTCAAAAGACATTGTGTCTGTTTCGATTACTACACGAAAAAAATATTAGCACACATCTCTGAGGTGAGTTTTACGGTGTCCCGCTATGGACTTCGTCCATCTCGCGGGCAATGTTTCTACCTCCTGTAGAAACTGGAGAGGGCTTTCTGTCATTATTTTACTGCTTAAGAAAAGTATGAATGAGAGAAAAACATTTAAACGTCCGACGAAGTCGGACACCACTCGGGCGACCGCAGCATCCGGCAAAGCCGGTGCGAGGAATTCGCCCGACAAAAGCCGGGAGTGGAATCTCAAAGGGATGAGGGGCGGCGACTGAGCCCCTCGTCCCTTTGAATATCCTTGCATGATCCATGCGAACAAGGAATTTCAAAGGCGAAGCCTTTGATTGTATTCCAACACTCGGAGATATCGATATCTTTAACAACAAATCCGGTGGCCGGACAAACTGGATTTAAAAGGTGTGAAACACCTTTTATGTATTACATGACACCATGAAAGTAACGAATACATAAGGCGTAGCCTTGTGAAGTCTGCTTAACTCTTGAGCAAAACAATTCACTCTATATCAAATTCAACACACCCGAAATCCTTCTCTTTCAGCATTTCGTTAACTTCTTCCATATCAAAAAATTCGGGATCATAATCACCTTCAAGCCAATCCATCATTGAATCATATTCTTCATTATCAGGATCAGAAAGAATTTCAATCAGATTTCCGTAGCCGAACGGCCCGCCGCAGTCTTCAGGAGGACACGCTCTTTTGCCGCCGATGCACTCGGGATAGTTCTGTATTTTATCACTAATGATTTTTTCAAGAACGATTTTATGAGACCAGCCGTCACCGAAATCATAATCGTAAATAACAGACTGTTTTTCTTCAGTCATAAACTGGTTCAGTCTGATTTTTCTATAATCAACGCTTTCACGGTATGATTGTTCATCGGGTTCAGAATAGATTTTTCTGTCTTTGACAAACTGATGCAGATGGGAATTCGTCCATCCCATAACAGTTTGAATCACCTTGCTCAAATCCGGAAGTTTTATTGACGAATCAACAAGAAACCGCCTCCATATTTCCGGCTTGGTTTCCTGAAGAGTTATTTTGAGCTGATAGACTTCATTGACTTTCAGTTTTATAAGTTTGCCCATAAAAACTCCTTTTGATTTTTTAATTTATAAAATCATATTTTCCGCTTAGAAAACGAAACTTGCCATTTATGGATTTCTTTGTAAAATTCAGCAATTCAGATTTCTCATCAGAATTACCGGAGCTGTTTGTTTTAACCGAGCTTTTGATATTTTTGAAAACAGGAAGATCGTTAATAATCTCGTATTCAACTTCAATATTTCCAGATCCGCTTTCAGGAACACCAATTAGTTCCTTATAATCATAAATTAATAAAATCTTAGATTTAGTAACGGTTATGGACTGCAAAGAAGCGAAGGGATTGAACTGTTCTCCAATTTCTTCAAACCACGAAAAAGCTTCAGATAATATTTTCCCATTTTCATCTATAAAAAAAACTGTTTTTACAGTATAACCTATTGGTTCTGTTGTAAAATGATTCCAATCATGTTTAACAACAAGGCACTTTCTATTAAAAACCTTATCAAATCTGACATCAGTTTGAATAGTAACTGAATCTGATTTCTCTTTAAGTTCTGTCTTAGAAAGAATTTTTTTTGAAGATAATGATACTGAAATTATCTTAGACTCAGTTTCGATGAAAGATTGACCGAAACCAAAAAGACGTATTGAAGGATAATAATTCACTCCATATAAAACATTATCCTGAATCAAAAAATCCGTTAAAACATTTTTTCCATTAATATAAACTTCTTTTCCGTTAAATACAAAGGAATACCACCAGCTTTTATCTTTGATACAGTCATATTTATAGATTTGTTTTTTTACTTTGAATTTATTTCCGGCTTTTATCTCTGAAACTTTCTTAGCAGAAACAGAAGGAAATTCATAAGCAAAATCATCATTTATCAAATATACTTCTTTATTAAAATCTTTCTCTTCTGTTCTGAATTCATAATATTCCAGTTCGCTGTCTTCATCATACTTTGCAATATTTTGCGTATAAACATATCCGCCGAATACAAATCCGGTTTTTCCGTCCAACGACTTAATCTTTAACCATGGGGATATTATTCCGTCTATTCGATCATAATTACCAGTTATCTCAACAATATCTACAGGATTTCGTTTTTTCAATAAGAACAAAGAATCAGATGCAACTGATGGCTCTTTTCTAACATTAAGACTCTCCGCTCCGATGAAATACTTCCGGCTTTCATTTGAAAAATTATAAGAAGAATAAAGAGCAAATAAGGCTAATATCATAAATTGATGTATTTTCTTAGATGACACTGGTTTTCTCCTTATAAATTTTCTTATCCCACAAGACCTGCGATTTCCGGAATGGCTTTTACGATCTTTTCCCTGATATCAGAAGAAAGGCGTACACCGATTCGCGATATATTATCAGCCGCAAGAAATGATCCGATCTTTGCGCAAGTCAAAGGATCACATCCTTTTGCAAGACCGAAAAGGAAACCTCCGGCATACATATCTCCCGCACCGGTAGAATCCACTGGTTCGGTTGGAAAAATTCCAGCTTGTTCAATCTTTCCTTTATGAGCGACAAACGAACCTTTTGATCCGACTTTGACAGCAACGAGAGGAATATTTTTATGAAGTTCTGCCGCGGCATGCTCGCCTTCTTTTCCTGTGAGCATTTTCGCTTCATCCGCGTTCGCAAAAAGAATATCAATCAAACCCGAAGCGGCCATTTCCTTGAAGCGTTCGCCGTTTCGCGACACGACAAAGGGATCTGCTATATCAAGAGCAAAAAGTGCGCCGGAAGCTTTCGCCACCCGTACAGCTTCCTCGATAGCGTCTATCTGATTGGGCATATCCCAGACATAACCGGTTGAAAAAAATATGGAACACGATTCAATATCTGAAACAGGAAGATCTTCGCGCGAATAAAGCCTGCATGCTCCGAGAAAAGTATTCATCGTGCGTTCCGCATCAGGAGTCACCAGTACCGCACAGCTTCCGGTCTGTCCTTCCTTGATTACCGTGCGGTCGGCAATATTAAGTTCTGCAAGACGCTTTCTGAAAACATCCTTCCACTTGTCGTTTCCGAGAGCGGAGGAGTATAATGTCTTGGCTCCCAGAACTGCTGCTCCGCGAAGAGCGTTTGCCGTACTTCCGCCAAGCTCATATTCGGCATTTGAATTTTCAAGTGACGCAAGAAGCCTTTTCTGTTCATCAGATTCAACTAACTGCATCACTCCTTTTTTCAGTCCGAGTTTTTCAATCTCTTCATCGCTTGATTTAACAAGAATATCGATAAGCGCGTTTTCGATTCCGGCTATTTCGTATTTTTTCATTCAGCCTCTTGTATCCCTGCCGTCCCCTGTTATCGGAATTTCTTCTCCGAGAAATTTAGGATCGGCTTTAATAATATTTATTTTTATGAAATCCTTGAATCGGGCAAGTCTTTCCCTCATCATATAATAAGTTATCATCTTGTATTTTCTTTTATCAGAAGAATAACCCTGTACTTTTATCGAACAGCGTGTTGAAAGATAAAGAGCCCGTGTCAGGTGATATTCCTGAGTTACAATTATCATTGATTCTACAAGGAATATTTTCTTCGCGCGTAAAACGCTGTCATAGGTTGAAAAACCCGCATGGTCGGTAAAAATATCTCTCTCAGGAATTCCGCTTTGCATCAGACGTATTTTTATGGTGTTCACTTCATCATAATCTTTGGTTCCGTGATCACCGCTTACCAGAATTTTGGAAGCCTTACCTGATTTATATAGTTCAACAGCGGCATTAATTCTGTCATACAGAACATAGGATACCCTGTTTCCCTTGTAAACTCCCGCACCCGGCAGAAGCACAGCCTGAGCCTTTTTGATTTCAGAAATTTCATTCTTCATTAAAGGTTCGGCAGTATGCAGCATTATTGAATTAAAAATGATGCATAAAGTAAAAAGCAGGACTCCCATAATAACAAAGGGAAGTATAATTTTTTTTCTTAATATTTTCATCTTATGGATGAATATGGAAAATTATTTGCGGCTGTCAATACGTATATTGACAGCCGGTGAACTTACTTGGCAGAAGAGAGATCTTTTGAAAGATTTTTAAATATGTTTTTTCCGGCCTTGTCATAACATTCAAGAAGGAGCTTGTTCATATCATCTCTGTTATAAATACCGCTTATAGTCGAAACATCCTTTGACGATACCACGATCTCGGTTTTATCCCAAAGCACTTTTGCTTTCTTATCATAAATTCCGCATTTAAGAGAAACTCTTGCCTGTTGTCCTTCTCCTCCTAAAATTATTCCTTGTGTTTTCTGTGTCATAAATTTAACTTCTATAACGATAAATCCTTCTACACCGAGATCAGAACAAAGTTTTTCGGTAATTTTGGAATTATTATATTCTATATTGCCGAAGCCTTCAGGATATACCAAATTCATAACTTCAAACCAGTTTCCGTCTTTTCCTTCTTTTTTAAAAGAAGCTTGATATGCTTTGTTTTTTATCACTGCAGAAAAAGTAAGAACTTTGATTTGTGAAACAGAATTGATATTTTTTTCAAGAGAAGACTGCCCCTGATCAAGAACCGGTTTAGTCAAATGACTGAATTTTTTTTCAATAGATTCGGCTGTTTCTTCTATTTTTTTGCTTCCTGTTAGTTTTCCAAGAAGTTTAAAGGACTCAGCGGCATCGATTTCATCATCTTCATTTTTTCCTTTCTTCCCTGCTTTTGAAGTTTCAACATACTCCTTCACTTTTGAATCAGCAAAAACAGTTATTACAGCAAACTGCTTTTTCTGTTTAATGGTCTTAAGATTTTTATTGCCCATGCAACCGGAAAAAGTGACCGCAAAAATGAAGACTGCAGTTAATGAGAATAATCTTTTCATATTACCTCTTTATTGAATAAAACTTTTAACGAATACCAATTAAGTAACTTGTTTGAATAATAAGTTACTTATGCTGCTTAATTTAAATAAAAAAAGTTTTATTTTTTATATTAATATTGATTAACTCACTGCTGTCCCATAGAATCATAAGAAAACAAGAAAAATGCTATTAATTCTCA
>ENA-UPSM01001757-UPSM01001757.1-activated-sludge-metagenome-genome-assembly--contig:-NODE-1757-length-27801-cov-49.281410_pt1 | contig 27801 bp, 26 predicted proteins | sample MGYA00238181_ERZ773283 | MGnify/ENA primary metagenome ERZ773283 (study PRJEB29023, sample SAMN05720199) | activated sludge metagenome | isolation source: Anaerobic digester | place: Japan...
TGGACCCAGCAGGTCATCATGCCGGGGCACTCCCTGACGATCGGGCGGCTCGTCAATGACGGGTCAGCGACAATGAGCCTGGCCTTCACCGCCTGCAGCGGGGCCACCATCCCCAACGTCCTCTCCACAAGTAAGTTCGGCGAGAACCCCCAGCTCGGGCGCATCCCCACTGACGCGACGCACGTCTTCCTCAGCATCGGCGGCAACGACCTGCACTTCAAGGAACGAGTCGAGCACTGCGCCAATCCGATCGTCAATTGCTTAGAAGAGGTTGGCTACCTCTCCAACATGCTCACCGAAATCGACAGCCTCAAACCCCAGTTGACAACGGTCCTCACCAAAATCAGGGAGCGCGCCAGCTCGGCGCGGATCATCCTGACTGGCTATGCCCGGCTGTTCTCGCCGTATTACATGTGCTTGGGGGCGATCAACTCCAGTGAGGCAGCCATGTTCGGGACGGCAGCCGAGCGGCTCGATCAAGTCCAGGCACAGGCGGCCGAGGACGCGCGCAGGGCCGGGGTCGACGTGTCGTACGTGTCCTTGCTCAGCCGCTTTGACGGCCGCGGCGACTGTTCCTTGGATCGATGGATCAACCCGCTGGTCATCGGCGCTCCGGCGGCAATGCACCCCAACCTCAAAGGGCACACCGAAATCGCCGATCTCGTCCGCGGACCGATCGCGGTCGCGACCAAGGCTGGTGCGATGAAGAAGGCTGGCGTCTCGATGGGCCTGGCCACGAGCAACGTCTACTGCGGGCTGCGCGACGGTGGCTGCGGCCAGCGCTACGAAAAGGTCACCCTCTTCTGGTCCCCAGCCACAGGGGCGCACTACTCGTCGGGTCAGATCCTCGGCAAGTACGGCACCCTCGGCTACGAGAACGGCGCCATCGGGTACCCCACGAACGACCGCTCCTGCGGCCTCGCCGACAGCGGGTGCGTCCAGTCCTTCCAGAACGGGCGCATCTACTCGTCCGCGTCAGCGGGTGCCAACTGGGTCCACGGCACGATCCTGACCAGTTACCTCGCGTTGGGCGCCCAGACGCATCTGCTGGCCTACCCGACGAGCGACGAGTTCGTCCTGGGGTCGGGGCGCAAGCAGAATTTCCAGGGTGGCGCGATGTATTGGTCGTCGGCCACCGGGGCGCACTTCCTGCGCGGTCAGATCCTCGACAAGTACGTCGCGCTCGGCCAGCAGAACCACGTGTTGGGCTTCCCCACCAAGGACCGGTCGTGTGGGCTCGTCGACGACGGCTGTTATGCGGTCTTCTCCGGCGGACGGATCTACTCCTACACCGGCGGCGCGTTCTACACCCGAGGCCAGATCATGGACCGGTGGCTCGCGCTGGGCGCCCAGAACAGCACCCTGGGTTACCCCGACAGTGACCGAGTCTGCAACAGCACGACGGACGACTGCCACCAGTCCTTCCAGGACGGGGCGCTCTATTCGTCAACCCTGTACGGCGCCAAGTGGGTCCACGGCCTGATTCTCAATCACTACCTGGTTGAACGCGCAGACGCTGGCTGGCTGGGTTCTCCCACCACGGATGAGAAGGCCTGGTGCGGCATGCGGGCGTCGTTCTTCGAGCACGGCAAGATCACCTGGCAGAGCGGCGTCGGCACCAAGGCGAGTTCTTCCACGTCGACCACCTGCCCCTCGACACCGGTCTGACCGACACGCCTCCGCGCACGAACGGGCAGGCTCGCACCAGGGGGGCCTGCCCGTTCTTGTGGCCGACGAGAGGCGGTCGCCAAGAACCGACGAAGCCCTGCCCACCGATCACCGGGGGCAGGGCTTCAACGTCAACCGATTGTGGAGCTGAGGGGATTCGAACCCCTGACCCCCTCCATGCCATGGAGGTGCGCTACCAACTGCGCTACAGCCCCGCTCCCCGGCTCGCACCGGGCAACCCGTGAATCCTACCCAACCTCGTCGCCGGACGCGAAATCGTGTGCCGGCACGCCCTCGTTGTAGGCCGCGACCCGCAGCCGGCCGCCGAACTCGGCCTCCTGCAACGTGCTCCAGGTGCAGTTGCCCATCGTCGCGAACGCCGCGTCGGCGCTCAGCGGCAGCCCGATCAGCTCCAGCATCGCCGCTCGCAGGCACGCGCCGTGGGTGACGACCACACCGACCTCACCAGGCCCCAGCGCTGCCAAGAACGACCGCAGCGCAGGCACCATCCGGGCCAGCACGTCGGCGGTGGACTCGGCCCCCGGGACCAGGCACGTCTCGTCCTCAGCCAGCCACGCGGCATACTCCCGCGGGAACCGCTCCTGGAACTCGACGCGCGTCAGCCCGGAGCGCTCCCCCACGGAGTACTCCCGCAGTCGCGCGTCCACCTCCACGGTCACACCGGTCAGCGCCGCCACGTATGCCGCGGTCTGACTCGCGCGCGCCAAGTCCGAGGACCAGATCCGGCTGGGGCGCAAGGCCGCGACGAACGGAGCCATCGCCTGCGCCTGCGCGCGCCCGACCTCATCGAGGGGGATGTCGGTATGGCCCTGGGCACGCTTGGCGAGGTTCCAGTCGGTCCGGCCGTGGCGCACCAGCACGAGTTTGCGCGTGTCCCCCGAAGGAAACCCGCTCATCCGGGTCGGCATAGGTCGGTCAGTCGGCGGCGTCGCCGCTCGAACGCCCTGCAGGCGCCGAGACTGGCTCGTCGAGCCCCAACTCCACGGTCGGGCAGTCCCGCCACAACCGCTCGAGTTGGTAGAAGGCGCGCTCCTCCTGGTGCTGGATGTGCACGACGATGTCGCCGAAGTCGATGAGGACCCAGCGGTCGTCACGCCCGCCCTCGCGGCGCAGGGGCTTGGCGCCGGCCAGCCGCACGCGCTCCTCGACCTCGTCGACGATCGCACCGACCTGGCGTTCGTTGGTCGCCGAGGCGATGACGAAGATGTCGGTGAGGGCCAGCTGACTGGAGACGTCGATGGCGATGATGTTCTCGGCCTTCTTCTCGGACGCGCCGACTGCTGCGGCTCGGGCGAGGTCGATGGCTCGGGGTGTGGCGCTCACGGGTTCCTAGGGTGGTAGAGGTGGTGCTTCCCGATGTATTGGACCACGCCATCGGGCACGAGGTACCACACGGGCTCGCCGCGGCCGACCCGGTTGCGGCAGTCGGTGGACGAGATGGACATGGCCGGCACCTCCAACAGGGTGACTTTGTCGGTCGGCAGGCCGTTGTCGCTGAGCACGTGCCCCGGCCGGGTGACCCCGACGAAATGGGCGAGCGACCAGAGCTCGTCGACGTCCTTCCAGGTGAGGATTTGGGCGAGGGCGTCGGCGCCGGTGATGAAGAACAGCTCGGCATCGGGCCGCTGGGCGCGCAGATCGCGCAGGGTGTCGATCGTGTAGGTCGGACCGTCGCGGTCCAGATCAACCCGGCTGACGGTGAACTTCGGGTTCGAGGCGGTCGCGATGACCGTCATGAGATAGCGATGTTCGGCCGACGACACCGCCGACCCGTCCTTCTGCCACGGCTGACCCGTGGGGACGAAGACGACTTCGTCGAGGTTCAGCAGGGCCTGGACCTCACTCGCAGCAACCAGGTGACCGTGGTGGACGGGATCGAACGTCCCGCCCATCACCCCGATCCGCTGGATCAGTGGTGGCCCCCGCCGGGCTTGGAGTGGCGGTCGCGCACCTTGTAGGCGGTGCCGCGGAAGGACCACAACAGCGCGAGCAGGAGCACGAACAGCACCAGGGCGACGACGCCGTACATCGCTGCCGGCATCGGCAACTGGCGGTGGACCTCGCCCTCCGCACGGACAAGGGCGGGAAGCACGCTCGCGGACATGGCCACATGCTAGCGGGTGACCCCCCTCCCCGTGCGCGCGGCATACCCTCTTGGCTGTCTCCACGGTGTGAGGTATGCCGCCCGCCCCCGTCCGCGCGCCCGCGGACTGCCCTTCATGGGGCCTGCACAGCGGCCTCGCAGGTGGGCCAGGTCCCGGCCCGTACCCTTGGCACCATGACCGCGGAACCGAGCACCGAGCGCCCCGAACTCTCGGTGGTCATCCCCATGTTCAACGAGCAGGAAGTGCTGCCGCTGCTCGCGGAGCGCCTGCGACCGGTGCTCGACGGGCTCACCGATCACTACGAGGTCGTCTGCGTCGACGACGGCAGCAGCGACCTCACCCCGGCCCTGCTGCACAAGCTGTCCCGCGAGTGGACCCAGGTGCGAGTGATCCGGCTGCGGGCCAACGCCGGGCACCAGGCGGCGATCTCGGCGGGGCTGGCGCGAGCCCGCGGCGACTATGTCGTGACGATCGACGCCGACCTGCAGGACCCCCCGGAAGTGATCGCCGAAATGCTGCAGGCCGCCCGGCGCGACGGGGTCGACGTCGTCTATGGCGTGCGCTCTGATCGATCCACCGACTCGGTCTTCAAACGGACCACGGCGCGGATGTTCTACTCCTTCATCCGGCGGATCTCGGGCACGACGGCGCAGTCCGACGCAGGTGACTTCCGCCTCATGTCGCGGGCCACCGTCGAGGCCATCAACAGCCTTCCTGACACCAACCGGGTGCTGCGCTTCGTCGTGCCGGCGCTGGGTTTCCCGTCGGCGACGGTCACCTATCGACGCGAGGAGCGGGCCGCGGGCACGTCGAAGTACCCGTTCCTCAAGATGCTCACCCTGTCGATCGACTCGGTGACCGGCTTCTCCCTTTTCCCGCTGCGCCTCGCGACCTATCTCGGGTTGATCGGCGGCGTCCTCATGTTCGTCGCCTCGATCGTCCTGGTCGTCGCGTCGCGGACACCGGGCACGACCATCCCCGGTTGGACCTCGACCGTCGTTATCGTTGCGGGGGTCGGCGCGGTTCAGCTGTTCTGTCTGGGCCTGCTCGGTGAGTACGTCGGACGGATGTATACCCACCTGCAGGGGCGACCGGCATACTTCATCGCCTCCGACTCGGGCGCCGACTGAGCGCTCCGGCGCCGACTGACCGCTACGCGCGCACCTGGCCGTCGCCGTCGACGATCCACTTGGTCGTCGTGAGCTCGGGCAGGGCCATTGGGCCGCGGGCGTGCAGCTTCTGGGTGGAGATGCCGATCTCGGCCCCCATCCCGAACTGCCCGCCGTCGGTGAAGCGGCTGGACGCGTTGACCATGACCACCGCTGCGTCAACCTCGGCGACGAACCGCCTTGCCGCCGAACGACTTTCGGTGACGATCACCTCGGTGTGCATCGACCCGTTGACCCGGATGTGCTCCAGCGCCTCGTCGAGATCCGCGACCGTGCGGACGTTCATCTCCAGCCGGTGCCACTCGGTCGCGTAGTCCGCTTCGGACGCCAGTTGGTATGCCGCGCCCGCCGCCTCCGCATGCCGGGTCACGTCGGGAGCGACGTGCAGGACCACCCCGGCGCCCGCGAGCGCGGTGAGGGCCTTAGGCAGGAACTCGTCGGCCACCGACTCATGAACCACGAGGGACTCGGCGGCGTTGCAGACGCTGGGCCGGTGCGTCTTGGAGTTCATCACCAGCGCAAGCGCCTTGTCGAGGTCGGCCGCCGCGTCGACATAGACGTGGTTGACGCCGATCCCCGTCTCGATGACCGGGACGGTCGACTCCATGACGACGGTGCGGATGAGTTCCGCGCCGCCGCGCGGGATGACCAGGTCGACCAGTCCGCGCGCGGTCATCAGCGCGCGGGCAGCGTCGTGGCCGCCTTCGTCGAGCAGGGTGACGGCGTCCTCGGGCAAGCCGCGCTCGGCCAGGGCTGCGCGGATGACGGCGACGAGCGCCCGGTTGCTCGCGGCGGCCGCCGAGCCACCGCGCAGGATGACGGCGTTGCCCGACTTGAGCCCGAGTGCGGCGGCGTCGACGGTGACGTTGGGTCGCGCCTCGTAGATCATCCCGACGACGCCCATCGGCACCCGCACCTGGCGGATCTGCAGGCCGTTGGCCAGGGTCGAGCCGCGGACCACCTCGCCGACCGGGTCGGGCAGCGCGGCGACCTCACGGACCGCCTCGGCGATCGCCCGGATCCGGGCCTCGTCGAGCATGAGCCGGTCGAGCAGTCCCTCGGCCATGCCCCGCTCGCGCCCTTGGGTCAGGTCGTCAGCGTTGGCCTGGACAACCGCCGGGATCGCCGCGTCGAGCGCGTCGGCGATGGCGTGCAGCGCGGCGTCCTTGTCGGCGCGCGAGAGCAGCGCGAGACGGCGCGAGGCGGTCTTGGCGCGCCCGGCCAACTCGGCAACGAGAGCGGTCACGGAGGCGTCGGGCGCGGTGCGGTCAACCATGCGTCCAAGGGTATGCCGCCCTCGCCCACCTCCCGCTCACACCGGACGGGTGCGCAGCGTTGTCTCTGCATGGCTCACACTGTCTCGGTGACGACGAAGGCGACCACACGGCATACCCCTGGGGTTCCACGCACCCCCCGGGTGGCGTGGCAGGTCAAGTTCGCGATCCTTGTCCTCATCTGGGGGTCGAGTTTCCTGTTCATGAAGGTCGGGCTCGAGGCGATGACCCCGATCCAGATCGCCACGATGCGCGTGCTCACCGGGATGGTGGTGGTCCTGGCGCTGCTGGCCATGACCGGCGGGCGGCTGCCGACCACGTGGCGGGTGTGGCGGCACATGATCGTCATCGGGTTCTTCCTGTCGGCGTTCCCGTTCACGCTTTTCGCGATCTCCGAGACCCGCGTCTCCTCGGCGCTGGCCGGCATCGGCAACTCGACGACGCCCATCGCGACCGTGCTGGCCACAATGGTGCTCATCCCGAACGCGCGCACGTCGACCCGCAAGATCGTCGCGGTCCTCATTGGTTTCGTCGGCGTCGTCCTCATCGCGCAGCCGTGGACGGTCGCCGAGCGTCCCGACCTCGTGGGCTTCGCGATGGCCGTTGTCGGTGGGGCGTCCTACGGTGTCGGCTGGACCTACTACCACCGGTTCCTCTCCGGTGCCGATCTGGGCGGGCTGTCGCAGCCGGCCGCGGTGCTGGTGGTGGGCGCAGGGTTCCTCGTCCCGGCCTCGCTGGTGGTCTGGTGGCTCGACCGGGGGCACCAGGCGACTCCCTGGGCGACTCACGGGACTGCCAATGGGTTCCAGGCCTGGTTGCCGCTGCTGGCCGTCATCGCGCTCGGCGCGCTGGGGACCGGATTGGCGTTCATGTTCCAGTACGACGTGGTGAGGGCCGCCGGGCCGGTCGTCGGGTCGACGATCACCTATCTCATCCCGATCGTGTCGGTCCTGCTCGGCACCCTCGTCCTCGGCGAGCACCTCAGCTGGTCGGCGGTGGCTGGCTTCGTCGTGGTGCTGGGCGCGGCGCTGGTGATCAACGCGCCCGAGCGGCGGGCCGAGTCGGAGCCGGTGGCGTCCGCCTAGAGGACGACGAGCGCGTCCCGGTGGACGACCTCGCGCTGATACTCCGGGCCAAGCTCACGAGCCAGGTCGCGGGTCGAGCGGCCCAGCAGCGCCGGCAACTCGTCCGAGCCGTAGTTGACGATGCCGCGCGCGACCGCCTTGCCGTGCAGGTCACAGATGTCGACGGGGTCGCCGCCGACGAAGGTCCCCTCGACCCGGACAATGCCGGCTGGGAGCAACGACTTGCGGCGGGTGACGACCGCGTGGACCGCGCCGTCGTCGAGCACGAGTTGACCATGGGGAGCGGTCGCGTGGGCCAACCAGAGCAGGCGCGACGGCGGCCTGCGTGATCCCGGCAGGAAGACCGTCCCAACGTCTTTGCCGCGCAGCGCGTCAGACACGCGGTCGGTCGCCGTGAGCAGAGTCGGTATGCCGGCCGCGTTGGCGATCGCCGCGGCCTCCACCTTGGTTGCCATCCCCCCGGTGCCCACCTGGCTGCCAGCGCCAGCGACGACGACATCGGCGAGGTCGTGCGCCCCTCGGACGATCGGAATCCGTTGCGCGCCAGGCTGGCTCGGAGGTCCGTCATAGAGCGCATCGACGTCCGAGAGCAGGACGAGCGCGTCGGCCTGGATGAGCAGGGCGACCAGGGCGGCGAGCCGGTCGTTGTCGCCGAAGCGGATCTCGTGGGTGGCCACGGTGTCGTTCTCGTTGACGACCGGCAGGACCCGCAGGTCGAGCAGCCGCTCCAGCGTGCGCCGCGCGTTGAGGTAGTGGGTGCGTCGCGTCACGTCATCGATGGTGAGCAGCACCTGACCGACCGTGATCGTGTGGGCACCGAACGCCTGTTGGTATGCCGCGATCAGCGCTCCCTGCCCCACGCTGGCTGCCGCCTGCTGGGTCGCCAGATCACGGGGGCGCCTGGCCAACCCCAGCGGGCCCATGCCCGCGGCAATGGCTCCCGAAGACACCAGGACGAGCTGGGTGTCTCGCCCGTGGCGTTCGGCGAGGGCGTCGACGAGGGCGAGCAGGCGCTTGGGGTCGAGACCCCCACGGGGAGTGGTCAGCGAGCTGGACCCGACCTTGACCACGAGGCGACGGGCCCGGGCAACGGCGGTTCGGGGCACGGCAGACGAGTCTAGCGAGGGCGGCACCTGGCGCGTCCGCGCGATCCGCGGCCCGAAATGACCGAAGACCGTAGGCTGCGAGCATGACCATCTGGGACGACATCGCTACTGAGCGGTTGGGGATCGCCGAGGTGTTGGAGGGGCTGACGGAGGCCCAGTGGCAGACACCGAGCCTGTGCGGGAAGTGGTCCGTCCGCGAGTTGGCGGGGCACCTCGTGGTGCCGTTCCACACGTCGATACCCAACTTCGCCGTGGCCATGGTCAAGGCGAGGGGCAGCTTCCATCGGGCCAACGACTCGCTCGCTCGGGCTCAGTCGCGGCGGCCGACGGCCGACCTCATCGCCGACCTGCGGGCCAACGCCAACCACCACTTCACCCCGCCGCGCCAAGGGCCACTCGCACCGCTGACCGATGCTTTGGTGCACGGGCAGGATCTGCGAATCCCTTTGGGTATCAACGACCCTCGCGACCCCGACAAGTGGCAGCAGTCGCTGGATTTCCTGGTCACTCCTGCCGCTCGCGCCGGATTCACGCGGGCCGAGTTGCCACCTGTCGAGTTCGTCGCCACCGATCTCGACTGGCACTTCGGCGAGGGCCCTCAGGTGAGCGGACCGGCATACGCGATCGCCCTCGCTCTCACGACGCGCGCGGCCTCGCTGGAGCGCCTGTCCGGCGCGGGCATCGACGACCTCACCCGGTGGATGGGTTGACCGGGGCTGGCTGATCCGAGATCACCGGGGAGTGTGAGGGAATCGGGCACCCCCGGGCCTGGCGTCGCACAGAACATCGGCGAGTGTGAGGAATTCTGGCCGGTCAGGCGCTGGTAGCAGCCTCGCTGCGCCGCTTCAGCGCAAGCACGGGGATCGTGCGGGTGGTCTTCGCCTCGTACTCCGCGAACCCGGTGCTGACGGCGGTGAACCGCGCCCAGGCGGCGTCACGGTCAGCGCCGACCAACTCCTCGGCGCGCACGAGCACCACGCCGTCGGGGGTCTCGATCTCGGCCTCGGGGTTGGCGCGCAGGTTGTGGTACCACGCCGGGTTCTCCGGAGCGCCGGCCTTGGACGCGGCGATCAGCCAGGTGTCGTCGCCGTCGCGCAGGGCCATGACCGGGCTGACCCGCTCAAGACCGCTCTTGGCGCCGGTGTGATGGACGAGCACGAGGGAACGCCCGAACTGCGGCACCTCACCGGCATTGGCCCGGAACGTGTCGATGATCCGCTGGTTCCAGTCGTTGAATTGGTCGCTCATCACGCCTCCGAATCAGGGTTTGCAGTGCTGGGATCGGCCGCGTCGGCAGAGCCAGCACTGCCCGCCTCGCCGGCCGTCGCCCAGTGCCCGGCCCGGCGCTCGGCGTTGAGCTCGGCCTGGGTGAGGGCGCGCGCGGCATACTTGTCGCGCATCCGTTCGCGCTTCTCCTCGCGCGAGGGCCGCGAGTGGTCCTCCATGCGCAGGTCGGTGCCACGCGGACCGGCAAGCAACTCGGCACCCGACGACAACGTCGGCTGCCAGTCGAAGACCACCGCGTTGTCCAGGTCGCCGATGAGGACGCTGTCGCCCGCAACCGCGCCCGCCTTGTAGAGCGCTTCCTCGACCCCGAGCCGCTGCAACCGGTCGGCGAGGTAGCCCACCGCCTCGTCGTTGGTGAAGTCGGTCTGGCGCACCCAACGGGTCGGCCGCTCCCCCACCACTCGGTATGCCGTCTCGCCCTCGGGCGTGCGCTCCTTGCGGATCGAGAACCCGGAGTCATCAATCGCCTTGGGCCGCAGCACGATTCGCGGTTGGACGATCGCTTCGACCACGGCCCGAGCATCACGCACGTGACGGGCGAGCGAGAACGACAACTCCTTCAAACCGGTGCGAGCGACCGCCGAGACGATGTGCACCTCGAGCCCCCGCGCCTCCAGGTCGGGGCGCACCAACTCAGCCAACTCCAACGCTTCGGGGACATCGGCCTTGTTGAGCACGATGATCCGGGTGCGTTCGGCCAGCGGTCGGCCACCCAATGCCGCGTCGGGTACATAGAGCGCCAACTCGCGCTCGATGACGTCAAGGTCGGTCATCGGGTCGCGCCCCGGCTCAAGCGTCGCGCAGTCGATGACGTGCACGAGCACCGAGCACCGCTCGATGTGCCGCAGGAACTCCAGCCCTAGGCCCTTGCCCTCGTGCGCCCCCGGAATGAGGCCGGGCACGTCGGCGATGGTGTAGCGCTCCGACCCCGCCGTCACGACGCCGAGGTTGGGCACCAGGGTCGTGAACGGATAGTCGGCGATCTTCGGCCGCGCGGCAGACAGCACCGAGACGAGCGAGGACTTGCCCGCGGACGGGAAGCCGATGAGCCCCACATCGGCGAGCGTCTTGAGCTCAAGCACGATGTCGGCAGTCTCGCCCGGCTCGCCGAGCAAGGCGAAACCGGGCGCCTTGCGTCGCGGCGAGGCCAACGCCTTGTTGCCCAGCCCCCCGCGGCCACCCCGAGCGACGATGTGCTCGGTGCCCATGCCCAACAGGTCGACGACGACGGTCCCGTCGAGGTCCTTGAGGACGGTGCCTTCCGGGACGGGCAGGATCAGGTCGTCGCCCTCGGCGCCGTTGCGCTCGTCGCCACCACCGGGTTTGCCGTTCGCGGCGCGTCGGTGCGGGCTGCGGTGGTAGTCCAGCAGCGTCGTCGCCTGCGGGTCGACCCGCAGGATGACCGAGCCACCCTTCCCGCCGTTGCCGCCGTCGGGCCCGCCGAGGGGCTTGAACTTCTCGCGTTTGATCGATGCGACGCCGTGCCCGCCGTCACCAGCGGTGACGTGCAGGGTGGCTCGGTCGACGAACTCCGTCGCCATGGGGGCCTCCTACGGTCACCGGGTTGGGTGGTGGGCTGTCATCGGATGGTATGCCGCGCGGCATACCTCATCGGGTGGAACAACGCCCGAGGGGCGAGCCGTCATCCGGCCCGCCCCTCGGTGCGTCTGTGGACTACGACGCGTCGACGGTCTCGACGGCTTCGATGTTGACGGTCTTGCGACCGCGCTTGGTGCCGAACTTCACGGCGCCGGCGACGAGGGCGAACAACGTGTCGTCTCCGCCACGGCCGACACCCTCACCGGGGTGGAAGTGCGTGCCACGCTGACGGACGAGGATCTCGCCCGCGCTGACCACCTGGCCGCCGAAGCGCTTGACGCCGAGTCGCTGTGCGTTGGAGTCGCGACCGTTGCGGGTCGAGGACGCACCCTTCTTGTGTGCCATGTCAGTGCCTTCTCTCTGCCGCTCAGGCCTGGATGCCGGTGATCTTGACCTGGGTCAGCGGCTGACGGTGCCCCTGACGCTTGCGGTAGCCGGTCTTGTTCTTGTGCTTGAGGATGATGATCTTGGGGCCCTTGGCGGGCTTGACGACCTCGGCCGAGACGGTCACCTTGGCCAGCTTGGCCGCGTCGGTGGTCACTGCGTCGCCGTCGACGAGCAGCAGCACGGGGAGGGTGAGCGTCGCGCCCGCCTCGCCGTTGTCCACCTTGTCGATCAGCAGCACATCGCCAACGGCGACCTTTTCCTGGCGTCCGCCAGCACGCACAATCGCGTACACGTCGTAACTCTCTTCCATCTCACGAGGGCACGCGCTCTCGGGAACCGTCACGTAGCCAGCCTGCGGGGACGCAGGGGCACAGATCGGTGGGCGCACCAAGGGTCTACTCTACCGGGCCGCGCGAGCCTGGCCAAACCATCGGTTCGGCCAGCTCTCGCGGCTGCCTTAGCCGTCCTGGCCGGGACGCGGAGGGCCGGCCGGTGCCGAGGCCCGACCGCGACCACGGCGTCGGCCGCGGCTGCCCCGACGGGTGCCCTGGCTGGCGCCCCGCCCACCGCTGGCGGCGGCCGGAGCCCCTGCCTCGGCGTCCGTCCCGGCGTCGGCGCCGGCCTCGCCGGCTGCCTCCGAGGCATCGTCAGAGTCGGTGTCGGTGCTGGCCTCAGTGTCCGTGTGAGCCTCAGCTTCAGCCTCGGCGGACTTCGTGCCCTCGTCAGCGTCCGTGTCGGCCTCAGCCGTAGCGCCACCGTGAACGTCCGCTTCGTCAGCACCGGCTGCGTCGCCAGCAGCGTCGCCAACGAAAGCGTCGGTAGGCGCGTAGGCTTCGGCGGCAGCATCCGCAGGGGCGAAGTCATCGGTCGTCGCCGACTCCTGGACTGCGCCGGGGTCGACGTCGTCGGACTCCGGGCCACCGGTGCTCTTGAGGGCAGCGGCATGGGCTGCCGCGGCAATCTGCGCCGGAGTCGGGCCACCCGGCGCCGGGGCCGGCAGGGTGGCGATCTGGGGCTGGGACTGCTCGGACGGCATACCGGATCGACCGCGACGCGACCGCGAGCGGGGGGTGTTCCCGCTGTTCGGGGCCGGAGCCTCAGGCTCGCTCGGGGTGGAACCCGAGCGCTCGACCGGCTCGGACTGGATGATGTAGCCCCGCCCGTTGCAGTGCTCACACGGCTGGGAGAACACCTCGATGAGCCCGGACCCGACCCGCTTGCGAGTCATCTGGACCAGGCCGAGCGAGGTGACCTCGGCAACCTGGTGCTTGGTCCGGTCGCGGCCGAGGCACTCGAGCAGACGCCGCACGACCAGGTCGCGGTTGGACTCCAGGACCATGTCGATGAAGTCGATGACGATGATCCCGCCGATGTCGCGCAGGCGCAGCTGGCGGACGATCTCCTCGGCGGCCTCGATGTTGTTGCGGGTGACCGTCTCTTCGAGGTTGCCACCGGCGCCGACGAACTTGCCGGTGTTGACGTCGATGACCGTCATCGCCTCGGTGCGGTCGATGACGAGCGAGCCACCCGAGGGCAGCCAGACCTTGCGGTCCATGGCCTTGGCCAGCTGCTCGTCGATCCGGTAGTTGCTGAAGATGTCGCGCTCACCGGTCCACTTGGTCAGGCGGGACGCGAGGTCCGGAGCGACCGAGCCGACGTAGTCGTTGATCTGGGCCCAGGCCTCGTCGCCGGCGACGATCATCTGGGCGAAGTCCTCGTTGAACACGTCCCGGATGACGCGCACCGTGAGGTCGGGCTCGCCGTGCAGGAGGACGGGCGAGTTGCCCTTGCCCTTCTTGCCGCTGCCGGCTGCCTCGGCCTTGGCCTTGATCTGTTCCCAGATCGCCGTGAGGCGCTCGACGTCGGCCCGAAGCTCCTCCTCCGAGGCACCTTCGGCGGCCGTGCGGACGATGACGCCGGCCGACTCGGGAACGACGTCACGCAGGATCCGCTTGAGCCGGGCCCGCTCGGTGTCGGGCAGTTTGCGCGAGATGCCGGTCATCGAGCTGTCCGGGACGTAGACGAGGTAACGGCCCGGCAGGGAGATCTGCGAGGTGAGCCGCGCGCCCTTGTGCCCGATGGGGTCCTTGGTCACCTGGACGAGGACCGACTGACCCGACTCCAGGGCGTTCTCGATCCGCTTGGAGGCACCGGCCTCCATGCCCGCTGCGTCCCAGTTGACCTCACCGGCATACAGGACGGCGTTGCGGCCACGCCCGATGTCGACGAAGGCGGCCTCCATGGAGGGCAGGACGTTCTGGACCTTGCCGAGGTAGATGTTCCCCGCCATCGACGCGTTGGTCTCGCGGGAGACGTAGTGCTCGACGAGGACGTTGTCCTCGAGGACGCCGATCTGGGTGCGGCCTTCCTTGGCCCGCACGACCATGACCCGCTCGACGCTCTCGCGGCGGGCGAGGAACTCGGCCTCGGTGATGACCTGACGGCGACGCCCGGCCTCGCGGCCCTCGCGACGACGCTGCTTCTTGGCCTCCAGACGGGTCGAACCCCGGACACCGACGACCTCGTCGCGGGCGGAGCGGACCTCGCGGACGCGAGTGACCACGCCGGGAGCATCTTCGACCTCGCCGGCGCTGGACCCACGACGGCGCCGACGCGTGCGGCGGCGGCTGGCCAGGTCGCTGCGGACGTCGGTGTCACCGTCGCCCTCGTCGCCGGATCCGTCAGCCGGCCCGCTGGCCGTCGCGGTGTCCGGTGCGTCGCCAGCGGCGGGTGCCGGTGCGGCCGCGGCACCCTCGCCCGCGGTGCTCGGGCCGTCGGTCAGGCGACCGCGACGGCCCTTGCCACCCCGGCGCCGACGCCGACGGGCGGCGGGGCTGGTGGCGTCGTCGACGGCGTCATCGGCATCGGTATCGGTCAGGACGTCAGCGTCGGCGGCGCCGACCTCGATGTCGTCTGCCTCCGACTCGTCGGCCGGGACCAGGGTGTCCTGGGCTCCAGCGTCAGCGGCCGCAACCGGAAGCGCGGGAGTTCCGCTCGGCCGGGTGGCACGACGACGGGGGGTGACGACGACCGGTGCCTGGAAGAGCAGTCCGAAGCTCGGCACCGTGGCCGCCCGGGTTGCTTCCTCCGCTGCCTCCGCCTCGGCGGCGGCTACGGCTGCCGCTGCCTCCTCGTCGAGGGCCGGGTCGCCGGTCTCGGCGACCGGCGCAGGTGCCGCGGTCACAGCAGCGGCCGATGCGGCGGTCTTGCGAGGAGCCCGCTTGCGCGGGGTCCGAGTCGTGGCAGCGGCCAGAGCGGCCCCGCCCGCGACCTCGTCAGCTGAGGCTGCGACCTCGGCGGCGCTAGCACCGTCGGTCGGGGCAGCGCCATCGGCCGAGCCAGTGCCATCCGCAGACTCGGGAGTGGCCGTCGGAGCAGCGACCCGACGCGAGGCCCGCTTGCGGGGCGCCGCGACGATCGGGTCCGAGGCGGGTGCCGTCTGCACGGGGAGCGCCGCCTGAGCGGCTGCGTCGGGGGCGTCGCCGTCTGTGGCGGCGGCGTCAGCAGCAGCGGGAGCAGCGACCGGAGCGGCCGCTGCCTTCCGGCTGCGTCGAGCGACCTTCTTGGCCGGCGCCGGTCCGGCATCGGCTGCCGCGCCATCAGCGCGGGCACCGGCGTCAGCGCCAGCCGCCCCGTCGGAGGGCTGCCCCGCCGCCGACGTCACGTCACTGGGCTCGGCCTGGGCCTGCGGGGCGGCCGCCTTGGCGCGGCTGCGGCGCGGTCGCGCTGCGCGGGTCGCCGCACCTGCGGGGGCGTCGGAGGCGTCGGACGCCTGCGGCTCCGGGGCGCCAACGACGGCGGTGGTCGGGTCTGACTGGTCTTCGGTGGATGCCATGCGGCGTCCTCTCGTCACCCACGCGGGGACGCCCACACCGCCAGGGCCAGGCCCTTCGTCACCGCGTGGCGCGGTCTGCGTCGTCACCGCCGCGGATGCGGCAGGACGGAAGTCGTCTCTGCTACGCCTGATCGGTTCGCGCGGGATGCGCGGCACCCAGTCAGACGCCGGCGTCACTCTCGCTGGCGGCCAATGGATCGGTCACCCTCACGCTGCCCTCTTGCAGGGGGCCTTGGGCCAGCCGGATCACCAGGGGCGGTGTCGGCGGCTCCAGACCAGCAACTACACGCAGCGCGGTCAGAACGTCGTCGGGGCGTACAGCCGGTGTGGTGTGCCGTACGACCAAGCGGAGTATCGCACACTCTCCTGGCACGACGCCTGTCATGACCGGTGCCGACGCTGCCGTGTCGACCGCCAGGTCCAGCACCGCAGCCCGGGCGTCGAAAGTCCGAGGCCCGGCCTTGAGCACGCGGGTCACCTCGACCTGGGTCTGCGCCCAGAAAGCGTCAGCGGCCTCGCGGAGTTGGCCCACCGGCATACCCCTCAGGGCGATGACCCACTCGCTGGCCTGGAGGCGGTCAGCGAGCGCGCCGGGACCGGCCTCGACGACGGCGAGGACGTCCAGGCCGTCGGGGAGGGCCGCGTCGAGGGCGAGGCGCAGCGCGTCGGGGTCGACGCGCGCAGTGACGGAGATCTCGACGTATTCAGCTTCGCTCGCTGTCCCCGTAGCTGCCGCGTTGGCGTAAGAGATCCGCGGGTGGGGGTGGAAGCCGCCGGAGAACGCCATCGGCACATCGGCTCGCCGCAGCGCCCGCTCCAACGCCCGTTGGAAGTCGCGAGTGGACGAGAAGCGCAACCGGCCGCGCTTGGCATACCGGATCCGCAACTTCTGCACCGCCGGTGCCGGAGGTGGCCCCTCGGGCTCCCGCTGTCGCATTCCCACGGCGGACAGAGTATGCCGTCTCCGCCGTATGCCGTGTCAGCCCTTCGCCGTCGCGCCGCCCGAGTCCTGACCTGAGTCCTGACCTGAGTCCTGAGCTGCGGCCTTGGCCGCGCGCTTGGCCGCTTTGCGGGCCAACTCCTGCTTGTAGAGCTCTGCGGCTTCTTCGAGGGTTGGCGCCTGCCCGCCACGACTCTTGGGTACGAAGACCTGCTCGTCCTCCGGCACCGGCGGGTAGGCGTCCCAGAGCCCTTCGAGCATTGCCGTCATGGTCGCCTTGAGCTGGGCCGTCACCTCGTGCGGGTTCGCCTCTGGCGGGACATCGATCGGGGTGCCGAGATCGACGTAGATGGGGGTGTTGGTGCGGCCCATCCGCTTCGGGTGATCCTTGGTCCACACCCGCTGGGCTCCCCAGATGACACACGGGATGATCGGGACTCCGGCGTCGCGCGCCATCCGCGCCGCACCCACCTTGAAGTCCTTGAGCTCAAACGCCCGCGAGATGGTCGCCTCGGGATAGACCCCGACGATCTCGCCGTCACGCAACGCAGCGACCGCCCGACGGTATGCCGCCCCGCCCGCCGCGCGGTCGACGGGAATGTGCTTCATCCCCTTCATCAGCGGGCCGGCCACCGGGTTCTTGAAGATCGACTCCTTGGCCATGAACCTGACGAACCGCCCACGAGGCAGCACGGCGTTGCCGGCATAGGTGAAGTCGAGATAGCCGGTGTGGTTGATCGCCAGCACCGCTCCCCCGTGTTTGGGCACGTTCTGCGCACCGGTCACGGTGAAACGCAGCCCCTGGAGGGCGAAGAGGGTCTTGGCGATCCCGATGACGGGGAAGTAGACGTGGTCCACGCCCCACACTGTAGGTGGGTGGGCGGCATACCCGCTGGTATGCCGCCCGCTCACCTCACGCGCGGCGGCCCAACGTGGCGAGCACTCGGGTCTGCCGGTCGGCGTCCGACGCGGCCGGCACGGCCGGTCGGCAGATGCCCTCCATGTAGAGCACCGGCCCGAACGACTGCGCCGACTCGTCGATCCGGTCGAGTTCAGCGTCGGTGAAGGACGTGTCGCTGCCGGCCGCCCGAGCCAGGTCCCAACGGTGGACGAGCATGTCGAACACGTAGAAGCGTTCCACCGTCTCCCCGAGGGTGGTCGGCCCGAAGTGTCCGTCGTAGGCGATCCCGGCGATGGCTGGGTCATCCAGCAGCCCCGCCACCGTGGCGGCATGGGCGGCCCAGGCCGCAACGGGGTCGGCCGCGAGGTCAGCAGGCGGGGGCAGGGTCAGGCCGCGCTCGGTGAGCAGAGCACGCTGAGTCGTGAGGATGTGGTCCAGGACGTCCAGGGCGCTCCACCCCTCGCACGGCGACGGCGCAGCCCAGTCGGTGACTGTGGCGACGATGTCGCTGAGAGGTGTCAGGGCGGCTCGGTACGGTGTCACGGTGGTTGTCGTCATGACGCCCAAGCGTGAAGGGAGTGGCACTGACCGGTCTTGAAGATTCCCGACAAACCGACATCGGCAGCCGCCCTCAGCCGTCCGCATCCGAGCAGTCCCCGGATCACCCGGTAGCCAAGGCGCACCTGCGCGTGCAGGGCCGGCCGAGTCCCCCGGTGTTCCGCCATGCTCCGGCGGGCGACCTCGCCGGACTGGTCCGCCACATCTGGGTGCCCGTCTGGGACATCCCAGCCGGCGAGGAGTGGGAGCAACACGTTCTCAACTACCCCTGTTGTCAGGTGGTGGTGGGCTCCGACTACGCCCGCTTCTACGGCGTCGTGCGTGGTCTGTCCCGGGTGGCCCTGGCCGGGCGCGGGTGGGTGGTGGGCATCGGTCTGCAACCGGGCGCGGGGTGGCTCGTTGCTGGCCGATCCGTCTCGGCACTCACCGACACGTGGGTGGATCTCGACGAGATGGGTATGCCGTGGGCGGCCCTGGTCCCTGCCGTCCGGTCGGTGATGTCCCCCGACCCGTCCGACGCCCTCGCCCAACGGCGGGCGGCCGGACTCGTCGAAGACGCTGTTCGCCGGCACGTGGTCATCGACGAGGAGGGGCTGCTGGTCAACGCCATCGTCGACGCGGTCGAAGGCGACCAGTCGCTGCTGCGGGTCGACCAACTCGCCGCCCGCTTCGCCCTCACCGAGCGCTCCCTCCAGCGGTTGACCCGTCGGCGCCTGGGGTTGACGCCCCGGTGGTTGGTCCAGCGCCGACGCCTGCACGAGGCGGCCGACCGCCTGCGCCGCGGCGAGACCGACCTCGCGGGGCTGGCGGCATACCTGGGGTATGCCGATCAAGCGCACCTGAGTCGAGAGTTCAAGGCCGTGACCGGGCACACTCCCGCGACCTTCCGCGCGACGGCCACCCGGGCCGACCCGGCCGGCGATCAGTCGGAGAGCACGAGGTCCATGCAGTAGTCGCCACCAACGACCTTGCCGACCCAGCCGCGCCGGGCCAACAGCACCCGCATCCGGCCGTTGTCGAGCGACACGTCGGCATGCAGCAGGCCTGCACCGTGGTCCCGGCCCCGGTCGGTGACGACGTCGACCAGCGTCGATCCGATCCCCCGGCCCTGCCAGGCGTCCTCGACGAGGAAGGCCACCTCGCCGACACCCGACGCGTCGGGCAACAACAGGTTGCCCACCGCGACGAGCTGCCCTTGACTCCAGGCGGTGACGGCCTCGCTGCGGGTCTCGTCGAAGATCCAGGTGAGCAGGTGCTCGACCTGAGCACCGCCCCCGAAATAGCGCCACCGCAGGGCCTGCTCCGAACACCGCGCGTGCAGCCCCCGGATCGCTCCCGCGTCGGCGGGCGTGACGAAGCGCAACAACAACTCGGCGCCCCGCGCGTCGTGGATCCAGGCCGGCAGGCCAAGGCGCCACTCGCGGGTCCCCGGCAGGGCCGGGGCCGGAACTGTGGTCGTCATGGCGCTGGTCCTCGTTGATCGGCGGGGACAGGCGAGCAGCCTGCTACCACTCGGTAACGTAACCGCTCTCACGGCCCGGTCCAGGGACCTGCGACCCTCGCCACTGGTGGGCCCGATCACACCCGCCGGACGGTCCACACCGAAACCGGTTCGGAGGCTCCTGCCGGTTCTGAGAAGATGCCTGGCATGACCAGCACGCCGCTTCGCCCGACCTCGATCCCCGACCGCCCCTCGGTCGACGGCCTCGAGGAGAAGTGGGGCGCGGTATGGCGCGAGGAGGGGACCTACACGTTCGACCGGGCCAAGGCCATGGCCGGGCCGCGCAGCGCCGTCTTCTCGATCGACACGCCGCCGCCCACGGCCTCGGGCAGCCTGCACATGGGTCACGTGTTCTCCTACACGCACACCGACTGCATGGCCCGTTACAAGCGGATGGCCGGGTTCGAGGTCTTCTACCCGATCGGGTGGGACGACAACGGCCTGCCGACCGAGAAGCGGGTGCAGAACTACTACGGCGTGCGTGGTGACGCGTCGCTGCCCTACATCCCCGACTTCCAGCCGCCGCACCAGGGCGACGTCGCCTCGATCAAGGCGGCCAACCAGATCGCCATCAGCCGGCAGAACTTCATCGAGTTGTGCGACGTGTTGACCGTCCTCGACGAGGAGGCCTTCGAGGCACTCTTCCGGCGAATGGGGTTCTCGCTCGACTGGTCCATCTCCTACCGCACGATCGACGACCACTCGCGGGCGACAGCCCAGCAGGCGTTCCTGCGCAACCTGGAGCGCGGCGAGGCCTACACATCTGAGGCACCCGGGCTATGGGACGTGACGTTCCAGACAGCGGTGGCCCAGGCCGAGCTCGAGGCCAAGGACTACCCCGGCGCCTATCACCGGGTCGCCTTCCACCGGCCCGACGGGTCGCCGGTGTATATCGAGACGACCCGGCCCGAGCTCATCCCCGCCTGCGTGGCCCTCATCGCCCACCCCGACGACGAGCGTTACCAGCCGTTGTTCGGCACGACGGTCACCTCGCCGCTCTTCGGCGTCGAGATTCCGGTCCGAGCCCACCCGGCGGCAGAGCCCGACAAGGGCGCCGGCATCGCGATGTGCTGCACCTTCGGTGACCTCACCGACGTCATCTGGTGGCGGGAACTGCAGCTGCCCAACCGCTCCCTCATCACCCGTTCCGGACGCCTCGACGCCGAGACGCCGGACTGGTTGTCGGGGACGGGTGCGGAGTTGTATGCCGCGAAGATCGCCGGCGCGACGGCGTTCGGCGCGCGTGAAGCCACCGTCGCGGCCCTGCGGGAGAGCGGCGACCTCGACGGTGAGCCGACCCCGACGATGCGCAAGGCCAACTTCTACGAGCGGGGCGAGAAGCCGCTGGAGATCGTGTCCTCGCGCCAGTGGTACATCCGCAACGGCGGGCGCGACGCCGCACTCAACGCCGCGCTGGTAGAGCGGGGGCGCGAGATCGCGTTCCACCCGGGCTTCATGCGCAGCCGCTACGAGAACTGGGTGCAGGGCCTCAACGGTGACTGGCTCATCTCGCGGCAGCGGTTCTTCGGCGTGCCGATCCCCGTCTGGTATCGACTCGACGATCAGGGTGAGCCGGTCTACGACACCCCTCTCGTACCCCGAGAGGACCAGCTCCCGCTCGACCCCGCCGCATCCGTGCCGGAGGGCTTCACCGCCGAGCAGCGCGGCATACCAGGGGGTTTCGTCGCTGACCCCGACGTGATGGACACGTGGGCGACCTCGTCGCTCTCCCCCCAGATCGCGGCCGGCTGGCGTGGCGACCCCGACTTGTTCGCGACGGTCTTCCCCATGGACCTGCGCCCGCAGGCGCACGACATCATCCGCACGTGGCTGTTCGCGACGATCGTGCGCGCCCACCACGAGCACGGCACAGTGCCGTGGACCAACGCGGCGATCTCGGGCTGGATCCTCGACCCGGACCGCAAGAAGATGAGCAAGTCCAAGGGCAACGTCGTCACCCCCGAGGCTCTGGTCAAGGAGCACTCGGCCGACGCGGTGCGCTATTGGGCGGCCTCCGGGCGGCTGGGGACGGACGCGGCGTTCGACGCCGGGCAGATCAAGGTGGGCCGCCGACTGGCCATCAAGATCCTCAATGCCAGCAAGTTCGCCTTGTCGTTCGGGACCGTCGAGGGTGACCTCGGCGCCGCGGTGACCGAGCCGCTCGACCGGTCGATGCTTACGGCGCTGGCCGACGTGGTGCGTTCTGCGACAGCGGGATTCGAAGCCTGGGACTACACCCGGTCGCTGGAGATCACGGAGTCGTTCTTCTGGACGTTCTGCGACGACTACCTCGAGTTGGTCAAGGACCGGGCCTACGGCGGGCAGGGCGAGGCGGCGGCCGCGTCGGCCCGGGCCGCGCTGCGGATCGCGCTCGACGTGCTCCTGCGGCTCCTCGCGCCGATCCTGCCCTACGTCACCGAAGAGGTGTGGTCCTGGTGGCAGGAGGGTTCGGTGCACCGGCAGCCCTGGCCGACGCTTGCCGATGTCGTGGGTGTGCAGGCGGCGGACGGGACGTCGGGTGACCCCGAGGTCCTCACCGCCGTCGGAGCCGCGCTCGCTGCCGTCCGCAAGGTGAAGTCCGAAGCCAAGATGGGGATGCGCGCCGAGGTGGCCTCGATGACCCTCGCCGTGCCGGCCGAGGTGGGCGAGCGGGTCGTGCTCGCCGAGGCCGACCTGCGCGCCGCGGGACGCATCACCGCGATGACGTATGCCGCGTCCGACGCCGTCGAGGTCCGCGACGCCCAGCTCATCCCCGTGGAGAAGCCCACCGCCTGACCCGTCGGTCCGGTCGGCACATCGGCCCTGTCGTCACCCGACAGGGCCGATGAGGAACCACGGGTGGGTCCACCCGGCGACGGCCGTGCGTGGATCGGCCAGCGTCGCGACGTCGAGCTCGCTCACGGACCCGGCGCTAGGGTCGTGCACCAGCACCGAGCCGTCGGGACCGGCGACGAGCAACGCGACGTGCCGGGGCAAGGTGGCGCTCCCGACGAAAAGCACACCGGGTCGGCCTGGGCGCAGATGCGATGCCAGGTGCCCGACCAGCGCGGCCAGGCGAGACCCATCCGCCCGGCGCACCGGCACGATCCGATAGCGCGCACCCGGGTCGGCCGCGCCCGACTCGAGCTCACGGCATACCCCCCAAGGAGTGGTGCCCAGAGCGCGCGGCCACGGGACCTGTAGCCTCCCGCCGGGGCCGACGAGCGCGTTCGTGCGGGCGTGGACGAGCGAGTGGTATGCCGCCAGCCGCAACGCCGCGCTCGGCCCGTTGGGAAAGGCTCGACCGTGCTTGTCCCCGGTGCGGACCCAATCGGCCAAGGCGGGATCTCGCAGCATCCGGGCCGTCGTCAACGCCGTCGGCCCGCAGGTGCGTCCGTCCAACTGTTGCGGCGCGGGGGCCCCGGCCACGAGTTGAAGCCCAAGGGGCTGCGAATCACGATCCACCGGGACACCGACCCAACGTCAGCCGAAGGCGGGCATGAGGACTGTGAGCGGCGACCGCGGGCGGGCGAATGCTCAGGCGGACTGGCGGCGCGGTGCGCGCTTGACCACGCGGGCGGCCTCGCGGCGCACGATCGTCGGGTTGACGTTGTCGAGCACGACCTCGCGGGTGATGACGACCCGGGCGATGTCGTTCTCGCTGGGGACGTCGAACATCACCGGCTGGAGGACTTCCTCCATGATCGCCCGGAGCCCACGGGCGCCGGTGCCGCGCAGCAGGGCCTGCTCGGCCACCGCCTCAACGGCCTCGGGGGTGAACTCGAGCTCGACGCCGTCGATCTCGAACATCCGCTGGTATTGCTTGATGAGCGCGTTGCGCGGCTCGCTGAGGATCGCGACGAGGGCCGCCCGGTCCAGCGGAGTCACCGTCGTGATGACCGGAAGCCGCCCGATGAACTCGGGGATGAGCCCGAACTTCATCAGGTCTTCGGGCATGACGTCGGCGTAGGACCAGCCCTCTTCCTTGGCCAGGTGCAACTGCGACCCGAAGCCCAGGCCCTTCTTGCCCGAGCGTGCCTCGATGAGCTTCTCGAGCCCGGCGAAAGCGCCGCCGACGATGAACAGGACGTTCGTCGTGTCGATCTGGATGAACTCCTGGTGCGGGTGTTTGCGGCCACCTTGCGGCGGCACCGAGGCGGTCGTGCCCTCGAGGATCTTCAGCAGCGCCTGCTGCACGCCCTCACCGGAGACGTCGCGGGTGATCGACGGGTTCTCGCTCTTGCGGGCGATCTTGTCGACCTCGTCGATGTAGATGATGCCCGTCTCGGCCTTCTTGACGTCGTAGTCGGCGGCCTGGATGAGCTTGAGGAGGATGTTCTCGACGTCCTCGCCGACATATCCGGCCTCTGTCAGCGCCGTCGCGTCGGCGATGGCGAACGGCACGTTGAGCATGCGGGCCAGGGTCTGGGCGAGGTAGGTCTTGCCGCACCCGGTGGGGCCGATCAACAGGATGTTGGACTTGGCGATGTCGACCGCGTCCTCACCCTTGCGGCCCATCCCCTCCCCCGCCTGGATCCGCTTGTAGTGGTTGTAGACCGCGACCGCGAGGGCCTTCTTGGCGATGTCCTGGCCGACGACGTAGGTGCCGAGGAAGTCGAAGATCTCGCGCGGCTTGGGCAGCTCGTCCAGGCCCAGCTCGGAGGTCTCGGCGAGCTCCTCCTCGATGATCTCGTTGCACAGATCGATGCACTCGTCGCAGATGTAGACGCCAGGGCCCGCGATGAGCTTCTTGACCTGCTTCTGGCTCTTGCCGCAGAAGGAGCACTTGAGCAGATCGCTGCCGTCACCCACGCGCGCCATCTGGGTCCTCCTGCTGTCGTGACCGCCCAATGCGGTCAGGTCCAAGGCCGACGCTACCTGCCCCACGCCGGTTGCGCTCTTCATTACACGCCCGGATCCACCCGGCGTCAGCGATTGTCCGCTGAGGGCGGACAAACGACACCGGTATGCCGCGCGCCTGGGTGAGCGGGCGGCATACCGGTGCGGAGGTCACTTCTGTGCGGAGCCCTTGCGCGAGAGCAGAACCTCGTCGATGAGGCCGTACTCCTTGGCCTCGGCCGAACTGAGGATCTTGTCGCGCTCGATGTCGCGGGCCGTCTGCTCGGCGGAGCGGCCGGTGTGCAAGGCCAGGGTCTCCTCCAGCCAGGTGCGCATCCGCAGCACCTCGTTGGCCTGGATCTCGATGTCGGAGGCCTGGCCGTAGTCACCACCGGCGAGGGCCGGCTGGTGGATGAGGATGCGCGCGTTGGGCAGGGCGTAGCGCTTGCCCGGCGCGCCGGCGCCCAGCAGCACCGCAGCGGCCGAGGCGGCCTGCCCGACGACGAACGTCTGGATGTCGGGCCGGATGTACTGCATGGTGTCGTAGATCGCGGTCATCGCCGTGAACGAGCCACCGGGGCTGTTGATGTACATGAGGATGTCGCGGTCGGGGTCCTGGGACTCCAGCACGATGAGCTGAGCGATGATGTCGTCGGCCGAGGCGTCGTCGACCTGGACACCCAGGAAGATGATGCGGTCCTCGAACATCTTCGTGTAGGGGTCCAGGCGCTTCATCCCGTAGGACGTGCGCTCCTCGAACTGGGGCAGGATGTAGCGGCCCATCGGGGCCATCGGGGCCATCCCTGCGTTCATGGTCATGGTCGGTCTCTCCGTCGTCTCGGGCGTCAGTTGCCGGTCACGGGGTTGTCGGCGCGGTGTGCCGCGCTCGAGGCCCGCTCGACGACGTGGTCGACGAAGCCATAGGCCTTGGCCTCCTCCGCGGTGAACCAGCGGTCGCGGTCGGAGTCACGCTCGATCTGCTCGAGGGTCTGGCCGGTGTGCTCGGCGATGAGCGCGGCCATCTGCTTCTTGATGTGCAGCATCTGCTCGGCCTGGATCTTGATGTCCGAGGCCGTGCCACCGATGCCACCGGAGGGCTGGTGCATCATCACTCGGGCGTGCGGCGTGGCGTAGCGCTTGCCCGGCGTGCCGGCCGAGAGGAGGAACTGGCCCATCGAGGCCGCCATCCCCATCGCGACGGTGGCCACATCGTTGGGCACCCACTGCATGGTGTCGAAGATCGCCATGCCAGCGGTCACCGACCCACCCGGGGAGTTGATGTAGAGCCAGATGTCCTTCTCGGGGTCTTCGGCCGCAAGAAGAAGCATCTGCGCGCAGATCGCGTTGGCGTTCTCGTCCCGGACCTCGGAGCCCAGGAAGATGATCCGCTCCTTGAGCAGCCGGTTGTAGATGTGATCGTCGAGGCTGCCGGGCATCGGCGCCCCGGCCATGACGACCTCGTTGCTCTGGCTCACCTGTGACTCCATGCGTCGGTCGGTGCGGGACGGCTTGCCCGCTCTCCCGACCCTAACGTCCGGGGTCGCGCCGACAATCCCGGTATGCCGCGTGTTCGCCCTGAGCGCACACGGGCACGGGTCAGCCGGTTCCTCCGACGTCGACCTGGTAGGCCTCGAACACCAAGTCGGCGCCTCGCTGTCGGTGGTGAGACAGCCGGCGCAGGAGCTTCTTGACCAGCTCGGGGGCGTCGGCCCGGTCGGCGGCAGCAGGTCGATCCAGGACGGCGATCAACTCGTCCGCCAGGGCGACGAGGTCGGGGTGCTCGCCCTGCAGGTGACGCAGTGGCCCGGCCAGCCTGGCCGCCTCCGCGCGCAGCGAGTCGTAGAGCCCGCCGTTCGCTTCGGTCACGGCGATGTGTTCGTCGAGGTCGCGACGCACATCCGCTGCTGCGGCGCGGGCCACGTCGCGCCAGTGCTCGGCGTCACCGACGGGTTCGTCGATGACCTCCTGCAGTTCGGCCATCGACTGCCCGAGCTCCGAGCGCCGTTGTTTGACCTTGTCCAGGTAACTCGCGATGTCCGCGTCCATGGGCCACCTCCGCACGTGAGGGAACTCCCATCGTGACGCATCAGGAGCCGTCGGGGAACCCAACCTGCGGTGAGATTTGCGGGAAGTCTTCCTCCGGAGCCGGCTCCCGCACGGCCGGCAGGGCGGCAAAGGCCAGCAGGACGGCCAACCCGACGACGAGCATGGCCCGAAGCACCCCGATGTGGTCGCCGAGGAAGCCCAGCAGCGGCGGCCCACCGAGGAACGCGCCATACCCGATGGTGCTGATGACGCTCACCCGGGCCGCTGCGCGCGCTGGGTCATCGGCTCCGGCGGACATGCCCACGGGGAAGCCGAGGCTCGCGCCGACACCCCACAGGGCCGCACCGAGGAACGCCAGCCAGGGCCCGCCGAAGACCACGAGGACCGAGCCGAGGACTGCGGTGAGGAAGGTCGCGCGCAGCACCCGCACTCGACCGTAACGGTCCAGCAACTTCGTTCCGGCGATCCGGCCGACGGTCATGCTGGCCAGGAACGTCGCAAAGGCGAGGACCCCGGCCCAGGCGGGAAGGTGGTGGCCGTCAACGAACGCGATTGCCAGCCAGTCGTTGGCGCTGCCCTCAGTGAACGCCGCGACGAGGACGACGAGCCCAATCAGCAGGGTCCGACGCTCGGTCCAGGCCGCACGCATCCCCAGCCCCGACGTCGACGGTTCCGTGCCGGTGGAGTCAGCGGCATCCGGTATGCCGTGCGCCCCCGCCCCCGTGGTGAGGAACCGCGGCGTCGCCCAGAGCGCGGCGAGGAGAACGACGAGCGAGGTGCCCGCCAGGTGCGGCAGCACGCCAACGCCCAGAGCGGTGAGGCCGCTGCCGACCAACGCCGAGAACACCGTGCCGGCGCTGAACGCGGCGTGGAAGCGGGGCATGATCGCCCGTCCCGCCGCGCGCTCGACGGTGGCGCCTTCGAGGTTCATCGACATGTCCCAGATGCCGATCCCCAGGCCCGCGAAGAAGAGCGCGGCCATGGTGAGCGGCCGGGAGTGCAGGATCTCGGTGGTGGCACCGACCGTCGCCAGCGCGAGGACCGAGGCGATGACTCCGGCAAGGACCGTGCGAGCGGCGCCGAACCGATGGACGACCCACCCCGCGGCCGGTAGCCCGAGGATCGAGCCCGCCGAGACGGCCAGGAGGGTGACTCCGAGCTCGCCGGCGCTCAGGCCCAGCAGATCCTTGACCTGCGGGATCCGGGCCGCGAACGCCGCGAACTGCACCCCCGCAAGGAGGAACACGGCATACACCGCGATGACGGCCGCGCGCACGTGAGGTGCGTCGGGCGCCGACGGTTCGCGAGAAGAGGACGGCTCAGAGAACGTCATGAGGGTGAAGTGAGGTGACCCGGGTCAGCGCTGCGACCCGGTCGGCAAGGTTCGCCGGGCTCAGTGCTCGTGGTCGTGACCGTCGTGGTCGTGACCGTCGTGGTCATGACCCCCGTGGTCGTGGCCCTCGTGGTCGTCGCCGAACGGCGCGCGCGGGGCCATGACGGC
>ENA-UPSM01001762-UPSM01001762.1-activated-sludge-metagenome-genome-assembly--contig:-NODE-1762-length-27759-cov-34.149690_pt1 | contig 27759 bp, 61 predicted proteins | sample MGYA00238181_ERZ773283 | MGnify/ENA primary metagenome ERZ773283 (study PRJEB29023, sample SAMN05720199) | activated sludge metagenome | isolation source: Anaerobic digester | place: Japan...
TTTCAATATGTACATTTATAACAACTATATCTTACATTATCATAATCTTTTGGAGATAGTTTCTTTCGTTTCACATTAATTCCACAAAAAGTTTTATCTTGATCTGGTTTACAAATATGAAACCTATCATCTACTCCAATGCATCTGATAAAAATTTCTTCTTTATCTTTAGTCATTTCAATATTTCCAAAGTTCATTCAAATCAAATTCATCGGCATAATCATCTGCAATAAAAACGGTTCCGCCATTGTTTAGAACATTATGATTTCCATAAGGATCTTTAGTAATGATTATACAAAAGTATTCTACATTACAACCTTCTGCTCCAAATTGATATTCTATATTACCATTCTTGAAAAGCTGAATACGTTCTAGAATAAAATTAGTTCCTTGGAAATTAATCTTATCAGTAACTTTTAAATTTTGAAATTCTTCTAGAAACATTTTTAATTTCCTTTAATTAAATCCAAACTTTCGTGTCAGTATTCGGAATAGATGCTTTCTTAAATTCATCTGTATCATCAATAAGCCTATAATCAAAATCATATATCGCGTTTCCACTTTCACTGATGATTATAAATTCAAGTATTCTAATGTTGGGAGAATGTTCTTTGAAAATATTCCAAATAAACTTAACTTCTTTAACTGGTTCAAAAATATTTTTATAACTATTGTATATTAAATCGCCATTTTTTATTAATTTAACTTCTTTAATTAATTTAATGTATTCATTAAATGTATAGTAATATCCATCTACTCCAATTAGACTACCATAATATTTTTTAAACACTCTCTTTGAACAACCTCGAATAAAAATTCTATAACTATCTTTCATTTCAATTTCCTTTTACGAATTCAAGTTCTACGCAACGAGTTTGAACATGTTTTTCAGATTGTACTCCCATTGCGGTAATAGTTCTTTGCAAGCTTTCACAACTAGATTTCGTCATAGGTTCTGAAAACGTTGTAGAAATATTGTAATTTGAATACATAGAATATCCAGAAGATCGACCATCTAGAATTCCAATAGTAACTAGAATAAAAGCTTTGAAAGTAATCATTTTAAATTTCTCTTATTGTATTGCACGGTTAAAATTTTTAGATCTAATATTTAAAAGACTATCAAAAATTTTGGATTCTTCTGATGTCATTTCTTCTAAGTCAATATAACGCCTATTAAAACCACTTCGATACATTTTGAAATACACTACTCCAAAAAGATCATCTGCGGAATTTTGAGCTTGTCGAACTAAAACCGACGGATCTTCATAACGACCAGCAGACATATGATAAGAAGCTGCGGAAACAACCTTTTGAACATATTCGGTATACTTTGTTTTATTACTATCTGGAATAAAAGTTCCGGCATATTCAAGAGTATACTTTCCTTCACATCCATTTAGAATAAACATTGCTAACAAAAATACGATTAGATTTTTCATTTTAAATTTCCTTAATATTATTTGAAAGATACTTCTTATTTCTCCAATGATTTTTATTTCCAAGTATTTTTAAACAAAATTTACAAGTTGGAACATCATCAGAATTAAAACCATCATCAGAAGGTTTTTCGGAAAATCTACCACACAAAGTTCCAGTAAAAAATCCGCCATATTTATTTTCTACAATAACAGACTTGTGTGTTACCATGATTTTCTCTCCTGTTGTTGAAGGTTCTCTAAAGAAGATACTCCAAAAAGTTCAGTCTGTCAACAAATTTCTTAAAAAAGTTCTTGATGATCCAAATTAAAGATTGTAAGATAGAGTTTAAGGAACAGGACTAGTCAAAATTTATTTTAATGAAACTGTTTCTTAAATTTGTAATCTGAAAATGATTCAAGAGTTTGATGATACTAAGGCGCTACTTCTGAAACAAAAATGTAGAAAAGAACCTCTAGTAAATAATATTCTTCATACCAGAAAATTGAAGATAAAATTATTAAAGAAAATGTATCATCAGACGAGAAATAATTATCCATAATGGTTTTCTGCAATTCTATTTTAGAAAAAAGATATAAAATTATTTCTAGGGGATTCTTCTTTTATCTTTCAAATTAATTTTGGGGAGATAAAAGAGGGGAAATTATATTTATAAAAAATTTGATCAAAATAATTAAATAAAATCTGAAAATTGGCTTTAGACAATTTTCTCTTTCGAGTTTACGAGAAAGATTCTAAAGATAAAATGTATAATATTCTTTCATAATTAGTGTAGAAATTTGTAGAAGGATGATGAAAAATATTTTACTGATGTTGATAAATAACTATATGAAGTCGAATGAAAAGAAATCAAATTCTTATAGAGTAGATAGTTACTTTATCGATTCTAATAACTCAGCTTGGACTAGTTGTGACGCGCTTTGTTGGAATGTAAAGAATCTTAGAAACTACGCAAATTTCATCATTAGAAAAGAATTCTTTGAAAATAAAAAGTATCTAAATTATAATTTCATTCAGAAAAAGTTACAGACAGAACGTCCAGATTGCTACTCTAAATTACCGACAAAACTTGCTCAAGCAGTTCTTAGAGAACTTGATCAAAACTGGAAATCTTTCTTCGCTTTAATTAAAGAATATAGAAAAAATCCTAAGAAGTTTTTAGGTGTTCCGAAACCTCCTAGCTATAAAGACAAGTTGATTGGTAGACAAGGTGTAAGTTTCAATATTCAAACAATATCTGTTCCTTGGTTAAGAGAAAATATTTTAAAACTTTCTTCTTTAGATTTCTTGATTAAACTTAGATTGTTTGAGTCTGTAGATTCTGACGGAGTAGTTACTTATCATTGTGACCCAAACTTAAGAGATGTTTCTGTTTTGCCTTTTAATGATGGTTACTTGATTGTGACAAAGTATTTAGATATCAAACCAAAGGTTCAAGTAGACAAAGGTTATGCTGCTGGAATAGATTTAGGTGTTAAGAATTTAGCTGCGATAGCTACTAACAATAAAGAATTTCCACAGTTGTTAGTTCCTGGCGGTCCATTATTATCTATGAATGCTTTATTTAATAAGAGACTATCGAAGTTGAGAAGTGAATTAGATTTGAACAAGACAAAGAGAGGAAAGAAGAGAATAAAGAGATTGATTAAGAAGTTATGTAGGAAGCGTAATTTTAGATTGAAGAATTTATTACACACTGTTACGAAAGAGGTTGCTAATCAATTAGTTTCCGCTGGTGTTACTCACTTGATAGTGGGAAAGAACATTGGTTGGAAACAAGAAGCGAACCTTGGAAAGAAAACAAATCAAAACTTTATCAACATCCCACATGCTAAGTTTATAGAAATGTTAAAATATAAGTGGGAGAAAACTGGAAGAACTTTTGAAACAACAGAAGAATCTTATACTTCTAAATGTTCTTTCTTAGATAAAGAAGAGATTTGTAAACATGAGTCATATAAAGGAAACAGAAAGACTAGAGGATTGTTCGTAACAGAGAAAGGTTATAAAATGAATGCCGATATCAATGGTGGTGGAAACATTCTAAGAAAAGGAATCTCGAATGCGTTTGACCTTTGGTCAAATGAGGACTTGATAAAGGGCTTCGTAGTTAGCCCAAGACGTTTAACAATGTCTAAGAGTATCAAAACTCTACAACTCAAATTTTAGATTTTCTATGAATTTCTACATTTTGAGAAACTATAGAAATTTTCTTCTATAATAATATTTCTAATATGTTTTAAATTTTTAATTTCTATCATATAAATCAATTTCTTTTTTAACTTTATCTACAAAAGGAATTCCGATCATAAAGTGGAATAAAGATGATAAAAGAATTGATGTAAAAATATCAAACAATACTACTGTAATATTTAAATCTACAAATCCAATATAATGATTTAAAAATTTTGCAAAATCTGCAATAAGTATTCCATAAAGTACTGAAAATGATATATAAAAAAGTCCCAAACTAATCTTTAAAAATGTTTTCATTAGATATTTTCTCCAAATGAAATCCAAAGAATTGTCATGATTGAAAATATAATAAAACTAACTGGAAGAATAATTGGAGAAAGAATGTAAGCAATTATTTTCCAAATCAATTTTAAATTATTGATATAAAAGAAATAGAATGAATAGATATCTTTCATATAAGTTAAATAAGTTTTCATGTTATTCTCCAAATGATGTTTGAGATTTTGGATCAGCAATTTCTACAGAAGATCTATCTACAAAAGCTTCTATATAAATTTCTAGATAAATCTTTTTTTTACATTTTTCACATTTGATTATAAAATGATTTGAACCATAAGAATAAACATTTTTAAAACATGTAGGATTTATGATAGTTCTTTTGTTACAATGAGGACAATTGATTTGATCTTTTTTCATTTTATTTCTTTCTGTTAAATTTTCTGGTTTGTTAAATGATTTGTTAACAAGATTTATTCTTTAACATTATCCAAAGCTTGTTTCAATTCTTTCAAAGGAATCCAAACAGTATCAATATCTTGTGCCCAATAACCTCTAGATTGTTTTATAGAAATTTTTAAATACTCTATATCAATGTCATAATGTAAACTTATATTTCCAATTAAATTTTGAACATCATCGTCATCCATTATAGCAATCCTTTCAAAAAGTCTAGATCATAATTTTTAAAACTCTCATCTTCAATTTCTACTTCTTCAATTCTTAGTGGTAATTCATAATCATCAAATTCAAGTTTATAAATCTGGATTTCCTTTTCAGACAAAGTTTCTTCAAAAGCTTCTGTCATATTATTTCTCCATTCATTAGATTTTTCGCAATACTCTTTATAATAAGAATTATATTGTTCATTCACTCTACGATTTTCTTCACATAGATCTTGATAATTCTTTTTATAAATTTCTGCTTGTTCTAGATTTCCTTCTTTAAGAAATTTTTCCTTTGCTGAAATAAAACCTCTCAACAAACTTTCAGGATGCTTTGGTGGCTTTACTGGAAGAATTGGTTCTGGAAAATTTGTAGAATAATCATTTTTAAAAACTCTATATTCATATTGGATCTTTGATTTTATTTCTTTCAAAGTTTCTGTAATCTCTACATATTTTTCTACATTCTCTTTTGCATCAATCGCTAGTTCCATTGTAGAAAATCTTCCAATAGTAATATCATCATATTCAAAATCTTGTCGGCAATCTTTCAATTCATAAATTTTCATTTTTAATTCTTTCTGTAACATTGTTTAATTTCCTTTATCCAAGACAATCTTTCACAAGCATCTTTAGCAATATCTAAACAGCTTTGATAATAAGCTCCACAATGAACATGCCTAATACATTTTAAAATCCTTGAAGAAAGCTTTGAATATTCCTTGACTTGTAAAACTCTTTCAAACTTTCTTTTCCGAAACAACCATCTCTCACCAGTTACTTTTGAATCTCCAATGTCATGAGGAAAATAAGTTATCAAAGGTTTTACAGAACGATAAAGATTATAATTTTCACTATATGGAATTGCCACAAAACATTTCCACGGATGAGTTGATACACAAATTCTTTTTCCTTCAGGTTCAACGTCACATCGTTGTTCACCATTAGAAGGTTTAAGAAAAACAGTGTCGCCAAGATCTTTTGAAGTCAAGTGATAGACATATCTTTTCTTAGAATCTTTCTTTCGTCTTTGGTACATTTCTCGTAAACCTTTCTGAAGCGTTTTAAGAAAGATAGTCTAAGAAATTTATTTTGTCAAGGGATTTTCTCAAGTTTTAAAAATTTAAGATCAGAATTTCTCAGACCTATCAGAGCAGACCTTACACGAAATACCTTACCAAACCATTTTAGATCAATTAAAAAGACTTCTAGACCCGGAGTGAAGCCAAGTTCTAGAAGCCTTTGATCTGAGCATTCTAAGATTTTATAAAACATTGATTATATTCAATATTCTTTTTCAGGAGAATAAATTTCAAATTCATTTTTATATTCTCCAAGACAAGATCCACCAGTCCCACAAGAATCAAAGAATATAAATTTTCCAGAAATAAGTTCTAAAACAATTGTATTCGATGGATCTAATTCAATTTCTCCCAGAGAATGAGAAATGTCGAAATAAAGTTTTTGGATATCTGATTTCAAACGATTCTTATAAAGATCAAGTAAAAGAACTTCGCAATAAACATTCTTAACCATTTCTGGAAAAATGTTATTACAAGTTTCTAGTAAATCATTTCTTAAAACTAAAAGATATTTGAATCCGTTCATTTACTAAACCTTCCTGTATATTTTTCATAAAACTTTGGATAATCATTTTCAAAATCAGATAAATCTATATCATCTTCTAAACAATTTATATCAGGAATTTTTCCAGTCTTGATACAAAAATCTGTCCGATGACATTTTCCACAATGATTACAACGGATTAAAATTATTTTCCCCACTTCAATAGATATTCTGGAGATCTAGCTTTGAAAGAAATTTTTGGATTATCCTTTTTACGAATAACAATACCTTCTCTCAAAACTTTTTCACCAAATACAGAATATCCATTAGATTCATTTAAAATTTCTTGAACAGTTTCTGGAATAGTATAATCATTATCTAAGATAGGAACATGTTCAAATCCATAAGTATTACAGAACTCAAGCATTTCGTCAAGATTATAAAGTCTTTGTGCATCTAAATCATAAACATCGAATACAAAAAATCTATTACCTTTAAATCCATAAATGTTATTCTGAAGCTTTGGAGCACATCTTTCACCACGAACAAAGATATTTTTACCAAACTTTCTCAACTTCTTTTCAGCGTCTAGTTCCTTTGCAGTCTTCCAGAAATCACTTCCATCATCAGTAATCAAATTTCTTGTTCTAGAACATACTCCAAAATTCCACTTCTTAGAAAAACCAAAGAAAGACGATGATTGAAGAAGATAGAAAGCCACAGATTGACCCTCACATTTTTCTGAAATATAATAATTTTCTCTTCCATATTTTTCTACAATTTTAGAATAAATCTTTTGTGCATTTTCTTCGTCAGACTTTGGAGGAAAAATGTCTAACCACTTTCCAGAAATCTTTTCTCCTTTAATTTTCTTCTTCATCTTTCTATAGAACTTGTATCTATTAAACTTATTATCCAAAAACTTTTCTACGATAGATCTTTCATCAACATCATTTTGTACATTTAATTCCTCAACGTCTTCAACAACTTTAGTAATTCCTAAAATTTGTGTTACATCAAGTCCTTCAGAAATTTGGATATCATTTGGAAGAATTGTTGTTGGAAAAATAATTCCCATACTTACAATCTTAGAACCAAAACCGTTATCGAAATTGTACTTTAACGCACGGATAATAAATTTCTTCTGTCTGAGAAATTCAAATTCTGGTCGAGTGTTCTTAGAAAGGATTTCAGAAATTTCTTTTTCAATCTCCTGAATTCTTTCTCCAGTAGCTTTCTTCAATTCCTTCTTTAGAATGTCATAGGATGCCTTTAAATCGCTTGGAAGACCATCAGGGAGGATTGAGTCCACTTCGATGTAAACAACGCTGTCACCAGTCTTAAACTCGCCTTTCTTGACAACCACATGGAAATCTAGCACCTGACACATTTCAATCTTGTCAGCACCTTCAATAGGATAAATTTTTACAATCTTTTCAATATGAGCTAAAGTTGTTCTAGACATTTTATTTCCTTTCTATTAAAATTCTAATTAAAAATGAAAACTTAATCCTACAAGAATTTTTCTAAAAGTTTCCATTCCATCTTCTTCCAAATCAATTACAAATTTTATTACATTAGAACTCTGTGGTGTAGGTTTATAATTTTTCAGTTTACAAAATCCATAAATTTGTTTATTAGAAACCTCTACAGAAATTTGTTTTCCATCAATTCCAATATTATTTCCAGAGTGATACATAGAAACATCTGTAAAATTATTCATAACCATATGTCGAACTGCATCACAAGCTATTTGAAAAACTTCATTGGAAATAAATTCATCTGGAAAATCTTCACAATAAGTTTGTTTACGATCTAACATATAAGATCCATCAGAAATAATCTTATCACAAATTTTAACTTTATCAAATAAGTCCGACATTTTTAAATTCTTCCAGTGAAAATATTTCTTGTTTTAAATAGATTTTTAATTTGTTCTGATCTAAAGATTTTCTCTATAACTTTTGTTAAATTCATTCCATCATAATTAAAAGATTCCATTTCATTTTCTTTAAGATTGTGGAAATATCTTTTAACATCCTTTGAAATAAAAATTTCGTTATCTACAATTCTAGCAACTTCCCAAATAGAATATCCAAAATGTGATGCTAACGGTTGACCATCAATTCTATTAGATCCTTCATTTGGAAATTTAATTGTGATGAGATTTTCGGAATTGATTTCTACAAAGATTTTATTATTAGGATTTATTAATGATAATTCAAAATTAAAAATATCAATCATTTTAAAAATATCTATTGCAATATTATTATAAAACAATGTAGAATATTTAAATAAATTATTATCAAGAATCAATGGATCATATTCTTCAACTTTACAATATCGATTATAAAGATATGTGATAAATTTTTTGATTTGATTTTTCATTTTTCAATCTCCTAATTCGAAAAATGCTGTTCTACATCTTTCACAAATTCTTAGATGTAAAATTTGATTTCCTAAACAATCTTTGAATAACATTTTATTAGCATTTTCTAAACAGTTATAATGAGTTTTCTTATGACCAAATAGAAAACAAATAATTTTATTCATTAGTTATCCTCAATTTCGAATATTTGTTGTTCTAATTGCATAACAATATCATCTATAAATCCATATTCAACTTTATCAGAGTATGCGTTCAATTCTAGAATAACCTTTCCGGAAATTGATGGACCATTCATTAATTGGAGTGTTACATTTTCTTTATCAATTAAAACTTCATAACCAATTCCAAAATTATTATTCCTTTTTGTTAGTGCATATATCGGAGAACTTAAAGCTCTTCCAATAGATAAATAAATTTTATTCATTATTCTCCAAACCTTTTCTTCAATGATTCAAAAAGCTTTCTGTCACGTTCTTCAAGTTCTTTCTTAACGTTTTCTTCTCTTTGAATTCTATTGTAACATTCTTCGTCAGTTTCTAGAATTTTATATTTGAAAATCAATCTCCCATAATTAGCGTCACCGTATTCATATTCAATAGAGTCTACACAAAGTTCAATATCTTTTCCACCTTTATTTTCAATATCTTTATGATAAGTTTCGACAATTGAAATAAAAGTTTTCAAATCATAATATCCAATTTGTTTATTTTCTTCTTTAGAAATTATCTTCTTCTGAGTCTCATCAAATTCTAAAGGTTCTATAGAAAGAATCTTTAGAAATGTTGCATTGTTCATTGTAATAGAATATCCGGAAGGTGTAACTTCTACAGAAACTTTATCTCCAATTCCGCGAACTCCTGGATCTACTTGAAACTTTAACTTTAGCGGAAAACATTGTACAACATTTCCTCGATATATTCCTTCATATTTCATTTCTACTTCACTCCGAGTTCTTGAAAAATTTCTTTAATACATTCTGAGATAGACTTGTTATCAGTTAGTCCACGAAAGGTTTCTCCAAAAGTTTTCATAAGTTTCCCGAAATCCTTTTGTGACAAGAATTCAATCTTCTTCATTTCTTCGCGAATCTTTTCCAAAAGTTCTTCCTTGGAAAGTTGCTTTGGAAGAAAAGTCTTTGCGATATTAACTTGAAACAATTCATTTGAAACAAGATCTTCACGATTAGCTTTCTTAAATTGTTCTGCTGAATCTGTTCCACGCTTTACAATTTGAGAAATTCCTTGAATCGTTTCTTCTTCAGTTGGTTCAGAACGATTGTTATTATTGATTGAAATATTCTTGATGGTAGAATCTAAAGTCCTCAAGGCAAGAAGCTTTTCAGAATTCTTTTCCTTCATTGCTAGAATAATTTCAGACTTGATCTTTTGATATGTAGACATTTTTATTTCTTTCTTCTAAGGTTTGTGGAGATTGTTTATTTAAGATAGTCTAGGATCAAGAGTTTGTCAAGGGGTTTGTTCAAGTTTCTACAGAGATCGCGACAAGGTTTGGAATCTTTTGTAAGAATTGTAATGCTCTTTGTAAATATATTTCTTCTCTTCACAAAGTTTCTTAATAATATTACAAAATTCTACAAAGGTATATAAATCATTTTCTCCAGATTTGTTGTAATAGTTATGATCAAATCTAAAGTTGTTGAAATAATATTGTTGATTTGGTTCTAAATTCATTCAAAATCCTTCAAATATTTTTCTTGGAATTGTTTATATAATTTTTTATTTAGAAATATAAAAAAAATCTGAATGCATTGTTTCTCCTAACTTAAAAATTATTCTGACTGTTTTTCATCGCTTGTTTTTAGATAATCTATTCTATCAAGCAATTCATATTTTTCATTAATCAATTCTTGAATTTTATCTTCGAGATCAGAAATTTCATCATCTTTTTCTTTTTCTAAACTTTCCGAATACTCTTGCCAATCAGATCCCCAAGAACGAATTTCCGAAACATGATCTCGAATATCTTCCATTTCATTTTTGATAGCTTTGATTAAATATTTTACTTCATCCAGATCTTCTATGTTTGTAATAATAGAATCTAAATTATCTTTAACGGAGTCTATCATTGGACAAGTATGTTTAGGTTCTTTTCGGATTCGGTTTCTAAACATTATTTTACCTCACAAAATTATGTTTAACAAAAATTTCTGAATTCATATATTCATATTTTTTCTTTAAAATATTACTGGTATATTTTACATCATCATAATTTTCGAATCTATATGCTTTAGTTTCGTCGGCAACATAAGAAATATTATCATTTTCAATTCCAAATATCCAGATGAAATCTCCACCATCGTCTAACTGAATAGTGAAATAAACTTCTTCAAATTTAACTTCTTCAATCTCAAATTTTCTGAACTCAGGATTATTAAAAACAAATCGTTCAAATTTATTTTTATGAAAAGAACCTCGCTTATATTTATTATTCTTCATTGTTCTAATTATATTTTCGATACATTCTTTCGCAGAACCTTTATCGAAAAAATTCTAGCATTTTCTTTTTGTGTAATGATGTTTGGATCAGTCAATGTGGCATAGTTCTGAAAATATTTTCTATAAGTTTTTTCTTCATTTTCAAAATAGATCGCATAAGCAGTCTTCACTTTTTCACCTCAACGTTTCCAGTACATGTATCAATTCTAATAATAGATTCTGGAACAAAAAATAAAGGATTAGTTTTTTGGATAGTATTTTCGTAATTATTCCACTTCAAAATTTTTACAGAACTATCCGAAACATGAACAATCTTTGGAATCATCCTTTGAGAATTTTCGGAACAAGTTTGGATTTCATTTTGACTTTTTACGAAAACTGTGCATCCATTAATTACACATAGAATCATAAAAATTACAAAGGATAATGATGAATAATCTTGAACATCTCTGATCAAATATGTAATAACAACCCACAAAATTACTGAACCAATTATTAGATAAATCATTTTTTACTTCCTCTTCTTTAGAATTTTTTGTTCACAAGGTTCTACAATATAATCCGAATCATTCATATTATACAAAGAATCTCCAACATTAATGATAATCTTTTCTGGAAAACTCTGGTAATTATATTTCAAAACTTTAAAAGAACTATCATTAGCATAAACAATTTCTGGAACAATTAGCGAAACAGTTTCCTTACAATTTTGAAGATCTTTTATCATAGCTGTTTTGATATCATCACAAATAAGTGTGATTAATGAACTTACTATAATAGAAATCACAAAAGAAAATAAAAAATTATTAAAAATAGTTACATCATTCAATACAAAAATAATAAACAAAATTGCAAAAGAACTAATAAAAAGAATTAACATGTTAAATTACTTTCGGATAATGATGCAAGTATCGTTGTGACAGGAAAGACTATCTAGAACAAACTTTCCAGTCTTTTGATCGAAATGTGCCAAATTCATTTTAAGCATATTGTTATCAAACTTATTCCTAGAAGAACAATCTGTCATAACTATTGATAGAAAAACTCCGATAAATATAACAAAACACATTTCAATAAAACTCATTTTTAAAACTCCTTTATTGCGTTGTTTAAATTTAATCTAAGAAAGTTAATTTGTCAAGCTAAAAATAAAGCCGATCCAAAATTTTTCTAGATCGGCTTTTGTTCAGAATTTTTTAAATCACCTTTGCCGAACCTGCTCCAAAGCAATGATCGCAAAGAGTTCTTGAGGAACATGACACTCCTGACAATAGCTCTGCATCATCCGGAAACGATTCTTGGAAATGGTTTCGTCGGTAGTATTTTCAAGAGCATTTCGGAAAGCAAAGAACCTTCCATAACTCTTGATATAATCATCATTTGGATGGCAAGTTACGGTACCTTCTGCAACAGGAGTTTCCGAAAGCTTTCCATCAGCAAACGTGAAAATCTTGACGGAAGTAGTCCTCTTAAACTTATTCTGTCGCAAAAGCTTCTTGGTGACTGCTTCTGGCTTCATGTAAGAACGTTCGGACATCTTCTTACCAGTTTCCTTACTCTTCTCCAAAGCCTTCTCATTATCAAAAATATAATCTGGCAATTGAGTGTGATAAAACTTAGTGATGTAACGAGTGTTGTTGATCTTGGTTTCCATTTTATTTCTTTCTGTTTTGAAACATGAGTCGAAAATCGTTAGGTCATTTCTTGTCTTGTTTCGTTCTCTCTAAGATAGTCTAGAAATTGTTCTCTGTCAAGTGTTAGATCCAAAAATTTTATGATGATCGGAAATTTCTACAGAGTCACCACCCAAAATAAGATTTCCACAAGTAACTGCACCAGATTCTTCATCTTGAGACGGAACAAATACTAGAACATCAAATCCGTTTTCTTTCAAAGATTGTTCTGGTTTCTTATATGGGTGATACGATACATAACCATCTACAGTTTGAATATTATTTTTACGGCATTCTTGGTTATTATGAATCGGAGTAATCTTACACATAAACTTTTTACTATCAAAAAGATCTGAAATAATCTTTCCATCAATTTCAAAATCTGTAGAGTAAGCAAAATTTAGACAATACTTTCTCCCAATTGGTTCAGGAAGTTTATCAGCTAATTTTGAAAATTCTTTAAGAGTCAACGAATGACCATTAAACATTTCTTGTCGTTGATCTTCATTAGTCGAGTTAATAGAAAATTGCAAACCAGCTTGACCATTATACAAATTGTTTTTAATATCACACCAATCAAGCAAACGTTCTTCCAAAAAATTCAAACGATTTGGAAGAGATGTTGTAAGAACTGGATGCAAAACTTCAATCCTAAGATCCAAAAGTTCTTGCAGATACTTTTTATTTTCGTAAAGATATCTAGCAAATTTATTCACATTTGGAGAAACAATAGGACATCCACACCTAGCAAAATGAAGATTCAATCGGTCTGTATATTTAACTTCCGGAAACAAATTTCTAGCGTTAATAAATTGATTCAAAAGATCATCAAAAGAAACTCCACCTTTATACTTAATATTAGGAACTGAACAGAATCTACAATTTTGAAAACAACCATACTCTGTACTAACTGTGATTACCCATTTTTCGGAAAGAGGTTTACAAAATCCATTCTCTACACCATTAATTTCATTTGTAAATCCTAGAAAATCCGCTTTAATATTCTTAGACTTTCCATAATCTCCAATAGAAAGAGTCTCCAATTCTCCTTTAGAATAGTTATCTGTAAACAAATACCCTGTCGGAATCTTATATGTTTTCATTTTATTAATCTTCCTTCAAAATAGAATCGTTAAAAAAGATTTCATTGTTTTCTGAAATGTTATCACCACCAACATTAAAATATGGACCAAAGATTGCACAAAAATTCCACAATTCAGTTTGGTAAAAACCTTCAGAATTTGTTTCAATGCTAAATTTCAATTGTTCATCATCTAGATTAAACTTTTGGTAATAATTTTTTAGAATTTGTTGACCACGTTCATTCAACTTTACCAAAATTTGCTCATTGATATTTACGGGAATCATTTTATTAAAACCTTTCTTAAATTTCGAATTCATGAATTTCTTCTACAATGATAGAATCAGTTTCGAAAAATTCCTTGTAATGTTTGTAAATCTTTCGAATATCTTCAGAATACTTATTGAGAATATTCTTTCGTTCAGTTTCAAATGCTTCTTTATTTCCATTCTTAATAGCATCTACTTGATCAAAAAGAGAAGATGTTTTAGAATTTACTTCGTTTAGCTTTTCCTTATTATCCTTTACATCAATTCCTTTAGAAACCAAATTGGAATAGAGTTTGGAAATATCTTGATAACTCTTAATCTGTTTGTAAAGATCTCCAATACGTTCCTTTACATTTGGATCTTTCTTAGAATGTTCTTTCAATTCCTTACAAAGTTCATAGCATTGATTGATGAAAGATTCAATGTTTCGATTCTCAGAATAACCAAGAATACGAATTTCTTCATCAAAACCAATATTGTAGATTATATACATTTCTTAAAACCTTTCTATTGCAACGTTTGGAAAATTAAATGTCATTAATTAGCTCACTCATTTCATAAATTGATTGTCCAAGTTTAAGTTCTTGATACTTTCCTCTAATAGTATCAAAACATACCAACTGATCAAATGTATTATAGTATCGAACATTCTTAAAAATATTAAACTTATAATGAATATTCAAACAAGGAGAATAAAATTCATCACCAACAATATCAAACCGATCAAATGTATCATCAATGGAAAAATAACATTCCATATGATATTCAGCAAAAGAAAGTTCCAAATAGCTTTTAAGGTCTTTGAAAAACTCTTCTGAAAGAATAGTATCCGAAGTTAGAGGACAATTATTCAATTCAATCCAAATCTTAGGAGCATAAACTTTTTTAGAGAAATCATTTGGTTCAAAGTGAATAAACCTTTTACAAAAGTCATTCTTAATTTTTTTAACAATATATTCTCGAAATCTATCGAGTGATTCTTTTTGAATGTTCCTTTCGTTTTCAATTTCTGAAATAATAGCTTCGTCAATTTCTCGGAACTTACGAATACTATCTTCAAAAGAAATTGGATTAGGCTTATTATTCTTTTTAAACCAACCGAACATTTTTAAAACCTTTCTATTGCAACGTTTGGAAAATTAATTATTCTTCCTCAAAGTTAAAGAAAGGAGTATCATCAATTTCATCTTCGGAAATTGCCAAAGAAGGATTCCGAGAAATGTTTTTGAGATTCTTATTTACATTAATCCTTTCTCGCTTGTTGATATCTTCCTTTTGTGCCAACTTGAAAGAATCAAAAGCAACCTTCTTAGTCTTAGCAGTAGCAGACATTATGCAACCTTTCGATCTTCAATGCGGATATTGTTTCCGGAAATCTTTGTGGCATTATCGTAAACCTTAGATGCCATAGACTTAATCTTTTCCAAACAAAGGCGATCTTTAAATTCAATCATAAAAGACATTTCCTTATCTCCATTCCGAATAACAATTGCGATATCCTTTCCACGAGATTCAAATCGGAATTCTTGCCCGATAGAATTTCGCATACCTTCAAAGATATCCATTCCAAAAGTTTCGTGTTCGGAAGTACCAGCAGCAATCATTTCTTTTTTCCAATTTTTTGTTGATGTTTCGGAAACCCTTCTTGAATTTCCTTTAAGAAATATAGTCCAGAAAATTCTTCTTGTCAAGGTTTTTCTGAAACTTTTCTTCTATGGTGTTAAAATTCCTTTTTAAGATCTTCTGTAAGGCTTAGGATACGTTGCTCGAACTTGTCTAGGACTTGTTTGCTGGAAGCCCTTACAAGTGTCTCTGTGACCTTTAGAGACTCTACTAGAATAGACTTTCGGCGTTTAAGTTCAAGTTCTTCAGGATTCATGTCAAACATATTTTATTTCTCCTTTATATGAAAAACCCCATTCAGATATTTCCAAATGGGATTCATGAATTGTCTTTTTTAAAACTCTGGATTAAACATGTGCCAAAATCCGAGCAGCAAGAATCTTCTTATCCTTGACAACAGTTTCGGAATAATCCTTTGGCGAAACCATTGTGACAATCTTCGAAAGATCTCCATCAGGAACTTCACGGAACTTGACACCAATAATATGCTGAACAATTGGAGTCACACCAGTTTCCTTATCCTTTGCTCCTGGCTTGTTCGAAACTTCCCATCCTTCAAACTTATCAGAAACATGGATAAAGTTTTCTTCACAAAGTTCAAGATATTCCTTCTTATCCTCTTCAACCTTTACAGAACGCTTCGATGGCGCCTTTGGTTCTGCCTTCTTCTCAGCAGCAATCTTAGAACGAAGAAGCTTGCTGAAAGTCGTCTGAAGTTCAGGAGTCATGGTAGAGATATCCGAACCATGTTCCGAAACAAACGTATTGTAAGCTTCGATTGCGTCAGTCTTGGTGGTGGTCTTGGTTTCAGTCGTCATTTTGTTTTCTTTCTTTTTGAAACTTGATTTGGAAATCGTTTGGTCATTCCTCGTCTTATTTCGTTCTCTATAAGATAGTCAGAAATTTTCTTCTTGTCAAGGACTTTTTGAAAGTTTCTGGAGAGTTTTCTTGGAAGTCCTCTCGACCATCTTCTAATAATATAGTGCAAAACTTTTCAAATGTCAAGAGTAAAAATAAAAAAGTTCTCCGAAGGTTATTCAGAGAACTTTCCAGGAAGATTTTTGATAAATTATGGAAGATTAATTTTAAATTTAATTAGCAAAGATATATCGGAAACAATACAAGGAATTGTGATTGAAATAGTATTGTTTGAGAAAATTTTAGAATCCCATTTAAATCCATATACATTTTTTCCAGTCTTGATATTAATATCACTATTTCGACCCAACCAATATGTTTGAATATTTACAGAGGTGTCTTGGTCAGAATTAAAAGTAATATAAACACTATCAATATTTTTATTATCAAGATTCTGTAAAACCATAGAATCAAATTCACTTAGTACATATTTTGATTCGTGCCAAGTTATAATACTATCATCATCATCTTTAAAAGTCACCGTATCAATCTTAGATTCAGTCTTCCAAAGATTCCTAGCAAAAATATCTTCAAAATCCACTGGCAGAATCCAAATATTTTGTTTAATAGTATCCGCAACAATTTGAGAAATACTATCACCATCTTTAAAAGTAACAAACATATTAGGCTTTGGATACTTTCTAAGAGAACCAAGAATCAAATCATCAAAAACATTATTCAAATCACCAGTTTGTTCAGAATAATTTTCTACATTAGAGATTGCGAAAACTGAATCCGCAGTATCAATAGCTCGTACAAACATATTATTAACCTTCAACGCAAACTGGAATGAGCTATCATTATAAGGTTGGTAAACAAATCCAGAATATGAAAGCTTGTTAGTAGAAATCTCCAAAGGAATTACCAATGCAATCGAATCAGTATTCCAATAAACAGCTTCAACAACTTTCAATTCATTATTATAACCATTGTAAACAATTTTTCCAGAAATATTCCTTTGAACAATATACTTCTCTGGCAAAACTTCCTTCCAAGAATTTACTGGAATCTCATAAAGAATCTTAGAATTCTTATATACAATTACAGTATCAGTAAATGTTGTGTCATTTCCATTCAACTCATTCGTATCCACAATAATATTTTCCGAAGTTTGTGTTGTATCTTCTCCAAACTTTCTAGAAGCAATATTATTTTTAAAATTGAAATAATATTCACCATTAGAATTTGTCTTCACACATTTTTCAGAACGTTCTAAACACACAACAGAAGACACATTTTCACCATTAGAATTTTTTGTACTAATTTTTCCATAGATTTTTACAGTATTATCCTTTGGAATAGGAATCGGAACTTCCTTCTTAGACTCTGTTCCGAAATCACATCCGAACATCATCAGTGCAAGAGCAATACCTAGAAACTTTTTCATTTTGAAACACTCCTTTGTTAAGTTGGTTCTAATAATATACTACCAAAACTTCTACTTGTCAAGAACTTTTTTGTATTTATAGAAATTTGAACGCTTCTTGCGTACATGATTATAAATTTAATTTGAAAAAGTGCTCAAATTCGAAACCGACTTGCATAAGTACTTATATGAAGATAATGACTTCTTACAAATTTAGAATTTACCCAGCGAAAGAACAATCAACTAAAATTGAAGAGACTTTTCGTTCAGTTAAATTTATCTGGAATAAAAATGTAGAAATTTTCAATTCATACAAAAAAGGTGATAAATTAAATTATATATCGACAACTGTTTTAAGACAAGAATTTGATTTTCTTCAAAAAGTTTCTGCTGGCGCTTTACAACAAATGGAAATCAATTTTAAAGACACTCTAAAACAATTCTTTAATAAGAACCGGAAAAAGAAACTTGGAAGACCTCAATTTAAGAAAGAACAAAATTCTTATCAATTACCAAATAAAAAATATCAAATTCATGGAAATAAAATTCGTTTAGAAAAAATTGGTTTGGTGGATATTGAAATTGATAGAATTATTCCCTCAAATGTTAAATATTATTCTTGCACAGTTTCTAAGTCAAAATCTGGAAAGTATTTTGTTTCTATAACATTCTCACAAGATGAACAACTTTTTGAAAAGACGAATAAAGCTGTTGGTATAGATTTAGGTTTGAAAACTTTGGTAGTTGCTTCAAATGGAAAAGAATTTGAAACTAAAAAGTATCTTAGAAAGTCTCAAAGAAGAATAAAGAAGCTAAATAAACATCTTTCTAGAAAAGTAAAGGGTTCTAAAAGATATATTAAAAATAGAATCAAATTAGCTAGAACACATGAGAAGGTTGCTAATCAAAGGAAACATAATAATCATTTAATCTCTCATGAACTGACTAGAGACTTCGATTTTATTTCAATTGAAAATTTAAATGTTTCTGGATTGTTAAAAAATAGAAAACTTTCAAAGTCTATTTCGGATGCTGGATGGAGTCAACTAGTTTCTTTCTTAGAATACAAAGCTAAGAATCGAGGAAAGATTTTACAACGAATTGATAGGTTCTTTCCTTCATCAAAAATGTGTAGATTCTGTGGGCTTATCAAAGAAGACCTTTCTCTGAGTGATAGAGAATGGCAATGTGAATGTGGACACTTACATGACAGAGATCTAAGTGCATCGATCAATATCCTCTACGAGGGTTTAAGAACTTACTATAGGTTGGAGAACATTCAATCTTTATCGGACATGGAGCAAAAATCAGACAAAGGAATTCAATTAGATTTACGTCTAGTCGAATCTCTTTGCACAAGCGTCGAAGTGTCTACAACCAAAATAAAAATAGGTTGATGTTATAGTCCTAGAACTTTCTCTTGTCAAGGACTTTCTCAAAATTTTTTCAGAAGACTTGGATGAATTTACAGAAAACGTTCCAATCAATTCTGTAATAATCCTTCTCAATCTCTGTCCATGTAGTAAATTTCATTTTACTTCCTTTCAATTTCATCAGTGCATCTTACAATCAATAAAGATTCTGGAACATAAAAAAGATCATTATCATTTTCCAAAACTTTTACCATAGGCTTATCATCACAAGAGTATTCCAAAACTTTATATGAATTCGTTCGGTAAACAAATTTTGGAGAAGCCTTTTGAATATAATCTGTTGTGTAATCGAAAATCATATATGACCAAAGTATAAACAATATTGAAAACAAAAAAGATATTACATATTCTTTTAAAATAATAGTAAAAATAGTAAGTATCAAAAACATAACACCAAAAATTCCAACAAATGAGATAAAAAACATTTTCAAATTCTCCAGATAAAAATGGTGATAATCAAAAACATAACAGAAGAAACTCCATAGATAGACGTTTCAAGTTTATCCAAAGGATTTTTAATAGAGATCATAAACCACATGAAAAACCAGATAGTCAATAAAAGAGTGATAATATACATTTTTAATTTCCTTTCAATTCAAGTTTAAGTTTTAGTTCTATAGTTTGACGATAAACATTCCAAACTCTCCACCAACACCACCGATCAGAGTAGTAATCAATATCATAAGAAATTCTTTTAAATGAAATTTGTTTTCCTTTTTTAGTGCTGGAATTATATGCCATAAGATTTGGAGTAAATTCTTCTGGACAATAGTATTTGATTGTGTTGTTCTCAGAATAAATCATGAAAAGATAATGACAGAGTTCGAAAATCAATTCAAATTTATATTCTTCAGAAAACTTATCAGAAAGAATAATATTGCTAACCGTCATAGAACAAGCATAAATTTTATTCTTATCTTTAGAATACTTTTCGAAAAATTCATTTGATTGAATCTTCTTTGGAATAGGAATTTTACGAGTCATTTTTAAATTTCTTTCAATTTATTAATCATTTCATCAATTCTATTTCTTGCTTTTTCATCAGAGGAAATACAAACAATATTTTTGAAATTAATCTTATTTGTATTTCGAAATTGATTATACAAAATCTTAATTAACTTTTGTCCATCATTTACAACCCAATCAGAATTCAAATTATTATCCAACAAAAGCCAATCAAAAGTTTCATTAGATTCTAGAATGAGTTTAGCATCTTCATAAGTCTTAGCAAATCGTACATTAACATTTTGGTCAATAGTTTCCCAAAACTTATAAAACTCTTCGGAACGTTCTTTAGCAATTTTAAAAGCTTCTAGAACTTCCCTACTATCATCTACCAAAAGAATTTTCTTCATGAGTTTAATATAATCTTTCTAGGAGAGTTTGTCAAGAGCAAAAATTACTGGAACACCATTTTTCTTAGAAATTTTTACCATATCTTTAGTACCAGATCCTCCAGGAAAAGCTATTACTAAATCTGGTTCGGAATCTTCTAGCATGAATTTATTTCGTTTATTTCCAGCAAGCGCATTATATTTTCCGAATTGCCCAAATTTTATAATACAAGGCGAAGAAAAATCTTTCCAATTTGCAGGATAAGGTTTTTGTGGAATGTTATTTTTAATCGCCCAATTTTTTGCTAAAGTATCTACACCAGTTGCATCACCATGTATCAAAAGTTTTATAGTATTAGTGGAAAGAAAATTATCTAAAAATGAATTTAAGAAATCATGATCAGAGAAATTTCTTCCACCAGTTACCAAAACTTTTATAGAATCAGATTCAACGAGACTTGATTTCATTTAGCTTGTTTTGAATTTCTAGAAGCTGCTTTTCAAGTTCTTCTGTCTTTGTTTGAATACTATCTTCTGTCGTGATAGTTGTTACAGTATGTTTTCCAGAAGAGTATGAAACAGATGTAGAAGAAAGTGGACATCTCATTGCTTTAAACCCATTTGAATTATTTTTACTAGCAATCCAATAAACTTTACAATCACTCAATTCTTCTGGAAGATCAAATTTTTGAGAAACATTTTCTGAATAATTTGAACAACTCATTACGAAAATTGTAGAGATAAGAATTAGAAACTTCATTCTGGAATATTTCCGTTATAAAAATCCAAAACCATTTTAGCCATTTCCTTTTGCTTTTTGGAATTCAGGATCTTAATGTTTGTAATATCTTCATCCGTGAAATCCCAATCGCCTGTTTCAGTATCGTTTGTATGAAGAATCTTAACATCGTTTTCGAAATCCTTTTTTACAACGACTCCACGACATTCAATCTCATCATAAACAAAAGAAATCATATCTCCAACGTTGAAGGAAACCTTATTTTGAAGCTTCATTTTCTCCAAAGTCTTCTTCATGTCAGCAAGATTCTTTTCATTTTCAGAAATCTTATCTTGCATTTCTTGAATAGCTTTGGAAGAAATATTTGAAATAGTTTCAGAAATCTTTTTCCAATCAGTTCCAAAAAGGTTTGATACATATGTCTTTCCTACATTAATATCAGATCCTCTATACTTTCCTTTATCTAGAACCTTATACTTAATATTTCCAGTAGAATACTTATTCAAAATTTCAATCACCATATAATCATTAATATCAATGATCTTATCACCAATGTTAAATTCTTTTGCTCGCATTTTATTTTCCTTTTGTTGTGGGATTTTTTCTTCCCTGGTTTAATTAAAGATAGTCTACTGAAGCAATTTTGTCAAGAGTCTTTGTGAAGAATTTCTTAAATCCAATTAGAGTAAATTTTATTTTCTTTACAATAGTTATAATGATCTTGAATAACTTTTGTAGCTTTCTTATAGTCGGAAAAATTCTTTGCAATATATTTAACATTTTTGATGATAAATATATTTCCATTCATAGAATCTTTAGAATCCATATTAAAATCAATTGGAAATAAACTTCCTCGGTTTGAGTTGTAGCATGGTTTCTTAGAAATTCCTAGAATAGATTTTACTGATTCAAATTCTTCTAGAAACCTATTCAAATCAGAATGAGAAGAAAGTTCTTTATACCATTCAGAATTCATTTCCTCATGACATTCAAACGTAATCTTTTGGAAAGAATGATAGATCAAATAAATTCCATAAAGAATTGCCGAAATGATACAGAACGTTGTGAAGATTGACATTAGGATTCCTTTCCAAAGTTTTCGATACGTTCTATGATAGTATCTAGAATTTCAATTTGCCAAGATGCATATGATTTGTATTCAGAACTTTCCTTCAACATATTGGCATGTGACAGAACAAACTTTCCATAATGAATATCAAAATTTGTTACAGACTGCCATTCATTATAAAGACGAATAACTTTATTAAGATCTTTTCGATTCTGTTTCCACCAATCTATTGAAACATCTTCATCAACTTCTTCGATCAATTCAATAGCATTCTTTGATGAATCATTTTCGGAAATAACTTCAATAGAAATCTTTACATTCTTTCCTTCATACTCTGACAAAAGATTTAGAATGTTATCCGAACCAATATACCAACCTCTATCTACATCACTCCAATTTCCATAAGGATTTTCTACAACTTCTCCAGAAATAGTTTTAGTAGTCATTTTCAATTTTCCTTTCGATTTTTTGGTGAATGTTCTCTCAACTCTATAAACAAAATATACTAAATCTTCTGAGTATTGTCAACAAGTTTCTACAAATATTTCACTTTATACTTTTTGACAACTGCTCGAAATCCTGGTTGGGAAATTCTTTGTTCTACATTTTCAAAAAAGTTCTTCATGAATTCAATTTGAGAATCTTTGAAAGTGGTATAATAATAATCTAGAACAAAAGGAAAATGAAAAGATTCAAACAAATAAATTTCCCAAACTCTTTCTTCATTTTTGATTTGAGAAACTTCCAGAACAAACATTTCAATTTTCCTTCAAATGTTTAAGATAACCATTTTCAATAAGATGTCTCAAATAAGCATTAACCTTGATTGAAAATGCCAAAATCCATTCGGGAGAATTCTTATTCAAATCCATTTCCAAAAGACATAGTTCAAAAAAGATTGTAACTGGTGAAGGAATTTGTAGAAGTGAAATCCGATCCTTTCCAATTTCCATATTCTTTTTAATCTCTTCTGCTTTTGTCATGAGATTTTGAATATGCGTTTCCAAATCATCTTGAGAAGGTAGCATTTTAAAACTTCACTTTCATAGTTGAGAAAATTGTTCCGTCCCATTTCACAATTTCAAAATGTTCTTTCAAAATGTTAAAAATCTTTTCTCCATCACCTTTCCAAGTAAATTGAATGGAATTTGTTCGCTCCATCGCATCTAGATCATATTTGGTATAAGCTATGGAATTGTCATGTTCTTGAATGAATTTCCAAACATTCGATTCACAATACTTAGCTCGAATTCCTTTTGTTCGAAAATCCTTAAATGCTTCTTTAATCTTTTCTTTACGTTCTTTTAGTGACATATATTAAACCCTCTTATTGCAGTGTTCAAGAAATTTTTCAAATGCGTATTCTTTTTGTAGAGAATCAATTTTGACAACTCTATATTCAGAATATGTTTCCAAATGTTCTACGAGATTTTCTGTCAATTGATTATGTTCTTTCTTATCATCAAGCATTTCTTCACAAATTGTAGAAACGTCTTCGGAATCTACATAGGATGAAAGTTCTTTAATAAACTTTTGCCGATCATCTTTTTCCGAAACCAAATGGAAAATATCTTCAAAAGAAATGTTTTCAAACACATTTTCTACAAAGATGATTTTAAATTCTTTCTTGAAAACTTCTTTAGTCCTTTTTACAACATAGAAGAAAGGATATTTCGCACAAGGCTTATTAAAAAATACGATATCATTTTCAATCTTAGTAATAGAAATAATCTCATTACTTTCATTGATGTATTGATCCGTAGAAGAAAACTTATCCAAATCATAATCAGAAGAAACCAGATGTCCAATTTGATAAGAAAGATTTTTCATTTTTAATTCTCCATCGATTCCAAAATACTATTCATAATAAGTTCTTTATCCAATTTGTAAACCTTATTTTCAGAAAGATTCCTAACCGCCCAAAACTTATTCGTAAGAGGATACAAAGTTTCAAAATCTTTCTGAGCAAACTTAATCTGCATCTTTGGAACAATTTTAATAGATTGAATCCTTTTAACTCTTTCAACCCAATTAATTCCATCTACACTTTCAGGAGTAATCATATCAATCCATTCAATCGGACAATCATAATAATAAGGATGGCTTTCAAAATTATATTCCCGATAAACAGTTTCTCCATTCTTATGAGACATTTTAATGAAATCAATTGTGAGAAATGTCTTATTCTTTTCAAACAGAGAAATCTTCCGAAGAATCCACATACCACCTTTTCCATTAGTATGCTTCAAGACTTCTGAAATTCCCTTCTCAGATTTGAAATTGTAATCTCCGAGAATCATTTTCTTTGTATCACTCATTGACTTGTAAACTCCTGTCGCTCCCATATTCAATTCCTTTCGTGAAAACCTTGTCAACTCTATTGAACAAAATATACTACAAAAATTGATTTCGTCAAGTCTTAAAATGAAAAATCTTCAGAAACTTTTCTAAGGCTTCTGAAGACTGTTTAAGAGACGTTGAACAAAGACTGAACCAAAGTACCTACATGAGCAGAACAAGCCTTAAAACTCTTCTGGTGACTTTCTAAGACGGTTTGGAATTACGGGTCGATCCTTCCAATGTTTATCTGTTTGAACATGATTTTTCCGAACGCATTTAGCAACATTTTCAGAAAAGGTATCATAAGAAAATGCGTCTGAATTCCTTACGACAAATCCTTCTTCATTTTCAAAGGAGAGATTTCGGATAATCTTTTCATTCCAAATTCCAGAATAAATTTCCTTAACTGGTGTGATTCCAAATAAAGAAAACCATTCTAGAGTTTCTTTCCAAGATAGGCAAATGTTTTCTTCAGACCAAATAGAAAATCCGTAGAAATAAGATTCTAAATTTTCGTAAAGGATTGAATGAAATGCATAAACGTTTTCACCACAAATTCGCCAACCATTCGGAATGTCATTTTTAAATGTAGAATGAAATGCTTTTAGCCAATCTCTAGAAACATGATGAGCAGAATCTAAAGATCTTGCATGAGAATAATCTTTATATAATGTAGAATTTTCACCATCCATTTTAATAGTTACAACAACATTCTTTCCAATGAAGTTATCACAATTTTCTAAAGTCTTATCATCATCTGTTCTAGAAAGACTGAATGGTAAATGTGGTGTGCGAGGATACTTCATCAGCATTTAAATCTCCCTATTAATTGGTTTAATCCATTCGTCAAGTTCCCATTTCATTTTACCTTTCATCCATCTATATTCTTTGAACCAATTTTCATGAATCTTGAATATACGACCTTTTCTAATAGGCACTCCATGTTTACTTTTGACATATCTTACCAAAAGTATATCACCATCAATTTCTAAAATTTCACAAAAAGATTTATTGTGTAATCTAGTTTGAACAATATCTCCAATTTTATATTGTGAATGTTTACTCATTTTACTTCTTTTTCTTTATATCCCAATCTAGAAAAATTATTCTGCCTTTTTCATCAATAAAATAATCTTTCACCTTTTCGTTTTGATTATTAAATAGTCCAAGTTCTTTCGGAATATTAAATCCATCTCTTGTAGGATCCGAAACAAATCCTTGACCACGCCAATGAAATTTATGTTCTCCATCTGGGTGTCCTGGAATATAATCGGTAAACCAATATAATGTAAATGAATGTTTATTGTTATCTACATTTTTATTATGATACTCAATATAGGATATTTTATTTACAAACTTATCCAAATATTGTTTTGTATATATCTTTTTCATTCTGTATGTGTTTCGTCGTTTGTATTATTAATTATCATAACTATTGTTTGGAGTATATGTTTCGATAAACTTATGACAACCATTTTCCAAAACTTGATAGAGGGAAACATTTTGGAAAATGCAATTCCTTAATTGTTTTGCTTCATCCTTTGCATCATTTAGATTTCTAGAATTAGCGTTTCTACAATAACCATTCTCACAAGATAGTACAAAATTATTCATATTAGTTTTCCAAATATTTCTTTCCAAGTTCTGTCACAAATCCTTTTCCAGAATATCCTTTGAACTTATTATGCGTTCCTTTCTCATCATGAATCGCAACAATCTTATCCAACTTTACATCCTCTGAAGAAGACTTATATCCACATAGAATTGAAACAGTTACCGTATCTTTTTGAATTGAAATAACTGTTCCATCAAAAATAGATTCATCTTCATCACCAGACCAACCATTCCAAAGAAATAGAATTTGGTCATTGATTTTAATTTTTCTTTGCATTGTGTTTCCTAATATTGATGGTAAAAAGAAATTGTGACATAATCAAATGAACGTCCATGAATTTCCTTGTCGTCATTCAATTTAATAGATGCTTTCCAATCAAACTTTTCAGACTTTGTTTTCCTAATTGCTTCTCGATTTGCGTACTTAATCCAATTCTCAAGTGTTTTAAAAACCTTTTCAGAATCGTTTCTTATGAAATCAACTCCACACATTGCTGGATATTTCATTTTTAAATCCTAATTGTTACAGTTTGATCTTGAATTACTTTTTTACGACTAGCACCAAACCCTTCACAGTATTCAAATGTTACAATAATTTCCGCTTGGTCTTTTGAGAATTTCAATGTAAAATGAGTTGGTTCATTATCATCAAAACGATATTTGTCAATTATCTTATCTTCAATATCAGATCCACCATAACACTCAGGCAACAAATTATATACGGCTTCTGGATATTTTGAACAATTATCCTTATAAGTTAAGAAAAATTCAGTAATCTCATCAATTGGTTTCGATGTAAAATTAATCCTCATTATCTTTTATCCTTGAAAAAATGTGATAAACAAAACTGTATTAGACTTATAGAAATCCAATCGAATAAAATCTCCTGCAACAATTGGAGTCTTATGTCTTAGATCAATTCCCATTTGTTTCTTGGCAATCTTAATCAAAGAACTATCGGAAATGTTTTCTAGAACTTCAATTGTATCTCGATTAACCCAAGAATAATTTGCATCACCACCAATAGTATCAGTAAATTCCAATTCAACTTTAATCAATTGAGGATAAGAAGTAAATCCTGGAATGATCTTGTTCTTGATTTCCTTAAACTTACAAAAGAATTCTGGTTCATTTCGGCAAGGATATTGAATAAAAACATCCTTAGAAATCTTATGGAAATCAACCCAAAGATTTGTTCCATCTTCTTGAACAATGATTCCATAACCAATCTTATTCTTTTTATTGAGAACCATTTTACATTCCTTTTGAAAACTTGTTGTGAACTTCTCTCAACCTTACAGAACAAAATATA
>ENA-UPSM01001769-UPSM01001769.1-activated-sludge-metagenome-genome-assembly--contig:-NODE-1769-length-27665-cov-12.682035_pt1 | contig 27665 bp, 20 predicted proteins | sample MGYA00238181_ERZ773283 | MGnify/ENA primary metagenome ERZ773283 (study PRJEB29023, sample SAMN05720199) | activated sludge metagenome | isolation source: Anaerobic digester | place: Japan...
TGATTGTTTGTAATTCAATTATATCCTTTTCTTGACAAATTTTGACCATATTTTTCGAAAATATCAGAAAAGGTTGATTGAAAAAACTCGGCCGTTATTTCTTGCTTAACAAACAATTTATACAACATATATACACTATGTGAAAATTTGTAAGTTATGGTAAGCTCTTTAATGCCTTCATATCAAAAAAGAATTATCTGTGTCTTAACAATCAGAAATTCAAAGTTACATAAAGAAGATTACCGTAATACTTTAGTTTTGGTCAATTGGTACATGCCATCAATCCAGATTGCGGTTATTTGGTGTTTGAGTAACTCTGCTTTGTTGAATTCGCCGAGTAGTTTGTGATAACATATGTAATTGAGGGGTGAGTTCTTTTGTGGCGAAGGGGAGGTGATGGGAATGAAAAAGTTTTTGGTAGTTTTATCGTTGCTCGTAGTTATTCTTTCTTTTGCGGCTAAGGTTGAGCTGGTTTTTTGGACACATGAGGATCCCAACAGGACGCCTTTGGAGGAAGGGTATATAAAAGAGTTTCAGAAGATGTATCCTAACGTTGAGATCAAGAGAGTTACTTATCCATCTGACAAGATAAAGGAAGTTCTACTTACTGCCTTTGCAGCAAGGAAAGGGCCGGATATATTTAACATCGAGATACAAGATGAGTATCCATACATTGTCAACGGAAGAGTTGCTCCAGTTGATTTAAGCGTTTTGGGTTTGAAAACCTATAACGATTTGAAAAATCAGTACCTTGAGGGTTCTCTCGATGCAGTAACTTACAAAGGCAAGATATATGGTTTGCCACTTGAACTAACAAACTGGTGTATATTTATCAACAAGAAGTATTTCAGAGAAGTTGGTCTTGATCCGGAAAAGGATTATCCGAAAACGTGGGAAGATATGGTCAGGATCAGTGAAAAATTGGTCATTAGAGATGGACAAATTATCAAAAGAAGAGGATTTGACTTTAGGTATCCATACTATTTGACTTTCTTCGTACCGATGGTTGAACAACTTGGTGGGGCACTTTTCAGCGCAGATGGAAAAACGGCAATAATTAACGATAACGCATGGATAAGAGTCTTGGATTTCATGAAACAATGGGGACCAAATGGCAAGAATTTGGGCTCGCCGACGTACACTGCTGCCAGAAAAGAGTTCAACAAAGACAACAACACAGTGGCAATGTGTGAATCTGGGTTGTATCAGATAGACAGGATAAGGACGGAAAATCCAGCGTTTTACAATTCCAATGAGTGGATGGTAGTGCCATGGCCAGTGTTCAAAAACGCAGTGAGAGATGTTAAATGTAACTATTACGGTCATTATTACATGGTTAATGCTGAAAGCTCAAAAGAAAAACAGCAGTGGGCATGGAGGTTTATAAACTTCATGTTGAGTCATCCACAAGATTATTTGGTAAAAGTTGGTTTGATCCAGCCTAGGAAAGATTTGATTGAGTCAGATGTCTTTAAGAATTATCCATATTCAGATGTATTCTTGGAAGACATGAAGAAGGCACATATCGTTCCACTACATCCACAAGGTCCACAGATAGAACAGCTCATCCGCGAGGCAGTTGAGTCTGTTATGCTTACCAATACCTCAAGCCGCGATGCTTTGAATACGTTGAAAAGGAAGGTAAATGACCTTTTGAAGGAAGAGCAATAATTCAAGGTGGGCGCTTGCCCACCTTGATTGTAAGATTGACTTTGGAAATGCAAGTATGCAAATACAAAGTAGGGGTGATATTCTTTGGAGAGAAAAAAGGCGATTTGGGGCTTTGTATTTACCATCCCTGCAATTGTTTTCTTCCTTATCTTCGATTTTTATCCAGTTGCAAACGCTTTTTGGATGAGTTTTTTCAAAAAGGACCTATTGTCTTTGAATCCACCAAAGTTTATAGGGTTCAAGAATTACACGTATCTTTTTACATCAGAGGCATTTTGGAATTCTGTTAAGGCAACAGCCATATTTACTTTTGGTACATTTGTTCCTATGGTTCTTGTCAGTTTAGCTCTTGCGGCATTGATAATAACTCGCAAAAGATTCCAGAAATTCCTTCAAATGGCTTACTATTCTCCGGCAGTTTTGTCTTCCGTCGTTGCTGCTATGATATGGCTATTGATGTTCGATCCACGTGGATTGGCAAATCAATTTTTGAATTATTTTTTCAATACGTATGGCGTGGATTATCACTGGTTGTCAAATGAGAATATGTTGCGTCTTGCCACGATTATAGTGTATTTCTGGAAGTATGTAGGATATTTTACAGTCATTTTCATTTCTGGGATGGCAAGTATTCCGAAGTCTATACACGAAGCAGCCATTGTTGATGGTGCGAGTGGGTGGCAAGATTTTCGCCATATAACTTTGCCGTTACTTAAACCGACCACGTTACTTGTCTCCGTGATGTCGATGATTCAATGTCTAAAGACGTTCAGTACTCAGTATCTCTTCGTCCAAGGAGGAGCACCAAGAGGCCCGATAGATGTGATAACACTGAATATATACAACACGGCTATAAGGGATCACCAAATCGGTAGAGCAAGTGCCATGAGTGTAATCTTGTTCTTCGTGATAATGTTCTTCACGTATCTTCAATTTAGAGTTTCAAGATCAGAAGAAGTATCTTACTGATTTGGTGGGGTGATTGTGTGAAGAAGAAAATTATTTCTATAACGATAGATGTTATTATTTGGATTTTCTTATTAGGTTTTGCTGCAATTGTTTTGATTCCACTTGCCTTTATGTTTACAGCATCTTTCATGCCTTCAAATGAGATCATGAAAATGCCATATCCTTGGATTCCGAGCGAGTTTAGGTGGCAGAATTATTGGCAGGCGATAAAGGGTAACGATGGAAATTTCTTGTTTTTGCGAAGTATATGGAATTCGTTCTTAGTTGCCTCTATTACAACCATTGGTACAGTTTTTCTCTGCTCTCTCACAGGTTTTGGACTTGCAAAGTACAAATTCAGGGGTAGAAATTTCGTTTTCTTCATGATTTTGGGTACATTGATGATTCCATTTGAGGCGATTATGATACCGCTTTATTTGATAGTGACAGAAATGGGGATGCAAGATACATACGCGGGTATGATCATACCACTGTTAATGAGTCCGTTCGGTGTGTTCATGATGCGCCAGTACTTGCTGACTTTCCCAGATGAAATGCTCGATGCTGCAAGAATAGATGGCGCAAGTGAATTTGGCATATATTGGCGTATAGTGCTACCAAATAGCGTTCCTGCAATCGCAACTCTTTCGATATTGACTTTTAGGTCGCAGTGGGACAATTTGCTTTGGCCATTGCTAATTGTGCAGAGTCCTGAAAAGAAGACGATACCACTATTTATCACTATCTTTGTGACTGAAAAGTACACAAACGAAGGTGCGATGATGGCGGCTGCAGCAATAGCAAGTATACCAATGATAATTCTCTTCTTGACTTTGACGAAATATTTCTTGGCAGGTTCTGAAGTTTTTGCTGCAAGAAAAGATTGATGATTTAACTGAAAATAGAAATGATAAATCTCCACCTATTAAGGTGGAGATTTTTTATTCTTCTCTGTTTATCATCAATTTACCGTCAGACAAACTACGATGCTGACGTATATATTAATGCAGACAGAATAATCCCACGAATGGGTTTAGAGGAGGTGACACCATTGTATAGCGTAAGTATGTTTGTGAATGATATTTGCAATTACAGATGTCTTTACTGCTATAGACACATTGGAAAGGGAGAAATGTCTGAAGAACTTTGTTTCAAGATATTGGAACACTTAAGAAAGAATGATTTTTCAAAGATTTCATTTGCTGGAGGAGAACCAACTCTTGTCAGATGGAATATATACGAAGCAATAAAATATGCAAAAGAATTGGGGTTTGTCACTGAACTTATAACGAATGGAACAAATGGGATAGATAAAGAATACATCGGCTATTTGGATGTTATTTCTTTCGATGTAGACACATTGAACCCTGACGTATGTTCTAAACTTGGCAAAAGAAGAAACCATGTGGAAAATGTTGCCAATATATTGGAACAACTCGATGATACACACATCAAAGTGAAAATAAACACGGTAGTAACAAGATACAATCTCGATGATGTAGTAAACATCGCATATTGGATAAAGAAACAACCAAAAGTATACAGATGGAAGGTTTTCCAATTCTTACCTTCTGAAGGATTTGCAAAGGTCAATGAAGATGCTTTGAAAATCTCAAAAATGGAGTTTGACGAGGTCATAGGAAAGATATCTGCCTTATTAGAAGATTGGAAAGGACAACTTCTATACGAAGACAACAATTATATGGCAAACGGTTACGCATCGATAGACCCTACCGGCTATTTCTACAGTGCAGTTTGTATAGATGGCAAGTATGAAACTATACAAACTGGAAGAGTTTTGGATACAAGCATAGATGAATTCTTGAACAATAAGTACTTAAACAAGGAAGTATTTCTAATGAGATCAGAAACGAATCACAGAACCTTAGAATCCTAAACGGGAGGTGAAAAATAGTGCACAGAAGTCCGTACCATTTGTTAAATGTTGTTCATACAAGCAAGTCGCAAGTTATGTCTCAAAGACGCCTTCATGTATTCTATAACCATGCTGGTGGAACGTATAGATCTTCTCATTTGCGTCAAACACATCGAAGGAAATGCCCTGTTTGCGGAAGAGTAATGAGCTTACGTAGAGTAAATCGCACTACTATGCTACTAAACTGCAGACGTTGTCACTTCAAGGTCAATTTAAGAAAAAGAGGTAGACAATTGGTTAGTCTACCTCGGATATAGACAAGAATATGCTCATCGCTCAAATTCACGTGTCTGGGACATCAATTCCTTGAGGGTCGTGTATAGTGTTCTGTAGTATCGCACACCTTTCTTGTATGGTTCAGTCCACTCTTCAACAGGATTTATCTGCTCTTGAACATTATTCCATTTTTCCACATCTGCTTTGAAGGCCATTCCACCAAGCATGGCGGCACCAAATGCGGCACCTTCATTCTTTTGCATAGTCTGAAGGGTAAGGTTTGATATGCTAGCGATTATCTTTAACCACAACTGGCTCTTTGACCCACCACCTGTGATCCTTGCAATTTGCGGAACGTTATCAAGGTCTGACAACGCATCTTTGCAGTCGTTCATTGCGAATGCAACGCCTTCTAGTATTGCCCGTGTAATGGTCTTTTGAGCTGTGTTGCCGGAAAGTCCGAAGAGTACACCTCTTGCATCTGGATTCCTATGTGGCGTTCTCTCACCGCTCAAGTACGGCAGGAAGAAGACGCCGTTCTCGCAAGGCAGCGTTCCTTCTGCTTCTTGCACAACACTTTCTACATCTTTGCCCTTGCCTATGAGATTTAGGTACCAGTCGAGTGAGTACGTTGCCGATAATATAACGCCCATGTGATAGTACATATCGTTTATCACGTGTCTGAATGTGTGGACCCTACCTGTGAAATCTGGTTTGTATTCCTTCGTTGTCACGATAACTGTCCCACTCGTGCCCAAGCTAAGTACCATTTGATTTTCTTTCAATCCGCCCATACCGAGTAGTGCACATGCGTTGTCAGCTCCGCCAGCTACGATGTAAGGCCTGTTTTTCAATCCCAGTTCATTTGCAAGCGATTGAGGAATTTGGCCAACGATGGCATCTGAAGGTAAAATCTTCGGTAGTTTGATGGAAGAATCTGAGAAGATCTCAAATGCCCTTTGTGACCATGTGTTATTCTTAACGTCGAAAAGGCTCGTTGCCGAAGCATCACTCGGTTCAGTGTGGATGGAGCCTGAGAGTTTCCATGCAATGAAATCCTTCGGAAGCATGAATAGAACGCTCGATTTGTAGTTTTCATATTCATTGTTTTTCACCCACAACAATTTGGGCGCGGTAAAACCAGTCAAGATGGGATTTCCAAGTTCATCGATGACTCTTTCTTCTCCACCGAGGGATTGGGTTAGCTGGATTGTCTCATCGTAACACCTTTGATCGTTCCAGAGAATCGCTGGTCTGACCACGTTGCCGTTTACATCTACCAAAACAAGCGAATGCATTTGCCCAGTTAATCCGATAGCCTTGATTTCTATGCCTTCTTTTGCAGCATTGCTCAAAAGCTTCTTGGCTGCGTTCCACCAGTCGTTCGGGTTTTGTTCGTACCAACTGGACTTTGGTGAGTACAATTTTACGCCTTGTGCATCTTTGAATATGATTTTGCCATCCTCGTCTACAACGATCAACTTTATCGACGTAGTTCCAATGTCCAATCCAGCGTACATAGCATCATCCTCTCAGCACTTTGTAAATGTAGGAGTTAAGAAGCCCCTCGAGTTCTTCTTGACGACCGGAGTTCGGCATGCCTATTTCTTTGTCGATCACGTAGTTTTCCAACTCTTCGAAATTAGTCTGCTTATTGCGAATTTTCTGCCCGATTTCTGATGAGTAAGTACTGTATCTTTCGGCAACAATCTTTTCAAATACTTGATCTTGCACAAGTTTGTGTGCAATTTTGAAACCGAATGCGAAAGTATCCATACCAACGATGTGTCCAACGAGTAAGTCTTTGAGTGTGTGTGATGGTCTGCGCACCTTTGCATCAAAGTTCAGACCGCCCGTCTTGAATCCGCCAGCTTTTATCACTTCGTACATCGCCAATGTTGTATCATAGACATTCGTTGGGAACTGATCTGTATCCCATCCAAGCAGCATATCTCCTTGGTTCGCATCTATGCTACCGAGTTTGTCGTTGATTCTTGCAAATCTGAGTTCATGTGCAAATGTGTGACCTGCCAGTGTAGCATGGTTTGCTTCTATGTTGAATTTGAAAGTATCATCCAAGCCGTAGGTCTTTAGGAATGAAAGACATGCAGCGGCATCGAAATCGTATTGGTGTTTCGTTGGTTCTTTTGGTTTGGGCTCGATGTAGAACTGCCCTTTGAAACCTATCTTTCTTGCATAATCTGCTGCCATGGAGAGGAATGTTGCCAAGTTGTCGAGTTCAAGCTTCATATCGGTGTTTAGAAGTGTCTCGTATCCTTCTCTACCGCCCCAAAAGACATATCCTTGTCCATCAAGTTCCTTCGTTACTTCTATTGCCTTTTTCGCTTGACCTGCTGCGTATGCAAAAACGTTAGCATCGGGCGACGTGGAGGCACCTTGCGCGTACCTTGGATTTGAGAAAAGGTTTGCGGTTCCCCATAACAATTTGAGATTCGTTCCAGCTATGGACTTTTTCATGTATGCAATTGCCTTGTCTAAGAGTGCGTTAGATTCTCTCAGTGTCTTTCCTTCCGGTGTAATATCTCTGTCGTGGAAGCAGAAAAATTCAAGTCCTAAAAGTTCTGTGAATTCCAACATAGCATCGATACGGGCATACGCACGATCCAATGGATCTGTGAATTTGTTCCATGGTCTATCGAATGCAGCATCACCGAACATGTCTACACCACCATAGGCGAATGTGTGCCAGAAGGCAACTGAAAACCTCAGATGGTCTTTCATTGGCTTGCCATCGATGATTTCATCGGGATTGTAAAATTTGAATGCAAGGGGATTTGTACTATCGGGCCCCTCGTATTTTACTTTGGTAAAATCTGTGAAGTATTTCATCTTTTTCAACCTCCTCTACTATTCAATGATATTCTTTTGATCGAAAATTAATCGACAATATGATACAAAATTTTCATGTGTATTGTCTCAAAAACTCTGTGATACCCTCATGCGAGGATATCACAGAAGTGAGATGTGAGATTACCAATTGAACTCTTTTTCTGAATAGAACCCTGAATCGATGAGTATCTTCTTTACATTATCCTTTGTCACAACTTGAATTTGTGATTGAATTGCTGGAACATCTTTTGCCAAGTTGTTGTATGTCGTGCTCGTTGCAGGCTTTTTGCCTTGGAGCAAGAGCTGTGCTGCATTGATGGCATCTTTTGCAAGTAATCTGACATCTTTGAATACGGTCATCGATTGTCTTCCATCTATTATATACTGTACAGTTGCCTTTTCAGCATCCTGGCCAGTGATATAGTATTGCTTTACATCTTTATCTGCGATGAATGCGCTGATTATACCCCTTGCGCTCGTATCATTTGGAGCGAGAATGTAGACTGTTCCCTTGTCAGTTGCCTTTGCCTTTGTGAGATGGTCTTCTGCCTTATTCTTAGCCACATTGAAATCCCAATTTGTAGAAACTTGGTCTATGATTCTGGCCATTTCTTCTCTTGTGAGGTTCTTCTTATTCATGACCTTTAAAGCCTCACTCGAATTTACGATCTTAAATGTACCATCAAAAATCTTTGGTTGCAATACTTCCCAAGCACCTTGGAAGAACAAGAAAGCATTGTTATCTGATACAGGGCCAGCATACAAGTAGAGTGGATTACCCTTGGTACCTTTCTTTACGTTATCCACCAAGAACTTGCCTTGCGCTCTACCAACTTCAACACTGTCGAATGTCACATAGTAATCAACGGAATCACTGTTCATAATGAGCCTATCGTAAGAAATAACGTAAGCTCCACCTTTCTTTGCCCTTTCTGCTACAGCAGCTGCAGCCACTGCATCGTTTGGACAATAGATAATGACTTTCGCACCTTTTGAAATCAATGCTTCAACATTTTCCATTTCTCTTGCAGGAGAACCTTGACTGTAAAGAATTTCAACGGTATACTTCGTATCCTTCAAAAGATCCCTAAAAGCCTTTTCATCCATAGTCCACCTTGGTAGAACATTCGTCGGAAGCACTACACCAACATCAACCGCAAACGTTAAGGCTGTTGCAAAAAGCATTACCAAAAAACTACTGACAAGTATAAGTTTTTTCATACCAGACCCTCCCTTTTTGTGTGAGTGGATTATTTTCCCCACTTACCGCTTACTCGAAAATTACAGTGATATGATACATTTTTGCCACGTGAAGTGTCAAAGTCACGCATACGCGAAAAAATCTTCTAATTTTTTCTTAATTGGAAAAAATTATCTCCAATCTCTTTCTCTGTTCGTTTTTTGTACATTTGGTTACGTTATTGTTTTTTCGTTCCGAGAAAGATTAAATGTATAATATGACTGTGCACATCATGAAGAGGGGGGATGGCTGTGTATACACGAGTATTTAAGGGTTATTTTGGACTACTGTTGATAACTATACTTGTGCTTGTTACTCAAGTTTCTTTTGCTTCAGATATGATGTACTTCAGCTTTGAAAAATCCTTCGATAGTTTTGTGCCAAGAGGAGATGGAGTAAAACTTGAGTTAGTTGGAGGAATTGGTCAGCGAGCTGGTACTGTTCTTGAGATATCAAACAGAAGTAGCAACTGGCATGGTGCACAGGTTGATTTGAGAAGCGTAGTTGAACAGGGTAAAACGTACAAGTTTGAAGCCTTTGTATATCAAGATTCGGGGAAAGATGAAGAGCTGATCATGACGATCCAAAGGACCTACAAAGGTGAATCTACGGGCTGGGATAGAGTGAAAGCAGTTGTCGTTCCATCTGGTCAATGGACGAAAATGGAAGGAGAATACACTGTTAGGTCTGAAGCTAACGAGTTTATTTTCTATTTCGAGGCAACTAATCCAACGCTCTCATTTTTTGTAGATGATTTAAGAATATACGAGTCTGGTTCGAGTGTATCCGAACAAGCAGTGCAAACACAACAATCTGGAATTAACTTAATTTATGGATTTGAGAATGGCTATGATATTGCTTCTGCCTTTGGAAAAGCTAAGTTGTTCTCTTCAAGTAAACTTTCCTCAGAGGGAAAGACGTGTTTAGAAGTCTCTCAAAGAGAAGATGTATGGAGCGGTGTTTCTTTCGACCTGTCCCATTATGTCAATGCCCTCAATCGTAAAGCAATCGACGTTTCAGTAGATCTATACCACAATTCGTTAGACCCACAGCCATTCATTGTAATAGTTAAAACTAAAGATGTTGATGGAGAAGCCTTTTCCCAACTACTGACGTGTGTTGTAATGCCAAATGTTTGGAAAAGGATAACGTTCAGTTATACACCCACACTTGCTCAACCTGAAGGATTGCAGTTCATCATAGTTTCTCCTTTCGAAAAAGATCTCGGTTTTTACGTTGATAATTTGAAGGTATCAACATCCCAAAGTGCCCAGACCGGCGTTGTTGTGAAGGAATTTGATTTTGAGAATGGTATCTTAGGCTGGGAACCGAGAGGAGATGATGTTGAGGTTTCTATCAGCCAAGATACGTCAACTTCCGGCATGAGTTCATTGCATATACTCAACAGAACTCAGAATTGGCATGGTACACAAACCGATTTGAGAGACGCTCTCCGTCCTGGTAAAGCCTACTATTTCGAAGGTTGGGTGTATCAGAAAACAGGTCAGGATCAGACAATAATTATGACTATGCAGAGAAAATACGGTTCTGATAATGCAACAAGTTATGACTGGATACAAGCTCAGACAATTCCGACAGATCAGTGGACGAAGATCTCGGGAACGTATGCGATAAAGGCTAATGAGCGTATCGATGAACTCTTACTTTATTTTGAAGCACAGAATCCGTACATAGATTTTTATATAGACGATGTTTCGATCATTGACCTCTCTGTACCAAAGAGCGTGCCTGAGAGTGAAATTCCATCGCTGAAAGATGTTTTTAATGGTATGTTCAAGATTGGTGTGGCAATACCAGCAAAAGTCTTGGAAAACAGTTTGGATAAACAACTAGTTGTGAAACACTTCAATTCGATCACCGCAGAAAATGAGATGAAACCAGAAAGTATATTAAGAATAGACGAAAATGGAAACATAACATACGACTTCAGGCAAGCTGACGAATTCATAGAATTTGCTCAGGAAAATGGAATATCCGTTAGAGGTCATACACTTATCTGGCATTCGCAGACTCCAGATTGGTTCTTCAAAGACAAAAGCGGTAATCTATTAAACAGAGAGCAAATGATCAATAGAATGAGGGATTACATTCACACAGTTGTGGGACACTTTAAAGGGAAGGTATATGCATGGGATGTTGTAAACGAAGCAATAGATCCATTGCAATCAGATGGATTTAGAAGAAGTTTGTGGTATCAGATAATCGGACCTGAATACATCGAGCTAGCCTTTGAATTTGCTCACGAAGCGGATCCTGATGCATTGTTATTCTATAATGATTACAATACGTTTGAACAGAAGAAAAGAGATTTCATATATACTCTCTTATCGGAATTAAAAGCTAAGAACGTACCCATCGATGGCATTGGTATGCAGCAACATATCAACCTATCAACAAGTATAGATGACATAGAGGAAGCAATAATACTCTACAGTAACATACCTGGGTTGCAGATCCATGTGACGGAGTTGGATATTAGCGTCTATAAGGATCAAGTATCGAGTTACCAGACAGTTCCGTACGAAGCCTTAGTTGAGCAAGCTGAAAAGTATGGTAAAGTATTCAATCTTTACAAGAAATATTCAAATGTAGTAACAAGCGTAACTCTCTGGGGTTTAAAAGATGACTATTCTTGGTTGAACGGGAGAAGAAACGATTGGCCTTTGCTTTTTGATAAAGATTATCAAGCAAAATTCTCATTTTGGAAGATTGCTGATAGCAACATAAAGATTGTGGCACCGAAAAGGGCTGAGGCTGCTCGTGGTAGTGCTCTTGTCATTGCTGCTATCATGGATGATACATATTCACTTTCGACGCCGATAAGGGTCAAGGCAGATGACAAAGACAAGGCAGTTGTTTGGACGATTTGGGATGATGATTATATCTACGTTTATGCAGATATTTATGACACAACAGATGAGTTTGATAAAGATGGAGTTGCTTTATACATAGCTTCCAACAATATCCATGTTCCTTACGCACCATCGAATTTAGTCAAGATTTTCCTTGGAAAGAACGGAAACATATCGGTAAATAGAAGAGATGTGGAAGTGGCGGGATATGTATCGACACAGTACAAAAAATACGCCGCTGAGCTTATGCTCAAGGTGCCTGAAATAGCAATGAAACGCGACACATCTATAGCCTTCGACGTCGTTGTCATCGACGACGATGATGTTTACAACTGGTCGGATTTGAGCAATTCGCAGGATATATCAACGATGTTTTATGGAACATTGAAATTGGGAGGTTCGAAGATTGCCAAAGCCAAATACGGAACGCCAAAGGTTGATGGAGAAATAGAAGATCTCTGGAATAATGTCGAAGAATTCACAACCGAAATAGCTGTTGTTGGCTCGATAAACAATGCAAAGGCGACTGTCAGAACCATGTGGGATGAGCAATATCTGTATGTCCTTGCTACTGTAAATGACACTACGCTAAACCAGAGTAGCAGCAATGCATGGGAACAAGACTCCTTTGAAATATTCATAGACGAGAACAATAATAAATCGGAAAGTTATCAGGATGATGATGCACAGTTCAGGGTCAATTTCGTGAATGAACAGTCCTTTGGTGCGGGTGCATCTCCGGATAGGTTTATGACGGCTACTAAGATAACTCCAAATGGTTACATAGTGGAGGCTGCAATTAAGTGGAAAACTATAAAACCGTCTGCTGGAATGATGATAGGATTCGATTGTCAGGTAAATGATGCAAACGTAAGCGGTTCAAGGACTGGGATATTAAAGTGGAATGATCCAACAGACAACACTTGGAGTAGCATGGCAGGTGTAGGCAATTTGATCCTTGAAAATTGATATTCACACAGAACTGACCATGTAGAACTTTTAACGAAATAAGTGTTGGCTGATCGGCTACTGCAATTATTAATTTTTTACCAGAAAGAATAAACGTAAAAAACTATAAAAAAACGAGCGTTTAAAAGTTTAGGTGAATACTCTTCAATAATCAATGGTTAGTCAAGATTTTTATAGCTTGTTTACGGCTTCACAATTTTGTAAAATTTCCAAGGGAAGCTAGGAGATTCTCACCACATCCTAAGGGGGTGCATTGGTATGAAGAGGTACATGGTAGGTATTTTGTTGGTAGTTTTAACTCTTTCATCTTTTGCTTTACTTCCGACGTCGGTCCCACGCAACCAAACTCTTATCGTTAACCAGCTCACGGGACGAACCGGAGTACCTGGAAATTTCAACATTTGGGCAGGTTGGCGTTCTAACGACAGAGGTCTCCAGAATCTATTGTTAGAACCACTTTGGTGTGTAGAGTACGCAACTGGGGAGGTTATCAACGCATTGGCTGCCGAATCACCTATCTACAACAACGATTTCACCAAGATGACTGTCAAGCTGAGAAAAGGTGTATATTGGAGCGACGGAAAACCTTTCACTGCCGATGATTTGGTCTTCACTGTACAACTGATTAAGAAGACACCAGGTATGACTTACAACTCGGAAATGGAGATCGTCAAGGAAATAAAAAAGGTCGACGCTTACACCGTTGAATTTACTCTAAACAAGCCAAACTCAAGATTTCATACTTACTTTCTGGACAGATGGGGAGCTTTGAGACCACTACCGAAGCACATATTTGAAGGTGTAAAGGATCCATTGGCATTCGAATTCAATCCACCAGTTGGTACAGGGCCATATGTTGTCAATAGTTTCGATCCTGGTGGATATTGGACTCTATGGCAAAGGAGAGCAGACTGGCAAAGAACACCGACTGGGATGCTCTATGGTATGCCTCAACCAAAGTACGTACTTGTAATAACGTATGGATCACCTGAGAAACAAGTACTAGCAATGGCACAGCATGAGCTTGATGCAGCTGATCTCACAATGGAAGCACTAAGAGCCGCATTGAGAAGTGTTCCTACTGCACGAGCGTGGAGAAAAGACTATCCATGGACTGTCAATATAGATCCATGCATCACCGGTATAACTCTCAACAACTCAAAAGAACCATTCAACAACAAAGAAGTTAGATGGGCTCTCACACTTGCAATCGATATTGTAGAATATGCAGCTAATGCCTTTGATGGTGCAGTAACAGTGAGTCCAATTCATCTTCCACTAACGCAAGCGTACTATAACTGGTACTTCACAAAACTTGAAAAATGGCTCATGGATTTCGAACTTGATATTGGCGGTGGCCAGAAATTCAAACCATACGATCCAACTGTACCACAAAAATTGGCAGAATATGCAAAAAAGAGAGGATACTCGGTACCATCAAATCCCGAAGAAATAAAGAAAGTATTTGGACCTGGTTGGTGGAAATATGCACCTGATGTTGCTGAAAAATTGTTGACCAAGAACGGATTCACCAAGGGTAAGGATGGAAAATGGAGATTACCCGATGGTAAACTTTGGAAGTTGATCATATATTGTACGAACACCGACCCCGCACACCCTGCATACAGAAACGCATTTGCTGCTGCGCAAGCTTGGAAGAATTTCGGTATTGATACAGAAGTAATTGTATTTGATACACCAGACGTCGTACAGAGAGGGCAATATGATGTATCTTCAGAATGGCCGGCAGCAGAACCTTGGGGTGGTCATCCTGATCTCTACCGTGTGATCTACCCATTCAGTAAAGATTTGTATGAGCCAGTTGGCGAACTTGCTCCATGGGGCAACTATTCAAGATGGTGGGCCAACGATAAAATGGAGAAATTGATTACAGATCTGAGAACAACAGATTGGAACAATGAGACTAAGATAATTAATATAGGCGTAGAAGCACTCAAGGTACTAGTTGAGGAAATGCCAACTATTCCGACATTCAACTATCCTGGAGTTGTAGCTTGGGATACGTACTATTGGACTAACTATCCTGGTGCAGAGAATATGTATGCACAACCATACCATCACTGGCCAAATCTCAAATACATGCTCCCGTCTCTTAAATCAACTGGAAAGAAGTAAAAACATTTAGGGGGCTGGGTTACCCCAGCCCTCCTATTTTACGTTAATTTTTGCAAGAAATTGTGTAATCATCAGTCGATATTGCCGAGAAAGGAGGTAAACACCATTGAATTTTGTAAAAAAATATCTGCTACCTAGGCTTATCACATATTTTCTTGTTTTCTTCATAGGTATCACGATGGTATTCTTCATTCCAAGGCTTTTGCCAACAGATCCTGTTCAACGAACTGTAACGCGTGTACGTGCCATGGGAGCATACCTTGATCCTGAAGCAACAGAAAAAATGATGGAATCTTTGGAAGATCTCTATGGACTGAAGGGAAGTGTTTGGGAACAGTACGTGAACTTTTGGAAAAGGTTTGTAAAAGGTGATTTCGGACCATCTCTTTTTCAATTTCCAACGCCAGTTACAACACTTATTATGCAATCGCTGCCTTGGACAGTCGGGCTATTACTCACAACTACAATACTTTCATGGTTGTTAGGTAATATCTTGGGTGGATTCGCCGGGTATTTTTCTAATAGCAGAGGATTCAAAATACTCGATTTTTTCTCGATGATAATAAGACCTATGCCATATTATATTCTCTCTTTGATCCTTCTCATAGTTTTTGCTTATCTCATACCGATTTTCCCGTTGGGAGGGGGATTTTCAATAGGTAGTGAAATTACGTTCAGTTTGGAGAGTATTTTAACATTGTTGAAATATGCATTCTTACCCGCTCTATCACTCTTATTGATTGGGGTCTTTACATGGTACCAAGCAACGAAGTTAGTTGTCCAAAGTGTTAAATCGGAGGATTATGTTAAATATGCAGAACTTGGTGGTGTGAAACCTCAGAAAATTGCGATGAAGTATGTGATTAGAAATGCCATGTTACCGCAGATAACTGGTCTTGCACTTTCGTTAGGCCAAATTTTCAGTGGTGCACTGATAACGGAAATGGTTTTCACATATCCGGGTCTCGGAACATTACTTTACAATGCTATCTTTACAGGAGACTACAACTTATTGATGGGTATAAGTAGTATATCAATCTTTGTCGTGACGACGAGTATATTAGTGGTTGACTTGTTGTATCCGTTGTTCGATCCAAGAGTGAGATACAAATAACAAGGAGTGAGAAAACAATGAAAACTCTGCGAGATCTTCTTAGAGATAAAAGATTCGCATTTGGTTTCACAGTTGCTATAATTCTTGTCATCCTTTCTCTTTTATCTTTTGTTTCTCCATATGATCCTACAAGGTGGAATGTAGTTCCAAGGGATCTATCACCACAATGGCCTCACATCCTTGGTACGAATTCTATGGGTCAAGATGTCTTTTGGTTGCTTTGTTTTGCTGTCAGAAATTCTCTTATCTTATCTTTGATTGCAGCACTCATGTCTCGTATCATAGCTGTTATAGTTGGAATGGTTGCAGGATATAGAGGAGGAACTGTAGATCGCGTATTGATGTTTTTCAGTGATTCTTTTCTAGTGCTCCCACTTTTGATAATAATAATTCTGTTTGCATCGATGGCAAGATCACGTTTAACATTAACTGGACTTGGATTATTACTTGGTATTTTTGGATGGGCCTGGGATGCAAGGGTAATAAGATCCCAAGTACTTAGTCTCAGAGAAAGAGATTTCACATACACCGCTATCTTGAGTGGTTCAAAGACTGGTAGCATCATTTTCAAAGAGTACATGCCATTTCTTATACCATTGATCTTTGCAACGTTGATTGGTAATATGTCTTGGGCTATAGGCATGGAAGTAACCCTTGCTATACTCGGTGTCTTCAATTTGGAAATTCCAACGCTTGGTACAATGTTGAAGTGGGCTACGGATTATCAAGCTCTTCTTCTTGGATTTTGGTGGTGGATTTTGACACCAGTTATTGCATCCATACTCCTCTTCATTTCTTTGTATCTTCTCTCAGTCAGTATAAGTGAATATCTTGATCCAAGAATGCGTATACAGAGAATCGGTAGAGCCTGAGGTGATGCATCCATGGAAGTATTAGTAGAGACTAGAAACTTGAAATCGTACTATGTTCTAAATGTTTTCGGTAACATAAAAACCGTTAAAGCTGTTGACGATGTGAACATCAGAATAATGAAGGATGAGATATACGGCATCGCAGGTGAAAGTGGTTGCGGTAAATCAACGTTGTTAAAGACTCTTTTTGGAGATGTGGAACCCCCGTTGAGAGTAATCGATGGTGGTGTTTTTTACCATGACGGTGGCAAAGAGCACAACATATATGAGGATGGGGGTCATCTAACTCGACAGTTTCGATGGAAGTTCATATCTTACGTTCCGCAAGGCTCAATGAGTGTACTTAATCCGGTGGTGAAGGTAAAAGAAGTATTTAAAGACTTTCTAGATAGCCATCTGAAATCTGAGTCCAAGAAAGAAGCTTTCGATATCGCTGTACAACATTTAAGGGAACTTGGTCTTCCAGACAATGTCTTGAATGCATACTCACATCAACTATCTGGTGGAATGCGTCAAAGGGTAGCAATAGCTCTCTCGACGGTACTAAGCCCAAAGGTAATCATAGCGGATGAACCGACGACTGCGCTGGATGTTGTAACGCAACGTGGCGTGATTCAATTGTTGAAGGATATACAAGAGAAATATAAAAATACGATCGTTATCGTAACTCATGACATGGGTGTCCATGCGAATATTGCAACAAGAGTGGCCATTATGTATGCTGGGAAAATAGTTGAAGAGTCGTCTACGGAAAAGATATTTGGTGAGCCACAACATCCGTACACAAGATACTTGATAAACTCGCTCCCAAGTTTCGAAAACAGAGAAAAGAGAACAAGCGCACCTGGGAATCCACCATCGCTTTCAGAGCTACCAAGTGGGTGTAGTTTTCATCCAAGATGTCCTTATAGGATGAAGAGGTGTGAAAGTGAAGTACCGCTACTTAAAGATTATGGCGATGATCATAGTGTAGCTTGCTGGTTGATGGAGGAGAAATGATATGGCGGGCATACTTAAGATCGATAACTTGACAAAGATTTATACGCTTGGAAGTATATTTTCGAGGACCAAGATAACGGCCGTCGACAAAGTGTCATTCGAATTGAATAAATCTGAAATACTTACACTTGCTGGTGAAAGCGGATGCGGGAAAACTACAACTTCGAAGATTATTCTCGGATTCGAAGAACCTACTTCAGGTAGAATGTATTATAGAGATAAGGAGATTAGCTCTATACCAAAGAGCGAGAAGAAGCAGACACTTAAGGAAATTCAAGCTGTTTTTCAAAATCCATTTTCAACATTCAACCCATTGCGGAAGGTTGACTCTTACTTCTATGAAACGTTGTATAATTTCAAGATCGCATCGAATCATGAGAATGCTACAGAGATAATAAAGGAAAAACTCACCGCCGTAGGAATCTCTTTTTCAGAGTTCAGTGAGAAATATCCTAGTGAATTTTCTGGCGGTCAACTTCAAAGAATTTCCATTGCAAGGGCGTTGTTAACTAACCCATCTGTGATAATAGCTGATGAACCAGTGTCGATGGTTGATGCATCGTTAAGGATGTCGATAGTTAATCTCTTCAAAGACTTGAAGCAAGAGTTCGGCGTGAGTATTATTTATATAACTCATGATTTAGCCACAGCATATTACGTGAGTGATCGAATAGGAATAATGTTACGAGGAAACTTAGTCGAACTTGGACCAGCGGAAGATGTCCTAAAGAAACCGAAACACCCTTATACACAGTTGCTGAGAGAATCGGTGCCAGAAGCTGATCCCAAGAAGAAATGGAAGAAGAGAATCAGTTTGGCAGATACCGAATATGAAGAGTATTCGAGAACTGGTTGCAAGTTCGCAGGTAGATGTCCATACGTGATGGAAAAGTGTAAGAAAGAGGTTCCACCTTACTTCTTCGTTGATAATACCACAGTTAAATGTTTCTTGTACGAGAATCAAGGGGGGGAAGATGATGGATTATCCGTATAGGAATGCTTCTCTAAGTGCAGATGAGAGAGCGAGAGACCTTTTATCACGAATGAATTTAGAGGAAAAGATTGCACAACTTGGGGCAGTCTGGAGTTATGAATTACTTGAAGAAGATGGTACATTCTCCGAGGATAAAGCTAAGGAGTTGCTGAAAAATGGAATTGGTCAAGTAACACGTCCTGGAGGCGCCACAAACTTCGAGCCAAAAAACGTGGCAAAATTCGTTAACAAGATTCAGAGGTTTTTAATGGAGGAAACGAGACTTGGCATACCGGCAATGATGCATGAGGAAAGTTTGGCAGGATACATGGGATTGGCTGCAACAAATTTTCCTCAACCTATTGCAATGGCAAGTACATGGGATCCCGAATTAATCGGTAAGATGACGGCTGCAATTCGAGAGGATGTAAGATCCATTGGCATCACGCATTGTTTGGCTCCTGTACTCGATGTTGCCCGCGACCCAAGATGGGGTAGAACTGAAGAAACGTTTGGAGAGGCTCCTTATCTCATTGCAAGTATGGGTGTAGAATATGTAAAGAATCTACAAGGTGATGATCCAGAAACTGGAGTCGTTGCAACTGCAAAACACTTTGTTGGTTACAGTGCTTCTGAAGGTGGGAAGAACTGGGCGCCTACGAATATTCCAGAAAGAGAATTGAGAGAAGTATTTCTTTATCCGTTTGAAGCTGCTGTGAAACGAGCAGGACTGCTATCAATTATGAATTCTTATAGCGAAATCGATGGTATTCCCTGTGCTTCGTCAAGGAATTTGCTCACCGATATTCTAAGAAATGAATGGGGGTTTGACGGCATAGTTGTTTCAGATTACTTTGCAGTCAATATGCTGAGGGAGTATCATAGAATAGCAAAAGACAAAGCTGAAGCTGCGAAATACGCTCTTGAAGCTGGCATAGATATCGAATTACCAAAAACTGATTGTTATTCTTCGTTGAAAGAACTTGTAGAAAAGGGCGATATTTCTATTAAAACCTTAGATGAAGCAGTTTATCGAGTCTTGAAGATCAAATTCTTATTGGGACTCTTCGACAAGCCATACGTTCCCGAAGAGAGGGTGCCAGACTTTAAGCACGTAGGACTGGCAGAAGAAATAGCGAGGAAATCTGTCATCTTGCTGAAGAACGATAGACTTTTACCACTTTCTCGTAACACGAAAGTAGCGGTGATAGGCCCACATGCAAATGATGTGCGGAATCTACTTGGTGATTATTCCTATTTAACACACATAACAACACTACTGCAGAATATGAATGAAGATGCATTCAATGCACCTAAGTTCAACTTGAGACACGTTGAAGATGTTGTGAACGCTCATTTGAAAAGCATTCCAACGATCGTTGACCAGTTGAAAGGCACCTTTGCCGAGGTTAACTATGCAAAAGGTTGCGACGTAACTGGGAATTCTAAAGAGGGTTTCGAAGAGGCGGTTAAAGTTGCAAAAAAGAGCGATGTAATCATTCTAACAGTTGGAGATAAATCGGGTCTGACTGTAGACTGTACTACGGGCGAATCTCGTGATTCCGCAACACTTAAACTTCCTGGTGTCCAAGAAGAATTGATACTGGAAATCCAAAAACTGAACAAGCCGATAGTACTTGTTTTAATCACAGGAAGACCGTATTCTTTGAAAAATGTTATCGATAAGGTAAACGCAATTGTGCAATTGTGGCTTCCGGGAGAAGGTGGCCCCAAGGCTTTAGCGGAAGTTTTAGTTGGTGAAACGAATCCGGGAGGGAAATTACCTATCAGTTATCCAAGAAGTGTAGGACAAATCCCCTTATTCCACTATGTTAAACCCTCTGGTGGAAGATCGCACTGGCATGGCTCCTACGCCGATGAGGAAAGCAAGCCACTCTTTTCATTTGGTTATGGACTTTCGTACACCCAGTTTAACTACTCAGGATTTTCCATTTCGCAACACGATGAAGATGGTACAATCGACGTCTCTGTAATAGTTGAAAATGTTGGTAAGATGACTGGTGACGAGGTTGTGCAACTGTATGTAGGGAGAGAAAATGGAACAGTTACAAGACCGCTGAAAGAACTGAGAGGATTCAAGCGAGTTACACTAAAACCAGGTGAAAAACGAAAGATATCCTTTGAAATAGAGCCAGAAGTGTTATCTTACTACGATAGAAACATGGAGTTAGTAGTAGAACCTGGCATCTACAAGTTCATGATAGGGTCCTCTTGCGACGATATAAAGTTTACCGGAGAGATTGAATTAAAGGGTAAAAGAGTGATAAAGGACAGAAAGACTTTTTTCACAAAAGTTAGAGATGAATAAATAATAAATCTGAGTTAACCTCAAAAGCTTCAAGGGTTTATAGAGATACGCGGTGAGTATTCAATCTGTCATATGTGCGTCCTTACATTAATCTCCATTTTTATGTTTCGATCACAAATGGAATTCTGTTTTTTCTGAGAGAGGCTAACTTTGTGATATGGAGATGCGAAAAAATTTATAGCTAAAATACGAAAAGGAGTTGTGGTAAAATTATTAATGAGGTGTTAGAGAATAATAATTCAATCGAACTCCAAGAAAAGGAGATGATGAAAGATGTTCGAAGCTTATCTTCCAACAAAGCTGCTGTTTGGAGTTGATTCGCTTGAGAAATTACCGAGTTTAGTCAAACCACTTGGCAATGTTGCGATGGTGGTAACCGGAAGGAGCAGTACTAAAAGAACCGGGTTACTCGATAGAACGGTTGAGCTTCTCAAGAAAGCTGGCGTTGAGTCAATTATTTACGACAAGGTTCAACCAAATCCGGTATCATACGATATTGATGAGGCTGCTCAAATTGCGCGAGAAAGGAAGGTTGATTTCGTTGTTGGGCTCGGTGGTGGTAGTGCCATTGATTCGGCAAAGGCGATTGCGATAACTGCTGCTATGGGCGGAAAATTTTGGGACTACGTCGAGGTCGGTGGCGGAAAAAAGCCGGATAAAGCTCTTCCAGTGATAGCAATTCCAACAACGCACGGAACAGGTACGGAAGCAGATCCGTTTGCTGTGATAACGAACCCAGAGACAAATGAGAAGGTCGGAATTGGTTACGATGTGATATTTCCGAAGGTTTCGATCGTTGATCCAAGGGTAATGGTGACCTTGCCAGCTGATCAGACTGCCTATACTTCGATGGATGCGTTCTACCATTCTTTAGAGGCTTTTTTGAATATCGATGCAAATCCTTACTCGGATATCTTGGCGATCGATTCGATGAGAAGAGTAGCAGAATATTTACCAATTGGATACAAAGATGGTTACAATCTGGAAGCTCGCGAGAATCTTGCATGGGCAAGTACTGAAGCGGGTATAACTGAAACTCTGACTGGAGTCATTGCAAATCATGCAATCGAGCACGGTTTGAGTGGTTTTCATCCAGAACTTGCGCACGGATTGGGGCTCTGTATAACTGGGCCTTACTTACTCGAATATATCTTTGAAGAGTCTTATGAGAGATTGGCAATATTGGCAAGGGAGGTTTTCGGTGTCAGGTACTTGGCGTCGAGAAAAGCAGCCACAGCTTTCATAGACGAGTTGCGTTTGTTGCAAGAAAACTTTGGACTGAACCTCAAGCTTTCTTCTCTCGGTTTCAAAGAAGACGAATTAGATAGGATTGCAAACGTTGCATACAAAGCTATGTATAATGTCGTGGTGAAGACTCCAAAGAAACTATTACCGCAAGACCTCTCTGAAATTATCAAACGTGCATTTTGATTTACTTGAGTTTTGTATCTCTACTGCGTTTGAGTTTTGTTGAATTTTAGAATTTAAAAGAATACGGGGCCAGTTGGCCCCATTTTTATATAATTCTCAAGATGATTTCAACGTTTCATCGAGGAATCTTTCAATCGCAAAGAATGAAGCACCAACCAAATTGCTCGATGGCGATTTGAATGTCGTGGGTCTTATTACCAGATTGCTGGTTGCCATTCTTAACGCTCTCTTTTTTGTTTCTTCTTCCACTTTCTTGAAATATTGCTCCGGTGCGTCCGAAAGTGCACCACCGATGATGACTACATCAGGATTGATAGCGTTGACGATGTTTGCGATTCCTACTCCAACATTTACTGCATGCGCATTCAAGATGTCGATTGCCTTTTGCGTTCCATCTTTAGCCAATCTAAGAAGTGTTTCGAACTTGTCTATCTGTGTTTCACCGTCGAGTTCTCCGTAATGATTGTTTGCCCATTTTATACTTGAAAACAATTCCCAACATCCTGTATTACCACAGTGGCAGGTTTCTTCCGAGTTGACTGAGATTGTCATGTGTCCAAATTCACCTGCCGAAAACGTGTCACCGTGTAGCACTTTGCCATCTATGAGTACACCTGTTCCGACACCTTCTCGTATTATGACAAAGACAGCATTTGTCATGTTCTGCGATTCGGGTGAATAACTTGCCTCTGCAAGCATGGAAAGGTTTGCTTCGTTATCTGCTAAGATCTCGTATCCTCCGCCAAAATACGATGGGATGTCTACATCGTACCAGCCAAGGTTTGGAGCAAGAATGATCGTGGAACTGTCCATGTTCACGATACCGGGAATCGAAAATGATAGTATGTTAAAATCATATACATTCCTCATCTCGTTTACCTTTTCTTTGACAATTCTAAAGAACTCATCAGGTGTCTCAGGTGTGGCAAAGTGAGAGATTAAATCCAACTTTCCATTCAGAAACGAAAGGCCGAAAGATGTCTTCGTTACACCAACATCAAATACTGCGGCAATGGGCTTTTGAGATAAATCTAACAACTCCCCTTTACGACCTGGTTCTACTTTGTTTTCGTGTTGCACGAAAGTAAGAATGCCTATATCCATAAGCTCTCTGGTAAGTCTCGTCACAGCACTTGGTGCAAGGCCAGTAATCTTGGAGAGCCATGTGCGGGTCTTTGGACCATTTGATAATAGCAATTCAACGAGTGTTCTTCTGTTCCACGATTTCATCGACGAATGGTCTTGTTTCAATTCTCCTTCACCTTCCATCTCAATGTTTTCGTTAGTGTTTTTTTAGTATATTAGTTTATCGCTTACAAATCTATCCGTCTATCAACAATCTAATTGCATCACTAAAATTATTCTATCACAAAAACAAGAAGTGAATTCATTCTTGTTGAGAAGAAAATATTTTTTTCGAATGGAATACTCGAGATGCAAGCATTTTGGTTTGATGGAATATTCGATGAAATGGTATAATTTATATTAACAAGAGTTTCAGAAGTATTCTATGTAGGAGTTGACTAATGCAGGTGAATTTTTATATTGAGTTACTTCAAAGAGAAGCATTGCTCATGCCACATACGTACGATAGAATGGTTGAAAGAGGTATATCAATAGATGATTTGAAAGAACTCCTCGAATCGAAATCTTCTACTGCCGTGATGCAAAGTAATGGGAGAATACGAATTTCTAATGGAAAGATAGTTGCGATATTGCAACTATCCTTCCGAGGTTTGTACATCGTGACTGTCTTTAGAGAGGGGAAATCGAGAGATTAAATAGATTAGTTAAACAAAATCTCATTTGGGCTTCTAAGTAAGATCTCCGGTCTTCCATTTTCATCCCAAAGTTCACCGTAGAAACGTACTGTCTTGCCTTTCAAATTATATAAATTGTAATTATTGAAGAGATATTGGTATTCCTCTTCTCTAATGTTTATTCTGAACCAATCGCTGTAGATGTTGTACCAACCATTGGAATTTGTGACACTAGTTACTTTTCCTTCTAAGAAAACTATCTTTCCCAAATAGGATTTGTAATTCTGTGCATTTGTTAGTACCGGTGCATTATCCCATTTTGAGAAGATTCCTACTTTATCTTCAAATGCTTTATTGTAGGACTGTACAATCTTAGGTGTTAGGTACTGATCAGCATTGTCATCATATATCAGGGGCCTTGCTAAACCCTGCTTTACAACTGAAGATTCGTAGAAGGCATATTCGTTTTCATCAACTTTCCCGAAGACATATGCTAATGTTCTACCGTAAGTATCCGTGCCAACTTTTTTTATATACACATCGTATTCCTGTGCAAAGTCCTCGAAGTATTCTTTTGCCTCTTCACCGTATTCGCCAATAGGCTTGCTTGAATCATGAATTTCTGGAGTGTCAATCCCAACAATTCTAACGGATTGATCACTTCCAACAACCTTGAATGTGTCCCCATCTATGACGTACGAAATATCAACATCTTCAAGTGGTTGATTTATTTCAATAACATCGGAGTCCGTTTGGATAGGAATACTTGTTTGCATACAAGAAGAAAATGTGAAAAGAAAAGCAAAAAATAGAAGTGGTATCAGCCTTTTGACATCCATAGTTTCATTCCTTTCAAAAATGATTTCTTTTATTTCAGAAAATGCCGCCGGTATTATCGGCGGCACTATTTAGTATCTTTGCTATTGCTTCATTCAATGATCACTATATCGTCTTGGCTTCTTGGAAGTATCTCGTATTCTCCATTGTAAAGGCTCAATATACCTGTGACTTTAACCTTTGTACCGTTACTTATATTTGATATGTTGATATTTGTACCCTTTGTCAAATAGACTTTTACTGAGAAATCTCCGGTATCGACAATGAAATCGAAGTTACCCTTGCTTTTAACTGTACCTTCAACGTAAACCAAACTACCGAGAGTAGTTTTCGAAAGGCTCATTAACACATCTGCTGTAGGTTGACCAGTTCCTAGTTTTTTTACTTGAGTAGCAACAAGTTCTATCATGCCATTCCACAGTTTGGTGCTTCCTGTGACTTCAACAACTTCTCCAATACTCACACTGTCAGTGTAGGATGGGGCATAAATCATGAGCCCGGCTGCCTCATCTTGGATGTAGAAACTACCCTTGCCGAGTAAGTCCTTAGAAGAAGTCACAGTTCCTTTAACAGTGTAGACAGTTCCTTCTTCACTCAGGAGAACATCCATTAAAGATGCATATCCGGTTGTTGAAACTTGCTGCGTTTGGGTTGTTGAAACTTGTTTGGCTGCTGGTGCATTGAAGCTGATCAGTTTTCCGAAATCCATGGAGTAGTAGTAGTTAAGTTCCATGGCTATCTTCTGTTCTCCAGATAGATTGCTTATAAGATCACCATTTCCAATTTTCAGTTCAAAGTCTTTGTATCCAACCTTTAAACCATACAATGGAAGCATGTTTGACGCATTCCATGCGCTATTGTACCTTAAAAATGCACCCAGTTTGTATCCATTGATGTTGTAATTAAGGTCAGCGTATGCTGCCCAGCTATTTGCTACAGATGCAACGCTATTTGGATCTCCAGTTTGGAAACTTGCATCGTACTTATTTGCACCAAGCTGTAAGAACTGCGCAGAAAGGTCGAAATTACCGTAACCGGCCTTCCCTCCTACTAAATATGAAAAGTGTAATAAATCCGACGTCTTAGCACCGATAGCACCCCATGATTCAAGTGACAATTTTCCAAGTGATATTTTTTCATACACATCCAATGACACTTGATTGTATTTGGTTTCATAATATCCTGCCATCGTTGTTCCTAACAAACTTGCACTTGCGTATGCAGCATAGACATTGCTGTTTATATCGTACGCTGCACCGAGATCGAATATGGTGGAATCTATATATCCACCAACTCCATAATAATCAAAGTTCAGACCACCAAGTCTAAGACCATCCAACTTCTCCATCTGCGTTGCCTTCATCCTTGCCTTCAGGACGTCCACTTTTACGTTTGTACCGGCAAGTTTGAACTTTCCTTCCACGTAATAATATCTTGGCTGTGCTATGGAGTATGGACCAAGATTCCAAGTACTAGAATGTGAGAGCGTCAGATAATCATTTACTCTAAAGCTTAGAAAATCAAAAGGTTGGTACGTTGCATAAAAGAGCGGGAAAACATCGACAGAACCATCATCGACACCTATCGTTGTCAACGTAAGAACCGAAAGCGAGAACGTAGCCGAAAACGAAAGTAGAGATGCAAAAACAAAAAGTGTTATCAATATCTTTTTCATAGTCTCCCTCATAATCTCCCTCCTGAAAAATAAGGGCCAGCGAACTGGCCCGATGATTTTACTTTTTCGTAATACTCTCTCTTAATTCATCTTTAGCTATCAATATTGAATGTTGCTTGGATCCCAAACATAGAGTTGCCATTTGTTACCGAATCCAGCAAGATATCCTGTGACGGTAGCTGGTGCGCTTTCATGTACCGTTAATTTTGCAGCTCTGTTGTAACCAGCTAACGTTGCTGTTCCATCGGCTGTCTCGTATTCGACCGTAAAGTTCTTAGTCCCAGTAATTGTAGTCGTTCCTTCAACTGTGACGTACTTGTAGAGCCAGAGCGAAAGATTTGTTGCATTAGATGTAGTTGCTGAAACAACGCCACTACTGTTTGCAACGACCAACCAGCTGTTGTCCAATGCTATATCCAACTTCTTAGGCGTCAACTTTTCCGTGGTTGTTTCCGTAGCACCGTAATTCACCGTGTTGTATTTGTATTCAATGTCGTTAAAATAGTATACTGGTGTTCCAGAGAGTGTTATTTTGTCACCGACTTTAGCACCTGTTGTTGACGAAAATTTCGAATCAAAGACCAGAATTCCAGTAGTTGCATCCTGCAAAATCACATTGCTACCGTTAATGCACAGTACTATGCCAGTAATGGTTGCTTCTTGAGCTGCACCAGTTACAAAATCATACTTTGCCTTTGCAATACCGTCGAGTTTAAGCCCTGGTTGTGGCTCTGGCTGTGGTTCTGGTTGCATTTGCAAACATCCTGTGAATATAAAGAGTGAGACCACAAAGACTAAAACTAACAAAAATGACCTTTTCTTCATACCCTACACCT
>ENA-UPSM01001775-UPSM01001775.1-activated-sludge-metagenome-genome-assembly--contig:-NODE-1775-length-27632-cov-6.914313_pt1 | contig 27632 bp, 26 predicted proteins | sample MGYA00238181_ERZ773283 | MGnify/ENA primary metagenome ERZ773283 (study PRJEB29023, sample SAMN05720199) | activated sludge metagenome | isolation source: Anaerobic digester | place: Japan...
ACGATCAGGATCACGATAATGCTGCCGACCAGCAAGGCGCGGTCGACGCCGGTTACGCGGCGCTGCGGGCCAACAAGATGCCGGTCGGCATCAAGATCATGGAGAAGTTCACCATCGGCGACCCGAACGAGACCGGCCGGATGAACCCGAATGGTGCCAACGGCAAGGGCTTGGAGTACTTCGGCGCCGGCTCAAGACTGGCCGACGAAATGCTCACCGTCTGGATCGCTGCCAGCGACATGTATCCCTGCCCCTGACCGCCACCAGCGGGTCAGCAGATGGTGATCTGCGGGCCGAACAAGGACATCGCCCCGATGGCCTGGGCGTGGTTCTCGGGCGTCGACCCGGCACAACAGTCGGCGAGCACCCGCACCTGCGCGCCGGCATCGGCCGCTGGCAGGGCCGTGGCAATGACACAGCAGTCGGTGGACACGCCGGCCAGCGCAATTCGTGGCTGCTCGCCGATGATCGCTCGCAGGTCCGCATTCCATTTGCCGAAGGTCGGCGCCGTCATGACGTGACCGGCGGCCGACGCGAGAGCCGGCACCACGGCATACAGAGGATCCTCATCGGGGACCAGAGCGAAAGGCCACTCGTCGTAGTACGAGCCCCACGACCCACCCAGCCCCGGGTCGGCGACGAAGCGCGTGACGACGGTCCGCTCCGGGCCGAATCGACGCGCCGCTTCGACGATCCGCGGCTCGGTCTCGGCCCACAGCGCGGTCCCCCAGGGCGAGGCCTTCGGCGAGGCGAAGATCGCCTGGGGGTCGATGACGACGAGCCATTCGTCGGGGTCGACTGCCGGCCCCTTGCCGCCGCCGGGAGTCACTGACCCGACTCCTGACGAGCCACCGTGCCCTTGCGCGCGAAATAGGTGACGACGAAGGAGAGGACCAGGGCGAGGAGCACGCCGAGATTCGAGTAGGCGAAGGTCCCCTCCCAGTAACCGTCGGTGGCGTTCCACGTGCCCAGGCCGAGCGGCTCGAGGAGGAAGCCCTGCCAGTTGTTCCAGGTGGCGTCAGCGGCGAAGTTGTTGACGACCAGGCCCCAGCCGAGGATCGACGCGACGACCATGGTTCCGATCGAGGTCCAGTCCCAGGCGCCGTAGCGGCCGCGGGCGTCGAAGAGGGCGTCGTCGTCGTAGTCCCGCTTGCGCAGGGCAATGTCGGCGATCATGATCCCCGCCCAGCTCGCCAGCGGCACGCCGAGGGTGATGAGGAAGGACTGGAAGGGGTTGAGGAAGTTCTTGGCGACGAAGACGACATAGAACGTGCCGAGGGTGAGGATCACGCCGTCGACGAGGGCCGCCATCGGGCGCGGGATCTTGACCCCGAGTGAGAGCAGGGTCAGTCCCGAGGAGTAGATGCCGAGCACCGCGCCGGAGACGAGGGAGAGGATCGCCGCGATGAGGAAGGGCACGAGCACCCACGTCGGGAGCAGCGTGGCGAGGGTGCCGATCGGGTCGGCCGCGATGCCCTCCTTGACCTTCTCGTCAGAGCCGGCGAGCGCCAGTCCATAACAGACGAGAAGGGCGGGGGCGAGGGCGCCGCCGAGGGTGTTCCAGGCGACGATCGCCCCGCCGGAGGCCGAGCGGTGTTGGTAGCGCGACCAGTCCGCGGCGATGTTGATCCAGCCCAGTCCGAAGCCGGTCATCACCATGACGAGGGCCCCGATGGTGGCGCCGATGCTGCCCGACGGGATGGCCGTGAGCGCTGACCAGTCGACATGGCTGATCGTCATGGCGACGTAGAGGAGAGTGATCGCGCCGGTGATCCAGGTGAGGACGGACTGCATCCGCATGATGATGTGATAGCCAGCGACCGAGGCGAGCACGATCATGGCCGCCACGACGACCGCGGCGATGACCTTGGTCGCCGTGCCACCGCCCCAGCCGAGGCGCTCGAAGATCGTGGCGGTCGCCAGGACGGCCATGATCGCGAGGAAGGTCTCCCAGCCGATCGAGACCAGCCACGAGATGACGCCCGGCACCTTCTGGCCCTGCACGCCGAACGCGGCGCGCGACAGGATCATCGTCGGGGCCGAGCCTCGCTTGCCCGCGATGGCGATGACGCCACACAGGGCGAAGGAGATGACGACACCGATGACGGTGACGACGATCGCCTGCCAGAAGGAGATGCCGAAGCCCAGCACGAACGCGGCATAGGAGATCCCGAAGACCGACACATTGGCCGCGAACCACGGCCAGAAGAGGTCGCGCGGGGCAGCGGTGCGTTCGGACTCGGCGATGATCTCGATGCCGGTCTGCTCGACACCGAGTCGCTGGACGTCCTGGACCGAGGTGCGCGTCGATGGCGTGCTCATGCGGGCAGCATGGCACAGCGGGCACCTCAGAGCACGCGTCGCGTCAGGGCATGACCCTGATCAGCGTCGTCTGGGTGAGGCCCACTCCCCGTCGTCATCTTCCTCGTCCCATGTCCGTTGGTCGGTGCGTGCCGATCCACTCGTCTGGGTATGAAGCTCTCGCTCAAGCGCTGACAGGTCGGTGTCCGGGCTGAAGTACTTCAACTCGCGTGCGACCTTTGTCTGCTTGGCCTTCGCACGGCCGCGCCCCATGGCGTGACCCCCTCGGGGTTGTGGCCGGAGGCGCATCGTGTGCATCGAGAAGAACCGTCGGGACCGGGGTCGTCTCGACTCCACGGAGCGGCCCCGGGAATCGTGTGTATGTCGTGGGGTCAACACTACATGTGGCTGGCAAATCCGGGGAGAGGCCATGAGCCCGGATGAGACGGACATCGCGACCTGGGTGCCGCCGCCCGGCTTCGTCATGGCTCGGGGGCCTCACCGAGCCTCGTCGGGCCCGTTCAGCCGGCCAGGCCAGCGATCAGGTTGATCGTGGCGGCCACGACGATCGTGCCGAAGAGGTAGGAGAGCACCGTGTGACCGATCGCGATCCGCCGGACCCGGACGGTGCGCAGGTTGGTGTCGGAGATGGCGAAGGACATGCCGACCGCGAAGGCGAGATAGAGGAAGTCGCTGTAGGCCGGGTGGTAGTCGGCAGGATTGTCGGTGTTGTTGAAGTCGACGCAGCCGGTCTCGGCGTTGAACCAGTGTCGGGCGTAACGCATCGCATACATGACGTGGATGAGCAGCCATCCCGAGCCCACGGCGGCCAGAGCGAGGAGGCCTTCCACGGCCTTGGCATCGGCCCCCTTGCTCGTGCTCGTGAGCATCCACACCACGCCGAAGAGGCCGGCGGCCGCCCCCGCGAGGATGATCACGTCCCCGGTGGTCCGGCCGGGCGAGAGGCCTTCGACGAGTTCCTCGGTCTGTTCGGCCGAGGCGCGCATCATGAACCACAGGTAGGGCGCGACGAAGAAGACCGCAAAGACCACGACCCCCACGAGGAAGGCTGTGGGCGCACCCCGATCCGACAGACTGGCGACGGCCAGGGCAGCAGCAGCCCCCGCCACCGCGGCGATGGCCTCGCGGATGAGTCGCTGCACGTTGCGGTGGGGCGCGACCTTGTGGGGCGCGACGTTCGGCGGCCGTGAACTGAACGAGGACACACAGTGAGCGTAGGCGCCCTGACAGGCAAGGATGGGGGCATGGCGATCAAGGTCGGGTACAAGGCATCGGCGGAGCAGTTCGCGCCGGGTGAGCTCGCGGCATACGCGGTGTTGGCGGAAGAGGTGGGGCTGGATTCGGTGACGATCAGTGACCACTTCCAGCCGTGGCGGCTTGAGGGTGGGCATGCGCCAAATGCGCTGGCGTGGTTGGGTTTTGTCGCGGCGCGCACGGAGCGGGTGGTGTTGGGGACGTCGGTGCTGACACCGACCTACCGTTACAACCCGGCCGTGATCGCGCAAACCTTCGCGACGTTGGGCTGCTTGGCGCCCGGGCGCGTCTTCCTCGGGGTGGGCACGGGTGAGGCTCTCAACGAGGTCGCGGTCGGGTCGGTGGCGGACGGGGAGTGGCCGGACTTCAAGGAGCGCTTCGCGCGCCTGCGGGAGACCGTGGCGCTCATGCGTCGGCTGTGGACCGAGGAGTCGGTGACGCATGAGGGCGACTATTACCGCACGGTGGATGCGCGGATCTTCGACCGGCCCGAGACTCCCGTGCCCGTCTTCGTCGCCGCGGGTGGGCCGATGGTGGCCCGGTATGCCGGGCGGGTCGCCGATGGCTTCATCTGCACGTCGGGCAAAGGCAGGGAGTTGTATGCCGAGGAGTTGATTCCCGCGGTCGCCGAAGGTCGCGAAAAGGCCGGCCGGGCGGGGGAGCCGATCGAGCGGATGATCGAGATCAAGGTGTCGTGGGACCCCGACCCTGAGAAGGCTCTGGAGAACACCCGTTTCTGGGCGCCCTTGTCGCTCACTGCGGAGCAGAAACACTCGATCCACTCGCCCCGTGAGATGGAGCAGGCGGCGGATGAGTTGCCGATCGAGCAGGTGGCCAAGCGGTGGATCGTCGCCTCGCGCCCCGAGGACGTGGTCGAGGCCGTGAAGTTCTACACGGATCTCGGCTTCGACCACCTCGTGCTCCACGGCCCCGGCCACGACCAGGAGCGCTTCCTGCGGACGCTGTCGGAACAGGTCCTTCCCGGTCTGCGGGAACTCGTGCCGGCCTCGACCTGAGGCCCACTGTCAGGATGTGACCCATGGATGACGTGAGTCGAGGACCACTTGCCGGACTCAAGGTCGTCGAACTGGCGGGGATCGGTCCGGCGCCCTTCGCCGCCCTGCTGCTCGCGGAGTTGGGTGCCGAAGTCGTCCGGATCGATCGGCCCTCCGGCGCGAGCGCGATCGCGGACATGACGGGCGGCTTGGGTCGCAGCCGGCCCAGCGTCGCGGTCGACCTCAAGTCACCTGAGGGGACCGAAGTGGTCCTGCGGCTGGTCGAGCAGGCCGACATCCTCATCGAGGGGATGCGTCCCGGCGTGACCGAGCGGCTGGGGCTGGGCCCCGACGCGTGCCTTGCCCGCAACCCGCGTCTGATCTACGGCCGGATGACCGGATGGGGGCAGACCGGTCCGTGGGCCTCGATGGCCGGACACGACATCAACTACGCCGCGATCTCCGGCGCCCTCCACCTCGTGGGCACCAAGGAGCGTCCGATGGCTCCGGTCAACGTCCTCGCAGACTTCGGCGGCGGCACCATGTATCTCCTGCTCGGGATCCTCTCTGCCCTGCACTCGCGCACGGTGACCGGTCGCGGACAGGTCATCGACGCGGCCATGGTCGACGGCGCGGCCTCGCTCGTGACGATGCTCTATTCGATGCACAGCACCGGGATGTGGCAGGACCAGCGCGGGGTCAACCTCCTCGACGGCGGCGCCCCGTTCTACGACACCTACGAGTGCAGCGACGGCAAGTTCATGTCGGTCGGGGCGATCGAGCCGCAGTTCTATGTCGAACTCGTCACCCGGCTGGGTCTCGAGCACCTGCTCGGTCACCAATACGACATGGGCGACTGGCCAGCCCACCGCGAGGCCTTCGCCGCGGCCTTCCGCACCCGCTCGCGTGAGGAGTGGGCCGCGATCTTCGAGGGCACCGACGCGTGCGCCGCGCCGGTGCTCTCCCTCACCGAGGCACCGAATCATTCCCATATGCAGGCCCGCGGCGTCTTCGCCGACCTCGGTGGACGAGTGCTACCCAAAGTGGCCCCGCGTTTTTCGGAGACGCCCGGCCTCGACCCGACGTCCGAGCGGGCGGTCGGGCAGGACACCGTGGCTACGCTCCTCGCGTGGGGCTGGCACCAATCGGAGATCGACGCGGCGCTCGCGTCGGGTGCGATCAGCCAACGAGCCGACGACCAGTGAGATGGGCGAGGAGCAGCGATGAGTGAGCAGGCGACGCAGGAGCAGGGCGGGCACATCGTTCGGGGGCAGGTCCACGTCGAAACCGCCGACGGCATCACCCGGATCACGATCGACGATCCGGCGCGGCTCGGGGCTGTCGACGCCGCCATGCTCACGACGATCGCCGACTCCGTGACGGCCACGAGCCAGGACCCTCAGGTCCGCGTCATCGTCCTCACGGGCACGGGTCGTGGCTTCTGCTCCGGTGCCAATCTCACCCTGGGTGATGGCCAGGAGATTGACGACGCGACCCTCTTCGAGGCCGGGCGCGCGGTCCGGGCCATGACCGAGTCACCCAAGGCCGTCGTCTCCCTGGTCAACGGTGTGGCTGCGGGTGTCGGGGTGTCGCTCGCCCTCGGTGCCGACTATGTCCTCGCCAAGGACACGGCCTCATTCGTGCTCGCCTTCAGCAAGATCGCACTCATGCCCGATGGGGGCGCCACGGCCCTGGTCGCGGCCTCGATCGGTCGGGCCCGGGCGATGCGCCTCGCGCTCACGGCGGAGAAGTTCTCGGCGGTGGACGCTGCGGCCGCAGGCCTGGTCGCCGAGGTCGTGTCAGCTGAGGACTTCGACGCCCGCGGCCAGGAGGTCATCGCCCTGCTCGCCAGCCGCGCGCCTCGGGCGACCGAACTCACCAAGGCAGCGATCAACGCCGCCACGCTTGATCTCCCCGCGGCCATCGGGCGCGAGGAGTCCGGTCAGTCCGAGTTGCTCCGGAGCCAGGACTTCCGCGAGGGTGCGGCCGCCTTCGCCGAGCGTCGCCCGGCGACCTTCCGCGGCCACTAGACCGCGCGGGGGTCCCAAACCCGGTGTATGCCGGGTCGCTGGGAGGGCGCGAAAGGCTGCGGACCCAGCCCCACGGCATACGCAATCCTCGGATGCCGTCCAAAAGCCCGCCTACGGCGCAGTAAGTGCTGCTGTGGCGACACTTACTGCGCCGTAGGCGGCGCAAACTGGGTGGTGCGGCGCAGGGCCGCGCAGGATCAGGCCTGCTTGATGGCGCTGATGTCGAGGGTGAGCTTGATCTTCTTGGAGACCAGGACGCCGCCGGACTCGAGGGCGGCGTTCCAGGTCAGGCCCCAGTCCTCGCGGTCGACGTCGGTCGAGGCGGAGAAGCCGATGCGGGCGTTGCCGAAGGGGTCGGTGGCCGAGCCGTTGAACTCGGTCTCGAGCTCGACGGACTTGGTGATGCCCTTGATGGTGAGGTCACCGACGAGGACGAAGTCGTCACCGTCGACGTCCTTGATGCCGGTCGAGACGAAAGTGATCTCGGGGTTGACCGCGGCGTCGAAGAAGTCGGCCGACTTCAGGTGGCCGTCGCGGTCGGCGCTGCCGGTGTCGACGGAGTCGACCTTCATGGTCGCGCTCACGGAGGAGGCGGCGAAGTCGTCGGCGACGGTGATCGCGCCCTCGACGGCGCGGAAGTATCCGCGGACCTTGGTGACCATCGCGTGGCGGGCGACGAAGCCGACCTCGGTGTGGGCGGGGTCGATGGCGTACGTGCCGGGGTTGATGGCGATGCTCATGACAGGAACTCCGTGTGGTCGAGGATGAAGCGGGATGGGCGGATCACGTCCGCACCCAGTGGAACTTAATAGAAGGTTCAACTATTCCGCGAGTCCAGCATGTGGGATCGTCAGGCCCCGCCGACCGCCCGGACCACGTTCCCCCGTCCGTCTACCGGGATGCCATTCGTGAGCCTGCTGGGAGCGAATTGAGCACGGACGGCCCGCACTAGGCTGGAGCCATGAAGCTCAGTGCAGACCTCGAGAACGCCTTCAACGACCAGATCACCCTTGAGATCGCCAGTTCCACCGTTTACCGGCAGTTGGCGGTCGAGCTCGCACTCGCTGACCTCCCGGGGATGGCGGCATGGTTGCGTCGCCAGGCCGACGAGGAACTGGTCCACATGAACAAGTTCATCGACCACTTGGTGGCCCGCGGCAACCACCCGAAGATCGGCGCCACCCCCGCTCCCGAGGTCACGGTTGACTCGCCGCTCGATGCCTTCGAGGTGGCTCTGCAGCACGAGCAGAAGGTCTCCGAGTCCATCCGTGACCTCGTGCGCAAGGCCGAGAAGGAGGGCGACCTGGACTCCCGGCCACTCCTCAACTTCTTCCTCGCCGAACAGGTCGAGGAGGAGGACACCGTGGGAGAGATCGTCGGCCGGGTCAAGCTCACGGGTGACGACGGCCCTGGGCTGCTGCGCCTCGACGCCGAACTCGGCGCCCGCCCGGTGCGTCCGACCGAGCCGGCGTCCAACGCCTGAGGCATTCGTCCCCACGCCCGGGCTCACACCCGGTCCCGAAGAGGAGCGCCCCACCCGGGTGCTCCTCTTCGGGCGTCAGGCAAGCGGAGGGTGGGCAGGTGCGGTGACCCGCAAGTAGGGTTCTTGCCTGAGCACGCCGCGTGCCCTGAGCGAAGCACCGCAAAGCACTGCCCTGCACTGCCCAGACTGACCGAGATGGGGACCATGACCGAGTCGAGGATGTCCGTCGACGAGCGCATCATCCTGCGCGGGGACCGCGATCCCAGGCTGCGGGCCACTGTCGCGAATGTCGCCGTTCTGGCCGAAGCGCCCGACGTCGCGACACTTCGCCATTCGGTGGACCGGGCCACTCGGGTCATCCCCCGACTGCGGCAGCGTGCCGTGCAACCCTCCCTGCCGACGACCGAGCCGCGTTGGGTGACGGATCCGGACTTTGCCCTTGATCACCACCTTCGTCGAGTCGCCCTGCCCGCCGGCCCCGGTGACGGGGCTTGGCAAGAGTTGCTGGACATGGTCGAGACCATCCTCGAGGCGCCCTTCGACCCTGCTCGACCCCAGTGGTCCCTCACCCTCGTCGAAGGTCTCGACGGCGGCCGCTGCGCCCTCGTGGCTGCGCTGTCACCGGTGATCCGTGAGGCGGGCCACCCCCTCGATCTGCTCGGCCGCATCGCCGACAGCGGAGCGCCATCGGGCCAGGCTCTTCCTCCGGAGCCCATCCCGACCGACCTCGACCCCTTCGACCTGGCGCGCACCGGCCTGCGCGAACTGCCGGAGCGCACCCTCGGTCTGGCGATGGGCGGCGCGCGCGAGGCGCTGGATGCGACGCTCGCGTTGGGCTCGGATCCGCAACGGGCGCTGGGGCACATGCTGGGCGCTGTGCGTGGTGCTGGAGCACGAGTGGGCCGAACCGCAGGCCCCGTCGGGTCGCCGGCACTGGCCGGCCGGGGCGCCAGCCGTCGTATCATCACCCTCGACATCCCCGCAGAGCGTTGGGGTGCGCTCAGCGGGGGACCGATCGGCGGCGTCCATCAGAGCGCGCTGACGGCGGCCCTCGAGCACTATCACGCAGCGGTCGGCATGGCCGGTGTCACCCTCCCGATCGTCACGGCCTCCCATCCCTTCGGCGTGCGCGCGGCCCTCGACCCCAGTGGCCGTGACACCGCGAGTTCGCTCTCCCCGCTGGGGGCCTTCATCCCGCCGCTGGCCCTCGATGCCGTCCGCGGGCCCGTCCGGGTGGACGATGTCGTGGCGGTCACCCTTGGCGAACGGGCCAGCGTCGTCTCCATTGGTGGAGCGCAGATCACTGCGGAGTATGCCGTGGGCTCAGTCCCCGGGAACGCTCTCACGTCCGTCGTGGTCCAGCGCCAAGGGGGTGCGCACATCGCGGTGCGCTTCGACTCTGCGGCGATCCGGGACGACGACGCCCTTCGTGAGTCCCTCGAGGCGGGGTGGGCCAGCGTCGCTCCGGCAGTGAAGCGCTCGGCTGCCGGAGTGACACGGGTGGTTCCCGCCAAGGCGGCCCCCGAGAAGAGGGCGCCCGCCAAGAAGGCGGCAGCGAAGAAGGCCGCGCCCGCCAAGAAGACGGCAGCGAAGAAGGCCGCGTCCGCCAAGAAGGCGGCAGCGAAGAAGGCCGCGTCCACGACCAAGGCTGCCGCCCCCACGCGTAGGGGACGGACGTCATGAACCCCAAGCCGCCCGCTCTGCGCACCCCCGGCTCCGTTGCCGAGGTGCTCGCCTCGCCCAAGGGCCCGCAGGTCGCGGCCTATTTCGACCTCGACGGCACGCTGGTCGCTGGCTTCACCGCGCTCGTGCACTCCAAGGCCCGCCTGCGCTCTCGCGAGGTCAAGGCAGCCGAAGCCCTGCGGCTCGTCGCGATCGCCCTCGACTTCCAACTGGGGCGCGCCGGGTTCGACGAACTCATCATCTCGAGTGCGCGCGCCCTCTCCGGCCAGCACATTGCCGATCTCGACGCCGTGGGGGAGCGCATCTTCCGTGCCGAGATCGCCGACCTGCTCTTCCCGCAGACCCGCGCCCTCGTGCGGGCCCACCAGGCATGTGGCCACACCGTCGTCCTGTGCAGTTCTGCGACCTCCATGCAGGTCGAGCCAGTCGCGGCCTACCTCGGCATCGACAACGTGGTCTGCAACCGCTACGTCACCGATGACGCCGGCGTGCTCAACGGCGAAGTGGTTGCCCCGATCATCTGGGGTGAGGGCAAGGCGACGGCGGCGCAACGCTTCTCGGCCGAGCATGGCCTCGACCTCGGGCTCGCATACTTCTATGCAGATGGCGACGAGGACGTGGCCCTCATGCACATGGTGGGCCACCCCCGCCCCACCAACCCGGGGGCACACCTGACCAAGGTGGCCGAAAAGCGCGGCTGGCCAATCACGCGCTACACCAGCCGCGGGTCGGGTGGGATCGGTGCCACGGTGCGGACCGCGCTCGGTGTCGGATCCCTCGGTCCGGTCAGTGCCCTTGCTCTGGCGCGTGGCGTGCTGACCGGTGACAAGCGCAAGGGCCTCAACGTCATCACGAGCACCTGGCCCCGGCTCTTCCTCGAGGCCAACGGCATCCAGATGCGAGTGGTGGGGGAGGACAACGCTTGGTCACGCCGACCGGCGATCTTCATCTTCAACCACCGCAACCAGGTCGACTTCTTCATCGCGGCGGCGGTCGTCCGCGACAACTTCACGGGGGTCGCCAAGAAGGAACTCAAGACCAATCCCCTCTTCGGCACCATCGGTCGGCTGATGGACATCGCCTTCGTCGACCGAGGCAATTCGGCCGCCGCTCTCGCCGCGATGCACGACGTCGAAAGGCTTGCGGGAGAGGGCCTGTCGATCATCGTGGCCCCCGAAGGAACGCGACTGGACACCCATGAGGTGGGTGGCTTCAAGAAGGGAGCCTTCGCGATGGCGATGTCAGCCGGTCTCCCCGTGGTGCCGATCGTCATCCGCAATGCCGAGGACATCGCCGGACGTGACTCGTTGACCATCCATCCTGCGGTGATCGACGTCGCGGTGCTGCCACCCGTGGACGTCTCGGGCTGGACCCGAGCGGAACTCGCCGATCGCATCGAAGGGGTGCGCACGGCATACCTTGATCTCCTCTCCGACTGGCCCGACGCCGACGACCCGCGCTTGAAGGGAAGGTGACCCGAGCGTGAGTGAGCACAAGGACGTGCTCGTCCTCGCCGCGACCCGCACCGAGGTCGAACTCGACCTCGTCCGCAAGTGGGTTGCGAGCACGGTCGAGGGCGACCCGAAGTATGGCTCCATCGACCTGGTCAGGATCCCTCACCGCTCCGGTGCGGATCACGAATACGCAGCTCTCGCAGAGCGATTGGCCTCACACACCGCAGAGCTGCCCGACCTGCTCGTCATGCCGGCCCACGTCGTCTGGCGGCCGGGTGAAAAGGACGGCCACCGTCGGGTGGCGGTGACGGACCTGGTGCGTGGTCGCAACCCCTACTCGCCGACCAATCGCCAGCAACGCTCGATCGCGACGTCGGACCCGGATCGCGCGCCGGTCATCGCAGGGCGGCCCGGTGGAGTGCACTACCTTCGCGAGCGCTATGCCGAATCCCTTGCCGGGGCCGACGGCACCGATCTCGGTTTCGCCCGCTACATCGCTCGGCGTGCTCGACTCGCTCTGGAGCGTGCCGACCGCACCGTGCTGGGCCCCGAGTTCAGGTCGCCCGGCTTCCTCACCGAGGAGATCCTGCACTCACCGCGCTTCAAGGCCGGCCTGCACGAGGTCGCAGCGCGCATCGGCGCCGACGAGGCGACGGAGGCGAAAGCCGAGGAGATCCTCGACGAACTCGCCACCGGTTGGGGACGGCTCTTCGTCGACCTCATCCCGCGCATCGACCGGATGGTCTTCCAACGCGGTTTCGACCCCAAGGTCGACATCGTGCCCGGAGAGATCGAGCGCCTCCGCTCGACCATGGCGGCGCACCCCGTGATCTTCTTGTGGTCGCACCGCAGCAACCTCGACACCCCGGTGCTCAACGTCGTCCTCCACGAGGAGGGCCTGCCGCTGCCACACCTCTTCGCCGGGATCAACATGGCGTTCGGGCCGATGGGTCCGATCCTGCGTCGGTGCGGCACGATCTTCATCCGCCGCAGCTTCGGGGGGGACGAGCTCTACAAGTACGTGCTCAAGGAGTTCGTCGGCTACCTCACCGAGAAGCGCTTCAACCTCTCGTGGTCGATCGAGGGCGGGCGCTCGCGCACCGGCAAGATGCTGCCGCCCAAGCTCGGCCTGCTCGGCTACACCGCGGAGGCCTATCTGGCCGGTCGCACCGATGACATCTTCCTGCAGCCCGTGGCCATCGGCTTTGACCAACTCCACGAGATCGGGGAGTACGCCGCCTACGCCAAGGGGGGCCGTAAGTCCGCCGAGGGCCTGGGTTGGCTCTTCGGCTTCATCAAGGCCCAGGGCGAGCGCAACTTCGGCAAGATCTATGTCCGCTTCGGTGAGCCGGTGTCGATGCGCGACATGCTCGGCGCCCCCGGCGGCGAGACCACCACCGATGCCGATGTCCGCAAGTTGGCTCTCCAGAAGACGGCCTTCGAGGTGGCTTGGCGGATCAACAAGGCCACGCCCGTCACGCCGGTGGCTCTGGTCACGACGCTGCTCCTCGGCACACGGGGCATGGGCCTCACGACCTCGCAGGTCACCACGGCCCTGGGTGGGGTGCTCGACTTCTTCGAGAGTCGCGGTGTCTCGATCGTGTCGAGCGCCGCCAACCTGCGCACCGAGGAGGGAGTTCGCCAGACCCTTGGCGCGCTGTCGGGGACCGGCGGAATCGTCACCCGGGTCGAGGGTGCCCGCAGCGAGGTCTGGCTCATCGAGCCCAAGAACCAATTGGCCGCGACCTTCTATCGCAACTCGATCATTCACGTCTTCCTCGTCAGTGCGCTCTGCGAGATCGCCCTCGTGCTCGCCCTGCGGACCGCTCAGGGTGACGCTCGGGTCACAGCGTTCTGGACCTGGGCCGAGCGCCTCCGTGACCTGCTCAAGTTCGAGTTCTATTTCAAGGACCGTGCTGATTTCCGGGCGGCAATGGCTCTCGAGGTCGCGCGTGGAGGAGCGGACTGGGAGGCGCAGCTGCGCGCTGCCGATGCCAGCGTTTCGTCCCTGCTTTCGCCGCGCATCCCGCTGACCGCGTCATTCATGATCCGCCCCTTCATCGAGGCCTACCTGATCGTTGCCGATGTCCTGTCCCACACGAGCCTGCCCATCGACAAGGCCTCGGTCGTCCAGGAGTCCTTGGCGCTGGGGGAGCAGTACCTCGCCCAGAGGAGGATCGAGTCGGCCGAGCCGGTGTCCGCACTCCTCTTCGAGACCGGCCTGCGTCTTGCGGACAATCAGAAGTTGCTCGATCCGACGCCCGATCATGACGAGCGCGTGGCTGCTTTCGTCGACGAACTCGAGCAGGTCCAGGCCGCGATCGTCCAGATCGAGCGGCTCACCTTCGACATCTTCCAGGTCATCCGCCGAGAGGCCCGCTCAGCGACGTGATCCCCGGCGGACGGCCGCCCACTGAGCGCCGAGGATGCCGGCGACCGGCGACCACGTGGGCTTCTGGGGCGCGGGTCAGCCCGTAGGGTGAGCGGGTGGTCACCCCCCATTCCGCGTATGCCGTGAGCGACCTGCTCGCCGCCAAGGCTGCCGCTGGGGTCGCCATTTCCATCGTGATCCCCGCGCGGGACGAGGAAGCCACGGTGGGTGCCGTGGTGGAGGTGATCCGGAAGGCGTGGGTCGAGGACGTGCCCTTGGTCGACGAGGTCGTCGTCATCGACTCCGACTCGGTCGACGCCACGGCTGACCGCGCCCGCACCGCCGGCGCGGTGGTCCATGCCGCTGCCTCGATCCGCCCGGATCTGGGACCGGCGCAGGGCAAGGGGGAGGCCCTGTGGAAGTCGCAGTTCGTCACCGCGGGTGACCTCGTGGCCTTCCTCGATGCTGACCTGATCGACTGGGGGCCGCACTTCGTGCCCGGGCTGCTCGGGCCCCTGCTCACCGACCCCGACGTGCACCTCGTCAAGGCCGTCTATCACCGCCCGCTCCTCGACGAGCAGGGTCGAGAGGCCGAGAGCGGCGGACGGGTCACCGAACTCATGGCGCGACCGCTGCTGGCCCTGCACTTCCCCGAGTTGGCCGATGTCATCCAGCCCCTGTCGGGGGAGTGGGCCATCCGTCGGGCCGACTTCGCCGAACTGTCCGTGCCGGTGGGTTACGGCGTCGAGATCGCCGCCCTTGTCGACACGTGCGTGCGATGGGGCGCCGGGGCGATCGCTCAGGTCGATCTGGGGCGACGGGCCCACCGTCACCACCGGCACGACACCCTCGGCCCCATGGCGGTCCAGGTGCTCGCCGCTCTGGAGGCTCGACTCGGGACGCGACCTGCAGAGGGCGTGAGCGCCGGAGCCAAGGTGGCGCTGCGGCAGTTCGATCCCTCGCCCGAGGGCTTCCGTCCGCGTGTGCGCCAGGTCGATGTCGCCGAGCGCCCACCGGCAGCCGAGGTGGGACTGCGATGAACTTCCGGCTCGGCAAGAAGTTGTACGGGCAGGACGCTCGCCTCGTCATGGCGATCGTCAATCGCACGACCGACTCCTTCTACGACAAGGGCGCCACATGGGAGGACGAGCCGGCCTACGCCCGTGTCCGCCAGGTGGTGGCCGATGGTGCGGATCTCGTCGACATCGGCGGGATCAAGGCGGCGCCCGGGGAGGAGGTGCCTGTGGAGGAGGAGCTGCGCCGCGTGCTGCCCTTCGTCCAGGGCATCCGTGACGAGCACCCCGATCTGACGATCTCGGTCGACACCTATCGCGCCGAAGTGGCCGATGCGGTGCTGGCCGCGGGAGCTGATGTCATCAATGACGCGTGGGGTGGATCAGACCCGGAGTTGCCGAATGTCGTTGCGGCACATGGTGCGTCGATGGTGCTCACCCACACCGGTGGCGTCACGGTCCGCACGCGGCCGCACCGGATCGAATACGACGACGTCGTGGCCTCCGTCATCGAGTCCCTCAATTGGCAGGCCGAGCGAGCGCTGGGCGCCGGTGTCGAGCGGGATCGGATCGTCATCGACCCGGCGCACGACTTCGGCAAGAACACGTGGCACTCGCTCGAGTGCACGCGACGCCTCGACGAGTTGGTCGCCCTCGGTTGGCCGGTGCTCGTCTCCTTGTCCAACAAGGACTTTGTCGGTGAGTCTCTGGATCGCCTTGTGGGAGAGCGCCTTTCGGGCACGCTGGCCACGACGGCGATCTCGGCTTGGCAGGGTGCTCACATCTATCGGGTCCACGAGACCCGTGAGACACGAGACGTCCTTGACATGGTCTCGACCATCGCCGGTCTCCGCCCACCCCAGCGGGTCATCCGGGGGCTCGCGTGATGGCTGACGTCGCATGATCACCGGTGTGGCCGTCGTGCCCGGGGCGCTCGCCCTTCTCCCTTCATATGCCGGGGCGGACGACGTGCTCGCCGAGCTGCGGTCGGCGGCGCGTGATGCCGTCGACGACGTGGTCTGCGAAGCCGACCGAGTCGTCCTGGTGACGGCCACGGACCGGGAGCCACGGCATACCGGGCCGTCCATCGGCCGACGAGTCGGGGAGGTGCTGCTCGACGGGCGGGTCTGTTCGGTGATGGAGATCCCTTGGGACGCAACGGTGGACGAGTGCCTGGCCCGGGGTGCGGAGCTCGCGGAGGAGCACGCGGGTCCGACCAGGACAGCCCTCGTCGTGGTCGCCGATGGCTCGGCCTGCCGATCGATCAAGGCGCCGGGTCATTTCGACGAGCGCGCCGCAGGCTTCGATGACGCGCTCGTTGCCGCGTTACGGCAGGCGGATCCGGCTGGACTGACAGCGCTTGACCCCGATCTTGGGACAGCGCTCCTCGCCCAGGGTCGGGCGCCACTCCAGGTCCTCGCCGGGGCCATGGGTGCACATGTGGGTGACGGTGAGCGCGACGAAAACAGTGGCCACTGGCTCTGTGAATCGCTCGAGCAGAGCGATCCCTTCGGCGTGCTCTATGTCGTCGCCCGCCTCACCCGTCGCTGACCCGAGTCGCGCAGCGAAATCTGGATCAGGTCTGACCGTCGAGGGAGTGACCTGACCTCGTCGTGAAGTTCGCCATGGCCGCGAGCAGCAGTGCATGCGTGAGCAGGGCTGTCAGAGTGGCGAATTGGTCGAGGTATGCGCCCGTGGTGTTGACGACCACCATGGTGAGCACGACGCCGGTGACGGTCCGCCGCCAAGCGCGCGGGATGTCGAGCCTCCTCGGTCCGAGGGCACGACAGGCCAGCAGGAAGACCACCCCGACGACGACAGCTGTAGCCGCGCTCACGGCATACAGGATGAAGGACAGTCGGCCCGCGGTGCCGGTGGTGCGCTCGAAGGCGATGGGAATGTCGCTCGGTTCGACGGCGCCGAGGATCGCGAAGGGCAGGGTGATGAGGCTGCCCGTGACGGTGCCCGCGCCGAAGAGGAAGAGCAACGCACGGATGACCCGCCGGTCTCGGGGTGGTGGAAGGAAGCGGTCCTCGAACTGTCGCGTGGCCGCGAGCGCGCGCGCCCACCAGGGACTGCCCTCCGTGTCAGCCCGGCTCTCGCTTGCGTCAGCGACGGCGATCATGGCCGTGGCCATGGCTCGTTGTCTCGGGTCGGTGGCGAGGGCGTGCGCGGAGTGGGCGTGTTCACGGATCGCCCCCAACGTCGACTCGGTGACGGGCCCATCGATCAGGTCGTGAGTCAGGTCCAGGCCAGCGCTCAGGTGCGCCGCCGCGGTGTCGCGTTGTCGGCGACCTGCGGCGTAAGCGGCGTAGACGAGGGCGAGGATGCACAGGTAGACGATGGGCGCGGCGAGCGGGAAGAAGTAGTCGTTCTTGCGGGTGATGAACTTGCCGACCTCATCAACGAAGAGGCCAGCGCCGACCCCGCCCACCACGGCGGACGTGGCGTCCACCCAGCGACCCCGCACGGCGAGGAGCAGCACGCACGCGATCATGAGGAAGAGACCACCCCAGAGCGCGTGTGCCAGGTGATAGACCTTGCCGCCGACGGAGGGATAGCCGGTCAGGTCGAGATAGACGCGCGTGCAGCCGATCGTCAGCGCGGTCGCGACCGCGAAGACCGTGACGAGGGTGCCGGCGTGGACCGACGTGATGACTTGTGGGTGTTTGGGCTGTTGCGCTTGGTCGGTCGGGCTCATGAGGCGTGAGCGGCGGGGTCGGCGACGGCCGCGGCGTCGTGGAGGTCGAGGGCGACGAGTGGGCTGTGCCAATCGGCCTGGTCGCCCGGGAAGACGGCACGGGCGAGGCCGGCTCCGGCGAGCAACTTGGCGCACGTCGGGCAGGGTTGGCAGGTGATGTATGCCGTGCAGCCCCGCAGGTCGCGGCGTGCGTAGAGCAGGGCGTTGGCTTCGGCGTGGACCGAGATGCAGCGGCCCGGACCGGAGTCGTAGGCGCTGAACTCCTTGATCTCGTCATAGCTGAGCAGGCCTCGAGGACAGGCGCCTTCGAGGCAGCCCGGATGTCCGCTGGGTGCTCCGGTGTAGCCGGTGCCCACGATCCGGTGGCCCTCGTCGACGAGGACGGCGCCGACCTTGCGGCGGCGGCAGTCCGAGCGGGCCGCCACGGCGCGGGCGATCTCGACGAAGTAGTCGTCCCAGCCGGGTCGTTCGGTGGTGGTGCCGGAGTGCGGGGTGCCGTCGTCCATGGACGTGATTGTGCCCGGTCGGGTCACCACGCCTGAGGGGCACCCGCGCGCGGGGCGAGCGGACGGCATACCTCTTCGGTTGTGAGGCGCGCTCGTGGTGGGATGTGGCCTGTGAACCTCGTGGAGCGGGCGGACGGATTGCAGCGGCGCCGCCGGGTGCTCGGCTTCCCGATCGCCGTGATCTACAAATACTTCGACGACTTCGGCGGCTATCTCGCGGCGCTCATCACCTACTACGCCTTCGTCTCCCTCGTCCCGCTCCTCCTCCTGGCCACGACCATCCTGAGCATCGTGCTGAGCAGTCGGCCTGACCTCCAGGAGCGGATCATCGACTCGGCTCTCACCCAGATCCCGGTCGTTGGTGCCCAACTCGAGAACCCGAAGGCCCTCAGCGGCGGCCCAGCCGGTGTGGCCATCGGATTGGTCGTGGCCCTCTACGGCGGACTCGGTGTCGGCAATGCCGTGCAGTATGCGATCAACAACATCTGGACCATCCCGCGCAACTCACGACCCAACCCCTTCACCTCGAGGCTGCGCAGCCTGGCCCTCGTCCTGACCGCAGGTGTGGCCATCCTCGCGACGACCACTCTCTCCACCTACGGAGCGATCCAATCCGGTTGGTGGGGGCGGGGATTGCCTGTGGTCATCGCGCTGGTGGCAAACACGCTCATCATCAACGGTGTCTATCGCTTCGGCCTGAGCCGGATGCTGCCGACCGGGCACCACCTCCCGGGTGCCGTGCTGGCCGCCGTCCTCCTGCAAGTGGTGCAGAGCTTCGTGTGGTCTACATCGGTCGGGTCGTCCAGCGCGCGTCGGTGACCAACGGCGTGATCGGCTTCGTCTTGGGGCTCATCGCCTTCCTCTATCTGGTCGCGGTGATCTTTGTCCTGTGTGCCGAGGTCAACGTCGTGCGCGTCCGACGTCTCTTCCCGCGTGCCCTCCTCACCCCCTTCACGGACAACGTCGACCTGACGGATGCGGACCGGGCGGCGTATGCCGCGCAGGCCCGATCGATGCGGACGAAGGGTTTCGAGCGGATCGACGCGCGCTTCGAGCGCGATTCCGGCGGCTGATCGCCACGCTGGCAAATAACTGGTCAGAGAGGACTAGTCTTGCGAGGGCACGCGCCGATAGGGTCGGTGCGTGACCACGACTCGCGTGCCGGCGCTCCCGACACAGCAACGGGCCTGGGAGACCAGGGAGCGGCTGCTCTCAGCGGCCGTGGAGTGTTTGGCCGAGGTGGGATATGCCGGCACCACCACCTCGCGCATCCAACAGCGGTCGGGGGTGTCGCGGGGCAGCCTCCTGCACCAATTCCCTTCGCGCGACGACCTGCTCATCGCTGCGGTCCAGCATCTCGGAGACGAACGGACCGCTCAGGTCAGCCGCGCCACGTCCGGAGGCAGCGCCACGGACCTCGACAACGCCGTCGAGGGATTGTGGTCGACCTTCCACGGAACGCTCTATCGGGCCGCGCTGGAGCTCTGGATCGCGGCCCGCCACAACCCGGAGCTCGCCGCCTCACTGGCGCCCCGGGAGCGCGAACTGGGTCGGCGAATCAAGGCCGCGGCGGCCGAGATCTTCGGCGATCGCAATGCCGCCCATCCACGGTTCGACGAACTCATGGGCCTGCTCCTGTCGAGCATGCGAGGTGTGGCCCTTACCTATGCCTTCGAGACCCGCGATCCCACGACTGACCCCAACCTCCTCACCTGGCGCCGTCTGGCGCGCCAGATGCTCGAGGTCGGCGACCACAGGAAGGCGATGAGATGACGCAGGTCCGCACCGAGAACGGCATGGTCGAGGGGCTCGTCGAGGACGGCCTCCACTTCTTCCGTGCCATTCCGTATGCCGCGCCCCCCTTTGGTGCCCGGCGCTTCCTTCCGCCGCAATCGGCTGAGTCGTGGGACGGCGTGCGTGATGCCACCCGCCAAGGGGTCTCTGCTCCCCAGCCATTGCCCAAGCCGGGCGACGTGTGGGCCGAGGTCACCCATCCGGGACAGATCGGAGAGGACTGCCTGACCCTCGAGATCTGGACGCCAGACCCCGGCGCTGCCGGACTGCCGGTCATGGTGCACATCCACGGCGGTGGCTATGTGACCGGTTCGGGCTCGGCCAAGATGTACAACGGTCGTGCGTTCGCCCGGGATGGCGTGGTGCACGTGGGCATCAACTATCGGCTCGGGATCGACGGATTCGTCTGGTTCGGGGAGGGGCATGACAATCTCGGGCTCCGTGACCAGGTCGCCGCGCTGGAGTGGGTGCAGCGCAACATCCGTGCCTTCGGCGGCGACCCCGACAATGTGACCATCTTCGGGCAGTCTGGCGGTGGCGTCAGCGTCATGTTCCAGACCGTGATCCCTTCTGCGAGAGGGCTGTTCAAGCGGGCGATCGCCCAGAGCGGCTCGTCGGTCGCTTCGACAGATGCCGAGACATCGCGCAAGGTCGGCCTTCAGGCCGCAAAGTTGCTCAAGGTCGAGCCGACCGTCGACGGACTGCGGAACGTCTCCCTGGCAAGGACGGCCAAGGCGAGCGAGGGTCTGGTCCTGCGCTTTGCCCTGAACCTGTTGCGTGGCAACCCCCGTGGCCTGATCATCTCGCCCTTCCAAGCGGTACACGAGACCGAGTTCCTGCCCCTCTCACCATTGGACGCCGCGAAGGCGGGGAAGCCCGCGGTGCCCCTACTCACGGGCACCGCTCGCCACGAAGTCGTGGGCTTCGTCGAGGTTCTCACAGCGGTGCCCGTGATCGGACGGCTGGCCGTGCGCGGTTTGCGCAAGGCACTCGCCCTGCCCGAGGCCATGCAGCAGGCCTATGCAACCGGGCCGCGTCGCCTCACCGGCCGGGCTGCCCTTGTCGAAGCGCAGTGGAGCGACTGGGCCTTCCGCATCCCGACGATCCATCTCATCGAGCACCGCCCTGATCCGTCATGGCTCTACGAATTCCGTTGGCAGGCCGGGGATTTCCGGCTCGGCTCCATGCACGGCATCGAGATCCCCTTCACCCGGGACCTCCTGCCGATGACGCGCACCCTGTCCGGCGACGCCGGTGAACTCTTCCGAGGAGCCCCGCAGGAGTTGGCCGATGCGATGCACTCCGCTTGGGTGCAGTTCGCGACGACCGGAGATCCGGGGTGGGAGACCTACACGCCAGATCGGCGCGCGACGATGGTCTTCGACACCGAGTCGCGAGTGGTCGCGGATGCCGCAGGTGTGGAGCGTGAAGTGTGGGCTGGCCGTTGGTGAAGGCCCAGACCAGCGGCCGCCAGGGCTGAGACAGCACTGCGCAGATCCGCTGTGTCCTTCGGGTCGTGGCTGCGGGCCACTTCGTTGATCGCGCCGATGATGGCCTGCACGAGGACGCGAAGCTCGGCAGGATCGTGCCCACCCCGCTCCGCTCCGGCGGTCGCCGTCCCCAACCGCACCCATTCGCCCAGGTAGTCGCGCTGGGCCTGGATGAGCGGCGCAGCCTCGCTGCCAAGAGTGCGCAACTCGGTGACGAGGGCATCCACCAAACCCGCGTGCCGGAGGGCGAAGTGCGAGTAGACGTCGACCAACTCGCGTAGGGCCACGCCTTCGTCGGTCGCCGCGTCGAGGATGTCGTCGAGGGTGACCTGGAGATAGCCATTGCCCCGATGCATGGCCACCTCGAGGATCTCGGCCTTGCTCGAGAAGTGGTTGTAGAGGCTCGATGTCGACAGGCCCACGGCGGCAGCCACATCCTCCATCCCTGTCCGTGCATAGGTGCGTTCGGTGAAGATCGTGAGGGCCGCTCCGAGGATCTCCTCCCGTTTCGTCCCCCTTCGCAAACGGCGTGGGTATGCCGTGGGTGGGCTTTCGCTCACCGCGTCCACAGTGGCGTCGAGCAGGGCGGCCGCCGCCGCGATGGTGACCCGGACGGTGCGGGCCGGCGTCAGGCTCGGTCGATGGAAGGCGGGATCGATGAGAACGGCGAAGGTCATCCGTGCCGAGAGTTGTTGTGCGGCGCTCATTTCCGTGTCCTCGGGAAGGTCATGGACGAGGTGGCCGAAGCGAACCCGCAGGGTGTCCATCCGGGCCGAGCGCACGGCATACGCATCGGGTTGAAGGTTGCGCGCTTCGCGCGCCCAGAGCACAGGTGCCGTGTGGTGCCTGACCGCGAACTCGGCGACTCCGGAGAGGAGCGCAGCCCGTCCGGTGGCCTCCGCTGCCGCGTCCAACTCCTCGGTCAACAGGTCGAGGGCGAGGTCGACGGCCGCGGCGAGGAGGTCGTCCTTGCCGGGGAAGTGCCGATAGAGGGCTGACGGACCCACATCGACGGCCGCCGCGATCTCGCCCATCGAGACCCCGCTGAAGCCTCGGGCCGTGAAGAGCTGGGCGGCGGCTTCGAGGATCAGGGCGCGCCGATTGGCGGGCCGACGCGGGGGAGGGGCCGTGGTGGTCAGGTCAGCGGGAGCCGAGGTGCGAAGGGTCACCGGCGGTCGCCGAGTTCGAGAGAGCGACCGATGATCTCCTTCATGATCTCGCTGGTCCCTCCATAGATCCGGCTCACCCGAGAGTCGAGGAAGGCTCGGGCGATGGGGTATTCGAGCATGTAACCGTAGCCGCCGTGGAGTTGGACGCATCCGTCGATGACGCGACCCTGGAGTTCGGTGGCCCAGAGCTTTGCTTTGGCCGCGTCAGTCGGGGTCAACCGGCCCGCAACGAGCTCGGTGAGGCAGCGGTCGATGAAGGCTTGGGTGATCTCGACCTCGGTGGTCAGTTCGGCCAACCGGAAGCGGGTGGCTTGGAAGTCCCCGATGACCTGACCGAAGGCTCGGCGCTCGCGGACATGATCGATGGTCCAGGTCAAAGCGGCGGAGGCCGCGCTGATTGCCCCGACGGCGACCGAGAGGCGTTCTTGCGGAAGATTGCTCGAGAGTGAGATGAAGCCGCTGCCCTCCTCGCCGAGCAGGTTCTCGACCGGGACCCGGGCTCCGGTGAAGGAGAGTTCGGCCGTGTCCTGGGCATGCATGCCCACCTTGGCGAGCTTGCGACCGCGCTCGAAGCCGGAAGTGGCCCGCTCGATGACGAGCAGGCTGAGCCCCTTGTGCTTGTGCTCGCCGGTGCGGACGACGGTGATGACGAGGTCGGCGTTGAGGCCGTTGGTGATGAAGGTCTTGGCGCCGTCGACGACGTAGTGGTCGCCGTCGCGGAAGGCCTTGGTGCGGATGCCGGACAGGTCCGACCCGGCGCCCGGCTCCGTCATCGCGATGGCGACGATCGTCTCGCCGGTGGCCACCCCGGGGAGCCAACGGGCCTTCTGCTCCTCGCTCGCCAGGTTGAGCAGGTAGGGCATGCAGACGTCGGACTGGAGCGTGGGCCCGGTGATGGCGGGTGCCACGCCCACGCGTGCCGCCTCCTCGTTGAGGATCGCGTTGTAGCGGAAGTCCTCGACGCCGGCTCCGCCGAACTTCTCGGGGACGGCGGCGAAGGCCCCGAGTTCGGCGACCTGGGTGAAGAGCTCGCGCGGCACGATCCCGGCCGCTTCCCACGCGGCATAGTGCGGCGTCACGTGCTTGGCGAGGAAACCACGCACGCTGGTGCGATAGGCGTCGTGCTCGGCCTCGAAGATGTTCCGCTCCATGGGTGGACGTCTCTCTCAGATCATGAATCCGCCGCCACAGACGAGGGTCTGGGCGCTCACGTAGTCGGATTCGGGCAGGCACAGCAAGTAGACCGCACCGGCGGCTTCCCTGGGCGTGCCGGCCCTGCCGAGCGGGATCATGGCCTCCATGGCGCCCAGCAACTGGGGGTTGACCCCGACCTGGATCTCCCGTCCCGCGACGTCGATGGTGCTGCCGCCGTCGGCAGGCGCGTCGGTGAGCCGGGTCTTGATCAGTCCGAAGGCGACCGTGTTGACCGTGACGTTGAGCCGCCCCCACTCCTTGGCCAGCGCCTTGGTCAATCCGGTGACGCCGGCCTTGGCGGCCGCGTAGTTGGCCTGACCTGCGTTGCCCCCGAGCCCGGCGATCGAGGAGATGTTGACGACCTTGCGACAGGACACCGGCTCACCCGCTGCCTTGGCGGCCTTGACCGCTGCCGAGATGACCGGCTGGGCAGCGCGAAGGACCTTGAACGGAGCCGTGAGATGGACGTCGAGGATGGCGGCCCATTGCTCGTCGGTCATCTTCTGGACCACGGAGTCCCAGGTGTAGCCCGCGTTGTTGACGATGATGTCGAGCCCCCCGAAGGTGTCGACCGCCGTCTGCACGAAGCGCTCGGCGAAATCCTCCTCGGTCACCGAACCGACGCAGGCGGTAGCTCGTCCACCAGTGGCCTCGATGTCGGCGACGGTCTGCTGGGCTGGCGCCTCGTCGAGGTCGTTGACGACGACGGCAGCTCCTTCCGCAGCGAGCTTGAGGGCGATCTCGCGGCCGATGCCGCGGCCTGAACCGGTGACGATGGCGACCTTGTGTTCGAGCGTGGACATGGGGGGCTCCTCAGCTGTTCGGGTGCGCAGTGGTGGGGTGGGTGATGACGGCGCGGCCGGCGAGCGTGACAGTGCCGTCGGCGAGGGTCACGGTGAGATCGAGGGTGGCGGTCTGCTCGTCCACGGCGACGACGCTGCCCGTGCAGGTCGGCTGCGCGTGGATCGGGGTGATGGCGACGAAGCGGGTGGCGAAGGAACGCAATTGGGCTTGGGGCACCCAGTCGGTGAGCAATCGCCCGAGGTAGGCCATGCTCAACATGCCTTGCGCGAAGACGTCGTCGAAACCAGCCGATCGCGCGTTGTCGAGGTCGATGTGGATCGGGTTGTGGTCGCCGCTGGCCCCGGCGAAGAGGGCCAGGGTGGTGCGACTGATCGGTGGAAGGGCCAGCGGCGGCAGGTGCGTCCCGACAGCAACCGTCGTGTTCGTGGGGTTCATTCCGACCCCTCCCCAGCTCGTTGAGTGCGTGGAGATTCCATGCTCTGGCCTTGAATTTCCACGCACTCAACGGGTGTGGGGGGCGGGTCCGGGTTGCGGATGACGACCACCGAGGTGGCGCGAGCGACCGGCTCCTCGTCTCGGCTGATGTCGGTGACCTTGGTGAGGAATTCGAGGGCACCACCGCGCTTGCTCGAGACGTCGACGAATCGCTCGGTGAGGGTGAGGACATCCCCGGCGTGTGCCGTGGTGAAGTAGTCGAAGGACTGCTCGCCGTGGAGCACTCGGCCGAGATCGATGCCCAACTCGTCGAGGTAGCCGAAGGGGTCGGCTCCCTCCAGCCCCAGCGAGAAGAAGAAGGTCGGGGGCACGGGTAGGTCGGGATGACCGGAGGCGCGGGCTGCATCCAGATCGCGGTAGATCGGGTCCGTCTCGCCGATCGCCTCGGCAAAGAAGCGCAACCGCCCCCGCTCCACCTCGACGACCCGAGTCGGCAACTCCAGCGCGAGCGCGCGCTCCACGTCGATGGCCATCAGGCGACCTTCTCGTAGAGGGTGACGACGGCTGCTCCGCCGAGACCGATGTTGTGCTGGAGGGCGATGGTGACGTCCTCGACCTGCCGGGCACCGGCCGCACCGCGCAACTGCCAGGTGAGCTCGGCGCACTGGGCCAGACCGGTGGCCCCGAGGGGGTGGCCCTTGGACAGCAGCCCGCCGGAGGGATTGGTGACCACGCGCCCCCCATAGGTGTTGTCGCCATCGCGGATGAACTTCTCTGCGGTGCCGTCGGGGGTGAGGCGCAGAGCCTCATAACTGAGCAGCTCATTGGCGGTGAAGCAGTCGTGGAGCTCGACGACCCGCAGGTCCTCCGGAGAGACCCCTGATGCCTCATAGACCTGGTCGGCTGCACGCCGGGCCATGTCGAAGCCGACCAGGTCGGTGGGGGAGTCGAAGGTCCCCGGTTGGTCGGTCGTCATGGCCTGCGCCGCGATGGCGACATCGGTCCGCAGGCCGTGGCGACGGGCGAAGTCGGTGCTCGTGATGAGGGCCGCTGCAGCACCGCACGTCGGCGGGCAGCATTGCAGTCGGGTCAGGGGGCCGAAGATGTGCGGTGACCCCAGGACTTCCTCCACGGTCACCTCGTCGCGGAACACGGCATACGGATTGTGTCTCGCGTGGCGACGCGCCTTGACCGAGATCATTGCGAAGGTGGCCGGGTCCGTGCCGTGCTCCTCGGCATACGCCGCGCCGGCTCCGCCGAAGAGTTGGGCGGCGAACGGTGCGTCGCTGACTCCGTTTCGTTCCTCGGCCACGGTCATGAAATCGACGAAGGGGCTGGGCCGATCAGTCCACTTCGCGGTGAGGGCGCCGCGCTCCATCTGCTCGAAGCCGAAGGCAAGCACACAATCTGCGGCGCCACTGGCCACCGCCTGCCGGGCGAGCCAGAGCGCGCTGCTGCCGGTGGAGCAGTTGTTGTTCACGTTGATGACCGGTATGCCGGTCATCCCGACGCCATAGAGGGCCTTCTGGCCGCTCGTGGAGTCACCGTAGACATAGCCGGCGTAGGCCTGCTGCACCTGATCGAGCCCGATCCCCGCATCGGCGAGGGCTGCGCGGATGGCCCCACCGGCCATGACCTCGTAGGACTCGGCGCGGCTCGGCGTCGCGAACGGCACCATCCCGACACCCGCCACCTGTACACGTTCCATCGGACCTCCGTTGCTCTATGAACGAATCGATATTCACTTACCATGTCATAACCCTTGACACACAGGCAAGTGATGCCGCACGGTTGATCTCAGAACGGCGTATCACCGTTCACCAGAGCCGCCCGACGAAGGAGTCGACGGATGTACATCACCCAGTCCCTGCACGCCCAGCTCCAGCGCGATCCGGACCAGGTGGCCACCGTGTTCGGGGATCGCACCCGCACCGTGCGCGAGTCCGTCGATCGCATCGCCCGGTTGGCCGGCGCGCTCCGGTCGCTCGGAGTCGCCGAGGGCGACCGGGTCGGCATCTATGGCCTCAACAGCGATCGCTACCACGAGCTGCTCATGGCCGTTCCCTGGGCGGGCGCCATGGTCAATCCCGTCAACGTCCGATGGAGCCCGGCGGAGGTGGCCTACTCCTTCAACGACTGCCAGACCAATGTGCTCTTCGTCGATGACACCTTCGCCCCAGCCGTCCCTGTGCTGCGGGAGAAGGTGCCGGACCTGCGTGCGGTCATTCACATCGGCGAGAAAGAGACCCCCGAGGGCATGCTCTCCTACGAGCAATTGGTCGCTGACCACGAGCCGGTCGAGGACGCGCGCCGCGGCGGCGACGAGATCTACGGCATCTTCTACACCGGTGGCACGACCGGAGAGTCCAAGGGCGTGATGCTCTCTCACCAGGCCTGCCTCATGTCGGCCATGGGCAGCTTGGTGTCGACCGCGATCCTCACCCGCGGTGGCGTGCTCCTGCATGCCGCCCCGATGTTCCACCTCGCCGACATCGCGGCCTGGAACATCGGCAATCTCACGGGCTCGACCCATGTCATCGTCCCGATGTTCACCCCCGCCGGAGTCGTCAACGCGATTGCCGACCATGACGTCACCGGTGCCCTGCTCGTGCCGACGATGATCCAGATGCTCGTGGACTCGCCGGAGGCCAAGGCTGCGGACCTCAGCAGCATGGAGGCCGTCATCTATGGCGCCTCGGTCATCTCGGAGTCGGTCCTGGCCAAGGCGCGCGCGATGTTCCCCAATGCGCGCTTCACGCAGGCCTACGGCATGACCGAACTCGCGCCCATCGCAACGGTGCTCACCGAGGAGGACCACAAGAACCCAGCGCTCGCCCGGTCGTGTGGCCGGCCCGCGAGCCACTGCGAGTTGAAGATCGTCGACCCGGACGACGTGGAGGTGCCCCGGGGCGAGGTGGGAGAGGTCGTGGCCCG
>ENA-UPSM01001777-UPSM01001777.1-activated-sludge-metagenome-genome-assembly--contig:-NODE-1777-length-27625-cov-17.599528_pt1 | contig 27625 bp, 27 predicted proteins | sample MGYA00238181_ERZ773283 | MGnify/ENA primary metagenome ERZ773283 (study PRJEB29023, sample SAMN05720199) | activated sludge metagenome | isolation source: Anaerobic digester | place: Japan...
TTAAATTTACAAATTTAATTTTATATGATAAAAAAATTATATTGTTTCAGATAGGAAATAAAAAGCCGAAGTGGCGGAACTGGCAGACGCGTAGCACTCAAAATGCTATGAGAGCAATCTCGTGAGGGTTCAAGTCCCTCCTTCGGCACCACATCAAGATTTAAAGTATAATACTCTTCAATACCACATCAAGATTTAAAGTATAATACTCTTCAATATTATTTACCTATTCAATCATACAACAAAAAGGGGACTTGAAGGCGGAGCCGCGACTGGCGGCGAGCCCAGCCTGAGCGCAGCGCTAGCAGGCGCTGACGCGAGGGCAAGTCCCTCCTTCGGCGCCACATCAAAATAAGGGGAGAAATTCCTAAATTTTTCTTTACATTTATATTTTTTGTGATAAAATTATTACTAATGAGCAGGGTAATTGCGATTGCTAATCAAAAAGGAGGAGTTGGCAAAACAGCAGTAGCTGTTAATTTGCCTGTTTTTTTGACGGCACTCGGGAAAAAGGTTCTTTTAGTTGATGTAGACCCTCAAGCGAATGCTACTTTTTCACTTGGAATTAAACCGCGCGATTTGCGCGATTCTCTTTATGAAGCAATGATGGGGACAATTTCTCCGCGAGAAATTATTAGACGCACCCCTTTTTTAGCTTATGACATTATGCCCACCTCTCATAATTTAGCCGGCGCTAATGTAGAGTTAATAACTATGGAAAATCGAGAATTTAAGTTAAAGGATGTTATTGATATGGTTAAAGACGATTACGATTATGTATTAATTGATTGTCCTCCGAGTTTAGGCATTCTTACCTTAAATGGGTTGGTAGCTTCTGATGAAGTTTTAATTCCTGTGCAAGCAGAATATTTAGCCTTAGAAGGATTGAGTCAATTGCTTTATAATGTTAAGATGATCAATGAAAATTTAGAAAGAAATATTAAAATTTTAGGAGCGCTTTTGACAATGTATTCGCGCAAAAATTTAGTTTCTCAAAAAATAGCCAAAGACTTACGTCGCACCTTTCCGGGCTATGTGTTTGAAGCGGTTATCCCTCGTACAGTGGCTTTGTCAGAATCACCAATTTATGGTCGTACAATTTTAAGACATTCTCCAAATTCAGCAGCAGTGCATGCTTTTAGGGAATTAGCGAGAGAAATAGTTGATAAAGAAAATAAAGAATTATTAAGAAAAAAAATTACCCAAGGATCTTAATTTATTAATAAAATAAAAATTAAATTTTTTAGAAAAAAATGACAACTACTCCTAAGGGCTTGGAATCTTTAATTCCTAAAAAAAAGGCCAATCAATCAATCACTTCTAAAACATCTCAAAAAGATTTTATTTTTTGGATTGATATAAATAAAATAAAACCCAATCCTTATCAGCCTCGAAAAGAATTTAATGAAGAAGAGCTTAATGCTTTGGCTGATTCTATTAGGAAATACGGAGTTTTACAGCCGATTATAGTGCATAGAATAGAAAAAAAGAATCCTGCTGGAGGAGCTCCTCTTGAAGAATATCAAATTATTGCCGGGGAAAGAAGATGGCGGGCTTCTCAAATAGCAGGGTTAAAACAAATGCCAGCTATTATTAAGACGCCGAATAATCGTGAAAAATTAGAGATTGCTTTAATTGAAAATGTGCAAAGAAAAAATCTTAATCCAATTGATAAAGCTGAGGCTTTTGATCAATTAAGAAAAGAATTTAATCTTTTAGAAAAAGAAATTGCGCAGGTCGCGGGCATAAGCAGAGAAGCTGTTGCAAACAGTTTAAGACTTTTGGCCCTACCCCCAGATATTATTAATGCCTTAAAAAAAGAAAAGATTACAGAGGGGCATGCAAAATCATTATTGTCAGTGCGAGATGAAAATCTTCAAAGGCAAATTTTTAATGAAATTTTAGAGAATAATTATTCAGTTCGCGATGTTGAAAAAGCGGCCAAGGCTGGAAAAGTTCATAAACGAGTTACCTCTGAAATAGTTTCCGATATCTCTAACAAAGAACTTCTTGAAAGTAAAATCAAAGAAGCTATTGATTATGATAATATCAAATTGAATTTTAAGAGGGGGAAACTACATATTGATTTAGAATTTAATACTGAAGGGGAGTTAAAGAATTGGCTTAAAAAATTGATGCATAGATAACCTTACGCATTCGGGCATTAAGCCACCAAATAATAAAAGCGGCCAAGAGCCGCTTTTATTATATTATTTTTCTTTTGGACAATTTTTATTAGAGCAAACTGTTTTTTTATTTTTTTCAACCATTAAGGCTCCACAATGTGGACATTTTTCGCCGGTTGGTTTATCCCATAAAGCAAAATCGCAATCGGGCCACTTAGAGCAACCATAAAATAATTTTCCTTTTTTAGTCTTTTTGCCGATAATTTCTCCTTGTTCGCAGCTTGGACAAAAGACGCCAGTTTTAATAGTTTTATTTTCTAATGATTCAGTGTATTTGCATTCTGGAAAACCCGTGCAAGCCATAAATTTTCCGAACCGTCCAAATTTAACAGCTAATGGTTTACCGCATTGTGGGCAAGTTTTATCTGTAAGCTCTGGCGCGGTTTTTTTGTTTTCTACTTGCTCGTATTTATTTTTTAAATTTTTCGAAAAAGGTTTATAAAATTCTTCTAAAACTTTAATCCATTCTATTTGACCTTGAGCAATTTTATCTAATTTTTTTTCCATTTTAGCTGTAAATTTTATATCTACTATTTCAGGAAAATGTTCAACTAATAAATCATTAACCATTAAACCGATTTCAGTAGGAATAAATTGCCGTACTTCATTTTTTTGAACATAATTGCGTTCTTGAATAGTAGAAATAATCGGAGCGTATGTAGACGGGCGACCAATTTCATTTTTTTCAAGTTCTTTTATAAGGCTGGCTTCTGTATAGCGGCTAGGCGGTTCGGTAAAATGTTGTTCGGGTTTTAATTTTATTAAATCTAATAATTCTTGTTCTTTTAGGGGGGGCAATTTTTTTTCTTCATATTTAAGAGGATAAACTTTTAAAAATCCATCAAATTTTAAGGTTGATCCAGTAGCTTCAAAAATATAATCTTTGCCAGCGGCAATTTCAATTTTTATTGAATCAAATATAGCTTGGCTCATTTGACTTCCTATAAAGCGTGACCAAATTAAGTTATAAAGTTTGGATTGGGCTGGTTCTAGTTTTAGTTTTTGGGGTGTATTTTGGGCATTGGTTGGACGAATAGCCTCATGAGCTTCTTGTGTCCTTCCTTTGGCTTTAAATTTGCGAGGACTGCCAGCATAATAATTAGCTCCCCATTCTTCAATAATAAAATTTTTGGCTTGTATTAAAGATTGACTGCTTAAATTAAGAGAATCGGTGCGGTGATAAGTAATAAACCCTTTTTCATATAAATCTTGAGCTAATCGCATTGTCATTTTTGCTCCGAAGCGAAATTTTTTAGAAGCTTCTTGTTGTAAGGTAGAAGTAGTTAACGGGGGTAGGGGGTTGCGCGCCAACTCTTTTTTGCTAATTGACTTTACTTTATAACTTGCGCTTTTTAATTTTTTTATAATAGTTTCACTTTCTTGTTTATTTTTAATACCAAATTTAGGAATAACTTGATTATTTATTTTTGATAAAAATGCTTCAAACTCTGTGGCGCTGTTTTGTTTTTTAAAGAGCGCCTTAATAGACCAATATTCTTCGGGATTAAAATTTTTAATTTCTTTTTCTCTTTCTGCAATCAGCCTTACCGCTACTGATTGAACTCGGCCAGCTGATAAATGGCGTGCTACTTTTTTCCATAAAAATGGAGATAGTTTATATCCCACTAATCGGTCTAAGGCGCGTCGTGCTTGTTGCGCATCTACTAAATCTTGATTTATCTCCTGAGGATTTTTTAAGGCCTCAGCAATTGCTGATTTAGTAATTTCATGAAAAGTAATTCTTTTATAATTTTTTTTCTTTTTTAATTCTAAAACTTCAGCTAAATGCCAAGCAATAGCCTCTCCCTCGCGGTCTGGGTCAGTGGCGAGGTAAATATAGTCGCTTTTAGCCATCTCTTTTTTTAAGAGAGTCACATTTTTTCTTGCCTTAGGAGGAATTACATATTTAACCTTAAAATTATTTTCCACATCAATTCCTAATTCGCTTTTTGGCAAATCACGAATATGTCCATAAGAAGACAAGACGTTATAATTAGCGCCTAAAAAATTTTTTAATGTTTTTGCTTTAGTAGGGCTTTCAACAATTATTAAATCCATTTTTTAATTGCGGACAAGGCAATAAGTTTTATCGCCTAAATCAATAATTTTATTTTTTATTTCTAAAATAGACAAAAGACTTGTAATTTTATTAGCTGGCCAGCCAGTGGTCCTAATAATTGCTTCAATATTAAGAGGATTTTCAGAAAGAATTTCTAAAATCTTTATTTCTTCAGGATTGCAATCTGCGTAAGGTTTACCATTTTTAGGAGAGTTTGGCAAATTATTAAAACCAAGCAGACCCAAAACATCATTAGCATTTTCAATTAAATTAGCGCCGTTTTTAATTAAATTATGGCAGCCCCTAGAGAGGGGAGAATGGATATTATTGGGGACAGCAAATATTTTTTTGTTTTGTTCTTTGGCATAATTGGCCGTAATTAAAGAGCCTGATTTTTCTCGAGCTTCAATAACTAAAACTCCCAAAGAAAGACCGGCAATGAGGCGGTTTCTTTCTACAAAACAATATTTTGCAGTAATTGTCCCAGGTGCGTACTCAGAAATAATTAAGCCCTCATTTTTTAGAATTTCTTGGGCTAATTTTAAGTTTTCTTTTGGATAAATATTATCTATAGCTGTGCCAAGAACAGCAATCGTTCTTTTTTTGTTTTTTAGAGCAGAAAGATGAGCATAATAATCAATGCCCCGAGCTAAGCCGGCTACAATTGTTAATCCTGCCATAGAAAGAGCAGATCCAATTTCCAAAGAGCATTCTTGTCCATACTTAGAACAGAGGCGTGCGCCAACAATAGCTAAACAATTTTCAGTTGGCAGTATTTTTCCGCAATAATACAGTTCTTGTGGCGGGTTTTTAATATTTTTTAGGGAAGAGGGGAATAGAGCATCTTCAATTGTTATTTTTTTGATTGGATAACTCATTTTTGCGATTCAAATAATTAATTATTAGTTGCGCCGCGTTTTTAATAGATTTTTGAATAAGAGGTTCTTCTGCTTCGCTAAAGTTTTGAAGAACCACATCTTCTAATCCATTCCCTTGCTTTAAGGCAGTTTGATAAATAGGATCTTGAGAATTAAATCCAATTCTAAAGCGAGTAATATTTTGAATACCTAATTCTTTGAAAATTGATTCTATACCGCGATGACCAGCCGATTTAGCATCTTGGCTGATTTTAATTTTTCCAATTTCTATATCTGCTTCGTCTTGGACTATATATATATCTGTAGGTTTAATTTTATAAAAAGAAGCTACGGATTTGACAGCTTGTCCAGAGCTATTCATAAAAGTTTGAGGCTTAAGGAGAATAACATCGTTGTTCGCCAAATGGCCTTGAGAGATTAGGCTATTAAATTTTTTAGAAAACTTAAAGTCCGGAAAGCCATTTTGCTCTTTTAATTCATCTAATACGCGAAATCCTAAATTATGGCGGGTATTTTTATATGGTTCGCCCGGATTGCCGAGCCCTACAATTAAAATCATATTGAGTTGATTATACTTTGTTTATTTAAATTTGGCAAAATTTTTATTATATTTTTATGCCGATATTTGGTTATATATAGGAAGGCTTGCGCCAATCTTTATTTTAGGGTATATTATTAATTAATGGAAGTTAAGAAAATAGCCAGCGAAATTTTTGATGTTGTAAAGTTAATTGTTTTAGCCCTTCTAATAGTAATTCCTATTAGGTGTTTTGTATTTCAGCCTTTTATTGTAAGCGGACAATCAATGGAGCCGAATTATCATTCTTCTGATTATTTAATTATTGATGAAATTTCTTATCGTAATAATAGTCCCGAACGGGGCGATGTTATTGTTTTTAAGTATCCTAAAAATCCAAACTTTAAATATATAAAAAGGATTATTGGGTTACCCGGAGAAACTATAGAGATTAAAAACGCAGAAATTTTTATTACTTCAAATGGACAAACCACAAAATTAGACGAAAGCTCTTATTTGCCGCAGTCAGTGCGAGATTCATGGGTGAGAATGGCTAATATGGATCCCCTTACCTTGGGGCCAAATGAATATTTTGTATTAGGAGACAATCGGAACAATTCTTCTGATTCAAGAGTATGGGGACCCTTGCCTGCTAAAAATATTATTGGAAAAACATTTTATACATTTTCTATTACTGGATTCATATTGTCAGATAACAATCCAGAATCTATTTATTAATTTTTATAATTTTATATTTATATGAGCAAAATAAAATATCAAAACCCACAAGGAATGCACGATATTTTGCCGGAAGACCAGCCTTATTATGAAACTATTTTTGAGGTTATAAAAAATTTTTTTGATTTTTATCATTTTAAGAAAATAGATACACCGATTTTAGAATATGCTGATTTATTTGAACGAAGCGTAGGGCAAGATACTGATATTGTCCAAAAAGAAATGTATACTTTTAGAACTAAAGGGGGAAAAGATGTTTTAACCTTGCGCCCCGAAGGAACAGCTCCGATTATGCGAGCCTATCTTCAATATGGTTTTCATTCTTTGCCCCAGCCGGTAAAATTGTGGTATTATGGCCCCTTTTTTAGACATGAACGCCCCCAAGCCGGCCGATATAGACAATTCTATCAATTTGGAGCAGAAATTTTAGGGGAGAGCGAGCCAGTTGCGGATGCTGAATTAATTTCAATAAATTATGAAATTTTGCAAGAATTAAAATTAAATAATTTAATTGTAAGAGTTAATTCTATTGGAGACGAATCTTGCCGTTCAGATTATAAAAAAGCTTTGAATAAATTTTTAAGAGCTCAAAAAAACGCACTTTGTTTAGATTGCCAAAAACGCTCTAAAATAAATCCATTAAGAGTTTTAGATTGTAAGAATGAAAAGTGTCGGGAGGTCTTGAAAGAGGCGCCACAAAGTGTGGATTATCTTTGTGAAGATTGCCATATTCACTTTAAGGATGTTTTAGAATATTTAGATGAGATGAAAATACCTTATCTTCTTGACCCCTTTTTAGTAAGAGGCTTAGATTATTATACTCGCACTGTTTTTGAAATAGAACCAACCGATATGGAACAAAAAGCTCAAGGGTCCTTGTCAGGAGGAGGAAGATATGATAGTTTAGCTAAGGCATTAGGAAGCCGAATAAAAGTGCCATCTGTGGGAATGGCCGGAGGAATAGAAAGAATAATTGCCTTGATGAAAGCCAAAGATTATAAACCAAAAACTGCGGCGCAAGCTCAAATATTTTTAGCCCAAATTGGGCCTTTAGCCAAGAAAAAATGTTTAGCAATAATGCAGGATTTGCGTAAAGCCAACCTAAGGGTTGTTGAATCTCTTGGTAAAAATTCGTTAAAAGCTCAATTGGGTTTAGCAAATAAATTAGGCATTAACAATGTGTTGATTATTGGGCAAAAAGAAGCTTTGCAGGGGACAGTGGTAATCCGAAATATGGAGACTGGAAAACAATTAGAAGTAAGGCAAGAAGAAATCGTTAAAGCAATTAAACAAAATTTAAAAAATTAGATTAAAAACAAAAAAATGAAAATTCAAAAACAAGTTAAAGAAACATCTCAATCTTTAGTGTATCGTTTTACTAAAGCAGTTCAAAAAAGCGGGGTATTGGTTGAAGCGCGAAAAAGGGCGTTTTTTCAAAGACAAAAAAGTCGTAATTTAAGAAAAAGAGCGGCTTTACTTCGGGAAGAGAAAAAAAAAGAATTTTTGAGATTAAAAAAATTAGGGAAGAATTAATTTTTATAAATTCAAAAATGATTAGTTTATATTTTAGTTAAATATTTTTAGATATAAAAAATTAATTATAAACTGAAATTATGTCTATTGATGAAATTAGAAAAGATTTAATAGAGGCCCAAAAAACGCAAGACGAGTTAACCGTTTCAGTTTTAAGAATGCTTTTAGCGGCCATTACAAATAAGGAAAAAGAAAAGAGAATTTATGTTGGCGTTAACGACCCTGAATTAAGCGCAGCGGAATTAGATAAGATGTCAAAGTTAAATGAAGAAGAGCTAAAAGAGGTAATTGCTTCCGAAGTCAAGAAAAGAAGAGATAGTGTTTCGAGCTTTGAGAAAGGAGGCCGTTCAGATTTAGCAGAAAAAGAACAAAAAGAGTTAGAAATTTTAAAAAAATATTTGCCACCCGAATTAACCGAATCGGAAATTAGAAAAATAGTGGAAACAGCAGCGGCAGAAATTGGAGCCAATGGAGAAAAAGATTTAGGAAGATTAATGCAAATTATAATTCCCCAAACAAAAAACCGAGCCGATGGATATTTGGTTGGTCAAATTGTCAAAGAAGTATTAGGAAAATAATTTTAATATTTATGAATCCGCCCAAAGGGCGGTTTTATTATATAAAATAATGATTATTGCCCTAAGTAATAATCTTTTAACTTAATTTTTTAAGGTATAGTTTAGGGGGGCTTGCCTTTATTTTTTTAATTTAGTAAAATAGGAGTACAAAATGATTAGTATTATTAATTTTACACCAGAGTTTGGAAACATTAATGAGAAACTTTTAAAGGATTTGATTAGAAAAATTACAAAGAAAGAAAAAATAAACGCAAAAATAAATTTATCTATTGCGTTTGTGTCTGCTTCAGAAATTAAAAAGTTAAATCAATCTTATCGAAAGAAAAATAAACCTACCGATGTATTATCTTTTGGAGAAATAAATCCCTTTTCATTTTCGCAAGAAGATTTTTTTGAACCGCAGATTGTTGTTTGTTTGGAAGAAGTTAAAAAGAACGCGGAAGAATCCAAAGAACCCTTTGAGAAAGAAATAATCAGAGTTTTAATTCACGCCTTGCTTCATTTATTAGGAGAAGAGCACGAAAAAAATATTTTGGCGGCAAAAAAGATGTTTCAGAAACAAAAAGATTATCTTTCTAATTTGAAAAGTTTCAATGTTCTTAATTAATTTATTAAATAATTTTTATAGATAAATTAAATTATTATATTATGGCCAAATTTCAAATCGCAATTGGTATTGATATTGGAACAGACACTATTAAAATTTTAGCTGTTAAAAAAGATATTGAGTCCGGAAGGGTTTCAGATATTATTTTTATGGACCGAGTGAAGTCAGCTGGAGTTCAAAAAGGCAGAATTAAAAATGTAAACGAGGCTGCGAAAAAAATTAAAGAACTATTAAATAGATTAGACCAATCGCAAGAAAACAAAAAAAATAAATTTTCAATTGATTATTATGTAAGTATTAATGGAAGCAAATTGCAACTTTTACCGAGCCGTGGATTAATAGCCATTACGCGAGCTGACCAAAGAGTTTCTCAAGGAGACATAGATAGGATTTTTCAAATTGTTCGCGCAATTAATCTGCAAGCGGCCAATAAAGAAATTTTAGAAGTTTTTCCCAAAGAATGGATTTTAGATGGAGAGCGAGACGTAAAAGATCCTTTAAATTTATATGGAACCCGCTTAGAGTTAGAGGCGCAATTATTATCTGTTTTTTCTTCAGATTTAGAGAATGCGATAGCCGCTTTAAAGGAGGCAGATATAGATATTGATGCAGAGAATATAATTGCTGCGCCCTTAGCCGATGCTTGTTCAGTTTTGACTCCTCAACAAAAAGAATTAGGAGTAGTTTTGATTAATCTTGGAGCCGCTACGACAAGTGTAAGTATTTACGAAGAAGGAAAATTGCTAGATTTGGCAGTTTTTCCAGTTGGTTCAGCTAATATTACTAATGATATTGCGATTGGCTTTAAGACCGAAATAGAGGTAGCTGAAAAAATTAAAAAAGAATATGGTATTTGTTTTATTAATGAAAGCGGGGGTGATAAAAAAATAGAAATAGATTTAGATACATTTATTTTAGACCAAGAAAAGAAAGATAATTTTGAAGAAGCAAAAATTGAGTGGTCCAATTCTAATATTAAAAATAAAAAGAATCAATCTAAAGTTAAGAAGGATAAATCCCATTACCTTATTTTTACTAAAAAGAGCTTAAAAAGAATTATTGAAGCGCGGGTTAATGAAATTTATGATTTAGTAAATGAAGAAATTAAGAAAGTGGGCAAGCAAGGATTATTGCCTGGTGGTATAGTTTTAACAGGGGGTGGTGCTAAATTGCCGGGCATGGTAGAATTAGCCAAGAAGGAATTCAATTTACCTTGCCGAATTGGTTATCCAAAAAGTTTTAATGAGCAAATTATGGATCCGATTTTTTCAACAGTTTGCGGATTAGTTATTGACAATTTAGAAGAAGAAGATGGGCAAATCGATAATAATGGAGAGACGACCGGCTTAGGAAAAATATTTTTAAAAATTGGAGATTTTTTTAGAAATTTATCTCCCTAAGATGAGAGGAGTGTGATTTTTGTAAATAATAGTATAGTTTTTAAAAAAAATTAAACACAAGCTAGAATGGTTTCAACAAAAATAAAAGTGATAGGGATAGGGGGCGCGGGATGCAATACAATAAATCGCTTAATGCAAGCTGATATTAAAAATATTGAATTAATAAGTTTAAATACTGATGTTCAAGACTTAAAAAAGAAAAATGCTCATTTTAAATTAAGAATTGGAGAAAGAGCCACTCAAGGATTAGGAGCAGGTATGAAGACAGAGATTGGAGCAGCGGCAGCGCGAGAAAATATAAAAGAGATTGAAGCTTTGGTGCAAGATGCTGATATTCTTTTTTTAACAGCTGGGTTAGGAGGAGGAACAGGTTCAGGAGCAGCGCCAGTGGTGGCGCAATTAGCTAAGTCAAAAAATATTTTAACTATTGGAGTTGTCACTTTACCCTTTTCTTTTGAAGGCAAGAAAAGAAAAAAAATAGCGCAGAATAGCTTAACAGAGTTGCAAAAATTTATTGATACGATTATTATTATCCCTAATGACAAATTAATGGAATTAGTTTCATTGAAGTCGCCAATAGAAGAAGCTTTTAGTAAATGTGATGAGTTATTAAAGGATGCGGTTGAAAATATTAGTAATGTAATTTTAAATCCCGGCGCCTTGAATGTTGACTTTGCTGATATTAAAGAAATTTTGAAAAACGGAGGAGTGGCTTTTTTCGGGACCGGTCGGGCTGAAGGAAAAGACAGGATTTTTAAAGCAATTGAGCAAGCTTTTTATTCGCCAATTAATAAATTTTCATTAGAAAAAGCAAGCGGAATTTTATTTAATGTATCTTTTGGGTCTAATAATTTATCTCTTGCTGAAGTTAAGCAGATAGCCGAAGTGATTAAAAAGAAAGTTCCTTCCAGCGCAAAAGTGGTTTTTGGAGCTTGTTTTGACAAGACCCTAAAAAAAGACGAAATTAGAATAACGATTATTGCTACAAGCGTTGAAGACTAAACTTAAAATTAGTTAGTAAAATTTTTAACAATAAAAAATAATAAAATAACAAATAATAATATTTTCCTTTCGGAAGCGTCAGCGGACTGTCTATCTGAAGGATAAAGAATGTAGTAAAATGACCAAAAAAAATTTAACAATTCAAAAAGTAGAAAAAAGAAATGGCGACATTGTTGATTTTAATCCAGAAAAAATTGAAAACGCTATTTTTAAGGCGATTACAGCAACTCGTCAAGGCAATGGAGAAAAAACCAAAAGAATTACTAAGAAAGTCATTGATATTTTAGGTCGCCGTTTTCGCAATGGAGAAATTCCTAATGTTGAGCAAATTCAAGATATTATTGAAGAAGCCTTAATTTTAGAAGGTGAGGTTGAGCCAGCCAAAGCGTTCATTCTTTACAGAGAACAAAGAAGAAAAATTAGAGAGCAAGAAACAATTAGTGAAGCAGCAGTTGACCGAGTTGATGATTATTTAGAAAAAATGGATTGGGAAGTTCAAGAAAATTCTAATATGACTTTTTCTCTGCAAGGACTGAACCATTATGGTGTTAGTTATATTGTTAAAAAATATTGGTTAAATAAAATTTATCCTAAGGAAGTAAGGGAGGCGAACGAATCAGGAGATATTCATCTTCATAATTTAGATACCTTAGCTTGTTATTGTGTTGGTTGGGATTTATACGATTTGCTTTTGCGCGGTTTTGGAGGCGTAATGGGCAAAGTTGAATCTACTCCGGCCAAACATTTTCGTTCAGCTTTAGGGCAAATAGTTAATTTTATGTATACTTTGCAAGGAGAAGCCGCGGGCGCTGTTTCTTTTTCTAATTTTGACACCTTACTTGCTCCTTTTATTCGTTATGATAATTTAAGCTATGCGCAAGTAGAACAAGCTGTTCAGGAATTTATGTATAATATGGCGGTGCCCACTCGAGTTGGCTTTCAGTGTCCATTTACTAATGTAACTTTAGATTTGAAGCCGTCACCAGTTTTTGCTAATCAGCCGGTAATTATTGGAGGAGTTCCTCAAAAAGAAAATTATAGCGAGTTTGAAGAAGAAATGAAGATGTTTGTAAAGGCGTTTTATGTTACAATGATAAAAGGAGATAGAAGCGGCCGTCCTTTTTCTTTCCCAATTCCGACAATTAATATTACTAAAGATTTTCCATGGGACGATCCTTCTTTAGATCCTCTTTTTGAGGCCTCAGCTAAATACGGCATTAACTATTTTGCTAATTATATTAATTCAGAAATGAAACCAGAAGATGCGCGCTCAATGTGTTGCCGTTTGCGTTTAGATTTAACAGAATTACAAAATCGCGGCGGGGGCGGATTATTCGGTTCTGGTTCATTAACTGGCAGTATTGGTGTAGTGACTATTAATTTGCCAAGGATTGGCTATTTATCAAAAACTAAAAAAGAATTTTTAGAACGATTAAGCAGGGTAATGGATATTGCTAAAGAAAGTTTAGAGATAAAAAGAAAAACTATTGAAGATTTTACTTCAAAAGGATTGTATCCTTATTCTCGTCATTATTTAGAAGGAGTAAAAAAAGCAAAAGGACAATATTTTGCTAATCATTTTTCTACGATTGGCCTGATTGGAATGAATGAAGCATTATTAAATTTTATTGGAGAGGGGGTTGGTTCTAAAAAGGGCAAGGCTTTTGCGCTGGAAATTATGGATTATATGCGAGCTCGTTTAGTGACTTATCAAACCGAGACTGGCAATATTTATAATTTAGAGGCTACGCCAGCCGAATCAACAGCTTATCGTTTGGCAACAATGGATAGAAAATTATATCCTGACATTATTACGGCCGGTACTAAAAAAATTCCTTATTATACCAATTCTACGCAATTGCCGGTTAATTTTACAGATGACCTTTTTGAGGAATTAAAACTACAAGATGAGCTTCAATGTAAATATACGGGGGGAACAGTAGAACACATTTTTGTAGGAGAAGAAATTAGCGATATTGCTACTGTAAAGAATTTAGTGAAAAAAGTTTTTGAGAATTATCGTTTGCCATACATTACTTTAACTCCAACTTTTTCAATTTGTCCAAATCATGGCTATATTCCAGGCCAACACTTTACTTGTCCCAAATGCACCATTGAACAGCCGTGCGAAGTATATTCGCGCGTGGTCGGCTATTTAAGGCCTGTTTCTCAATGGAATGAAGGCAAGCAGCAAGAATTCAAAGATAGAAGAGAGTTTAAGGTTAAATCTTTGGAATTTAAAAAATAATAAATTTTCGGTTAAAATTTTTTAGTCGTTTAATCGGCGCATTAAAAATTTTAACTGGGTGAAAATATGGATTCAAAATTTTTTTGTCATGATTGCGGTTGCACTATTAATATTAATGAAAAAAACGAGATTACTAATGGACAGCTTTTGAAATACAATCTTGAAGACGGGACGACCTATTCTATTTTCAAATGCAATGATTGTTTTGCAAAGGACAAAAGCCTTAAGAATTTTCAGAACACTGAAGTATATTCGCGCGTGGTCGGCTATTTAAGACCTGTTTCTCAATGGAATGAAGGCAAACAGCAAGAATTCAAAGACCGTCGCGATTTTGATATAAAAGATATTTAAGAAGCGCGTCAGAAAACAAAGAAAGCTGGCTTTTTAAGCGCGCAATTATTTAATTAGAATAAAGCGGCTTTTAAGCCGCTTCTTAACTTTTTTACTATGCCAATTATTATTGGAGGATTACAAAAGGTGACCTTGGTTGATTATCCGGGCAAAGTAGCTTGCACTCTTTTTTTGACAGGATGTAATTTTAGATGTCCCTTTTGTTATTCAAAAGAATTAGTTTTGCCAGAAGAAATAAAAAAACACCCCAAATTAGATTTAGATTATATTTTTTCTTTCTTAAAAGAAAGACAGGGTTTAATAGATGGGGTAGTTTTATGCGGCGGAGAGTCAACTATTTATTCAGAGTTGCCCGAACTTTGCCAAAAAATAAAAGCAATGGGATTTTCTGTTAAATTAGATACAAACGGCAGTCATCCCGAAATGCTTAAAAAACTAATTGATAACAAGTTAATTGATTATATAGCAATGGATATAAAGGCGCCATTAGAGCAGGAAAAATATAATCAAGCTAACGGTGTTAATGTTTCTATAAAAAAAATTAAAGAATCTATTGACCTTATTAAAAAATCAGGGATAGATTACGAATTCCGTTCTACTATTGTCCAAGGATTACACTCCGAAGATGATATTATTAAAATGGCTCAAGATATTGCTCCGGCGGAAAAATATTTTCTTCAGCAATTTCGCAATGAAAAAGGGACGCTTAATCCAGCTTTTGCAAAGTCTCAACCTTTTTCTAACGAAGTTCTAGAAAAAATTAAAATTAATATTGCGCCGCTTTTTAATGAATTTGGGATTAGATAATTTTTATATACCTTAAATTTATAAAATGATTCCTCTTTATGATAAAAATAAAGTTAAAGGACACTTTCCAATAGCCACAACCTTGTTGGTGTTGGCAAATATTTTTATATTTTTTTATACTATCCAAGATATTGTTGTTTATGGTGATATTTTTGGTTTCTCAAAAGACAATCTTTTGAATGGCCGTTTTTATACTCTTTTAACAGCCATGTTTTTACATGCTAATTTTTGGCATTTATTTGGCAATTTGCTTTTTTTGTGGGTATTTGGAGAAAATTTAGAAGCGCGCTTGGGCAGTTGGCGGTTTTTATTATTTTATTTAATGTGTGGAATAGGGGCTTTTTTAATCTATGCATTATTTAGCAATAGTCAGCTAGTAGTAATTGGAGCATCTGGCGCTATTTCCGGTATTTTAGGAGGATATTTAGTTTTGTTTCCTAAAAATGAAATCAGGTCAATTATTCCCTTAGTGTTTTTTTGGACCTTAGCGTCTTTACCGGCGGCGGTTTTTATTATTATTTGGTTTTTATATCAATTTTTTTCCTTACAATTTGAAAATGTAGATATGGTAGCTTATTCAGCTCATCTTGGCGGTTTTATTTTAGGATTGCTTTTAGTAAAAAGATTTTCTAGTCGCAAAAAATTTTTTTGAATTTAATGAATCTTAAAATTAAATGGGGAAAGCAGATGTATTTCTAATTTTATGCCTTATTTTTATTTTTGGAGTTTTTATAGCCTCTCTTTTTATTAATTTTAATTTTCAAATAAGGATAGCTTTAATTTTTAGTGGTTTTATAGCGGGCTTATTCTTAATGGGTTTGTTTTTTACAAAACCCAATTGTGTTTTAGCTGGCGCTGGGCTAATTTTTTTTAGTATAGCAGCTTGTCTTTTTCAATATAAATATTTTTCAGTTTTGAATAATATATTAGTTTCTAATGATGGAGAGTCGGTTATTTTAGTGGGTCAAGTAATTCGTGAGCCTCAATTAGGTTATAAAAATCAAAGGTTAGTTTTTTCAGTGGAGAAAATTATTTTTGATTCTGGCAAAGAGGTTGTTAATAATCAGAAAGAGCTTGGCAAGGTTTTAATTTATACAAATAATTACGATGAGTATAAATATTTAGACCGCTTGCAAGTTCAAGGAATAATTAAAATACCAAAAAATTTAGGTCAATTTGATTATCAGGGTTATTTAGCCAAAGAAGGTATTGCCGCCACTTTAAATTATCCTCAAATTGCTTTTTTAAGTTCTTCAGAAAAAGTAAATTTTGTTCAAAATTTATATTCTAAAATTCTATTTTTTAAAAAATTAATGCGCGTTCAGATGGAAAAAAATTTAGAACCTCGAGCAGGCGCAGTTAATCAAGCCATGATTTTAGGGGATAGCCAAATGATGCCGGACGAATTAAAGCAAAAGTTATCGCAAAGCGGTTTGAGTCATGCAATTGCTATTTCGGGGGCGCATATTGTCTTGTTTTCTTTAATTGTCTTTGAAGCACTTTTATTTTTTGGATTTTGGAAAAAACAAGCTGCTTCTATTACACTTTTTTTGATTGTGTTTTATGTGATATTAGTAGGCGGAATGGCTTCGGCAGTGCGGTCTGGTATTATGGCGGGATTATTAATGCTTGCGGAATTATTTGACCGAGTTGGTGAAAATGAAAGACTTTTAGCAATTGCTGGATTTTTTATTCTTTTACAGAATCCCTTAGCCTTAAAATATGATTTAGGGTTTCAATTATCTTTTTTAGCAATGATGGGATTATTTTGGTTTGCTCCTTTAATTAAAAATTGGCTATTAAAGAAAAGCAATGGAAAATGGCAGGAATTTATAGAGGTTTTATCCGCCACTATCGCAGCTCAAATTTTTACTTTCCCAATTCTAATTTTTAATTTTGGTTATGTTTCCATAGTTTCTTTATTGAGTAATTTATTAATTACCCCCTTAATGCCATTTTTGATGGCTTTTGGTTTAATCTTTCCAATAATCGGTTTGATTTTTTCAAAATTAGGTTGGCTTTTATCTTTTTTTGATGGTGTTTTAACCAAGGGGCTTCTTTTGATTGTAGATTGGAGCGCGAGTGTTCCTTTTGCAATTTTAAGCTTTCAAATTAATGCTTGGTTGGTTGGCTTAATGTATTTAATAATTTTTATTTTTGTTTTTTGGTTGAGAAAAAATTTCCACAACTTTGAATTTTTATTATAATATTATATAATATAACCATTATGGAAAACAAAGCTTGGGTAATTGCTATTAATATGGGATACGGCCATCAACGCACAGCTTATGCGCTTAAGGATTTAGCTGTGGATGGAAAAATTATTAATGCAAATGATTATGAAGGTATTCCCGAAACAGATAGAAAAATATGGGAGGGTTCCCAAAAATTTTATGAATCTATTTCCCGTTTTAAAAGAGTGCCTTTAATTGGTAATTGGGCATTTAATATTTATGACCAGACGCAAAAAATATTAGATTTTTATCCGCGCCGCGATTTATCTAAAACAAATTTTATAGAAAAAAATACTTACAATCTTTTTACTAAAGGATGGGGCAGACATTTAATAAAAAAACTTTGGCCGGCGCCCGGAGAAAAAGCCAAACCAATTATTTCTACCTTTTTTACACCAGCTTTTATGGCAGAATATTTTCGTTACCCTGGAGATATATATTGCGTTGTTTGTGATGCTGATATTAGCCGAAGCTGGGCACCCTTAATTCCCGATAAAACAAAAATCAAATATTGTGTCCCCAACGAAAGGACTAAAGAGCGTTTGTTATTATATGGAGTTAATGATAACAATATTTTTTTAACAGGATATCCTTTGCCAATGTCCTGTATTGGGGGAGAATCTATGTCAATATTAAAATATGATATTCGTCAACGCTTAGCCAATTTAGACCCTCAAAAAATTTATGAAAGAAATTACACTTCTTTAATTAAAGCCCATTTAGGTGCTTTGCCAATTACAGCTGACCACCCCTTAACGATAATCTTTGCAGTCGGCGGGGCAGGAGCTCAAAAAGAAATAGGGGTTGGTCTCTTAAAACAGTTTAGGAATAGGATTGCTGCTCGGGAAATGAAAATAGTTTTAGTTGCCGGTATCAAAAAACCAATTAAGCAATATTTTGACGAGGAAATTAAAAAATTAAAAATGGATAAGTTAAAAAATGTTGAAGTGTTATACGCTGATAATTTTGGAGATTATTTTGAGATTTTTAATCAATCTTTAAGCAAAGCCGATGTTTTATGGACTAAGCCATCGGAACTTTCCTTTTATTCTGCTTTAGGCATACCAATTATTATTGCTCCGACAATTGGTTCTCAGGAAGATTTTAATAAAGAATGGCTTTTATTACATGGTTTTGGAATTGAACAAAAACCAGAGAATCTTGTCGCCGAATGGTTTTTTGATTTAATTCGAGATGGTTATTTAGCAGAAATGGCAATGGAGGGGTTTGTTGAGGGAATTCAATTAGGAGCTTTAAATATTAAAAAATTAATTTCTGATTAAATTAAATGGAGCTTTGGCTGATTATTATAATTTTAAGTTATTTTGCTTTTGCTCTTGCTTCCTTAGGAGATAAAATTGTAGTGGGGCAGGCTGGACGGCCGCGAGCCTTAACATTTTATGTGGGTGTTTTAAATATTTTAGCAATTTTTATTATTCCTTTTATTGACTTTGATACTCCCACTCTTTATACAGCCTTATGGATAGTCTTAGATGGCATTATTTATATTTTTGGGATTTATGGGATGTTTAGCGCCTTAGATAAATATGATGTGTCGCGGGTTATTCCAGCTATTGGTGCGGCTCAGCCAATTTTTATTTTTGGATTTACTTGGCTTTTTTGGGGACAGCAATATTTAACTTCTCAGCAAATTTTAGCTTTTGTACTTTTATTAGCTGGCACTATTTTAATTACTTTAGACAGGGTGGGAGACCTTTTTACAAAAGAAAGTTTGAAAATTTCTTTAGCGACAGCCTTATTATTTTCTTTAGATTTTGTTTTTTCAAAATTTGTTTTTTTGGAGATGCCATTTTGGCAAGGATTTATTTGGTTAAGGATGGCAAGCGCTCTCGCGGCCATGCTTTTACTTTTTAACCGCAATTTTTATAAAGAGGTTTTTGAAAGTCCGCCGCTGTCAAAGGGTTCAATTGGATTTATTTTTATTTTGTTTCAAGGCGCGGGCGGCCTTGCTTCGGTTTTGCAAAGTTGGGCAATTGCTTTGACGCCAGTAGCTTATTTGGCGATTATTAATGCTATCCGGGGCGTGCAATATGTTTTCCTTTTTATTTTTACTTTAATTTTTACTATTTATTTTCCAAAAATTTTAAGAGAAGATATTTCTAAGGGGGTATTAATTCAAAAAATAGTTTCTATTATTATCATTGGTATCGGGTTAAGTTTATTAGTCCAGTAATTTTTAGATATGTAAAAAGTAAAACGCTGAATTGCTAATCAGTATTTTTTTGCTATAATAAATTTATGGAAAATTTTATTAAATATATTTTATTATTTTTTGCTATAGTTCTTATATTGTTTTTTCTTTTGTTATATGCGGGCCAGCCAAAACGTCCTGAGAAAATGGTTTGGGGGGTGAATTTTTCTATTAAACAGGTTCTTTTTTTAGAATTAGATCCTCAAGAAACTTATTTAGCAATTTTAGATGATTTAAAAGCTAAAAATATAAAAATTTCAGTACATTGGGATTTGGTTGAGCCACAAGCTAATCAATATGATTTTGAATATTTAGATTGGCAAGTAGCTGAAGCAGAGAAAAGAAATGCGCAATTAATTTTAGCTATTGGGATGAAAACTCCGCGCTGGCCAGAATGTCATTTACCGCAATGGGCTATGAATTTAAGCAAAGAACAACAGCAAGAAGTAATTTTAGATTATCTTCAAACAACTGTTTTAAGATATAAAGATTCACCCGTTTTGTCAGCTTGGCAAGTGGAGAATGAACCATTTTTGAAGTTTGGTTCCTGTCCTTGGGCAGATGAAAATTTTGTTAAAAAAGAAGTAGCTTTGGTTAAGCAGCTTGACCCTAAACATCCAATATTAATTACTGAGAGCGGAGAGCTATCTTTTTGGACTAAAGCAGCTCAAATTGGAGATATTGTTGGATTTACAACTTATCGAACTGTTTGGCAAGAACAATTACAATTTTATTTTTCTTATAATCCATGGATTTCTCCAGTGTATTATTATCATCGTGCTGAATTAATTAAAAAATTTTATCATAAAAATACAATAGGGGTAGAATTGCAAGCCGAGCCGTGGTGTCCTCATTCTATTATGAATGCGACTATTGAAGAACAGCAAAAAAGCATGAGCTTAGAACAATTTAAGGAAGCAATAAGTTTTGCTCAAAGCACGGGTATTGACACATATTATTTTTGGGGTACAGAATGGTGGTACTGGATGAAAGTTAAACAAAACCACCCAGAATATTGGCAAGAAGCCCAGAAATTATTTAATGAATAATATGCAATTAAGCGTGGTAATTCCAACTTATAATGAAGAAGAAAGATTGCCGGGTTTGCTGCAGTCGCTTTTACAAGAAAAATTTTCCGATATGGAGATTATTGTAGCAGATCGCCCCGGTCGAGACCGCACGCGGGAAATTGCGGCAAGTTATGGTTGTAAAATTACCGATGGCGGGAGTCCAGCAGAAGGCCGTAATCTTGGGGCGCGTCTCGCTTTAGGTAAATATATTTTATTTTTAGATGCGGATATAAAATTTCTTCCGGGTTTGCTTCAAAAAACCTTAACCGATGCTGAGAATAGAAAATTAGTTGTTGCTTCCTACCATTTATATCCTCAAGAAAATAGCTTTTGGCTTAATAATTTTACTATCAATCTTTTTTATAATTGGCAGCAAAATTTATGGCAAAAAGTTTTTCCGATGGGAGCAATGGGGATTTTAGTAAAAAAAGAAATATTTGATAAAGTGGGGGGCTTTGATGCAACTATTAAGTTAGCCGAAGACGTATATTTTGTAGGTCAAGCTGCCCGTTTTGGAAAATTTGGAATTATTAAAGGAGCGGCGCTTTATATGCCTTTAAGAAGATTTGAGCGCGATGGTTATTTGCGAACAGCTTGGAAATATTTTTTATGCGGGTTGCATATGGCCTTTATAGGCCCAGTGCGGAGTGGAAAAGTTTTTGACTACAATTTTAATCATTATGACGATAATAATAAAAAACAATAATAAATAATAATTTATTTTTGCAATATGTCAATATATCAATTACCAGAAATTAATTTTAAGCAGCTTCAAGCGCCCGAAAAAGACAAAAAGCCAATCTTAAACCATATTCTTATTGGCGTAGTTATTCTTTTGGCAGTGGGAATTTTTGTTGGTTTTGCTTTTGGTTATTCTTTGCCTCAAAACAAAACCAATAATTTTGTAAGTCAATCAAATTTTGCAAATTCAGCTTCTCAAACGGAATCAGCGCCAGTAGTTAAATATGAGCCTCAAACAACCCAAGAACAAAAAATTATTCAAGCAGTTAAAGAAGCCTCACCATCAGTTGTAAGTATTGTAATTAGTAAAGATGTGCCAGTTTATCAATATCAATATCCATATATTGATCCTCTTGATCCTTTTTGGGGATTCTTTTATTCTCCTGAAAGAGTGCAGACTGGTACTCAAAAACAAGAAGTAGGTGCAGGGACTGGTTTCATTGTCTCAGAAGATGGTTTAATTATTACTAATAAACACGTAGCTTCTGATGAAAAAGCTGAATATACTATTACAGACATAGACGGCAATGAATATACAGCGAAAATTGTGGCAGTAGATCCAGTTCAAGATTTAGCGATTATTAAAATTCAAGGCGGTGGCAGATTTAAGCCTATTAAATTGGGAGATTCTTCTACTGTTCAAGTAGGACAAACTGCCATTGCAATTGGTAATGCTTTAGGGCAATTTCAAAATACTGTATCAGTAGGAGTAATTTCTGGATTGGGCCGAACCGTAGTAGCTGCGGGTGGATTAGAGGGAACTATTGAAGTTTTAGAAGATATTATTCAAACCGATGCGGCTATAAATCAAGGAAATTCTGGCGGACCTTTGTTAAATTTGAATGGCGAGGTGATTGGCATTAATACAGCCGTGGCAGAAAATGGGCAGGGTATTGGATTTGCGATTGCAATTAATAAAGCTAAAAGAGACATTGAACAAGCCCGCACAACAGGAAAAATTACTTATCCTTTTTTGGGGGTGCGATATATAATAATTAATAATCAAATTCAAAAAGATAAAAACTTACCAGTTAATTACGGCGCTTTAATTCAAAAAGGGGAGAGAGTAAATGAACCAGCTGTTATTCCCGGGTCTCCGGCCGCGGCAGCAGGATTAAGAGATGGAGATATTATTTTAGAGTTTAATGGCACGAAGATTACTCGTAATTATACTTTATCAAAGATAATTGCTGATTATGCGCCCGGACAAACAGTAACCTTAAAGATATTAAGAAATGGCAAGGAAATGACGGTAAAAGCAACATTAAGTGAAAGAAATGAGTAATGATTTGGCAGTTTTATTATTTATAAAAAATAAATTAAAATAGTGCCTATTTATTTAAGTTTATTAAGCATTATTTTTATAGATATTTAATGAATGAAGTTGAAGAAATAAAATCTCGTCTCAATATTGTTGATGTTATCGGGAGTTATATTAAATTGGAAAAAGCAGGCATTAACTATCGTGCCTGCTGTCCTTTTCATTCAGAAAAAACACCCTCTTTTTTTGTGTCTCCCACTCGCCAAATTTGGCATTGCTTTGGGGGATGCAACGAAGGAGGCGATATCTTTAAGTTTGTTATGAAAATTGAAAATATAGAGTTTTCTGACGCTTTAAAAATTTTAGCTGCACGTGCAGGAGTGAGCCTAAAACCTCAAATGGGAGGAGAATTTGAAAAAATGAAAAGCGAACGGCAGTTATTATTAGATATATGTGAATTAGCTACTCGTTTTTTTGAGGCTTATCTTAAAAAAAGCGTGAAGGGCAAAGAAGCAAATGAATATTTATTAAAGAGAGGGTTAAAGCCAGAAACAATTAAACTATGGCGATTAGGTTATGCGCCGGAAGCATGGTCAAAACTAAGCGATTTTTTAGTAGGCCAAGGTTATAAACGAGCAGATATTGTCAGAGCTGGTTTAGCAATTGAAAAAGATGAGCATAAATTTTTTGACCGATTTCGCAACCGCATAATGTTTCCAATCTGTGGGTTTAACGGGGAAGTTATTGGTTTTACAGGGCGAATTTTTGGCGAAGCAGATGATAATGAAGCTAAATACTTAAACACACCCAATACTTTATTATATGATAAAAGCAAGGCCTTATTTGGAATAGATAAAGCTAAATTAGAAATTAGAAAAAACAATACTTGCATTTTAGTAGAGGGCAATGTGGATTGCATTATGTCGCATCAAGCCGGTTTTGCTAATTGTTTAGCTGTTTCTGGAACTGCCTTGACCCAGTTGCATTTAAATATTATAAAAAGATACTGTTCTAATTTAATTTTAGCTTTTGATATGGATGAGGCTGGCCATAAGGCTACTAAAAAAGCAGCAGAGCTAGCAACACAGATGGATTTTAACATTAAAGTAGTGCCTTTGGTAAATGAAAAAGACCCAGCTGACATAATTTTATATGACGGTGAAGAAAAATGGAAACAAATGGTTGAAAATGCGCAGCCAATTAATGAATTCTACTATAATTTAGCTCTTCAAAATAGAGATGTTAATAATTTAGAAGATAAGAAAAAAATTATAACAGATTTATTGCCATTTTTTAAAAAAATAAACAATGCGGTAGAGCAATCCCATTGGCTTAATAAATTATCGGCAGATTTGCGCGTTCGCGAAGAAGATTTGCGAAAAGATATGGAAAGAATTAAAGATGATTACAGTCCTGCTTATCCAATTATTGAAGATAGGGTTGAGCCGGTGGTCCAAAAACAAAAAACAAGGCAAGATTTATTAGAAGAACAAATAGCAGTTTTTATTTTATTGTCCCGAGAAAATGTAAATTTATTACCATTAGATTTGGTGAATAATTTTTCAGAACCAACTCGCGATATTTTATTAAAAATTATAGCTAACCCGCAGATTACTAATGATGAATTAATAGATTCTCTAAAAAATACGCCCGCGACTATTGATTTTTTAAATTATTTAATCTTAAAATCAGAAGTAGAAGCTGAAATAGATGACCTACCCAAAGAACTTGAAAAATGTGTAATTGAGAGGCATAATTTAATCAATAAATCTATTCGTCAGGAGTTGGCTTCTCGTATTAAAGAGAGCGAAGCAAAAGGTGATTGGGAAGCCATTCCTAAACTTTTAGAAGAGTTTAATTTATTAACAAAAAATAATAAAAATAACAATGAAAAAGAAAATTTTGAAAAACAAGCCCTTGAAGAAAAAAAAGATATTGCTCAAAAAGACGAAGAAAGTGAAGAACACGAAAAGGGGGAAGGTTGCTCCGAAGAAGAATGTTACACCGAAGAAGTTGACTAAAAAGAAAACGCAATTAAAAACAAAGATAAAAGCGAAAAACAAGAAAATTTTAGAAGATAGGAAGAAAGGTAAACAAAAAAGCAAGAAAAATACTTCAAAAAATTCTAAAACAGCTAAATTAAAGAAAAGAACTCGCAAGTTAAAGCCGGTGGTAACTCCAGAAAATTTTGATGTTCTTTTTAGAAAAGGCAAAGGGAGGGGATTTGTTACTTATTCTGAAATTTTATCAACTTTTCCAAATATTGAAGAAAATATTTTTGAATTGGAGGATATGTTGGATAAATTTGAGCAAGCTGGTATAGAATTAAAAGAATCTAAAGGATATTTAGATTTTGGAGAAAAAAAATTAGTTAAGAAAAAAAACAAGAAAAAAGTTTCAACTGGCAAAATTGATTCAGTGCAATCATATTTGCGCGAGATTGGAAAAATTCATCCTATCAGCGCGCACGAAGAAAAAGAACTATCTAAAAGAATTGAAGCTGGCGACCAAGACGCAAAAAGAAAATTAACCGAAGCTAATTTACGGCTTGTAGTTTCTATTGCTAAAAAATATATTGGTCGTTCGCCAAATTTAACTTTATTAGATTTAATACAAGAAGGAAACTTAGGTTTATTTAGAGCAGTTGAAAAATTTGATTGGCGCAAGGGTTATAAATTTTCTACTTATGCAACTTGGTGGATTAGACAGACTATTACTCGGGCATTGGCCGACCAAGCAAGAACTATTAGGATTCCAGTACATATGATTGAAACCTTAAGCAAATATACGCAAGCAAAACGAAGATTATTGCAAGAATTAGACCGGGAGCCATTAGCCGAAGAAATTGCTGCAGAAATGGGAATAGAAATAGAAAAAGTAAGGCATTTAGAAAAAATAGCTCAAAAAGCAATTTCTTTAGAAACCCCAGTAGGCGAAGATGAGAAAGATAGCGTTTTGGGAGAATTTATTAAAGACGAGAAAATAGAATCTCCTTCTGCTCAGGCTGGCCGTAAACTTTTGCGCGAACATTTAGATGAAATTTTTTCAGATTTAAGCGGAAGAGAGCAGAAAATTTTATCAATGAGATTTGGATTAGAAGATGGTGTAAGCCATACTTTAGAAGAGGTAGGGCTAGAGTTTGGCGTAACAAGGGAAAGAATTAGACAGATTGAGGCTAAAGCGATTGAGAAAATTCGCGAACATGTTGATGTCAAAAAATTAGAAGGCTATTAATTTTATTTACTAAAATAGTTGATGAATTCTTTTGATTTTGGGTTGACGGATTAACAGCAAAGCGTTATAGTTTTAATATCGTTCCGGCGTGGCGCAATGGTAGCGCGGATGCCTGTTAAGCATTAGGTTGTAGGTTCGAATCCTACCGCCGGAGCCAGTATGAAAATTATCGAGAGACCGGTTGCCGGTCAAAAAATAAATAGTCCAATAATCAAACACCTCTTTTTGAGGTGTTTTAATTTGTTGAAATGAATCAAGAAACATTACAGATAATCAGCATTTTATCCGGACCAGTCGGCGTTATCGTAGGTATTTTATTAACCGAGTGGCTTAATAATAGTCGCCAACGTTTTATATATTTAGAAAAAATGTTTGAGAAAAAACTTGAAATATATGAAAATTTATACAAAAAAATGAAGAAAGCATATGATCTTGGAATAGAAATATTGAATGATAAGGAAAGCACCAAAGACGAAAGACTTAAAAAATGGACCGCCACTGTTTTAGATGTTTCCAAGTATTTAGATGATAATACTTTATATCTTAATGAATATGTTAGATTGCACTGCGCTCTTAGCGTTGTTGGTGTAGAAAAAGTAGCTAGTTTGTCTGGCAAGGAGTACGACAAAGCCAAAGATAAATATATAAAAAATTGGGGGAAAACTGAAGAAATTATTAAGAATGAAGCAGGAATAGAAAGATTGGAAAAATTTTTATCTAAAATTAATAAATCAAGAAATGATAGTAATTATAAAAAAATTATTAAAAAACTAAAAGAAGATTATATAAGATAATTTATGGCTTTATTGAAGAGAAAATTTAATGGAAATTTTGATTTTTATGGATTTTTATTTTTGTTAGAGATATTTTTAATAAATACGATTTAAAAGAAATTAGATTTTACCCTGACCATAAGGAGATATTTACAGAGTTTCAACTGATTCACATTTCCCCGACTTGGAAGGTGGAAGATGTTAATGGTTTTGTTTATTCTTGGAAAAAACATAAAGATATCGTAAAAAAAGTTATTTTTGATCAATTTAATAAAATTGATAGCGAAAATAAGAAATTACGCGCAACTATAGATCTTGATGATAATTTTATTAGTTTTGACATTGTTAAGGGAATTTCTTTGGAAGATTTAGAAAAGTCATTAGAAGAAAGTTTTGGTCCAAATTTGCAAAATAAAAATGAACCACTATGAGAAAGTAAAAAAAGTATAGGTATTTTAAATAGGGGGAAAGATAGTAAATTTATCAATAATCATTTTATTGGTTTAGACGTGGGAATTCAGGATGAAGGAGAAGGAACCTATGCTTCAGGAAATGAATTTTTAAATAGTTTACCACGAATAGAAAAACTAGAAATTATAAATGGAGATAAAATAGAACAGCACGGCGATAAAAATAAGGCAGAAATAAATGAAAAAGATAAAAAAGAAGGATGGTTTTCTATAAACAAGCCATTTGTTTATTTTATAGTTCTTATAGTTTTGTATATTGTTTATGCTTCTTTAAAGTATTTTTTTCCTTTATTTTTTAAATAATATTTGACCGGTTTCCGGTGCGACATATCAAAATTATAATTTAATTAACCTTTACGGTTATTGGCTAGAAATAGTCCAGGACCGTACACGGGAGCCAAATAGGACACCCCTAGAACCTCTGGGGGGGGGTGTTTTATTTGGTTTGGGTTGATTGGGCAGGATTCGAAGGGTTTTCGCGACTGGCGAAAACCCGGGCCTGAAAAAATTTTAGCAAAAGTTTTTGAAGGCGAATCCTACCAATATTTATAGATTCGAACGTGGAGAGCCGACGGGCCCTGAGCCCGGCCTTGAGGAATTTTCAGTAGAAAATTACCAAAAGGCGAATCCTACCGCCGGAGCAGACAAAAATTGCCATAAAGGCGATTTTCTGATAAAATAGATATATGCAGAAAAATTGGCACACAATTTTACTCGCAGATATTT
>ENA-UPSM01001781-UPSM01001781.1-activated-sludge-metagenome-genome-assembly--contig:-NODE-1781-length-27599-cov-6.869227_pt1 | contig 27599 bp, 20 predicted proteins | sample MGYA00238181_ERZ773283 | MGnify/ENA primary metagenome ERZ773283 (study PRJEB29023, sample SAMN05720199) | activated sludge metagenome | isolation source: Anaerobic digester | place: Japan...
CCGGGGCAGGAAAGCAAGGAGAGCAAAACGGATCGCAAGCACGGTCAAGACTTCGAGCCGGATTCCGTCCATCTTGTGGGAGCCGATCCAACCAGGAGGTTCCCGATGGCAAACACGAACGAAGTCCAGATCACCGTCGAAATCCGCGAGCTGCCCCCGACCCCGATCGCCTATGTCCGCAACATCGGCCCCTACGCCGGGGATCCGGCGCTGTTCGGGCGCCTGTTCGGAAAGCTCTTCGCCTGGGCAGGCCCGAGAGGCCTGCTCCTCCCCGAGGCGAAGACGGTCACGATCTACCACGACAACCCCGACGTGACGCCTCCCGAAAAGCAGCGCATCAGCGTCGGGATTTCCGTGCCGGCGGGTACGCCGGTGGAAGGCGAGATCGGGGCCATGGACATCCCTGCCGGCAAGTACGCCGTGGCCACGTGCGCGATCCGTTCCGAGCAGTTCGGGGCCGCGTGGGAAGCGCTGATGGGCGGATGGTTCCCCTCCAGCGGATGGCAGCCCGACGACCGTCCCTGCTTCGAGTGCTACCTCAACGATCCCGAGAAGGATCCCGAAGGCCTGCATCGACTCGAATTGTGGGAGCCGGTCAGGCCGCTCTAGACTCTCCCAAATCCAATCTCCCACCTCGAAAGGATCTCCCGTGCAATCCCAAGCCATCCCCTTCGATGCGAACCTGGTAGCCGCGTGCGGCCTCTACTGCGGAGCCTGCCGAAGCTACCTCAAGGGCTCGTGCAAAGGTTGCCGGGAGAACGCCAAGGCGACTTGGTGCGGCGTGCGCACCTGCAACCTGGAGCGCAAGACGAGCACCTGCGCCGAATGCGCCGACCATGCCAATCCCACGACCTGCAGGAAATTCCACAATCCCGTTTCCCGGATCTTCGGGTTCGTGTTCGATTCGAACCGTCCCGCCTGCATCCGCCAGATCAAGGAGAAGGGCCTGGAAGGCCACGCGCAGGCCATGGCGGCGTCGGGCAGGCAGTCGATTTCGCGCAAGGCGGAGAAATCGAGGGCGTAGGGCGAGCTCGAACTACTGCCGCTTGGCGGAGTCGGCGAGGGTCAAGACGTGTGCGTACCATTTCCTGTCCAGGTCGGGTCCGCTTCCGAACCTCATGGCCAATCCCGCAGGGGTCGCGTCGCGCAGGATCCAGTCCTTCCATGCGACGGAATCGGTCTTGTTCAGGAAATGCGCGAAGCTCCACCACGACATGTAGTGCGCGTTCACCGATGGTCCGATGTCGGTGAAATCGGATTCGACCAGGAACCGGCTGGGAGGCACCAGCAGCGCGCGCATGTCCTTGGCGAAATCGCCCGTCGGAGGGGTTTTCTTGAGCCACCAGACGGGGTAGGTTTCGGCGTCGACCGATCCCAGGATCAGATTGCCTTTGTTCTGCCGGGCGGTGCTGAACAGACAGGCCAGGCCTTCGTTGGCCCAGCGGGGCAAGTGCAGGCGCGAATCTTCGTGGGCGAGCTGGTGGGTGGCTTCGTGGACAAGCCAATGCCAGGGGCGCACGGCGAATCGGTCGTCGTACTGTTCGCAGATACTGTCGTGGTAGATCGCCTCGGCCCACCGCATTCCGAGAAGCGACCCACGCATTTCGTCGCGCGTAGAGAACAACCGCAGTTTGTGGCGCCGATGCGTTTGGGATTCCTTGACACCGATCCACGCCGTCCAGCGACGGTGCAGGGTTTCGGCCGCGTCCATGGCCGAGCGGGTTCGCGATTGGCTTGCGGTGCTCCACATGTGGAAATGGGGCGAGTCATACTCCTGGAATTTCCCGCCGTTCGCGGTGGCGACAGCGATCAGGATTCCCAGGAGGGTTGCTGCCGGATGGATCCGGCTCGGTGCGTTCATGCCACCAATTCTAGCAGTCGATTCCTGTCCAGGCGGGTGGGGGTTCCCGAGGGGTCCCAGTGGCGCTTGCAGCCGCTGAATTCCAGCAGGACGCATTGCGCTTCCAGGCCCAGCGCGCGCATCTCGTAGCCTCCCGGGACGAGATGCAACGGGCAGGCCGCCGCGACCAGGGCGGCGTCGGGAGCGCGGCTCCAACGCTCGAGCCAGGCGGTGAAGGTGGACGCGTGCGGCACCACGCGCACGCCGAACCCCTTTTCTTCGCCCAGCCGGTCCAACGCGGCGACTTCGCAGGAAGGATGGCAGCGGGTGCAGGCGATGTCCAGGCCGTCGCGCCGGGCTTGGCAGGATTTGTCGTCGCGCGAGCGCATGCAGCCGGGCACCAGGACGATCTTGCGCGGACGGCTGTCGTAGCCGGGTCGGAACCCACGGTTCATGACCTCCGACCCCAGCATGTTCAGGTGGTACAGGCGTTCGGTGCGGGTGACCAGGAAGAGGTCTTCGCGGGGCGCGTCGGATTCCAGGACGCGGCGACGGAAATCGTCCACTCCGGACGTCCAGCGCCCCAGGACGGATTTCGCACGGGCTTCGAACCAGGCGGCGAACCCGGAGGTCGCGGCGACGAACTCCTCGGTGGACCAGAAGGCTTCGTGGCCGTTCAGCCAGGCGCGCATCCGCAGCGCTTCCTGGACGAATTCGCCGGTGGAGGCGAGCCAATCCACCAGTCGGAGGTCGTCGGAAGGTTCGTCGTGGCGCTGCTCCCAGGAACGGTGCAGGATCCCGAGGAAGATCCGGCCGCGCTCCTCGTCGGCGGCGGGCTTGAGCGATGGTTCGGTGGACCTGGTGCGCCACAGGTCGGCCATGCGCCGGAGAGTCGTGTCGGAGGTGGCCTGCGCCTTGGCCGCGTACTCCAGGCGCAGGATTCCGAAGGTGAGCAGCTCGATCGCGTATTCGCCTCGCGAACGCGCGGGCTCTTCGTTCCCGGCGCCAAGCAGCGCCAGGCGGGCGTCGATCAGGTCGCCCATCCGGCGCTCCGCTTCGAGCAGGAATTCATCCGCGAAGCGGGACAGCACGGGATGGAACGGGTCGCCTTGGGCGAGCGAGCCGATCTGGTAGGGGCGGGGAATGCGTGGGATGGGAGCAGGGGTGTCCATGGGAGAGGCTTTCGGAAATGGTCGCGAATGCCTGTGGAACACCTCAGGGAAGCGAATGTGTCACCTGGGTTCGGGGAATATTTTGCATCCGGCTTTGCGCGAGAGCCAAGCAGTTGACCACCCCGCCCGGCTTCGCCGTCCACCCCTCCGAAGGAGGGGAATGAGCTGGCAGAGCACCAGTTGTTTCTGCGGTTGAATTCCCCTCCTATGGAGGGGTGCCCCGAAGGGGTGGGGTGGTCTGCGGTTTCCCGACGAGGGTGGGCTTCGTTTACGCCTACATCCCTTGCGAGGTAGTTGTTGTCTTGTCTTCAACTGGTCTCGCATCACCATCCAACGCCTCGGGCGCTGGAAAGAGCTTTTGCATCAACATATCCATCACCGCCAAGAGGTTCTGCTTCACATCGGCAACCGGGATATGAATCACCTGTAAGCCAAGATCCGTCAAAAAGGCATCTCGTTGGGTATCGTAGTCCACCTTGTTGTCGTGGCTGTTGCCATCCACCTCGACAACTGTCATTTTCTCGGCGCAATAGAAATCGACGATGTAATTGCCGATGATCTTCTGCCGGTCAAAATCCAGCCCCATGAACTGGCCTCTTTTGAGTCGATTCCAGAGCAGTACTTCTGGCAGATTGCCGGCCTTCCGCAAGGCGTTCGCTCGCTCCCGTAGCGCCGGATTGTACGGCAGAGAACGGTAGCCGGTTGTGTTCCTCATTCGCATCTCTCCATTGGAGCGATAGTACCACCCCGTCCGGCTTCACCAAGGAACGAAGCAGCAGACCACCCCGTCCGGCGTTGCCGTCCACCCCTCCGAAGGAGGGGAATGAGCAGCAGAGCGGGCTGTAAGCTCTGGCGTTAAATTCCCCTCCCTTGGAGGGGTGCCCCGTAGGGGTGGGGTGGTCTGCGGTTTCCCGACCAGGGTGGGCTTCGTTTACGCCACCCCCCGCATCAGATCCTCCCATGTTTCCCGATGGCGAATCAGGAGCGGTTCGCCGTCGGCTCCGACCAGCACCTCGGCGGCGCGGGGCCTCGCGTTGTAGCTGGAGCTCATGGCCCATCCGTAGGCGCCGGCGTCGCGCACGCGCACCAGGTCGCCCGGTCGCGGCAGGGAGCCCTGGCGATCTGCGCCCAGGATGTCGCCGCTTTCGCAGATGTTCCCCGCCCAGGTGACGGGAACTGTCGGGCGATCCACGTCCTGCACGGCCACGAGGTCGATCCGGTGGTACGCGTCGTACATGGCGGGGCGTTGCAGGACGTTGAACCCGAGGTCGGTCCCGGCGATCGCGCCTTCGCCGCGCGGCTTCACGGCGAACACCGTTCCCAGCAAGGCGCCGCATTCGGCGCACCAGTAGCGGCCGGGCTCGATGCCGACTTCGATGGAGCGGTTGTTCTTTCGCATCCAATCCCGAAGCATGGTGTCCAGCGAGCGGCCGAGCAGACCGAGGTCCAGGCGCGATTCGTGTTCGCGGTAGGGGATCCCGAACCCGCCGCCGAAATCCACGAACTCCAGCTGCGGGAACGATTCGGCGATGGAAAGCAGGGTCGATGCCGCCGCGAGGTAGCGCGACGGCTCCAGGAATCCCGACCCGATGTGCTGGTTGAGTCCGACCAGGGTGATGCCGGATTCCGCGAGGATGGATCGGGCCTGGTCCAGTTCCGAGGGGACGATCCCGAACTTGGCGCGCTCTCCCGCCGTGACCACCTTCTCGTGGTGGCCGTCGCCCACGAGCGGATTCACGCGCAGCGCGACGCGGGAGCCCGGGAACGCCTCGGCCCAGGTCCGCAACTGGTCGATCGAATCGAGGCTCGTGAGGATGCCGCGGTCGTGCGCGAAGCGAAGTTCCGATTCCGACACGTTGTTGGGAATGAAGAAGATGTCCTTGGCGGTGAATCCCGCGCGTTCCAGGAGCAGGATCTCGCCGGGCGACATCGCGTCGCCGCGCAGGCCTTCTTCGCGGGCGATGGAAAGCAGGTGCGGGTTCCCGTTGGCCTTGACGGAAATCGACGCGTGGAACGGCCCGTGCCCGACCAGGCCGACCAGCTCGCGCAGCCGCTGGCGCAGCGTCGGTTCGTGGTAGACGTACAGCGGCGATCCGAACCGCTCCAGGAGCGGCCGGACCTGGGAATCGGCAAGCCAATGGGGGCGCGAGGTCATGGGGAGTCGTCCTTGTCGGGGGTGCGGGAGCGCACGAGTTCGATCTCGTGCGTGAGGGAATCCTTGATGAGGGAAACCAGATGGATGTTTTCCGAAAGCACGCAGGCGCCGGTGGTGGCGGCGAGCTCTCCGGTGAGCACGCGCGCGCCGTCGGCGATCAGGCGGACCTGCCCGCGCGCCTTGCGCCGCGACAGGCAGACCGCGCCTTCCAGCGGCCATGGCCGATTGGACAGGATCGTGATCCGCGCGCCGCGCGCCAGGGCGGCTTCCAGGCTGGGACGGATTTCGTCCAGGTCGTCGGTCGTGCACGACAGGTAGGCGCGGTCGCGGGCCGAATCGATCAGGATGCGCATCTTCTGCAGCACCTTGTCGCGTCCGGACACGGAAAGGAACGGAGCGGAATCCGTCTTGCGCGCGGGGGCCAGGGCCAGCATGGATCCGATGCCCGTCTCCGTCCGGCGGCGCAGCAGCGCGGCGAGGTCTTCCGGAGGCAGCGCCGCGTAGCGGGTGGAGTCGCCATCTACGCGGTCGGCGAATCCCTTGTCCACAAGGCTGGCCAGGGCGTGGTAGGCGTTGGAGCGCGAGATGCCGGTTTCCTTGGCGGCTTCGTAGCCGTTCAGGGCGCCGTGTTCCAGCAGCGCGCGGTACAGCGCGGCTTCCTGCCCGGTGAATCCGAGGGTCTCGAGGGTGGTCGTGAAGTCCATGGCAAGATAGTAGTTCTAAATAGCAATACTATCAAACCACGGCTTCCAGATCAGGCGGCTGGGACCGATTCCTCCTAGGTCTGCGCAAGCGGCATCAGCATCTCGCGGTTGGCGGCGCCGGGGGGCACCATGGGCCACACCGATTCCTCGAGGTCGAACTCGAACACCAGCACGCACGGGCCGTCGGTGCGCAGGAGGCTCGTCCAGGATTCGTCGTGGCGCCAGTCGGAGATCCGCAGCGATGGGATCCCGAACCCGGCGGCGATGGCGGCCAGATCGGGCGTTCCCGAAAAGCGGCTGGCCGAACGGCGGTCCTGGAAGAACAGGCTCTGCTGCTGGCGCACCATGCCCAATCCGCCGTTGTCGAAGATGCAGATCTTCACCGGGAGATCCAGTTCGGCGAGCGTCGCCAGCTCCTGGATGTTCATCAGGATGGAACCGTCGCCGGTGATGCACGCCACGGGAGTGCCGGGATGGGCCAGCGCCGCCCCGATGGCGGCGGGCAGACCGAACCCCATGGTGCCCAGGCCGCCGGATGTCAGAAACCGTCGCGTGTCCTGCAGCGGCCAGCTTTGGGCCGCCCACATCTGGTGCTGGCCCACGTCGGTGGTGGCGATGCGGTGCGAGGGCATTTCCCAGGCGATGGAGCGCAGCAGGTCGTGCGCGGCCTGCGGGGGCATGGGATGCGTTGCGCGCAGCGAGGCGGTCCAGTCGGCGCGGTGTCCGGAGCGGTCGTGGTCGTGCCAGGCTTCCAGGATGTCGCGGGCGTCGCCGCCGATCGTGGCGTGGGCGCCGCGACGGCGGTCGAATTCCGTGGGGTCGATGTCCAGGTGCACGATCCGCGCGTGCGGCGCGAAGGCGGCCATTTTCCCGGTGGCGCGATCGTCGAACCGCGCGCCCGCCACGATCAGCAGGTCGCATTCCTCCATGGCGCAGTTGGCGGCCGGGTGTCCGTGCATGCCCAGCATCCCGATGAACAGGGGGTCGTCGGTGGGGATCGCGCCCAGCCCCAGCAGCGTGGCCACGGCGGGGATGCCGCGGTCGCGGGCGAACCGGCGCAGCGCGTGCGAAGCGTCCGCGTTGGCGATGCCCCCGCCGATGTAGAGCAGCGGCCGAAGCGACCTGGCCAGTTCGCGCGAAGCGGCTTCGAGCTCCCGCGGATCGATTCCGGAGTGCGCGATGGCGATGGGATCGGGCAGCGGTCCCGCCGCGCACGGCTCCAGGAACACGTCCTTGGGGATGTCCAGGAGCACCGGACCGGGCCTTCCCGACAAGGCCGTATGGATGGCTTCGGTCACGATCGCATCGAGTTCGGACGCCGACGTCACGCGCCAGGTGGCCTTGGTGCAAGATGCGGCCATGGAGGCGATGTCGATTTCCTGGAAGGCCTGGGTCCCGATGCTGGAACGCGGCACCTGGCCTGTGATGGCGAGCACGGGAATGGAATCGCGCCAGGCGTCGGCGAGGCCTGTGACGAGATTCGTCGCGCCCGGTCCCGACGTCGCCAGGCAGGTTCCGATGCGCCCCGTGGAGCGCGCGATGCCTTGGGCGATGAACGCCGCGCCCTGTTCGTGGCGGGCCAGGATGTGGCGCAGCGGCGCATCATGGAGCGCGTCGTAGAAGGGCAGGATGTTCCCGCCGGGAATGCCGGCGACGGTGTCGATGCCGTGCCGGATCAGAAGGTCGATGAGGCGGCGGGCGCCGGTCGTGGTCTGCATGGAAGGTCTCCGGTGGGAGGTTGTGCCGGAGCGCCGAAGAAACGGGGGCCAAAACGAAAACCCCCGCCGGCGCTGCCGGCGGGGGTTGGATCGACGGGTGTCGTCGAAGTCAGCCCGCTGGCGACGCGTGGACGGATACGACCACGACGAGGACCACGAGCTGTACGAGACGAGCGAAATTCATGATGGTTTGAACATACGGCGCGAATCGCCGATAGTCAAGAGGGATCGGCATCGACGTCGTTCCGCGCCAGGGCGGACGGAGGGGACGCCTTCGGGGGTGGACGCGGGGGAAGGCGGAGTCGCCGCGGGACGGGGCGACCGAGCGCGAAGGCGCGATGCCCGGAGGAGGACCGGCGACGCCGCAGGCGGCGGGCGCCCAAGGCGGTTGGGAAAATGGTTTGCGGAAAGCGCGCGAGAAAGGACAGAATGGACCCGTGAAGAAATTCCTCATCCTGTTGCTCGTCTCGGTGGCGGGCATTTCGCTGCCGGGTCCGGAACGATGGCTGTTCCTGCCGGTGTGCCTGGCGATGATCTGGATGGTGTTCCGCGAACGGATGGAATTCGAGAAGAAGGCCGACGAGGCCCGACGGGAACAGCAGGAGAAATTCGAGGGATGCCACCGTCTGCACGCCGAACGCGACGAATTGGCGCGGCGCTACGACAGGATCGTCAACCTGGTTCCCGTGGGGGTCTACGCCTTCCGCGAGGAGCCGGATGGCACGGGCCGGTTCACGTTCGTCAGCGACAGGTTCTGCCAGCTGCTGGGATTGGAACGCGACGACGTGCTCCTGGATGCCGGAGCCGCGTTCGCGCGCGTCCATGCCGACGACCTGGGATCGCTGCGGAGCGAGCACCATCGCTGCCTGGAAACGACCTGCCCCATGCGATGGGAGGGACGGTTCGTGGTCGACGGGCTCGCGCGTTGGATGCGCCTGGAATGCGACGGAATCCGTCACGACGACGGGAGCAGTTCCTGGAACGGGGTGGTCATCGACAAGACCGGGCAGCACGAGGCGGAGCTGGCCCTGCACGAGAGCGAGGCCCGCTACCGCGAGCTGTTCGAGAACACGCCGGTCCCCATGTGGATCTTCGAGCAGCCGCCTTCCCTGCGGTTCCTGATGGTCAACCAGGCGGCCGTGGACCGCTACGGCTGGAGCCGCGAGGAGTTCGCGCGCATGACGCTCTGGGACGTCCGCCGCCCCGAAGCCCGCGCGCAGCTGGAACATGTGGTGGAATCCAACGAGGACATCGACTTCCACGGGAACCTGGAACACGTGACGAAATCCGGCGAGGTCTTCACGGTGGAGGTGACCTGCCGCAGGGTCTGGATGGACGGAAGATGGGTGAGGGTGTCGGCGCTCCACGACATCACCGCCAAGCTGCGGGTGGAAGAGGAATTGCGCCGCGCCAAGGACGCCGCCGAAGGCGCGAACCGGGCCAAATCCGATTTCCTGGCCACGATCAGCCACGAGATCCGCACGCCCATGAACGCGGTGATCGGCATGATCCAGATGGCCCTCAACGGCGAGATGAAGCAGGTGCAGAAGGATCGTCTGGACAAGGCGCACGGGGCGGCGAAGGCGCTGCTGTCCATCCTCAACGACATCCTCGACTTCTCCAAGATCGAAGCCGGGGCCCTGATCCTGGACGAGACGGAATTCGACCCGGCCGAGGTGGTGCACGGAGTGGCCGATCTCTTCGAATCGCTGGTGCTGTCCAAGGGGCTCAGGTTCGAGGTGGACTGCGCGCCCGAACTCCCGGTGCGGATCGTGGGGGATCCGCTTCGGTTGCGACAGATCCTGGCGAACCTTCTGGGGAACGCGGCGAAGTTCACCCACCAGGGGAGCATCCGGCTGGAGGCCTTCGTGGAAAAGGAGACCGGGGACGACGCGATCCTGAGGTTCACCGTGCGGGATTCGGGAATCGGGATCCTGCCGCAGGATGCGGAACGCCTGTTCCAGCCGTTCGTGCAGGCCGAACACGGGACCACGCGCCAGTTCGGCGGCACGGGGCTCGGGTTGTCGATTTCGCGGACCCTGGTGGAGCGCATGGGCGGCAGGATCGAGGTGGGCGGATCGCCCGGAACCGGAGCGGTCTTCTCGTTCACGATCGCCTGCCGCGTGCGGCAAGGTTCGGCCGCCAGCCAGATGGAGGTCGGACTGGAAAAGCCGAGCCATCCGTGCGGCAAGGCCGGCAGGATCCTCCTGGTGGAGGACAATCCGCTGAACCAGGAAGTGGGCAAGGGCTTGCTGGAGTTCGCCGGGTACGCGGTGGAAGTGGCGGAAAACGGACAGGTCGGCCTGGACATGCTGTCGGTGCGACCGTTCGATCTCGTGCTCATGGATCTGCACATGCCGGTGATGGGAGGGCTGGAAGCGACGCGCAGGCTGAGATTCATCCCCGAATGCGCCACGCTTCCCGTGATCGCCCTGACGGCCGACATGCTTCCCGGCGTGGCCGAGGAATGCTTGGCGGCAGGGATGGATTCGTTCGTGGGAAAACCCTTCGATCCGAAGGCCTTGCTGGAGAAGATCGAATCGCATCTGCGCCCGAGGTGAGGTTGGTCGGGGATCGGTCGCTCTGGACTTCCGCCGACGAGGGGTGGTAGGATATCCAGCGCCAGCCAATTCTTCCTACTACGAGGTGACCGATGGTCAAGGTGGCCCATTCGATCTTGGCGAATCCGCGCGAAGCCGCCGACGAACTCGCGGCGCAGTTGGGCGACGTCAAGCCCAAGGCGCTGTTGTGTTTTTCTTCCACCGTGCAGGAGCCCCACGAACTGCTGCGCCAGCTGCACCACCACTATCGCGAGGCGACGATCGCGGGAGGGACGACCGCCGGCGAGATCGTGTCGGGCAAGATGTTCAAGGGAGGCGTCGTGGCGATGGCGCTGGAAGCCGACGTGGTGGATCGATGCGCCGCCGTGGTGATCGAGGACCTGGGGCCGGGAATGGATCTGGATGCCGCGTTCGAGTCGCTGGAGCGGCATCTGGGCGAACCTCTGGACGAAGCGGATCCCGACACCACGGTCGGGATCGTGGTCATCGATGGAATGTCGGGGGCGGAGGAAAAATTGATCGAGGCGATCGGCAACCGGACCGACATCCCGTTCATCGGCGGTTCGGCGGGAGACGATCGCAAGTTCCAGAAGACCAAGGTGTTCCTGGGCAGGAACGTCCACGAAGGCGCGGCCCTGCTGATGCTGCTCAAGGTGCCGCGCGGGTACGAGATCGTGAAGACGCAGAGCTTCGAGAACACCGGGATCGTCCTGGAGGCCACCGAGGTCGACGAACCCTCCCGCAAGATCATCTCCCTGAACCGCAGACCCGCGGTGTACGCCTACGCCGAAGCGGTGGGCGCGATCCCCGACGCCATCGGCGACAGCTTCATGACCAATCCGCTGGCGCGGCTGGTGGGCGGCGAGCCGTTCATCCGCAGTCCGCAACGGATCGAGGGCACTGCCATCAAGTTCTTCTGCGCCGTCAGGAAAGGCGAAAAACTCGCCGTGATGCGCGCGACCGACATCATCACCGACACCAAGGCGGCCGTGGCCAGGGGCATCGCGGACGCCGGAGGGGCCAGGGGGATCGTCGATTTCCATTGCATCCTGCGCGCCCTGGAGCTGGAATCCAAGGGCTTGGCCCAGGACTACGGTGCCATCTTCAAGGATGTTCCCACGGTGGGATTCTGCACCTACGGCGAAGCCTGGACCACGCACATCAACCAGACCTCGACGATGCTCCTGTTCAAGTAGCCCGGCGTTTTCCGTCCGGGGGCATTGGGGCTGGACAGGTGGCGACGGGGGTGCCGGGAGCGTCCTGGAACGAGGCCTCGTGCGGATTCGACGGGCGTCGGTCCATCGCCGGGCGTCGGATATCGTAGATTCATGGACGGTTTCCGGCGTTGCCGAAAGGATGCCGCCCCCGAATGAATTCGGGGAACGCGGTAAACGGCGAATTCGCGCGTCAGGAACCGTGGATGAGGGAACCAACGATTCCGCCGAAAGGCAACGCGCCCATGAACATCGTCGAGATTCGGAATCTGACCAAGAACTACCCGCTGGGGAACACCACCGTGCACGCGCTGCGCGGCATCGACATGGACATCCCCAAGGGGAGCCTGATGAGCGTGGTGGGGCCGTCGGGATCGGGCAAGACCACGCTCCTGAACATCATCGGGTGCGTGGACAACGCCACGACGGGAAGCGTCAAGGTGCACGACCAGGAAGTGACCGCTCTCTCCGATCGGCAGCTCACGAACCTGCGCTTGAACAGGATCGGGTTCATCTTCCAGACCTTCAACCTGGTGCCCGTGCTCACCGCGCTGGAAAACGTGGAGTTCCCCCTGCTGCTGCAGGGCGGGCGTTCGACCTCCGAAGTGCGGGCCAAGGCGCGCAAGCTCTTGGCCGAAGTGGGATTGGGCGACCACGAAAAGCACAAGCCCGCCGAGCTTTCGGGCGGACAGCGCCAGCGCGTGGCCATCGCCCGCGCCCTGGTGACCGATCCCGACCTCGTGCTGGCCGACGAACCCACCGCGAACCTGGATTCGGAAACCGGCGAAAGCATCCTGCAGCTCATGCAGAAGATGAACGACGAGTTCGGGACCACGTTCATCTTCTCCACCCACGACGCCCAGGTGCTGCGCTACGCCAAGAGCGTGGTGCGCATCCACGACGGCCGTCTCGTGGAAGGATCGTAAGGTGCTTATCTGGCGCCTGGCGTGGCGCAATCTCTGGCGGCACCGCGGACGCAGCCTGGTGGTGGGCGGCATCCTGTTCCTGGGGGCGCTCTTGCTCACGTTCGGCAACGGCGTGGTCAGCGGCATGGAGCAGGGCCTGCGCAAGCAGGTTGTCGAAACCTTCACCGGCGACGTGGTGGTGGCCTCGGCCAAGCAGCAGGACGACAACGTGTTCATCTCCATGATGGGCAAGGAGATCGAACCGCTCTACCGGATCGGCGCCGTCCAGGCCGCGATCGATTCGCAGCCGTGGGTGAAGGCGTCGCTGCCCATCGGCAAGAACATGGCCATGGCTCTCCACGAGAGCGAAGGCAACCCGGGGTACATCTTCCTGCTGGGCGTCGACTTCGCGAAGTGGAGCGCGTTCTTCCCGGGTTCGTTCGACGTGAAGGCGGGCAAGCTCCCCGGGCCGGGCGAACCGGGCCTGGTCCTTCCCACCGGAGCGATCGAACAGCTGCACCAGACCATGGGCCAGGCGTTCCTCCCCGAAGGCGTGTTCGACACGAGCCTGCTTCCGGAAAAGGCGCGACGGATTCCGTCGTCGTCCATCCGTCGCGAAATCGTCCTCATGGGGTTTTCCAATTCCATGGCGGCCTCCGACCTTCGCATGGACGTCCACGCGGTGGGGCGGTTCCGGGCGCTGAACACCATCTGGGGGCATTTCGCGCTGGCCGACATCGAGTCGTACCGTTCGGTGCAGGGCTACCTGCGCCAGGACGAGAAGGCGGTCGAGCTGTCCGACGACCAGAAGAACGTGATGGCTTCCGACGACCTGGACGCTCTCCTGTCGGGTGATGTCGCGGCGGCCGATCCCGCGAAGGCGACCGCGGTGGACTCCAGCGACGACGACGGGGTGGATCCCATCTGGAACCTGGTGCTCGTGAAGCTCCATGGCGGGACGGCGGAGGACGGCGCGAAGCGGCTGGATTCGGTGTTCGATGCGCGCGATCTTCCGGCCCGGGCGATGCCCTGGCACAAGGCCGTGGGCGTGATCGGGTCGCTGGCCTTGCTGATCCGCGGGGCGCTGCTCGGGTTCGTGGGGTTGCTGTTCGTGGTGGCGGGAATCGTCATCGCCAACACCTTGGCCATGTCGGCGCTGGAGCGCACGACGGAAATCGGCATGATGCGGGCCGTGGGGGCCACGAGGGCGTTCATCGGACGCCTGATGCTTTCCGAGACGGCCGTGCTCGCGGCCGTGTTCGGGGGATTGGGCGTGCTCCTGGGCGTCGCGCTGGTCGCCGTGGTGCCGTTGCTGGGAATCACCACCGACAACGACCTCCTGCAGATGATGTACGGCGGCGAGGTGTTCCATCCGCTCCTGCGACCGCAGGACGTCCTGTCCTGTTTCCTGGAGCTGGGACTGGTGGTGGCGCTGGCCAGCCTGTATCCCGCCAAGCTCGCCGCATCGATCACTCCGCTCGACGCGATCGCGAGGGAATGACATGAACACGATTTTGTTCTTCGCCTACCGCAACATCCTGCGCCAGAAGCGCCGGGCCTTCCTGCTGGGGACCGCCATGGCCCTGGGGACGTGCTTCCTGGTCCTTGCGTCCAGCTTCGTGGCGGGCATTTCGCAGACCCTCTTCGATCGCGTGATGACCTACGTGGCAGGCCACACCAGCGTGATCGTGAGCGATCGCGGCTACCTGTACCGGACGGCCCTGCGCGGCCACGCCGACCTCAAGGACGACATCGAGAAGCTCCCCCACGTGAAGAAGGTGGAGGAGACCATCGGCATCATGTGCCGGATCGTCGGGCTCAAGAAGAGCGACAACGCGATCCTGATCGGCGTGGACCTGAGGAAGGAATACACCAAAGAGGAGCTGGAGGAGGTCAAGGACAATTTCCCCATGGTTTCGGGGGCCTTCGAGGACCTGTCGCGGCAGGACGTGGAGAATCCCGCCGTGATCTCCAAGTCCAAGGCCGAATTCCTGGGGATCGGGATGGGCGAGGTCATGTCGGCCCGCTTCCAGGACAGCCGCGGACGGATGCAGGTCGCCAAGCTCACGGTGATCGGGATCTTCCAGCCTTCCAACGCCTTCATGGAAGCGCCCTTGTTCGTGTCGCTGGACCGCGCCAAGGCGCTCCTGGACATCGATTCCACCGACCTGGTCTACCTGTACCTGACGCTCCAGGACCCCAAGACCAACGCGGTCCCCACGGCCGATACCATCCAGAAGATGCTGGCCCCGCGCTTGGCGGCGCTCCCGGGCAGGGTCGAATTCGGGAGCAAGACGGAAAATGTCGTGTCGGCCGGGATCCGTTCCGATTCCGCCTCCAGGGCGGCGTTCGGGAAGCTGGTGGCGCTTTCTTCCGAATGGAAGGGCGCCGTCGCGGTCCTGCCGGAATCCGTCGCCGATCGCCTGGGCGCCAAGCCCGGCGACACCGTGAAGGTGGTCTTGGGCATCTCTCGTTCGGGCGATCCGATCTCCGACAAAGTGGTGGTGGCCGGAACCTGGAATCCGCCGTCCGGGTCGGGCGATCTGGTGCTGCTGGAAGAAGACCTCTTCCAGGCCGCGAGATCGTTCCGCGCGCGCCTTCCCGGCGATTCGGGAATGGCGCAGGTCGACGCCGCGAAGTCCGTCCTGGATTCGCTCCTTTCGCCCCAATGGAAGCTCATGCCCCGGGCGCGCACCACCGACGACGTGGCCGACCAGTACCGCCAGATCGGAGCCCGGGAATGGAAGTCCCCCGTGGTCGCGGTCCGCACCATGTACGAGATGGGCGAGCAGATCATCAAGCTGGCCGACGCGCTGAACCTGATCACGCTGGTGGCGGTCCTGATCCTGTTCGTGGTGGTCCTGACAGGTGTCGTCAACACCTTGCGCATGACCGTCCGCGAGCGCACGCGGGAGATCGGCACCCTGCGGTCGTTGGGCATGCAGGCGCGCCAGGTGCGCTCGTTGTTCCTCGTCGAGACGGCCATGCTCGCGTTCTTCTCTTCGCTGGCGGGCACGGCCCTCGCGTTCGCCGCCATGGTCGGGCTTTCCCGCCTGAGCTTCCCCATCGAAGGGAATCCTCTTTCCATGCTCCTGGTCCGGGGGCATCTCGTCTTCGTCCCCGGATTCCTTTCCACCGTCGGGCAGATCCTGCTCGTGGTCGGCATGTCGGTGGTCGCGGCCTGGGGCCCGGCCGCGCAGGCCGCCAAGCTTTCACCGGCCAACGCCTTGAGGCACTACGAATGACCAACGCCAACGTTTCCGCATCGCGTCGCGTTCCGTTCCTCCCGGGCTCCTTCGCCGGAATCCGTCTTGCAGCCATCCTGGCCTTGCCGTTCGCGGCGGTCGCGGCCCCCGACGGGATGAAGATCCTGAAGGCGATCGAGGCCAACGAGGCCATGACCGAGGACGTGCGCTCCAAGGTCGTGCTCACGGAAAACCGCAAGGGCCAGGGCACCAAGGTGCTCACCATGGAGTACTTCCGGCGCGACAAGGACAAGTCGTTCGTGATCGCCATGACCGGCCCCGAATCCGAGCGCGGCAACGGCTACCTGCGCCAGGGCGACCACTTCTGGATGTACCGCCGCAACACGCGCACGTTCCAGCACGTGAACCGCGACGAAAGCATCGCGGGCTCCGACGCCAAGGGCGGCGATTTCGAGAGCCGCCCCTTCACCGAGATGTTCGCGCCGGTCAAGGACGCCGCCGGACAGGAAATGCTCAGGGCCGACACCGTGGGCGGCGTCCCGTGCTGGAGGCTCGAGGTGCGCGCGATCATTTCCGATGTCGACTACCCCAAGAAGACGCTGTGGGTTCGCCAGGACAACCTGCTCCTGGCCAAGCAGCAGTCCTATTCCTCCGGCGGGACCTTGATGCAGAGCGCCTATTTCACCAGGTACCAGCCGATCGCGGGACGCCAGCTTTCCACCCGGATGGTCTTCGTGGACGAGGTGGAAAAAGGCAACCGCTCCATGGTCGACCTCTCCGAAGTCAAGGTGGGCAAGGTCGACCCGAACATCTTCACCAAGGCGTGGCTGGAATCCAAGTCGCGTTGAGCGCCGCCGGGCGCGGTGTCCAGCCCCTCCGGTCCGGTTCTCGCGGCAGCCGCGTCGCCGGGCCTGGATCCGTTCACCTCGCGACGGTGGCGATCCTGGATTCGACGAATCCGCCGATGCCGCGGAACCGGACCAGGTACACCCCCGGCCTGACGCGCGCCGAAGCGCGCCCGTTCGAGACGGAAACCGTCTGGACGTGCCTGCCCGCCAGGTCCAGGATCTCCACCGACGTCGCGCGATCGGCCTGCTCCAGCTGGAAGCTCCCGAGGCCCAGGACGTCGATGCGCTTGCGCGAGGCCTGCTGCGCCACTCCCACCACGATGGGCGTCTGGTAGTCCACGACGCTGTCGCTGGTGGCCAGGTTCTTGAAGCCCATGCGCGCCATGTGGCCAAGGTCAAAATTTGCCGCCTTGATGGGCGACAGCCGGAAGCTGTGCTTGTAGGTCTTGTTCGCGAAGTTCATGTGGGCGTCCAAGGGCTTGGCTCCCCAGCTGTTGATGCCGCCAAGGCCCATCTGCCGGAAGTCGATGCGGAACGCGATGTCGCTTTGGCGCGCCAGGTCCCAGGGGTAGCGCGTGGAGGTGAGCTGGGCCGGCGTGTGGTGCTGGGCGTTGATCTCCATGAGCGGCGACCCGATGGCAAGGAGCCCCAGCCCGGCCGTGTTGGTGAGAGCGGCCCAACGCACGTCGGTGCGCTGTCCGGTCTCGCTGCCTTCGGGGTAGAGCGTGATGGTGGAATCGACCGCTCGCGCGTAGTGGCCCACGTAGCTTCCGCGGTTGCGGCCGATGTAGTTCTCGTGGGGGCCGCGTCCGAACCACCGGAGCGTCTCGAAGCCTTCGGGGATGGTCATGAGCGTGCCCACGTTGGGGATTTCCGACATGGTCGCGTCGGGCGAGAGCGTGTATTCCACCACCACGTCGCCGGTGCCGTAGAAGGTCCACGACATGGTCATGGACGAGGCGCCCGCGTTGGGCAGGTTCAGGTTCAGGTCGATGCGGGTTTCGGACGCGGTTACGGTGGTCACGGTGGACTTGGCCACCACCCGGTCGCGTCCCGCGTGTTGCCATTTTCCGGTGCGGTTGGCCATGCCGTTGCCGCGGTCGTTGTCGGTGGGCGCGCGCCAGAAATTGGGCACCGGGCCTTCCTTGACCACCGGGGTGGTTCCCAGCGTGTAGCTGGTGAGCGTGCCTTTCTTGGTGTCGAACACGGCGGCGAATCCGTCGCCCGACAGGTTCACCAGGCCGTTGGCCTGCGTGACCGCGAGCTTGGGCAGTTTGGCCAGATTGATCTTGGGCGGACGCGGAGTTCCGAAGTTCACCTCGAACTGGCCGTGCGCCACGCTGTGGCCGGCCTTGGCCCAGGAGGCGTCCCGCTTGAGCCGGAAGTCGATGTCGAGGTGGTACACGTGTCCGGCGCGCAGGGTGGGAACCGTGAACGGGATCGTGACGTTCCTGGTGGTCAGCGGGGCGATGTCCAGCGATGCCGCCGGCAGCGTCCCGGTCTGGATGGTCCTGCCTTCCTCCTTGAGCTCCCAGACGGCCTCGTACTCGTTCACGTTGGAGAAGTTGAACCGGTTCTCGATGGACACCACGCCCTTGGCGACGTCGACCCCGCGGACCACGATGCTCGCGAACTGGTGCTTGACCTCGTACGCCTCGGGGTCGGGGACGCGGTCGGCGTTGACGATGCCGTTGGCGCAGAAATTGTCGTCGTTGGGGCGGTCGCCCCACAGGCCGCCGTAGTTGAAGAACTTCGTGTTCCCCCGGCGCAGGCCCTGGTCGATGAAGTCCCAGATGAATCCGCCGAAGGATCGGGGGTTGGCGTAGAACGCGTCGATGTACTCCTGCATGTCGCCCACGCTGTTGCCCATGGCGTGCTCGAACTCGCAGAGCATGATGGGCTTGGAGTTGTTGTTGTAGGTGCGCACGGCGTCGGGGCCGTAGTACATCCAGCTGTTGACGTCGGCGTTGTTCCAGTCGCCTTCGTAGTGGACCGGCTTGGTGGGGTCGGCCGTGTGGGCGTAGTCGCGCATCGACGTGAACACGTCGCCGTTTCCGGCTTCGTTGCCCAGCGACCACACCACGATGCTCGGGTGGTTCTTGTCGCGCTGGATCATGGACGACATGCGTTCCACGGATGCCGCGCGCCAGTCTTCGCTGCTCTTGGGGACCTTGTCCCAGGCGCCGTGGGTTTCCAGGTTGGCTTCGTCGATCACGTAGATGCCGTACTTGTCGCACAGATCGTACATGCGAACGTCGTTGGGGTAGTGCGACATGCGCAGCGCGTTGATGTTCAGGCGCTTCATCAGGAGCACGTCCTCTTCCATGCGCTTGTCGGTCATGACGTGGCCCAGGTCGGGATCGATCTCGTGGCGGTTCACGCCCCGGAACTTGATCGGCGAATTGTTGATGTAGTAGCGGGTGATTCCTGCCGCGTCCTTCTTGAGCTCCACCTTGCGGAAGCCGATCTTGTTGCTCTCGTACTGCAGCACCGCTCCCGAAGCGTCCTTGAGCGCCAGCACCAGCGTGTACAGGTTGGGTTTTTCGCCCGACCACAGGGCGGGAGCGGCCACGGCCGTGCGGAAGACCACCTTGTTCTCGCCTCCGGCGGGGATGGATCCCACCGGCTGGCTGGCGGGGGTCCCCACCGCGGCGCCGGTCGCGTCAAAAAGCGTCATCTCGACCGAGAGGCCGCTCGAGGCGGTTGCGGTCGTGTTCTTCACCCAGACCGACGCGTTCAGGTCGCCGTCCTTGTAGTTGGAGGCCAGGTCGGCGTTGACCTGGAAGTCCTGGATGTGGGTCTTGGGCGTCGCGAACAGGTAGACGTCGCGATGGATTCCCGCGAGGCGGATGAAGTCCTGGTCTTCCATCCACGATCCGTCGCACCAGCGGAACACCTGCACCGAGATGTTGTTCCTGCCCTCGCGGAGCTTGTCGGTGATGTCGAATTCGTGGCCCGTGAACGAGTTCTCGCTGTAGCCCACGTACTTGCCGTTGACCCACACGTAGTAGGCGGATTCCACGCCCTCGAAGTGCAGCCGGATCCGTCGCCCGTCCCACGCTTCGGGTACGGTGAACTCGCGGCGGTAGTGGCCGACCGGATTGAAATTCTTGGGGGCGGCGGGGGGCTGGATGTTGTCGGTTCCGGCCCACGGGTAGGTCACGTTGGTGTAGATGGGCTTGTCGTACCCCTGTGTCTGCCAGTTGCTGGGGACGGGGATCTCCTTCCAGGCGCTCGCGTCGAAGTTGTCCTGGAAGAAGGTGGCGTGGCGGCTGGCGGGCTTGTCGACGTGGAAGAATTTCCAGGTGCCCGCGAGGGACTGGTACCACTGCGATGCGCGGCGCTTGCCCGCCTTGGCTTCCTCCAAGGTGCTGTAGGGCATGGACGTGGCGCGGGGAGTCAGGACGTTCACCCCGAAGATCCTCGGGTTGCCATCCCATTCGTCGCCACTCTGGGCGTGGACGTTCGTGCCCGAGGCCAGCAGGCCCAATGCGAGCAGGCCTGCGGCGACGCCGCGCCGAATCGTCGGATTTCGTTTCGAGGATGCCATGGTGCCTCCGATGCGCGGAACTCTTCCGCGATGCTCCCGATCCCGCTTCGCGGGCCGGAGTGTCTTGTCAAGAAATGTCTTGTCGCCTCGTCCGGTTCCCGGGGGTCATCGCCCGAGGACGGCGACGGGTTTTCCGTCCACCAGGTAGACGCCCCTGTCCAATCCACGCAGCGCGTCTTCGCGCCGCCGGTTGGAGCGCAGCCTGGTTCCCGATGCCGTGTAGACGTCCACCAGCGATTCCGGATCCTTCGCTTGCCGGGCCGGGTGGACGGATTCCGTCTGGTTGGGCGCGAACCGCCACCAGTCGAGGTTGAACAGTTCGCCGGTCCCCGATCCCTTGAACACCAGGTACAGGTCCTGCACACCGGTGGCCCCCGACACGGTGGTCGTCACGCTCTTCCAGGAGGTCGCGCCTCCGGTGTTCCCGACGGAAATCGTCCCGACGCTCCTGCCCGTCTGCGAACCCAGGCGCAGTTCGATCGTGCCGCCCTGTCCCGCGCTCGCCACGCTCGCCTCGACGCTTTTCGCGCCCCCTGCCCCGAAGTCGACCGCGCGCAACTTGATCCAGTCGTTGTTGTGGATGGACGTCACGTACACGCCCGACTGGTCGTTCCCCTGCGTCTTGAGGCCGCTGGAAAAGGCCATGGTCTCGCCTTCCACCCGCTGGAAGGGGTTCAGGCTGTCGACGGGGTTGGGCCCCTTGTCCGACATGCCGATCCTGGGGATGGTGCCGTCGGCGTTGAAGCTGAATTCCTCCACGGCCGTGGATCGCTTGTAGCCGCCTCCGCCGGGGAGCTTGCCGGTGTGGTAGAAGAAGTAGCCCTTCCCCTTGTACTCGATGATGCCGGGGTGATTGGTGAAGCTGCCCGTGTTGGCGCCCGACATGATCTCGCCGCGGTAGGTCCAGGGGCCGGTCGGCTTGTTGGAGGTGGAGTAGCCGATGGGCTCGGGGAGCGGTCCCGCGGCGTAGACCATGTAGTAGAGACCCTTGCGCTTGAAGATCCAGGGGCCTTCCTCGTAGGTGGTCTTGCGCTCGGCGTTGTCCTTGGTTCTCGTTCCGAACTGGGCGGTGGTCATGTTCGTCACGTTCACGCCGCCGCTGTAGCTGGTCATGTCCTTGTTGAGCTTCACCCAGTAGAGCTTGGGGTTGCCCCAGAACAGATAGGCCTGGCCGTCGTCGTCGATGAACACGGTGGGGTCGATGTCGTCCCACGACTGGCTGACCAACGGCTTTCCCAACGGATCCTTGAACGGACCCGTCGGATTGTCGGAGACCGCCACGCCGATCGCGGGTTGGCTGCCGGTTCCCTTGCCCGCGGTGACGTACCAGTAGAACTTGCCGTCGCGCGGGATGCATTGGGCCGCCCACGCCTTGCCGCCCGACCAGTTGAAGGTCTTGTGGCTCAGCGGCGATCCGCGGTCGGTCCAGTTCACCATGTCGGTGGTGGAATACACGCGCCAGTCGTTCATGGTGAAGAAGTTGTTGACCGTGACATCCTCGTCGTGGCCGGTGTACACGAACAGCGTGTCCTTCCAGACCATCGGGGCCGGGTCGGGCGTGTAGTAGGTCTGGACGATGGGGTTGTCGGCGAGGCACGACAGGGCCAGTCCGAGGACGGACGGAATGGAACGTGTGGATCGCATGGTTGCCTCCAGTGGTGCCCGGGATCTTCGCTCGTTCAAGATCGCGAACTTTTCCCGGTCGCAAGACCGGCTTTCACGGAAGCGCCTTGTCAAAATCTCAAAGCGGGGAAGTGCGGCCCCTTGAGAAAATCACATGACCGCCAAGTCGGAATCCGCCCATTGGCGAGGGTTGCGCGCCCTATCATGGACGAACCGGGCATCGTCGCCCGCGATCGCAGGAAGGATCCGCCGGAATGGACATCTCCGCATCGATCCGCGTTGTCGCGCGCAGGGCCGGGTTCGTGGCGGCGTCGCTGCTGGCGCTCGCGCCGTCCAAGGTTCCCGCCGCGAGCCTGATCGACTACTTCCTGCCCATTCCCGTGGTCAAGCAATTGACCTCCAACGCCTGGGGCTCGAGCGGAGTCCTTCCCCGCGACCAGGACAACGGCGTCGAGGACAAGGCCAACAAGCAGTGGTCCTACTGGGACGGCAGGATCCTGCGCGCCGCCGACGGCAAGTACCACATGTACGTGAGCCGCTGGAGCCAGAGCGCGGGTCACAACGGCTGGTTCGGATCGGTCTGCGTCCACACGGTGAGCGATACCTCCCCCCTTGGTCCCTACGTCGACAAGGGACTCTGCTACAACGACGAGAACGGCAAGGGCCACAACGTCATGGTCGAGCAGATGAACGACGGCACCTACTTCCTGCTGGTCAGCGAGACCCGACGCCCCGCCACGGTGTACACCTCCAAGTCCCTCGACGGCCCGTGGGTCAAGCTCGGCTCCCTCCGCTTCGAGAGCAACGGCTTCAACATCGATGTCGGCAACGGAAGCCAGCTCCACTCCAACACGGTCGTTCTCCCGCGTCCCGACGGCAGCTTCCTGTCCATCGCGCGGGAAGGGGTCGTCTCCCTGAGCACCAACGGCATCCTGGGGCCGTACAAGGTCATGACCAGGAGCGTGTTCCCCGTCGTCCCGGGCCTGAACAACGGCTTCGCCGAAGATCCCGTGATCTGGCGCAGCGGCGACAAGTACCACATCACCGTGAACTGGTGGGACGCCAAGCAGGCACGCCATGTCATGTCCGACGACGGCATCCACGACTGGAAGGACATGGGCGTGGCGTACATCCCGTCCAGGGACTTCATCAAGTACACCGACGGCACCGTGAACCACTGGACCAAGATCGAGCGCCCGCAGGTCTTCCTGAAGGATGGGCATGTCACCCACTTCACCTTCTCCGTGATCGACGTGGAGAAGGACAAGGACGTCGGCAACGACAACCACAACAGCAAGGTGATCGTCGTGCCGTTCGACGGAAAACGGTTCGACCAGGACTTCGGCTGGAAGCCGGGCGCGTACCTGTACCGGAACTACTCCTACGACGGCTTGGCCGCGCATCTTCCCGCCGGTTCCTACACTCGTTCCCAGCTGGTCGCGCTGGGCGTGAAGGACAACGACATCAGTTCCATGAAGCTCGACTCCGGGGTCGTGGTGGAACTCTTCGACGACGACGATTTCCGGTCGCCCCTTGGAACCCTCGACGCCGACCAGCCGAATTTCGGGAACATCGGGTTCAACGACAAGGCGACGTCCTTGCGGATCTCGATGGCGTCCTCCTCCGTGCACGGCGACGGAATCCGCGCGACGGAGCGTTTGCGCGCCACGGCGGGCGCGATCGAAGTGCCGGGAGGCGGATCGGGCGTGCTCCAGCTCGTCGATCCGCGCGGACAGGTGCGTCTGCTCCCGATCGAGCGTGGGCGCGCCGATGTCCGGGGGATTCCCGCGGGGGTCTACCGGGCCCGCCGCGAAGGCGCGCGGGAAGCGACCCAGCCGGTGGCGATCCTGCCATGATCCGCTTCCTTCGGGCAGGACTCCCTTTGTCAAAACCACAAGGTGCCCGACCGGAATCGGAACTCGATCCGCAGGATCTCCGGCATAGCGTAACAGGACTCACCCGTCGGCGCGAGCGCGATGGCGGAATCCGGAACATGGGAGCGCACATGAAGAACACACGACGCACCGGGATCGCGGTTTCAATTCTTGTCGCGTTGGGATCTGTCGCGACGGCGCGGGCCGCCACGCAGGCCACCTACCACGTCTCGCCGGATGGAAGCGACGCGAATCCGGGCACCGAGGCTCTTCCATTCCGGACCATCGAGAAGGCCCGCGACGTGGTGCGCACCCTCACGCCCGCCATGACCGGCGACATCCTCGTGTACCTGCGCGGGGGCACCTACCAGCTCAAGAAGACCATCGAGTTTGGACCTGAAGACGGCGGCAAGGACGGCAAGTACGTGAAGTACATGGCCTACGGGACCGAAAGACCCCTCGTGACGGGCGGAATCCCCATCGCGGGCTGGACGATCCACGACCAGGGCAGGAACATCTGGAAGGCCACCGGCGTGACAGCGCGGTTCCGCCAGGTCTACGTGAACAACACGAAGGCCATCCGGGCGCGCCTGCCCAACCTGGGCGCCAACAACTCGCCCAACTTCCATCGCCTGGTCAAGGTCGACACCACCGGCAAGGCGCTGAACATCGCGACGTCGGTCGGTTCCAACTGGAAGAACCTCGACAAGGTGGAAATGCATCTCATGATCGCCTGGGCCGACGCCACCCTGCGCATCGCCTCCACGACCAACATGGGCAGCTACACCAGGGTCAAGATCCAGAAGACCGAGGAGAACATCCTCTTCAACCGCCCGTACCCCATGCTCGGCGTGGCGTTCTCCAGCAATCCTCCCCGACAGCAGGCGTACTACCTGGAAAACGCCATGGAATTCCTGGATGTGGCAGGCGAGTGGTACCTGGACGAATCGACCAACACCCTCTACTACATGCCCCGCAGCGGCGAGGACATGACCAAGGCCATGGTGGTGGCCCCGATGGTCGAGACTCTCGTCAAGGTGGCGGGAAAGAGCACATCCGACAAGGTCGGATACCTCGCCATCCAGGGCCTCAACTTCGCTCACACGACCTACATGCGGCCCAGCCAGATGGGCTTCCTGAACGCCCAGGCGGGACAGTACAGCATCTCGTCCACCCTCCAGAACAAGCAGTACGTCGGCCGTCCTCCCGCGGGCGTCATGGTCACCAACGCCCACCACGTGCGGTTCGAGCGCAACGTCCTCGCGCAGATGGCCGCGACGGGAATCGACCTCGTTTCCGGCACCAACAACAGCGCGATCGTCGGCAACGTGGTCACCGACGTCGGCATCAACGGCATCTCCATCGGCAAGTTCACGGCGGATTCCACGGTCGAGTTCCACGTCCCCTACAATCCCTCCGACAAGAACGAGATCAGCACCAACGACACCATCCGCAGCAATCTCGTCACCAACGTGACGACGGAAGCCCAGGGCGGGGTCGGGATCGTGGCGGGCTACCCGCGGTACATCGTGATCGAACACAACGAGGTGTCGTACATGGGCTACACGGGAATCAACGTGGGCTACGGATGGACCACGACCCCCAACGCCATGACCAACAACAAGATCAACTGGAACCGCATCCACCACGTGAACCAGATCCTGGCCGACGGCGGGAACATCTACACGCTTTCCAACCAGGGAACGGGCGGCCAGATCCAGTACAACTACATGCACGACTCCAAGCAGTCCCAATGGGCCGACTACTGGATCCTCCCGATCTACCTGGACGAAGGTTCGAGCGGTTTCGACATCAGCCACAACGTGTCCATCAATTCGCCTTCGGGTGTCGCCTGCAACCGATGCGGCGCCTACACGCAGTCGGACAACAGCGGCCAGTCGCCCACCACGATCGCCAACGCGGGCATCGAGGAGCCGTACCGCGACATCAAGAACCTGACCACGATTCCGCTTCCCAAGTTCTCCAACACCTCGGCGGGAGTCCTGGACGGGCGGGGCGGACACCGGAGCCCGGGCATCACGGCCATCGCCGACGGCAACCGGTTGCGCATCGCGTCCTCCTGGCACGGCACGGGCGCCGATCTCCCCGGGAGGCTCGGGGTGTACGACCAGAACGGAGCGCTCGTGTCCAGCCACGTCCTGGAACCGTCGTCTTCGGGCGCGTGGTCCGTCGACATCGGGCGACATCCGGCGGGCCGCTACCTTGCGGTACTGGAGTCGGACGGATTCCGTCATGTCGCGCAGTTCGTCCGGATGCGCTGACTCGGGCGGTGCCGGCGGGAAGTGCACAGGAAATCGAGACGTTGTCGCAAAGGCTGCGAGCAGGTAGTTTGGATCCCAAGGAGATCCATCACATGAAAAAGCTCGCCATCCTCGCGATCGTTTCCGCCGCGATCCTGTCCGCCTGCCAAAAGCAGGGCTCGGATGCGGCCGCACCCAAGACGGATTCCGTCGCCTCCGCGCCGGCCTCCGATTCTTCGCTGGTGCTGCGACCCACCGCCGAACAGGTCGCCCAGGCCAAGCGGGTCGGGAACAAGCACTGTCCGGTGTCGGGCGAAAAGCTGGGCGGGATGGGCGCGCCGGTTCCGGTCATCTACAAGGGAGAGCTGGTGGAGCTCTGCTGCGCGGGCTGCGTCAAGGACTTCGAGAACGACCCGGAAGGGATGCTCGCCAAGGCCAAGGCCGACACGGTCCTGGGAGAATAGCCCGGCGGTCGCTCCAAGGTCGGCTCGGTGCGCTTCGCGGGCCAACGCGGCGCAGATGGTAGATTGGGTGGAACAACCCACACCGAGCAAAGGCCCCCCAAAAGATGGAAGAGAAACGCGTCGTGATCATCGGGGGCGGGTTCGTCGGCCTCAATTGCGCCAACATCCTGGGGAACGCCGGTGGCCTGCGGGTCACCGTGCTCGACCGTCGCAACCACCATCTGTTCCAGCCGTTGCTCTATCAGGTGGCCATGGCGGGTTTGACTCCCGCCAACATCGCCGCGCCCATCCGCGCGCTGCTGGCCGACTACGCCAACGTCCAGACGCTCCAGGCGGTGGTCACCGGAATCGACCTTGAAGCCCGCAAGGTCCTGACCAGCGCGGGCGAGCACCCCTACGACTACCTCGTCGTGGGAGCGGGCGCCAAGCACAGCTACTTCGGGAACGAGCACTGGGAGGAATTCGCCCCCGGGCTCAAGACCTTGTCCCAGGCGACGGAAATCCGCAACCGCGTGCTGCAGGCGTTCGAAGATGCCGAGACCTGCACCGATCGCGACCGTAGACGACAACTCCTGACCTTCGTGGTGGTGGGCGGCGGCCCCACCGGCGTCGAACTGGCCGGAGCACTGGGCGAGATGACCCGCTTCACCCTCACGCGCCAGTTCCGCAACATCGATTCGCGCCAGACGCGCATCATCCTCGTGGAAGGCGGTCCGCGCATCCTGGCCAACTTCACCCCCGAGCATTCGGCCAAGGCCACGCGGGTGCTGGAACAGCTGGGCGTGCAGGTCTGGACCAACGCCTCCGTGACGAATGTCGACGCACAAGGCGTCGTGATGGGCAACGAATCGATCAAGGCCGCGACGGTGCTGTGGGCCGCCGGGGTGCGCGCCAGCTCGCTCGGCGCCAAGATGGGCGTCGAACTGGACCGCGCCGGGCGCGTGGTGGTCCAACCCGACCTGACGGTTCCCGGCCACCCCGAAGTCTTCGTGGGCGGCGACATGGCGCATGTCGAGATGTCCGACGGACGCCTGGTTCCCGGCATGGCGCCGGGAGCGCTCCAGATGGGCCGCTACATCGGCAAGATCATCCTCAAGGAAATGGCGGGCGCGCCGCGCAAGCCGTTCCAATACTGGGACAAGGGCCAGATGGCCACGATCGGCCGCACCCAGGCCGTGCTCGAGTCGGGGCGTCTGCGGATGTCGGGCGTGTTGGCCTGGTTCGCGTGGGTGGTCATCCACATCTACTACCTGGTGAGCCTGCGAAACCGCGTGTTCGTCCTGTTCTCGTGGCTGTGGTCGTGGCTCAAGTTCGCCCGCGGCTCGCGACTCATCATCAAGAAGGAATGGCGCTTCTGGGGGCCGGGCGGAGAGGTCCGGTGAGGGGGCTTCCAAATCCTGTCCATCGGCTGATCCGCCAATCCATGGGCGCCACCCCGCTTCGCGGGGTCGGGTGCTGCTCGGCCACGCTGTTTCCGGGCGATTCATGACTGGCACCTAAAGGT